>Ga0182035_10000495_pt1 | contig 18275 bp, 17 predicted proteins | sample flu12Cox44000170_FD_125969 | JGI IMG/M metagenome (GOLD analysis project Ga0182035, IMG submission 125969) | Lab enrichment of tropical soil microbial communities from Luquillo Experimental Forest, Puerto Rico - flux4day.12C.oxic.44.000.170 | ecosystem: Environmental > Terrestrial > Soil >...
CTTGACGTTCGCTTTCTTTTCGCCTAAAGTGCCGGGGAAGAGTCTTTGAGTGGAGGCGCCCTATGCCCCTGACCAAGCGGCAAAAAGAAGTTCTCGATTATCTGGTGGCCTTTGAAACCAAGCACGGCTACGCGCCGAGTTTCGAAGAAATCGGCAAAGGCATGAAACTCACCTCGCTGGCAACCGTGCACAAGCACGTCACCACGCTCGAGAAGAAGGGCTTTATCCGCCGCGGCTATAACCAGAGCCGCTCGATCGAAATCGTGCAATTGCCGAAGCCGGTGAAGGAGCAGGTGATCGAGCGGAAGGTTCAGGAGCTCCCACTGGTCGGACGCATCGCCGCGGGTCGCCCACTCGAGGCGATCGAGGAACGGGAAACGCTGTCGCTCGGGGATTTCGCGAGGGGCGGGAATTCTTACGTGCTCCAAGTGAAAGGGAGCTCCATGATCGAAGACCACATCATGGACGGAGATTACGTGGTTTGCGAACAAACGCAGGTGGCTAATGCCGGTGACATCGTGGTGGCGCTGGTGGGCGGCGAAGAAGCCACGCTCAAACGGTTTTACCGCGATGTTCCTGGAAAAGTACGGCTGCAGCCTGCAAATTCGGACATGACCCCCATCATTGTTCCCGCGAACGACGTAAAGATTCAAGGCCGGGTCATCGGCGTGCTGCGTAAATACTGAGTGCAAATCCCCCAATGGAAAAAGGTCCGGCGCGGTGACGAGTGACCGGCGTCGCCGCCCGCCGAACCTGGATTGCCAGGAAGACGCGATTCCTTTTCGCTCCCATCGCCTCAACCTTCCAAATTGCATTATGCTTAGTGCCAGTTGCCGTGGGGACTTTTGTTTCTTAACCTTGGTCGAGATGACGAACCGATTCTTTGCGCGGGTCTGCCCCGTTTTCGTTTTTCTGCTCGCTGCCGTGCTGGTTTGGCCTGAAAGCGCCCCGGCCTATGCGGTGCTCTCCCATGAAGCGATCATCGACGCCGCATGGGAGAGCCACATCAAGCCCTTGCTCTTGAAAAAATATCCGCAAGCCACGGAAGAAGACCTGAGCCGGGCGCAAGCTTACGCGTACGGAGGATCCATCATTCAAGACATGGGTTACTACCCGTTTGGCAGCCCGTTTTTCAGTGATCTCACGCACTACGTGCGCAGCGGCGATTTCATCCAGGCGTTGCTGCGAGATTCACAGGATCTCTACGAATATGCCTTTGCGATCGGCGCGCTGGCGCACTATGCGGCGGACAACGAGGGACATCGCATCGGGACGAACCGGGCTGTGCCGGTTCTTTATCCAGGGCTCGGAAGAAAATATGGCGCCAGCGTGACGTATGAGGACGCCAAGCTCGCGCACGTGAAGACGGAATTCGGCTTCGACGTCCTGGAAATCGCGAAAGAGCGCTACGCGCCGGACGGCTATCACGACTTCATCGGATTCGAGGTGGCCGGGCGCGTGCTCGACCAGGCTTTCCTTGAGACGTACGGACTGGAACTGAGAAGCGTGCTCTTAAATGAAGACAAGGCCCTGAATTCCTACCGCCGGGACGTGAGCAAGCTGATTCCAAAAGCCACGCGCATTGCCTGGCAGCTGAAGAAGGATGAAATCAAGGGCGATATCCCGGACGCGACCGAGAAAAGGTTCCTTTACAATTTATCGCGGTCGAACTACGAACGCGAGTGGGGCAAGAATTACAAAAAGCCCACACCCGGCGAGGTCTTTCTCGCGTTTCTCTACCGGCTGGTTCCGAAGTTCGGCTCGCTGAAGGTCCTCGAGTTCCGCACGCCCACACCCGAGACCGAACATATGTTCGAGGCCAGCTTCAATTCGACGCTCAGCCGCTATCGCAAGTCGTTGAACGAGGCAGGCCAAGGGACGCTCGCATTGGAGAATGACAATTTTGACGTGGGAGAGAGCACCGCGCCCGGAAAGTACCGCCTGAACGACGAGGCACACGCCACGCTGCTCGACAAGCTTACGCAGACAAATTTTGCGAACCTCACTTCTGATGCGAAAGCGGAGCTTTTGCGCTTTTACGCCGATCCGCATGCCCCGTATGCCACCAAGCGCAAGGCCAAGGCCTGGGCAAGAGTACAAGCGCAACTGCTGCAGCTCGAGTCAGCACCGGCGACGCTGGTCACGGCGGGTTCCGGCGTGAGCGGCGAGCCGCGGGCCAGGCCGCTTCGCCAAACTGGGGATCTGTGAAGGGCCGCCCTTGTCCTCCAAACGAATCGAAACCCCGTGCCATTTTCGCTTTTGCCAACAGTGGGCTGCGGCAACCTCTCGCTCTCGACGGGGTAAGGCTGCGCCCTCGAACTGCAGCCGGGCCAGGCGGCTCATCACGCCTTTGCATTTGGTGCATCGAAAAAACGGTTCCCGTCTCGTTCGACGGCTGCGGACAATATAGAATTTTGGTAGACCTCGGCGGCCTATGATGAGCAAAGTGAAGCCAATTCGCAAACTGCTTGCTGCCAACCGCAGCGAAATCGCCATTCGCATCTTTCGCGCCGCCAACGAGCTTGGCTTGCGCACCGTGGCCATCTATTCGCAGGAAGACCGGCTTGCCTTGCACCGCTTCAAGGCCGACGAGGCGTATCAGGTGGGTTCCGGGAAGGGCCCCGTAGAAGCGTACCTGGATATTGCCGGGTTGGTTGCGCTGGCAAAAGGTAAGGAGGTCGACGCGATCCATCCCGGTTATGGCTTTCTCTCCGAAAACGCCGAGCTCGCGCGCGCCTGCGAGAAGGCCGGCATTACCTTCATCGGTCCCCCGGCCAATTTGCTGGAATTGCTTGGAGACAAGACCGCGGCGCGAAGGCTGGCAACCTCGGCGGGCGTCCCGGTGCTGCCGGGAACGGAAAGGCCGGTCAAGTCGGCTGCGGAAGCACGACAAATTGCGCAGGAAGTCGGCTACCCGGTTATCGTGAAGGCGGCCATGGGCGGCGGAGGCCGCGGCATGCGCGTGGTTCCCGACGCCGCGCGGCTCGATGCGCGGCTCGAAGAGGCCCAGGGTGAAGCGCGCTCGGCTTTTGGCGACGCCTCCGTGTTCCTGGAAAAGTATTTGCCGCGCGCGAGGCATCTCGAGGTGCAAATTCTTGGGGATCAACATGGCAACTTGTTGCATCTTTACGAGCGCGATTGCTCCGTCCAGCGGCGCCACCAGAAGGTCGTCGAGGTTGCGCCCGCCGCAAACCTTGCCCCGGGCATTCGCGCGGAGCTTTGCGATGCGGCGGTCGAACTGGCGCGCAAAGCCAGGTATTGCAATGCGGGTACGGTGGAATTTCTCTACGACGTGGATTCGCAAAAGTGGTATTTCATCGAAGTGAATCCGCGTATTCAGGTGGAGCACACGGTTACGGAAATGGTGACCGGCATCGACCTGGTGCGCTCGCAGATTTTGATCGCACAAGGTCACAAGCTGCATGAAGCGCCGCTTGCCCTACCCAAGCAGGAATCGGTGCCGCTGAATGGCGCTGCGCTGCAATGCCGCGTAACCACCGAGGACCCGGCTAACCAGTTTGCGCCGGACTACGGGAAGCTTTCGACGTATCGGTCGCCTGCGGGCTTCGGCATTCGGCTTGACGGGGGAACCGCCTATGCCGGGGCCGTGCTCACCGCGTACTACGATTCGTTGCTCGTCAAAGTCACGGCGTGGGGTGCACACCTTCCGGAAGCGTGCCAGCGGATGGACCGGGCGTTGCGCGAATTCCGGATTCGCGGCGTCAAAACCAACATTCCTTTCCTGGAAAACGTGGTGAACCACGCGAAATTTCAGGCTGGGAAAGTCTCGACTTCTTTCCTCGACGATTCACCAGAACTCTTTCGCCTGCCAGCCCGTGCCGATCGAGCGACCAAACTGCTTTCCTATCTTGGCGACGTGATTTTGAATGGCAACTCCGAAGCAAAAGGGAAGCCGATCCCGAAGCAATTCGAGACGGCCGGGGCGCCTCCCGCGCCGGGAATTGAGCCGCCGGCCGGAACCCGGCAACTTTTGAAGAAGCTGGGGCCAGAGAAATTCGCGGAGTGGGCGCGAAACGAAAAACGCTTGCTTCTCACCGACACGACCTTTCGCGACGCGCACCAGTCGTTGTTGGCGACACGCGTGCGCACGTACGATTTGCTCGCGACCGCCGATGCGCTGGCCCAGAGACTGCCGAAGCTCTTCAGCTTGGAAATGTGGGGAGGCGCCACGTTTGACGCAGCGATGCGCTTTCTGCACGAAGACCCCTGGCATCGCCTTCGCGCTCTCCGCGGGCACATTCCCAATATTTGCTTTCAAATGCTGCTGCGCGGGGCGAATGCCGTCGGTTACACCTCGTATCCTGACAATGTGATCGTTGAGTTCGTTCGTGAAGCGCATGCGCAAGGCATCGATATGTTCCGTATCTTCGATTCGCTCAATTCCATCGACAACATGCGGGTGGCCATTGACGCGGTGTTGGAAGCGGGGGCGGTGTGCGAAGCCGCGGTTTGCTACACGGGCGACCTCTTGGACAAAAGCCGTCCGCACTATTCGCTCAAGTATTATGTTGCCCTGGCCAAACAACTCGAAAGATTGGGCACGCACTTTTTGGCCATCAAAGACATGGCGGGCTTGTGCAAGCCGTATGCCGCGTTCGACTTGGTGAAGGCGCTGCGGGAAGAGGTTGGGGTCCCGATTCACTTCCACACCCATGACACCAGCGGCATCAACGCGGCTTCGGTCCTCAAGGCAGCAGATGCCGGAGTGGACGTTGCCGATGCGGCAGTTGCGGCGGTCAGCGGAGGCACGAGCCAGCCGAACCTGAATTCCATCGTGGCGGCGCTCGCGCACACGCCGCGCGATACGCAGCTCCCTATCGAAGCGCTCAACGAGTGCTCGGATTACTGGGAGACGGTGCGAACCTATTACTTGCCGTTCGACTCCGGACCGAGGGCCGGCTCGGCACGGCTGTACCAGCACGAAATTCCCGGCGGGCAATACACGAACTTGCGCGAGCAGGCCAACGCCCTCGGGTTGGGCCACCGCTGGCGCGAAGTGGAAAAGATGTATGCTGAGGTGAATCGACTTTTCGGCGACATTGTGAAAGTCACGCCCTCGAGCAAAGTGGTTGGCGACATGACGCTGTTCCTCATGGCCAAGGAGATGCAGCCGAACGACGTCCTGGGGCTCGATGAAAAGCACGACGTGCCTTTTCCAAATTCCGTAATCGAGATGTTCTCCGGGGCCCTAGGAGTCCCGCCCGGCGGCTGGCCGAAGAAACTGCAGAAAATCATTCTTCGCGGGGGTCCGCCATTGAAGGGCAGGCCAAGCGCGAGCCTGCCCGCAGTGAATTTCGAACAAGAACAAAAAGAGTTGGAGCAAAGAGTGGGTCACCCTGTTCGACGGGATGACCTACTGAGCTATCTGCTATATCCCGAAGTGTTTTCTAAGTTTGACCGATTTCGCCAGACCTACGCGGACGTCAGCGTGTTGCCCACACCGGCGTTTTTCTACGGGTTGAATTCAGGCGAAGAAATAACGGTGGAGATCGAGTCTGGAAAATCGCTGGTCATCAAGTTCTTGACGTTCAGCGAGCCGCATCCCGACGCCACCCGCACGCTCTTTTTTGAGCTCAACGGGCAGCCGCGAGAAATCAACGTGCGCGACAAGGCTTTGCGAATCACCGAGCGCACTCATCCAAAGGCGGATCCGGCCGATCCCGGCCAAGTGGGCGCTCCGACGGCCGGTGTCGTCAGCAGCGTGGCCGCGCAAGCGAATCATGCGGTGGAACGCGGGGCCAAACTTCTTACCCTCGAAGCCATGAAGATGCAGTCCAATATCTACGCGCCTGTTTCCGGGCGCATTGCACGAGTACTCGTGACGGCCGGCCAACAAGTGGAAGCCAAGGACCTCCTGGTGGCGATCGCACAGTGAGTTCCGGACAGCTTCGCAAGCACGAACGGTTCCGGTCGCGCTTTCTGCGCAACCAGCGCGACCTTGTCGTGTATACGCCCCCCGGCTATGCCGATCAAACCGCGAGGAGGTTTCCGGTTCTCTACCTGCAGGATGGCCAGAATCTCTTTGACGGCGCAACATCCTTCATCCCCGGGCAAGATTGGCACGTTGGGCGGACCGCGGACGCTGCGATCGACGATCGGGCGGTCGAGCCGCTGATCATCGTGGGCATATACAATACGAGGGCGCGCGTCTCCGAATACACGCCAACGCATGTGCCGAAGCTCGGCGGAGGCCGCGCGGATCGCTACGCGAAATTTCTCATTGAGGAAGTGAAGCCCTTCGTAGAGCGAGAGTATCGGGTGCTTACCGGCTCGCTGCACGCCGGCATTGGTGGCTCGTCGCTTGGGGGGCTTGTCTCGCTTTATCTCGGGCTGAAGCACTCTGCCATTTTTGGAAAAATCGCGGCGCTCTCGCCCTCGGTGTGGTGGAACCAGTTGTTTATCCACCGTTTTGTCAAGGCGCTGAGGGTAGAGCGTCGCCCACGGATCTGGCTGGACATCGGCACGCGCGAAGGAGCGCGCATGGTCGAGGACGTCGAGCGCTTTCGCGACCTACTGCTTCAAAGAGGCTGGCGGCTCGAACAGGGTTTGCATTACGAACGGGTCGAGGGCGCGGAGCATAACGAAATAGCCTGGGCACAGCGCGTCCGGCCGTTTCTCGAATTTCTGTATCCCGCTTCGCCCGGCGCAGTATAATCCGCGCTCGAATCGCTCTTCTGCTCGAGGCATCCATGCCAGATAACCGGTCGCTCACGATTCTCTGCATCGGTTCGTATGAAAAGGGCCAGGAGTTCATCCGCACCTGCAAAGGCATGGGCTGCCGCGTTCTGTTGCTGACGGTCGAGAAACTGCGTCACGCCGACTGGCCGTTCGAATGCATCGACGAAGTATTCACCATGCCGGAAGAATTGCCTTTGCAAAGCTTGCTCTACGCCGTGAGCTATACGGCCCGGTCCCAGCCGATCGACCGCATCGTAGCCCTTGACGAATTCGACATGGAAAACGTCTCGGCGCTTCGCGAGCATCTGCGCATTCCGGGGATGGGCCTGACCACAGTTCGCTATTTTCGGGACAAGCTGGCCATGCGCGCCCGCGCGAAGGAGACGGGCATTCTGGTGCCCGAATTCGTGCACGTGCTGAACTATGACAATCTGCGTGATTTCATGGCGCGCGTGAGTGGACCGTGGCTACTCAAGCCGAGGTCGCAAGCTTCGGGCATTGGCATGAAGAAGATTCACACGCCGGAGGAGCTTTGGCCGTGGCTCGATACATTAGGGGATCAGCAGTCGTTTTATCTGCTGGAACAGTTTGTACCCGGTTCGGTTTATCACGTGGACAGCGTGACCTCCGAGCGCGAAGTGATTTTTGCGGAAACTCATGCTTACGGCGCGCCGCCGCTCGAAACCTCGCATCAGGGCGGCGTTTTCACGACGCGCACGCTTCCGCGCGAAGGAGCAGAAGCTCGGGCACTCGACAACATCAATCGAGATTTGATCGAAGCGCTGGGGCTGATGCGCGGCGTGACCCACGCGGAATTTCTGAAGGCCCATGCCGATGGAAAATTTTATTTCATTGAGATTGCCGCCAGGGTCGGCGGCGCTTACATCGCCAATGTGATCGAAGCGGCTACCGGCATCAATCTGTGGCGCGAGTGGGCGCGGCTCGAGCTCGGCGCAGGCTTGGACACTTACGAACTCCCTGCCGCGCGGCGCGATTACGCGGGAGTGATTCTTTCCCTGGCGCGACAAGAACATCCGGACACCTCGTCCTATACCGACGAAGAAATCGTCCATCGCGTCAGCAAATTTCATCACGCCGGCTTTGTTTTGAGATCCCCGAGACATGAGCGGATCGAGCAACTGCTCGATTCCTACTCACGCCGTTTCACAGAAGATTTTCTTGCGACCCAGCCGGTTCCGGATAAGCCCTCCCATTGATCGGATGGGCATCGGAGCCATTCTTACTTCGAATATAGATGGCTGCAGAATACCTGCTCCACCAGCCCTGCCCGAAGGTCTAGGTAACTCTCAAGCACGACGCGTCCAGAGTTTGTTTGCCGAAGTTTCTTTCAAGGAATAAATTTGCATTACCCCTGGCGGAAATCTGCATGGGGTTTGCTTTCCCTTAGGGAGGACCGATGTGGGGCAATAAGAAACCGGATGCACCGCACGCCGGGCAACCGGGCCAAGGAAATTCCATTTCGAATCAGCCGTCGAAGTCAGCTTCGGCGGCCTGGGAGGATAAACCTGTAATGAGCACAGATGCGATGCGTCCATTAGGCGGGACCGCCGATCGCGGCACAGCGCGCCTCGGGGCTAGCCTGCATGTGAAAGGAGAGATCTCCGGCAACGAGGATCTGCTCATCGACGGCTCAGTCGAAGGACTGGTGCAACTAGATGAGCGGAAACTCACCGTCGGAGCCGCGGCGAAAGTCACTGCCGATATCATCGCCCGTGAGGTGGTGGTGTATGGCACGGTGAAGGGCAACCTTCGCGCCAAGGACAAAATTGAAATCAAGAAAGATGGTTCGGTCAACGGCGACCTGACCACCGCACGGATCATGATCGAAGACGGCGCTTACTTCAAGGGTTCGATCGAAATCGACAAGACCGAGCAGAAGGAATCCGGCAGCAACGCGTTTAGCAGGAGTTCCGCAGTTCCGGCGGGCGTCACCGCAACCAAGACGATTTAAAGTTCTGATCCACCTCGAATCCCTTCCGGAGAGCGCCCCGACCTGGTCGGGGCGCTCTCCCGTTTTCGCCCGACAGACGCTGGCCTTCTCCTGGATACCACACTCACCTATCCGCAGTTATTCTGTTAACGCCCCTGCGCTACCGCCCTAGATCGGCAAAGCGATCGGGTTGTCGCCGGGTGCTTTAACTTTTCTTTCTTTCGGTTCATCCAATTGGGTCGGAAGAAAGAGAAAGAATGATCAGCGGAGCGGCAATGCCCATCCGGAATGCGCTTCCGAGCGCGAGGATCGCAAATGGAAACGAGAAAACTTGGGAATTCCGATTTGAACATTACGCGGGTCGGCTTTGGCGCCTGGGCCATTGGCGGTGCTGGCTGGGAATTTGCCTGGGGTCCGCAGGAGGACCAGGATTCGATCGCGGCGATCCATCGCGCACTGGAGTTGGGTGTCAACTGGATCGACACGGCTGCAGTCTATGGTACGGGCCATTCCGAAGCGGTCGTCGCGCGAGCGTTAAAACCGTGGCGCGGCGCTCGCCCGTACGTTTTCACCAAGTGCGCGCTGACCTGGGACAAGAATCGCAAAGTGCAGCCCGATCACTCGGCAGCCTCGATCCGCCGCGAATGCGAGGATAGTCTCGGCCGCTTGCAGGTGGAGACCATCGATCTCTACCAGATGCACTGGCCTCCGTCCGACAATGGCCCTTCGCTCGAGGAAGCTTGGCGCGCGATGGCGGACCTCCAGAAAGCCGGAAAGGTCCGCTGGATTGGCGTGTCGAACTTTGACGCGGTGCAAATGGAGCGCGCCGAAAAAATTGCGCCGGTCACCTCGCTGCAGCCGCCGTATTCGCTCGTTCGCCGCAAGATTGAGGAGGAAGTTCTCCCGTATTGCCAAAAGCGAGATATCGGCGTGATTTCTTACGCCCCGATGGCTTCCGGACTGCTCACCGGCGCGATGACCCGCGAACGCGCAACCAAGTTGCCCCGCGATGACTTCCGCAGCCGCAACAAGGAATTTCAAGAGCCGCGTCTTTCCAAGAACCTCGAACTGGTCGAACGGCTTCGCCAGGTGGGCGCGCGCCATGCCCGCGGGCCAGGCGAAGTGGCCGTCGCCTGGGTGTTGCGGCATCCGGCAATCACCGGCGCGATCGTTGGCGCGCGGAACGCCAAACAGGTTGAAGGCGTGATGCGCGCCGCCGAGTTAAAGCTAAGCGCAGAGGAAATTGCCGAAATCGAAGGCGCTGCTGTCATCGCTGCTTCTCGATGAGTTTCCCCGTTCGCGAAAAACGGAGTAACCAGATGGACCTCGGACTCAAAGGCAAGACCGCGGTCTTGTCTGGCTCAAGCCCATCCCGGCCGTTGCCGCTACGCTGGCTGGCGAAGGCCAAGGTCGTGCTTAACGGCCGCACCGAAGCTCGCGTCAGCGCGGCGCTTGCGCAAATCCGGCAAGGCGTCAAGAATGCCGATGTTCGCGGTGTCGACGCGGATCTCGGAACTTCCGCTGGCGTCGAATGCTTGTGAAACAGGTTTTCGACGCCGATCTTCTGGTGAACAATCTCGGCATCTTCGAGATCAAACCGTTCGCTGAAACTTCCGACGCCGATTGGCTGCGATTGTTCGAAGTGAACGTGCTGAGCGGCGTTCGACTCGCGCGCCATTACCTGCCTTCGATGCTCGAGAAGCATGGGGGTCGCATCATTTTCATTTCCAGCGAATCGGGACAGCGCATCCCGGCGGAAATGATTCATTACGGAATGACCAAGACCGCACAGGTGTCCATTGGGCGCGGACTTGCCGAGTCTGTCGCGGGCAGCGGCGTAACGGTGAATTCCATCCTGGCGGGACCAACGGCATCGGAGGGAGCCGGAAGGTTTGTCGAGCGCATGGCCAAGGAACAAGGCGTGACGCCGGTCGAAATCGAGAAGCAGTTCTTCGCCAGGGTGCGGCCCAGTTCGCTGCTGAAGCCCTTCGAGACACCGGAAGAAGTTGCCGCGGTAGTAGCTTTCGTCGCCAGCAGGGACGCCGCCGAAGGCGGCGTGGTGCGCAGTATTTTCTAGAAAGGCTTGGTTCTAGGCGCGCAAAGAATCCGGCCGCCAATTCTTGATAAGCTCTTTGATGGCCTTGCGCTTGGTCAGCTTGTCGTGCAGCACTTTTTGCATCAGTTTCTCTAACTCCTCGTCACTGGCGAACCGCAAAGAAACAAATTGGTCCACCGTGAGTTCATCGACACGCCAGCCGAGTTCTTCGGGCAGGACCTGCTCGTAGCGCAAGCGCTCTTCCAATCGAATGACGCGGTCCTGCACGCTCAATGCAAAAATCCTTCCGTACAGCGCGCCAAAAAACAAGGCAGCGGAAGTCAGAACCCATTCCAAACCGCCGATGGAAAACCCGGCCGCTATCCACCGATAAATCGACCACCCGAAATGGATGATCAGCATAGGCAAGACAAAGAAATGGTACAAAGGAACAAACCTTACGTGGTTCTTCAAATTCTGTTCGCTCACGGCTTTTCTCCTTCCGCGAAGTGTGCATTCCAAAACAGTGGACCCCGGCCGTCTCAGCCGAACCCTCTACTTTGTCAGTTCGTTCTTGAAGACCGACCCGTTGTGCATCACAAACTTTACGCGCTCCAGTTCGCTCACGCCTTTCAAAGGATCCCCCGAGACGGCAATGACTTCGGCATAGGCCCCCGGAGCAACCGTCCCGATCTCGCCTTTCATATCCAGCATTTCCGCCGGCCGTGAGGTCGCAGCCTGAATCGCGTCCATCGGCGCCATGCCCATCTCCACCATCCGCTGGAACTCTTGCGCAATCGGCTCGGTCCACGGCATGCCGCCCATGTCGGTCCCGAACACAATCCTCAAGTGCGCTTTCAGCGCCCTTTTGAACGTATCTTCATGGACGGCCGCCCGCGCGCGGTCACGCTTTCCTTCGCGCGTGTCCGCCGGGGCCCAATCTCCGTAATACGGCGAAAGCGTCGGGCAATACCACGTCCCTTGCCTCTTCATCTGCTCGATTTGCGTGTCGGTCATCTCCAAGCCATGTTCGATCGAATCGCACCCGCCGTCGAGCGCGCGTTGCAACCCGATTCCGTTGTACGCGTGACACGCCACTTTCTTGGTCCAGCCGTGAGTTTCATCGACGATCGCTTTCAATTCCTCCACCGTCAGGGTCGGCTGCGACACCAAACGCCCTTCCTTGTCCACCCACGACCGGTGCGTCATGTACACCTTGATCCAGTCCGCGCCATGTTCCAATTGCTGCCGCGCCGCCTTGCGCGCTTCGACCGGCCCGTCGACGAGCTGCGCGCCCTTGGGCATGTCCAGCTCCGGCGCATAGCCTTCCAGGTTGTACCCGCCGGTCGTGGAAATCGCGCGCGTCGCGCAAAACAGTCGCGGTCCGGGAATCGTTCCCTCTTCGATCGCCTGCTTGATTTCGACGTCTCCGTAGCCCGCGCCTTCGGTCTCGAGGTCGCGCAACGTCGTAAACCCCTGCTCTAACGCCCTCCGCGCGGCAAACGTGGCGCGCGCTGCTCGCAGTGCAATCCCGGCCTTCAGGATGTTCGCGTCGTAGCCGCCTTTTTTGGGGTCTTCGCCCCACAAGAAAATGTGGGTGTGCGAATCGATGAGCCCCGGCAAAACGGTGCCATTCGAGAGATCAATCACGTTCGCGCCCGAGGGAATTGCCTCTCCCGACCCGGTTACCCTTACAATTCGGTCGCCGCGCACAAAAATCAATTGATTCTTTCGCGGCGTTTCGCTTACTCCGTCAATCAGTGTCCCGGCGCGAATCACCGTTACTGCCCCACCCTCGGTCGCACTCTGCTCCCGTGCCGCGTCTCCACTCGTAAGTGCCGCCGGCGCTGCACACAAAATCACACTCGTAGCGAACCAGCCAAGTTTTCGCATTGCACCCCCCTCTAACGCGCGTAGCTTGCCCCAAACTCCCCTCTCGATGCAACACCGGCAACCACGCGAGCGCCCTTTCGGGCGGAACAAAAACCTCGACGCGAACACAAAAAAAGGGAACCCCATCGGGCTCCCTGTTGCTCAAGCTGGTTCGAGAAGAAGCCTGCGACTTAGTTTGCTACATCATTCAGGTCCGTTGGCAGTTGCGCGAAATCGAGGCCCTTTGCAAATCCTGGCTTTTGCGCCTCGGGAGGCAGGATGGCGTGCGCCTCATCCACGCACTCGTCCCACCACGCCCAGCTGCCTTGCTGCGTGTTCCCCGAAGTTTGCCATTCGAGGAGCCTCTTCGGGGAGCCTGTCCCGCTGGGATAGTGGCGCTGACGCGCTTATCGTTACATACACCGACAAGAGTTTGCCACCGAGGTTTCAGCGGCTAGGCGCGCTGCGAGGCGGATTGGGAAAGCGCGGAGTCGAGACAGAAGTCGGGACGGTGAAAAAACGCAGGCAGTTCGGAAAGGCGGAGCGCAAGTCGTTCGGGGGAAGCCGCACGCACGGTGACGTGACCGAGCTTGCGGCCCGGCCGGGGAACCTTTCCGTACAAGTGCAAATGCGCATCGGGAACGGCTAGAACTTCCGAAGGTTCGGGAAGCTCGCCGATCAGGTTGATCATGGCGCACTGACTGGCTGGTTCCGTGGAGCCGAGCGGCAGGCCGAGAACGGCGCGGAGATGGTTTTCGAACTGGCTGGTGAGGGCCCCTTCGATCGTCCAGTGACCGGAATTGTGAACGCGCGGCGCCATTTCGTTGGCGAGGAGGCGGCCCTGGTTCTCGAAAAACTCGATGGCCAGCACGCCGACGTATTTGAGCGACTCGAGAATCCGACCGGCAATGTCTTCGGCGGCGCGCTGCATCGGTGGATCGAGTGACGGCGCGGGTGCGAGGGAGAGGCGAAGAATGCCGCCGCGATGGTGGTTTTCGACCAGGGGGTAAAAGGCCGTCTCGCCATTCTGCGAGCGCACGGCGAGGACGGAGAGTTCGCGGCTGAAAGGCACGAAACGCTCCAGGATGAGATGGACCTTGGGCAGCTCGGCTTTAGCTTTCAAAACGTCGTCCGTGGTGCGCAGGATCCATTGCCCCTTGCCGTCATAGCCCATCCGGCAAGTCTTGAGCACGGCGGGAAGGCCAAGTTGCTTGATGGCGGCGTCAAATTCGCCGGCTTTCGAGACGGGAAGAAAATCGGTAGTCGTGATGCCGAGATTGCGAAAGAGCGTTTTTTCTGCGAGCCGATCCTGCGCCGCTTCGAGGGCGGCGGGAGGCGGATAGACAGGAACGCGCTTGGCAAGGAATTGCGCTGCTTGGACGGGGACGTTTTCGAACTCGTAGGTGACAAGTTCCAGTCCATTAGCAAATCTCTCAAGAGCCGCGTGATCGCCGTAGTCCGCGGTGACGCGCTGGGCAATGCGGCCCACAGGAGCTTCCGGAGACGGGTCTAGAAAGCGGAAATGCAGGCCGAGGGGATAGCCGGCGAGAGCGAGCATGTACCCGAGCTGTCCGCCGCCGAGAATCCCCAGGGTCACTGCCGCTTCCCTTTCTGCGAGTTTTTCATGGGAACCGCGACCGCGGAGACCGAGGGGTCCGGCTGCGCCAGGACGCGGTCGGTTTGCTCGACGCGAAACTTTCGGAGCGCGTCGCGGATTTCGGGGTGCTTCGCGCCGAGGATCGCGGCGGCCAGCAAGGCGGCGTTGATTGCGCCGGCTTTGCCGATCGCCAGCGTGCCAACGGGGATGCCTCCCGGCATTTGCGCGATGGAGAGCAGCGAATCCAGGCCCTTGAGGATTTTCGATTCGACGGGAACACCGAGCACGGGGAGAACGGTCTTGGAGGCGGTCATGCCGGGGAGATGAGCCGCACCGCCAGCGCCCGCGATGATGACTTCGAGGCCCCGCTGTTCGGCGGTCGAGGCGTATTCAAAAAGCAGGTCCGGGGTGCGGTGCGCGGAAACGATGCGTGTTTCATGCGGGACTTTCAGGCCCGCAAGGATGTTCGAGGCGTGCTCCATGGTTTCCCAATCGGAAGTGGAGCCCATGATGATGCCGACAAGAGGATTGGCATCGTTGTGGTCCGGTCGATTCACGCGCCTCTATGCCTTTCCCGAGAGAATGGCTCGGTTTTTCATGAGGGCGATATTTTACGGCTTTTTTCAGCGCGCGGCGACTTGCTCCCGCTGCTTCCAGTAGTGCCGAAGCTGACCGACCAAATACAACGAGCCAGTAACGAAAATAGCGTCGCCGGGAGCAGCTTCAGCGAGCGCCTGGTCGAGCGCCTGTTCAGCCGAGGAAATGACCGTGAAGCTGGCGGCGTGGTGGGAGGCGATTTCGGCGAGACGCGCGGCAGAGACGGCGCGGGAAGTGCGCGGCTCGGTGAAGATGACTTCGGCGGCGTAGGGAAAGAGCTGTCCGGCGACCTCGTCGACGGCTTTGTCGCGGAGCGCCCCATAGATGAGCCAGATTTTGCGCCCGGCAAAATTTTGTCCGAGGAATTGCGCGACTTCGCGGGCGGCGCCGGGATTGTGCGCGCCATCGAGGTAGATATCCGGGTTGGATTGCAGTTTTTCGAGGCGCCCCGGCCAGACCGTGGTGGCGATGCCTTCGGCGATATCGCTGGAAGAAATCCGGAAGCCGCGTCTGGTAAGTTCGCGCGCGGCCGCAAGAGCGTTCAGAGCATTCTCCAACTGGAAGCGACCCGGCAGACTGGGCGCAATTTCAAGAACATCGCCGGAAGAAATGTCCCTGACCAACGCGCGGAAGAAACCGTTTGCCAACGGTTCCCGCCTGGCTTCGAATGCTTGCGAGGTTTCGACCACTGGGCAGCCAACCTCGTTGGCGCGAGCAAGGATCACTTCGCGCGCCTGCGGACGCTGTGCTGCAACGACGGCAGGCACTCCGGGCTTGAGGATTCCCGCTTTCTCGCCGGCGATTTCCCTCAGCGAGTGCCCGAGAAAATTTTCGTGGTCGAAGTCGATGCGGGTGATGACCGTGACGGCGGGCGAAACAATGTTGGTGGCGTCGAGGCGGCCGCCCAAGCCCACCTCGACGACGCCGAATGCAACGCGTTCGCGCGCGAAGCATTCGAACGCCATGGCGGTAATGCATTCGAAATACGTGGGGTGCGCGCGGAGTTTGCGCCGAGCGAGAAGCTCCTCGACGAGCTCCTGCAGGCGCGTGAAGGCTCGAGCGAAGGACTCATCCCCGATTTCCTGGCCATTGACGCGCATGCGCTCGTTGATTCTCTCGAGATGCGGGGAGGTATACAGCCCGGTGCGAAAGCCCGCATGCCGAAGAATCGATTCCAGAAAGGCCGACGTCGAGCCTTTGCCATTGGTTCCCGCGATGTGAGCGGTCGGATAAGCCCGGTCCGGGCGACCGAGGCGCTCGGCCAGCACGGCAATGTTCTCCAGGTCGAACTTGGCTGCCGTGGCCTGCGTAGGCGCAGCCAATTCCCTACCCAAGGTTAAAAGATAGCGAACCGACGCGTCGTAATTCATCTCATCCCATGAGCATGTCGAGCGCGCTCGCCAGGTAGGCTTTCAGTTCTTTGCGGGGGACGACGGCGTCGAGGAAGCCGTGTTCGAGCATAAACTCCGAGCGCTGAAAACCTTCCGGGAGTTTTTGGCGGATGGTTTGCTCGATAACGCGTGGGCCGGCGAAACCAATCAGCGCACCGGGCTCCGCGATGTTGAGGTCGCCGAGCATGGCGAAGCTGGCGGTAACACCGCCGGTGGTGGGATCGGTCAAAACCGAAATGTACGGCAGCTTTTCCTCGTCGAGCCGCGCGAGCGCCGCGGAAACTTTCGCGAGTTGCATCAGGCTCACGGCGCCTTCCATCATGCGCGCGCCGCCCGAGCAGGAAACGGCGATGAACGGCTGACGCGTTTCAATGGACAGCTCGATGGCACGCGTGACCTTTTCACCCACGACGGCACCCATGGTGCCGCCGATAAAGCCGAATTCCATCGCGCACATCGCCACCGACCGGCCGCCGAGCTGGCCCTCCGCAGTGATGATGGCGTCGTTCATGCCGAGTTTCCTGCGGGCGTCCTTGAGCCGCTGCGCGTAAGGCTTGGTGTCCACGAACTTCAACGGGTCGGTGGAAGTCATACCCGCATCGTGTTCTGTCCAGTGGCCGTCGAGCAGCATTTCCAGGCGCGGGCGCGCGCCCATCTTAAAATGGAACTGGCACTTCGGGCAGACGTAGAGATTCGCTTCGAGGTCCTTGCGAAAAACGATCGTGCGGCAGGCCTCGCACTTGACCCACAGCCCTTCGGTACGCACGCGGCGCTCTTCGGGCGGCGTGGGCTGCTCGATTGGTTTTTTCTCGCGTTTGAACCAAGCCATGGAGGCAGTTTCAGTCGTCAGTAATTGCTTCTAAGTCAAGAATTCCAGATGACTTTCTAACTTCTAACCTCCGGTCGTGAACTAATAATCGATTCCCCGCTGAGCCAGTATACCTTTCGTGTACGGATGTTTCACCTCGCGCATCTCGGTGACCAGGTCGGCCAGCGCGACGAGCTTCGGATGCGCGTTGCGGCCGGTACAAATCACGTGTACGCGTTCGGGGCGGCCTTTCAGGGCCTCCACGACCTCGTCGGGGTCGAGCATTTTGTAGCTGATGGTGTAATTGATTTCGTCGAGCACCACCAGATCGTACTTCCCACCGTAAATGGCTTCGCGGCCCGCCTGCCAGCATTCGTGCGCCAGTTTGATATCTTCGGGATCGGTTTCCGCTCCGCCTATTTTCACGAAGCCGCGGCCCATCGGGCGGATTTCAAATTTGTCGTCGCCGAGCATCTCGGCAGCATCGAGTTCCCCGTAGTGCCACGACCCTTTGATGAACTGCACCATCACGACGCGCAGCCCCTGGCCCACGGCGCGGAACGCCGTGCCGAGCGCGCAGGTGGTCTTGCCCTTCCCCGGCCCGGTATAAACGATCAGCAGTCCTTTTTCTTCCGGCATGATTTCCCTTGGTGCGTGGCGGAGAGAAGAGTGTGCGCAGCCCCGCGCAAAACGTCAAGCGAGCTGCAGCCGCTTGACGAGCTCTGCAGCGATGGCAGAGATGCGCTGCAGCGTGGGTTCGGGAAGCGAAGATCTGGGTCGCGCGACGGGATCGAATAAGACGATCCACAAGCCCGGACGGTAGATTTCGTCATCGGTCGGGCAGATCGCCCCGGTGAGTTGCGTGATTTCGAGAGGATGCGGCTGCGGTGTGGCCAAATCGATTTCAAGCACTTTCCCGCTGCCGCGGCGCTCCCCCGGCGGGGCGGCGATCAGCTCGGTCAGGATGCCGCGCGCATCATCAACCAAATCGCGGAAGCCTTGCGTCACGAGAATGCCGTCCACGTCGCGGGGCGTGGCCTTCTCGAGCTCTTCGAGGTCGTAATCGGGCAGCGGCTTCTCCAGGGGAATTTCAATTGCCGCAGAAGGCTGGTTCTGATCGGCAATAACGCGCATGGGCATGGCAGCTAAGGTTGTACACCAAATGGGCCATAATTCAACCCTTTCGCCTCCACCGCTTGCACCGTAAACTCACCCGCCCTCACCTTGACCAAGTGGGACTATTTCTTGGCTGCGTTAGCTGCCATTCGAGCGCGGAAGTTTTTTTCCTTCTGAATTTCCTCGTCGTTGAAGGCAGTTGCGAAGTC
>Ga0182035_10000505_pt1 | contig 18135 bp, 18 predicted proteins | sample flu12Cox44000170_FD_125969 | JGI IMG/M metagenome (GOLD analysis project Ga0182035, IMG submission 125969) | Lab enrichment of tropical soil microbial communities from Luquillo Experimental Forest, Puerto Rico - flux4day.12C.oxic.44.000.170 | ecosystem: Environmental > Terrestrial > Soil >...
GCCACCAATGAGCGATGGCATGAGCGGCAAAGGCGGGAGTATCGTGAGAGACGCCAATCACCAGAGCCCCACGATTTTCCGTAACATCGTAAATTCCATAGGGAATGGCGACACCGATGGAGTCGGTGCGAAAGTCGTGATCATAGACACGACGCGGGGCAGGCTCCCAACGCCGACCGGGATTTTTGAAATTGCCGACGAGCTCGCGTTTTTTGCTGTCCACGCTGACGATGGGCAGATGGCGACGCTGGAAGCGGTAGCGCAGCTCGGACAGATATTCGAACTGAAGATTGCGGTTGGGACTCGAGCTTGTCGAGATCTGCTTTTGATTGACGCGCAAGGAATAGCCCATGTCATAAAGCAGGCGGGCGACGGTATTGGGAGAGATGGCAATGCCAAGTTTGACCAGCTCCTCGGCGATGGTGGTAGTGGTGCGGCGAGACCAGCGTAAGCCGGTCATGGGATCGCCCGCGGTATCGTGTTCGAGTAGGCCACGAAGGACCGCGATTATGTCGGGCGTTTTTTTTCCGTGGAGGTACGACCACCACCGGCGCGACGGGTTCGGCTAGGGACCACATTCTGCTCCAGAAGTTGTTGTCGGCCGCGGGCCACCGTATGGACATCCAAACCCAAAAAGTCTCCCAGCAGAGTGTCCCCGCCATGTCCCCGTCGGATGGACTCCAGCCCAGCAAATAATCGGCGCTGTTGTTCATCGAGCAGGCTATAGAACAGCAGGATGGCGGCCTTGAGTTCATCGGGAGATGCCAGCACGGCGGCAGAATCGACGGCTACAGGAACGGCTTGTGCACTGCGGCGGGCGAATATCTGTTTGCGGCGGGGACTGGGCTCGCTGGCGGTATAGAGAAACTGGCCGTCCACTTCCGTTCGCGCCAGGCGCTGTTGCGCGACGAGCTGGCGGAGAGGCTGTTGTACTTCCGCGTGCAGGTCATCGGCCAACTCATGGGCATAGTAACCCTGGAGAGATTGCTTTACGAAAATTTCCACGGTGGCCAGCCGTGTGCGATGGCGGGAAAACCAGACACCTTCGTGCGACCAGAGTCCGCGATCGTCGAAATGAGCGATTTCGGGCAGGGTATAGAAGCGGCCGCGATGCGTGTAGCTGGTGAGGTAATCCAACTGCTTCAGTTTACGAAAAACAGTGAGATCGGTGCCGGTGCCGAGGACACGTTTCAGCTCGGGCAGCTCGGCGATTTTATTACGGCGAAGACACTGGCGCAGGACAGAGGCCTCGAAGGAAGTCGGTCGCATAATGTTATAGTTCTCACTCCTAGCATGAGATAGTGATAATTCTAACATAATAGACAGTCCGCGCCGAGTATGAACATGACATGAATAGCCAATGCTGATCAGCACTTCAGAGGGCTGGTGGGCGTTGACAGAGTTTCTTGTTACTTGGTAAATGTGAGAATTATCTTCGTGAATGGATTGTTATTGTTGCGCGGTCCCTAAGCAGCGGGTGGTTTGCTGTCCGCTGGATGAATGACCACCTGGCGGTCCTCTCCCATGCCCACGCTTTGCGTGCGCACGCCGGGAATGTCCTTCACCGCCAGGTGCACGATGCGGCGCTCGCGCGAGGACATGGGATTCAGGCGGAAGGGCTGCTTGGTTTGCTGCACGCGTTCCGCGGCGACGCGCGCGGTCATTTTCAATTCCTCGAAACGCAGCGCCCGGTAGCCGCCGCTATCGATGTGAATTTTCTCGTGGTAGGCAGGTTCCAGCCGCAGCGCCTTGAAGGCCAAGTGTTCGAATGCCTTCAAGACGTCGCCGCCTCGCTCCAACAAAATTTCCTTGTCGCGCCCGTCGAGATCGGCGAGCACTTCCGCCTCGCCTTCTGCGGGGGCGCCGTCTCCGGAAGCGGCGCGCACGTTGACGCTCAAGTCGAGGCCGGAAGCGCTCACGATGCCTTCAAGAAACTCCCGCAGCGCTTCGGCGGTGGCCCGCCGGTCAAGCTTTCCGTCTCGAACGAGTTCAAGGGGCATACGGCGTCTTATTTAAAATGGTGCTCCCGGCCCTCGGACTCACCCTGCCTTTGCAACCGTGCGCTCGGCCGACTGCCCGCTAAGACTGCTTCTCATTCTTGCCGCGCGCGGGCTTGCCCGGAGCGGGCAGCGGATGCTTCCGGTTCAAATACCACTGCTGGGCGATCCCCACCACACTGCTGGTGAGAATATACACCGCCAGGCCGCTTGGATAGGGAATAACCATAAACATGGCCGCCATGCCGATGGGCATGATTTTCATCATGGTTTGCTGCTGCGGGTCCGTGGCGGTCATAGGCGTCATCTTGGATACGAGATACATCGACAAACCCATCAGCAACGGCAAAATGTAATAGGGATCCTTTGCCGACAAATCGGTAATCCAGCCGAACCAGGGCGCGTGGCGCAGTTCGATGGTCCCCTGCAGAGCGCGATACAACCCAAACCAAATCGGAAACTGCAAGAGCTGCGGGACGCAGCCGCCCACGGGATTGATGCCCTCACGGCTGTAGATCGCCATCACTTCCTTGTTCATGTCCGCCTTGCGCGGATCGCGCATGGAATACTTCTTGTATTTTTCCTGAATGGCTTTGATTTGGGGCGCCACGCGCTGCATCTTCAGTGTCGTTTTGTAGCCGGAAATGCGCAGCGGGAAAAGCAGCATGTTTAAAATCAGCGTGAGGACGACAATCGCCCATCCCCAATTCGGAATGTAGTTGTGCAGCCACTTGAGTCCGTGGAACAGGGGCTCGGCAATGAACTCGAGCCAGCCGAAATTGACCAGCCCCTGGAGCGGGGGGTTCATTTTTTTCAAGTCGTCGTAATCTTTCGGGCCGACATAGACGCGCAGCGCGAGAGGGCTCGATGAGGAAGCCACGGCGGCTTCCGGCACTGGTTCGGGAGTCTCCTGCTCCCCTACCTTCACGTTGTGCCAGGTCTTCCAGTACCGCGTCTCAAGCGTTCCGGGAGCGGAGCCGTTTGGCGGAAGAAACGCCGCGGTAAAGTAGCGGTCCTCGATGCCAACGTAATCCTTCCCTCCCTGCCAGAGACCGGGTCCCCACTTGTCGATGCCCTCAAGTTTCTTGTGTGGATAATTCGTGATTCTTCCGCCTTCGCCGTAGTATGTGGTGACGCTCTCGACGGGCGCGGGATTCGGCGCGACTGTTAAATCGCCGAACCCACCTAGCCAACCCAATCCCGCTTTGATGGGACTGCCGTTCAGCCTGGCGGAGGTTTCCAGACGCACGACGTAGCCATGATCGAAGTGAAAGTGCTTGGTGACTTCGAGATGCCCGTCGCTCCAGACCAACCGTAAATCGACGGGCGCTCGGAGCGGGCCTGCAGCAAGAGCGCCAGAGTTCTCAGGTTGCTTTTCGGCACCTAAACCCGGCTCCGGGACCCCGGCTCGATAGAGCCCGCCGTTCGCTGCGGTTTGCAGTTGTTCATCGTCGAGAATCAGGGCAAACGGCCAGCCACCCGTTTGCTGGGAAGCTTCAGGGTGCACCAAGTCGAGGACACGCGGAGGCTTCGCGTCATCGAGATATTTCTTGAGCCTCCAGCTCTTGACCACAGCGCCCTTGTTCGAAATCTCGACGCGATAAAGGTTGTTCTCGATGGTTATCGTGCGTTCCTCAGAATCGCTGATCCGCGGAGCGCTCGCCGGCGCCGCGGCGACTGCGGCCGATACAGGCGCACGCTCGGAACCCTTCCCCTCCGAGGAACCAGCTGTAGCGGGAGCGGAAGCGGCAGGACCTGTTGGAATCGGGCGGTTCGCACGCGGGGGTTGCAGGGGCGGCTTCGGCCCATAGTATTTTGCCCAAACCAGAATCACCAGAATCGAAAGCAGCGACGCCACAAAGATTCGCAATTCGGGCGTGAACTTGTCCTTTTGGCCAGGCACGTTCAAGAATGCACCTCATGCGGAACCTCGCGAGACGGGGTCGCGACGGTTGCGGCGCGCCCCGCCTCGTCCCAAGTTTCCGGAACCGGGTCGTAGCCGAACTTGCGCGAAAGCGGATGGCACCGCAGCAGTCGCTTCAGGCCCAGCCAAATGCCCCGCCCCGCGCCAAATCGAGCGATCGCTTCGTAGGCATATTGCGAGCACGTGGGATGAAAGCGGCAGTTCCCCGCAAATAAGAGGGATAGATAAGTTTTGTAGAACCTAAGTGCCAACAGACAGATGTGCACCGGCAGCGACTGTGGGACGGAGTTTCGACCGCCCTCTTCTGTTTCGAGCTTGGCCATCTTTTTTTCGCTCACTTGGTTGCCTGCCCGGCACTCTCGAGCAGCCGCAGCAAATCCGCCGTCAGCTCCCCAAACGGCACGTTGGCCACCGCGCTCTTCGGGTGAATCACGATGTCCCATCCTGCGAGCATCTCCTTCCGGTGGCAGCGCACGATTTCGCGCAGGCGCCGCCGGATGCGGTTGCGCTCGACCGCGCCGCCGAGCGCCTTCTTAATGCTGACGCCAAAGCGGCTCTGGGGCAACTCATTGGCGCGCAGGAAAACTGTGAAATAGGAACTCGAGCGGCGCTTTCCGGCGCGGTAGACGGCGTCAAATTCGCCGCGCCTTACCAACCGCGCCTCACGCGGAAGGGTCATCCCCTTTTTTCCCGCAGGGCGGGGCATCGGCGGGTTCCCGGCCCTACTCAGGGGTGAGCCGATGGCGCCCTTTCCTGCGGCGCGCCGCCAGCACTTTGCGGCCGCCTTTCGACTTCATGCGCGCGCGGAACCCGTGCGTCTTGGCGCGGCGGCGGCGGCGCGGTTGATAGGTGCGCTTTGGCACAGCAATCCCCCTTTGTACTACGCAACTTCGCGGTGGTCCGTTTCACCCGCGGTGCGGACAGCCTGACTCGCACCGTTCTAACCGCATCCAGTTCCTGCGTGACCCTGGCTGTTCGGAATTAGTTGGAGCGGCACTAGCCCTTTCTTCGGCTGGTTTCGAATTTCTTAGTGTATTCGACCCTTGCGCACACGGTCAAGAATGCGCTCTTCTATGCAGGAGTGCCGCTTCAAGCCGCAGCGGTGTACCCGGGTTGAAAGCGAGCGTCCAAAGAAGTAGGACAGACATGAGCGCATTTTGCGTAGGCCGAAGCACTAGCACTGAGCCAAGTTCCAATATTGGACCCATTGATGAAACGCGGTGTTTTCGATATGCCACAGAGAACGGATGATCTGTAGCTACCTCACTCACCCGGTCGGAAGTTTCCTGGTTCAGGGTGAGACCCATGGTCAGCCAAAAAGTCCCACGCGCAGGCTGAGTCTCATTTCTTCTTGGGCTTCTTTTTCATGCACTGTCGACGCCACAGCGCCAGCAGTTGAGCATTGGCGGCGAAGACCTCGGTGACGGCGTCCTTGAACCCACGTCCTTGGTCGACCAGGGGGCGAATCTGCTCCACCCATTCATCGGGAATGCGCTCGACACGCTTCTTGCCGTCCACCATGAACGTAAGCGACCAGGAGGGATGTCCCTCGCCCTGGGCGCAACGGCAGTTGGGCCTTCCGCAGCGGCTATGCGTCAAGGCGAGTGAGCCAGGCAAAGCATCTGCTGGTATGTGTAGGCGGCGTAGCAGGTCGTACTTGCGCTGACGCAAGCGAGCGGCGCGATCTCCTTTGGCGTCGTACCAGCCCATTTGGGTGTAATTATACTGGCTCATCTTGGTGTAATAATACACCAAGATTACGATATGTCAAGACGATTGCTTCGCCGGGGGAAATTTGCGCAAGGCACGCCGCAGGGATATTCAGTGCCTACACGGTCTTACAGGCTTGGGCCGGAACTCCTGGCGTATCGGCGTATCGGCGTATCGGCGCTGAGGGAAGCTTCGCAGAATTTACGCAAGATTTGTGATGCTCCTCATAGAGGGCCGATAGGCCCGATACGCCGATACGCCGTGAAGCTGGACGCTCACGCCGCCCCGAGGTATCATTCTCTCCCCGTATGAGTTCCATTTTGAGAGGGTGAGCGATCATGAAGTGCTTATATCCAATTCCTCAGGCCTGCCTCGATGGTGTGAAACAAAGTGGGGAGACGGGTATCGGATATCAGGTCGTCTCGGTCGAGCTCAAGGACGGCAGGTGTTTCGATCAAGTTGTCGCGAGCGAGGGCTGCATCATCGAAGTGCGCGGATACGACGCGATTCCGTTTGCGCCTGAGGAAGTAGCATCCGTGATCGTCAATCACAAGCGCTGGAATTTCCGGGATGGTTCGGATATACGCGTCAAATGCAGGGCTGCTAGTGCTTGATTTACTTCTATAATAGCCAGGCGGGACCCTAGCACTGCTGTCGCAGTGAGCTGGCGTCCGCGCCGAGAACAATTCCGACTCGTCGGCGGTATGAGCCCCACCAAGTGGCCGGTCCGAAGGTACCGCCGCGCTCCGCGAAGCTTTGCGACTCAAGGATGATCACCTGGCGATGGCCATTACGGCGCTCACCGACGCAGGAAGGAGATGGTTACCAATCGTTTAAGCTGCACTCGCCGAGAAGGAATTCATGCCCGCGTCAGCGGTTCGTCCGGCATCGGCGCGCGCCCGGCATGGACCCAAAGCCTGCCTCGAGCCGTTTCGGCACCGAGATGTCTTCCTCAGCTAACTTCCTGAACCGGCCCATGGATGTTGCCATTGCTGTGACCAGGGTCAGCCGCAATCGGACCCTCTGTCCAATCGAAATCAACGGCGGTTACTCCAGCCGCGCAAGGCAACCTAGCTTCTTGAACGGCAGGCGCATACGCACGCGACGCCAACATCGAAGGGAGCCGAGCGGGGGAGTCCATCTCGAGCAGGCGCAGGATTTTGATTTTCAGGTGAGAGAACACGCTCTGCGGTGCTGCGGAAGCGTTTAGCGTCTCGAACTTGAATTCCTCGCTAAAACGGTCGAATTCGGCAAGCAGCGCTGCCTGGTAGGCGCAGAAACTATCGTACATGTCGTACCCCGGATATAAATCCATTCCCGATTCCCAATAGTCGAACCCTCGGGAGAACACCACGCGGGGAACAAGCTGTTCGATCCCCAGCCGAAGATAGAAAACCGCGTCAGGCTTCAGTGCCACGGAGAAAACACTACGGACCCACTCGGGATCAACCCCTCGCACCATCGCCCGCGCCATCAGCGAATACACATAGCGGTCCGTGAGCACGATGAATCCCGCGCGCAGGGCAGGGACGATTTCGTTTTCCAAGCGATCGAAGAAATCCGTCGCATAGAAGAGTGTCTGTGTGACCCGACCAAGATTGTTCCCTTCCTTCGCCCGACGGATTCCTTCGCCCGCCAACGGGGAGCGCGTCATGCCGGTATCGAGCACAGCGTGCCCTTGTTCTTCGAGCCACGGCTTGAGCTGATTGATCTGCGTGGTCCTCCCCACGCCGTCGGTGCCCTCGATAACGATCAGTTTCCCGCCGAGATCCGAAAGGCTCATTCCAGGGAGCAGCTTTCCGTATGTTTCTCTCATGGCCAAATCCTTAGTCCCGCTGCCTTGACCAGATGCGATTCCACGATCTGCCTGATGCGTGTCTGTTGAGTCTCGATTGGCAGGGTGGCATCGATCACCGTGAGCCCGAACTCTGGAATCATTTTTTCGTATTCCTCGATGATCCGACCCTGAAATAGCCGGAAGCTCTCCTCGGGGTCGTCACTCAGGTCTAAATCCATGCCCGCCTCGTAAAATTTGAATCCGTCACGTCCATCGAGCAGCCGGCCGATTGCGGTTTCCAGCCGGACGCGAAAGTAAAACGCCACGGTTGGCTGGACGGCAAAGCCATAGAGCTCACGTACCCATTGGCGATCCATCCCGCGAGCTACGTCCCTGGCGAACGCGGTGTACGTGTAGCGGTCGCACAGCACCACGGCACCCGCCTTTAACAGCGGAAGAATGCTTCGCTCGGTACGGTCGGCAAAATCAGTCGCATGAATCAGCGAAAACGTCGCCGGTGTCAGCAGCTTTTTCTTCTTGCCCAGCTTGGTCGTGTCCTTCACCAGCGGCGAAGAATTCCACTGGCTGAACACCACACCATAGCCTTTCGATTCGAGCCACTTGTACAGCAGGCTGAGCTGCGTTGATTTTCCCGATCCATCGATTCCCTCGACCACGAAAAGGCGCCCGGGGAAACCGTTGTGGGCCCGCTTCTGTGGCCTCGACACCGCCCGTGGAATCGGACCGAGCACCTCAAAAGGCCCGAGTCGCATACCTGGAGTGATTCCCATTTGATTCCCTTCCCACGAAGCCAGCCGCACTTCGTGAATTGAAAGCTCATGCCACTGAGCCCGGTTACCCGCACGTAAGGTCTAACAGGCCTGACCGATTGTCAGCAGGAATTGTGGCGACGTGTATCGAATGGGCGACGGTCTGGTACTAGTCCTTGCCGCCGACTGCAAGCGGGACAAGACGACGCAGCATGTTTCGGCTTCTTTAGGGCTTTCCCAGTCTTGCGGCGCCTCGCTCAGAGCGGCACGTTTAATCGAATCGCAACAATTTCCTTGCCGAGGCTTCATGTAGAATCGTCGTCCCCGGTTCGAAGGGCCGCGCCACGAGGACGAATGGACAAGAAGAATTTCCTTTTCGTATCCCTAGCGGGCTTGATCAGCGACATCGCCTGGCAAGTATCGAAGGAAGGTCACGAAGTCCGTTATTTCATTGGCGACAAAAAGGAGCGCGACATCGCCGACGGCTTCGTCGCGAAGTCGAGGGACTGGGAAAAGGACAAGGATTGGGCGGACATTATCATTTTCGATGACACCTTGGGCCAGGGCGAAAAAGCGCAAGCGCTTCGCGCGGAGGGGAAACTGGTCATCGGCGGCACGGCCTACAGCGACAAGCTTGAAGACGACCGATCCTTTGGCCAGGAAGAATTGAAAAAAGCGGGCGTGAACATCATCCCCTACCGTGAATTCGAATCCTTCGATGACGCGATCGAACACGTCACGCAGAATCCCGGCCGCTACGTGATCAAGCCCAGCGGGGAGGCGCAGAACGTGAAACGCCGCCTTTTCGTCGGGGAAGAGGATGACGGACAAGACGTGATTCGCATGCTGGAGGCCTACAAAAAAGCTTTTGCGGATGAAATCAAAGTCTTCCAACTGCAGCGGCGAATGATCGGAGTGGAGGTGGCGGTAGGCGCCTTTTTTAATGGCAAAAACTTCATTTATCCCATCAACATCAATTTCGAGCACAAGAAGCTCTTCCCCGGCGATATTGGCCCGCCGACCGGCGAAATGGGCACTTCCATGTTCTGGAGTGGGCCGAATCATCTGTTCAATCAGACGCTGCTCAAGATGGAACCAAAGCTCGCGGAAGAAGGCTACGTCGGCTATATAGACCTAAACTGCATCGTCAACAACAATGGGATTTATCCGCTCGAATTCACGGCGCGATTCGGCTATCCCACGATCAGCATTCAGCAGGCGGGAATGATCACGCCGATCGGGCAGTTCTTCTGGGACCTGGCGGGTGGCGCGGATCCCAAACTAAAGGCGCGGAGCGGTTTTCAGATCGGCGTGCGCATCGTCGTGCCTCCTTTTCCCTTCGATGACGACGAAACATTCGAATCCTTCTCGAAGAATTCGGCGATCGTCTTCAAGAAACCGCCTGCGGACGAAATTCACATTGAAGACGTAAAGCAGATCAACGGCCAGTGGCTCATTGCCGGCACATCGGGCGTGATCCTGATTGTCATTGGCACTGGTCAGACCATGAAGCAGGCTCAGGCTCAGGTCTACTCCCGTATTAAGAACGTCCTTATTCCCAACATGTACTATCGCACCGACATCGGCGATCGCTGGGAAGAGGACAGCGACCGGTTGCACAACTGGGGATACCTACGTTGAGTCTGCCTCTTACGAGGAAGAGCCTGAAAGGCATACTCAATCAGCAATTTCGTCCAAGGCTGTCAGTCGTTGAAGCTCTCATTCGCAACCAAGGCCTTCGCACGGCCGTTGACCGTCACCGGGGCGCTACGGGCGCCTTCGCGGGCTTGCTTCATGCACTGACATTGTTCTTTGTCCCGTCCCACCAGACTCCGGCCAGTCTGGGTTCGAGAAATCGTCGATTCTAGACTGGAGCGGGCCTTTGTGGCCTTGTTGGCCTTGTGCGGGGTCTTGAACCCAAGCAATGACTGGGTCTAAAGTTTACACTGGTCTCGCGGTGAAAGCGGCTGAGGTTTTTTGCCGTTTCTCTCCCGGGTTCGGCCGAACGGTGTCAGGCTGGGCCACGCTTCTCACCCCTCCGGGACGGTTCTCCCTGTTTCCGCCGGCAGATTCAAATGATCAGGTTTCTCGCCAATATCTTTCGCGGCTTGTCTTTCATCATCGGCATTAGCGCACCTCCTCCCGAGGAGGACCAGCGTCCCTTCGTCTTCATGTGGCTCGGCATAACCGTGTTCGTTCTCGCCTTCTGCGCAGTTCTCTTCTATGCCCTATCCCGCGTGCATCCTCCGTAACGAGCTGACGTTCTAGACCGTCCTGTCGAACACCCGAGGCTCCGTGCTGTCCTGTCGGCCGTTTCCGCTGGAGGACTCAATGGATGAGCTGCGAAAGTACGCGATCCTTTTGCCGGAACGATTCTAGCCGCACGCAGACTTCAGTAAATGGGCGACAAGCCAAGCCCGGCACGGGAATGCGCCATCGCGAGTGCAGTCGAAAATGCCAACCGCGTCCTGGGAAAAATTGATGGACGGTGACCGACAAAATGACGCAGACATCCCAATTATTCTTGCAGCCTGGTTTGGGCCAAAGAACCCTAAGCGCCTCTTCGGTCCCCGCACTCACAGCGCTGAGTTAGGCGTGATCGATGCGACCGTCCGGACCAAAAGCTCCCATCCAATAGCAAATGCCTTGTCTGAAGGGGCTTGGCGGTACACGACTCGCGCGCGCCCAGAGGTCTCTTTCGGAAGATAGGAGGATCAGGACCGTGTCCCGATTCCAGGGCCGTTGCGTTCGGACTCGCAGGCCGTGAGAACTGACGTTTTCCGTCCAGGCAGACTCAATGGCCAAAGGGTGCGCAGTATTGCCGAGCAGTACTTGAAGCTTTTCGCAACTACGGTCTTCTTCCCGGATCAATGGCCGCCTAATTCTGCGGGCTGGGTCGCATTAGGAAAACAGTTCTTTGAGTAATCCCGACCATCCTAGAGAGAAACGTCCGCCCTGCGATAGGGCGGGAAACCGCTTTGCAAAGGACTCGGCTTACATAGATCCGCAATCAGACCAATCTCGAACGAATCAGCCGTCCACGCCTCCAATGGAAGCGTTCGCCTGTTTCCTCGTCGTAAATGACGTAATGACCCGGCTTCGACCTTGCCAGTGCTCGGATGCGCTGTCTTGCGGCTTCCAGGGTTTGTGCTGTTTCTACGAACCGCAATTCTCCGTCGTCGAGCAAGTCGCCGAGCACAGTAAGGATGCAAAAAGGGAATCGCATCGACCGGCCTCCAGGGATCTGAAGGGATTGCAGATGCCCCTCAAACTCAAGCGGCGCATTTGCTGTCCGATAGAAACCTGCTTTCCAGTGTTCCTGCTCCTCCTCTGGCACGACCTCAATGACGGTATATAAGGAATCAGCCTGTTTCATTTTGGGGAACGATTTGCCAACGTACTTCAAACTCTCTTCGGACAGAATGCTGGACAAGTCAGCGACCGGAATGACGGCCCGCAACATGCGGAGCGGCCCCGAGGACCCGCCGCAGTAGAAAATCTTGGCCATGAAAAAGGCATCAGAGCGCTCGGGAATGAAACAAGCCAATAGGACTTTGGTTTGTCACGGCTAGTACTAGACGTCAATCGTCACGAAACCGTTCCATCACGGGAGACCCTCGTTTTTGAGAATTCTTTGACGCATGGTGCCAGGCCAGCATACCGGGCGCGCGGTTCTCACTCCTTACTCACCGGGCCGTGTCGGCGCCAGTTTCCCGGCTCGGAAGCGGCGTTGCCCCGTGGCTAAGTCCTTTTTGAATCGTTCGACTTGGCTGTTCTACCGCAGTTCAGAAAGAGTTCGCCTCGACGGCATTGTCCTTCTAAGAGAACCGCATGAGAGTAGACGCACGCAAGGCAGCAAACAGCACCAGGCGGGCGGAACCGCATAAGAGAAAAAGAAGAGGCTTCGATAAAAAGATCCGTTCTAGTGACCCTCGCAGCTTTATCGGGGTTGCTTCCGCTTTGCGCGCCTCCCGCACGTGCCCAATTCGAGATTGATGCCGATCACTTCGAGTCGCCCAATGTGGAGCCGTTCGATAAGGTGAAGACCCATGCTAGTAGCGATGTGGGGAAAATTAGCTATGACGGCAAGTTTCGGCTGGCTTACGCCGTTGAGTGCAACCGCAAGAGTTTGCTTCCGGGCAGATACTCCGTTTCACTTCGCTACGATCGGAAGGTTGCAAGCGCCACGCTAAATCAGGACGCCAAACCATCGGAATTGGAGGCGTTTTACACAGACAGGCGCCCAGCCAGGGAAACGACGTGGAACGCAAAAGAACAACACGGAGGCTGTCAGCAATCCAATTAGCGAAACTGGATTTTGTCCTCGATCCGGAGCAGCAAATAGAGAACCCGACGTATGGCGAGCCGTGGCGGCTCGAAAGGTTGCTGCTAACGGAGACGGTTCGGCGAGCCTCAAGCCCAACCGAAGCGTTGAAGCTTAATCGGCAGACCTGGCCTTGGCATTCCCTGAGAAATGAATGGTGATTAGCCAATTTCGTGCCGTCGCAAGAAAACTTGTGGCCGTCGCCTTCGAAGGCTTCCTGTTGGTTCTTCCACATGTGGAAGCCATCGTTCGACTGCGCATCCCCCTATTTCAGGTTGCGAATGACAAACCTCGTAAGCCGGTGTCACCAGCTTTGACTCGCTCGAGCATATCTTCGCCCATGCCGTTGCTCATCCCGGCATGGGCCACGCCGGTGTTGGTGTCGAGGCTCCCTGAAAACGCGGCGGTTCACCCGAGAATTTACGGGTTCATTACAACTCACTTGCGCTTCCACAACAACTAGGTTCGAAACCCTGGTTACAATACGCGCGAAAGTGCACAAGGTTGGGGCGCATTCCGCGTTGTTCCGCGTGCCGACCCAGAGCGAGAGCCGCCGCAGCGAGCAGCCCAGCTGGCATTTTTGCCAGTATTGCTGTCCACAAGACACTCGGTACATCTAGACGATGTGCCGCGTCGTTTCAGAGGCCAAGATCCGGTATAGATGAACTGAGGGCAGAAACAATCGAGAGACCCTTTTGCTGCCCCCTGGCAGCCGCTGCCTGAAGATGCTCGGCGTGCGACGCTTGTGGCTGGCCAGGAAGGTACAAGTGGAGCGCCTCTTTCGTTACCTACCGATGGTGGCGTCGCTTTTAGCAGTTTTCGGAGCGGCCGCCCTCAACCTGCTCAACCTGCAGGAGTCGGCCGCTGGGATCCACCGCGCTGGAGTTCAACCAGCCTCTCCCGTGTCTTCGGTAACACCTAGCGATGTCACCCGGGAAACGCTCGAGAACGGAATGAAAGTGGTGGTCATCCGAGACCTCCTGGCCCCGGTTGTAACCGTGGAGCAGAACTACCTTGTGGGAGGCAACGAATCACCAGAAGGATTTCCCGGAATGGCCCACGCTCAGGAACACATGCTGTTTCGAGGCTGTGCTGGGCTGACGGCGGATCAGATCGCGGCGATTTTTGCCCAGTTGGGCGGATTCGAAAACGCTGACACCCAGCAGAACATCACGCAATACTTCTCGACGGTTCCGGCGGCGGACCTGGACATTGCTCTTCGCGTCGACTCTGCGTGTATGCGGGGCATTGACGACTCAGAACAGGAGTGGGAGAAGGAGAAGGGCGCGATCGAGCAGGAGGTTGCGCGCGACCTTTCCAATCCGGCTTATAAATTCCTCACGCGATTGAACGCGGATATGTTTGCCGACACGTTTTACACGCACGACGCGCTGGGGACGAAGGAATCCTTCGATGCGACCACGGGAGAAATGCTGAGGCAGTTCTACCGCCGCTGGTACGCACCGAACAACGCGATCCTGGTGATAGCCGGCAATGTGCAACCGGAGCAAGCACTCAGCAAGGTCAAGGAGCTTTACGGCGGCATTCCCCGGAAGCAGCTGCCGCCGCGCACCGAAATCAAATTGGCTCCGGTGAAGTCCGAGAGTTTCACGCTGGAAAGCAATCTCCCCTATTCGCTGGCCTTCATCGCCTATCGCGTGCCTGGCACTGACAGCCCAGATTTCGCGGCGACCAGGATCCTTGCCGACGTGCTCGCGAATGAGCGCGGGAAACTGTACGAAATGGTGGCGCAGGGAAAGGCCCTGCAGACCGATTTCGATCTCGAAGAGACGTATCGGAAGGCAAGCGTGGCGGTCAGTGTCGCGGTGCTGCCCGCCGGTCGTGACACGACCTCGGCAGTAGTAGAAATGCGGAAGATTCTGAACGACTATGCAACCAACGGGCTGCCCACGGACCTTGTCGAAGCTGCTAAGCGACGGGTCATCGCCAGAGCCGAGTTTCGCCGCAATTCGATTCCCGGGCTGGCTGACGCGTGGTCCGATGCTCTCGCCGGCAGGGGGCAGTACTCGCCGGATGAGGACGTCGATCTGGCGAAACTCGTCGAACCGCGAGACGTGAACCGCATCGCAAAGGAGTACCTCACCGACACAAACTCGATTAGTGCGGCGCTAAAACCCATGCCAGGGGGCGAGGCCGTTGCTCAAAAGGGATTCGGAGAAACGGAGCAGATGTCTTCTCCGCCAACCAAGCCAGTCGAGCTGCCCGAATGGGCTTCATCACGGCTTACGGCACTCGAACTGCCGCCAACAGCGCCCCTGCCAGTGGAAACGGTACTGGCCAACGGCATTCGTCTGATCGTGCGGCAAGTGACGATAACTCCGACCATTACGGTGCGCGGCAAGGTGCGGCACCACGGCGTGACCGAGGCACCGCGGGGCAAAGAAGGTGTCTCGGAAGTGCTCAACGAGCTCTTCTCATACGGCACAAAGACACTGGACCGTATTGCTTTCCAAAAAGCGCTAGACGAAATCGCTGCCGAGCTGTCTGCCGGATACGATTTCTCGCTCGAGGTACGGAAGGAGGACTTCTCGCGCGGTATGGAACTGCTGGCCGACAACGAAATGAACCCAGCGCTGCCAGCTGAGGCCTTCGACATCACGCAGCGGCAATTGGCGCAATTCATCGCCGGTCGCAGCAAGAGCCCGGGCTATCGAACCGAACGCGCGCTCGCCAATGCCCTTCTGCCACAAAACGATCCGGGCCTCCGCGAGGAGACGCCACAAACGGTCACTTCGCTGAAGCTCGATGATGTTAAGAACTATTACGCCAAAACCGTGCGTCCGGACCTGACGACAATTGTCGTGATTGGAGACACCACGCCGGGCGAAGCTCGAGCGGTCGTCGAGAAATGGTTCGGGTCTTGGAAAGCCATCGGTGCACGGCCGGACATAGAGTTGCCTGCGGTGCCCCCCAACAAACCAACGGCAGCAACGGTGGTCGACCCAACCCAGCTGCAAGATTCCGTAAGCCTTTCTCAAATGGTTCCCATCAACCGGTTCGATCCCGACTACTACGCTCTCGAGCTTGGCAATCACGTCCTCGGCGGAGGTTTTTATGCGACGCGACTGTATCATGATCTGAGGCAGACCACCGGGTATGTCTACAATGTGGATGTTGAACTGGACGCCAGGAAGACTCGCGCCGTTTACACTGTGACCTACGCCTGTGATCCAAAAAATACGGCGAAGGCACACGGGCTGATCGAGCGAGATCTCATCGCCATGCAGAAGGACAACGTCACTCCGGGCGAGCTCGAGCAGGCCAAGGCTCTGCTGCTGCGCCAGATTCCGTTGGCTGAATCGAGCCAGGAAACCATTGCGAACGGTGTTCTTGGGCGTGCGCAAATCGGCCTGCCGCTCGACGAGCCGCGGCGCGCGGCGAAACTGTACTTCGGGATGACCGCCAGCCAAGTGCGGGCGGCATTCGCAAAGTGGATTCGTCCGGATGGGTTTGTGCAGATTGTCCGGGGGCCGGCGGCCCATTAATCCAGTTCGGACGACACCGGGGACGAGGGCCGGACGCCTAATCGCACAGCGTGTTCGCCTGTGGGCCGTTCACCGCTTGAGTTCGATAAGTTTCCGGAAGTCCAGATAGACATTCCGGCACGCCTCGCAACCACACTCGCCATTGCAGGGATCAGGACACTCAGCTTTGCAGGTGCAGGGATACCGGGAGATTCCGTCGAAGTAGAAACCCTTGAAGTGTTTATAACGGCTCAACCCCTCTTTCGAAGGACGGTCTGGATATTCCTTACCGATCATGACTCCTCCCCCTCACTTCAGTTTCTCGTGGAAGAACGGAAAGGCGGCCTTCAAGAGAGCTTTGCTCCATCGTGGCGGCAAGAGTGGCTGGAAAAAGGAGATCGTGACCAGGATTAACCATAAAACGAACCTTGCAAGTCCGGATGGCTGAAAGCCGTCAGGGTCAGGTGGGGCAGGGACGACCTGAAGCATAGGATGCATCGGCAGCGACCATACCTGTGCGTCCAGCTGGAGTAAACAAACACAAAATCAAGAGTTGGTCAATAGAACTAGCCACCAATTCCCTACTCCATCGGTGCACCCTGTTTGGGAGCTCGCACGAATAAGTGCTCATGATGGGTTCCCCAGTCGAGGCGCACTAAAATGGAGAGGCGAGGCCAAAAAAACGAACAAAGTGGCTGGTGCCAACTGTTTACACGAAACTTGACAAAGAAATGACATGGCGATTGCGCTTCCGCAGAGAAGCAGACCGAGGTTGCCTCCAGATTGACCGCGAGACCAGGTCTGCTACGAACTGAAGGTTGTTCTGGCCGAGATGGAGTCCCACGCACTGTGCGGCACGAAGAGCACCACGATGGCCGAGACTGCTTTCGCTTCTCACATCGGGCCGCTCCGCGAGATAGGTTCCCCAGGGGGATGCTTCATGATTGAACTCGAGCACCGCTTAGGCTTGAAAGGCTTGCCAACAGCCAAATGCACCGACCACGGCCTCGTGCTGCGACCAGAACCCGTCAGCGCGAATGCAACCTTGACGGTAACCTGGTCCTGCCCGATCTGCACAGCCGAGCACTCGACGCCGCTCAAGAAGACGTCGAAGCGCGCCCGAGCAGCAGCTTCCCCGCCGGAAGCATGAAAGGAAATCATCGAAGCCGAACATTTCGAAGGTATTGTTACCACAGGTGGTGTTGAGTTGGCTGGCCATAAGAGTCACGGTGTCACTCGCACGTTGTGGTTCGAACTCCTGCTCCCGACGGTGCTCGTTATCGTCACCGGCGCCGGTACCACCATGGTGGTCAAAAATCCTAATGTCGCGGTGACCAGGCCGATGCCTAGAGCGGATCAGAAGGATTTTTCATAGCCGCTTTCCAACAGGTTTTCTTCTCGATACGGCCTTCTGTGTGGGTATTAGGTTATGTGGCCCTCCAAAATGGAATACGTCGAAGAGTGCACGGCCAGAGCTGCCGGCACCCCTCCATGTGCCTATCGTTCCTATGAGCGTCAAGGTTCCGGTTGAGGCATCGATGTTGTACACCCACACGCTGTTGGAGCCGGCGTTCGTCACATAGACGTCGAGACGTCGTTCGACCCGGAATTCACTACATAGGCGAACTTGCTTCGGGGATCCAACGCCAAGGAGGTAGGACCTGTTCCGACGGCTACCAGCCCTGCAGATGTTAAGGTCCCGGTCGTGGTGTCGATGGCCGCATCCAGCAAGGTTGAAAGCACTGACGATTCCGAAAACCCCTGGCTCTATGATTAGCGCTATTCTCCTGTACATGGCGACCTGTCTCGCTTAGCGCTTGTCGTCACACCTCTCGCTCTCCGGCTTGAGGAAACGTTGTTCTCCGGCCTCTTTTCCGCTTGGTGACGCAAATTGGTGAGCAGGGGAAAGACGCAATCCTTGTTGCCGCAACGATTCTGGCCGCACGGAAACTCAACGACTTGGGAAGCAATTCATTCAACAAAGGGACCGCGCGAATCCGAGCGGTTGCTGCGGATTCCCGCGAGTTAGCCGCCCGTTCTGGAGGCACTAGTGGTTGGATGGAATGAGGCGGGCGAGAATCGTGACCTGGTCAGGCGCCTCGTTGCGCGCCAGCAGTGTTTGTTCCTTCTCCTTGGCTGATGGCGAGA
>Ga0182035_10000512_pt1 | contig 18055 bp, 13 predicted proteins | sample flu12Cox44000170_FD_125969 | JGI IMG/M metagenome (GOLD analysis project Ga0182035, IMG submission 125969) | Lab enrichment of tropical soil microbial communities from Luquillo Experimental Forest, Puerto Rico - flux4day.12C.oxic.44.000.170 | ecosystem: Environmental > Terrestrial > Soil >...
GTAACTTCCTCCTTAGTGCGCATTCCGGCTAATTTGAACGCCGGTTCCGGGGATTGTGAACGCGGATTCCGGGCAAGCCGTACGCTCATCGGAGCGGAGCGATGATCATAGCAGCGGTCTCAAGATCCTCCTTGTGTTGGGATGACGACCACACGTTGTTCTTCTTAGTGTTTCCAGAGAAAAGGATACGGCCTGTGCAGCCTGTGGGCGGCGCGTTCTGTGCGCCGTCCAAAGTCCTGTGCGAAACGCGTTCTGTGCGTTTTGCATAGGGCTGGCAGGCTGCACAGGCTCTTCGTCCGGCGTTGGTCGGTCAATCGGGCCCGATACACCTCGCAGCTCGACGGTACCAGCGCCCGCAGGAACGACGATCGGCAAGCGAGTCGACCTGGAGGCTCCCCCGCATCGAGACGCGATGGTCATGATCCGCTTCCCTTAGTCGGCCGACGCGTTCCGGGGTCACGCATGGTCGGACCCTTCAACGTCAGGCGGTGGGCTCGATGGAGAAGCCGATCGCAGATCGCGTCGGCGACACTTGGCTCGCCGATCCCAGCATGCCACGCGGTGGGTGGGAGTTGACTCGCAATCAGCGTCGAGGTCCGTTCACTCCGATCTTCGATCACCTCCAGCAGATCGCGTCGCTCGGCGTCGGTGAGCGGCGCGAGGAGCCAATCGTCAATCGCGAGCAAATCGAGCTTCGCGTATTTGGCGAGGAGCCGCGCATACGATCCATCGCCGCGACTGACGGCCAGCGCGTGCAGGAGTCGCGGCGCGCGCACGTAGGTCGCGGTGAACCCGTGCCGGCAAGCACTCTGCACAAAGGCCGAGGCCAACCACGACTTCCCAATGCCCGCCGGCCCGGTGATCAACAAGTTGTGGTGATCGCGAATCCAGCTGCCGCTGCCCAGCGTGAGGACCACCTCTTTGGCGAGCCCGCGCGGCGTCGCGAAGTCGACATCTTCGACGGCGGCCGTGGGGTACCGAGGTTTCGCGTTCCGCAACCGCTGCGTCAGGCGCCGCTGTTCGCGGGCCGTCCATTCGGCGTCCACGAGTAAGCCGAGGCGGTCGTCAAAGCTCAGTTCGGCGTGCTGACTCGAGGCGCGTTGTTGGTCAAACGCCGCGGCCATCGCGGTCAGACGCAGGGCGTGGAGTCGCTCGATCGTCGGGTGTGTCAGCATAAACCTCCTCGTAATAGGTGGCGCCGCGCACGTTTTCGTGGGTCAGTGCCGGTCGGGATGGGATTGGCGCCTCGAGCGGCAGCCGATCCTGGTGGTGGCGGAGAATGTGTTCGACGGTGCGGAACCGATACGAGCCGAGCCATTCAGCACGGGCGCACGCGGCTTCGAGCCGATCGGCCCCATGCTCGCGGCCGAGGCGCATGAGGCCCAGACACGCGCGATAGCCCTGTTCGGGATGGGGGCGGCGCTCCAGGATGCCGGCCACGAGCCGCCCGGTCGCCAGCCCGGTCTGCTCCGCCCACGCAATCAACCGGGAGGGCGTCCACTCCGCATGCGCGCGATGCGCGTGTGGCATGTGCTCGACGCGGGTCACGAATCGCCCGCGACCGGTCACCCGCGCATGGGACGCGACCCGCTGGCTGCGGAAAAACACTTCGACCGTTGCCGCGGTGAAGCGCGCGTCGACCAACTCATGCACCAGCTGATACGGCACGCTATAGAAGTTGTGGTCGACCTCGACGTGGTAGTCGATGTTCACACGACAGCGCCGCCATTCCGCGAGCTCGTAGCGGGTGGCTGGCAACGGTCGGAGCGCCGGCCGATCGAGGTGCTTGAAGAGCGTGCGCCGACTCACGCCGACGCCTTTCATCGGCCGGTCGTTAATCGCGTCCACGCGGGCGCGAATGGCGGCGTTCAGCTCGGCGAGCGTGAAGAAGGTGTGGTGGCGTAACGCGGCGATGACCCAGCGTTGGGCGATTTGAATACTCACCTCGGCTTTTGGTTTGTCTTTCGGACGGGCCACCCGTGTGGGAATGACGGCCGCGCCGTAGTGCTGGGCCAAATCGAGATACGTGCGATTCACCTCCGGCTCGTAGTCATGGGCGCTCGTGACGCCGCTTTTTAAATTGTCCGGAACCCAGACCGCCGCACTGCCCTGGTAGTACTCGAGCATCCGGATGTGGGCATGAATCCACGAGGACAGATCTTGTCGGGGCGTCGCTTCCGCATAGATCAACCCACTCGCGCCGAGGGCGCCCACAAACAGCTCGACGGTGGTCTCTTCCCCGGTCCGCGGGTCGACGAGATGGGGTCGTTTGCCGGAAAAATCGACGAACAGCTTCTCGCCGGCGCGATGTACCTGGCGCATCGACGGCTTCAGCCGCCGGGCCCACTGCCGATACCGTTCACAAAACTGACTGTAGGCGTAGCCATGCGGCTGCTGGGCCCGATACTCGTGCCAGAGGAGCATCAGCGTGACGCCAGGTTTCTTCAGCTCCTGATGCAACGTGGGCCAGTCCGGCAGCGCCCGCGCTGACGAGGGCGGCGGCGCGGGCCACCTAAACAGGCGAGCCTCTAACACCGCGTCATCGAGGTCCGCAGGCAAAGGCCACGTGAGGCCGGCGGCCTGCGCCCGCTGCAGATAGGCCGTGATCGTGCCGAGCCCCACGCCGCAGGCCTGCGCAATCGCCCGCTGCGGCAGGTGACTCTCGTATTTCAGGCGGAGAACATCACGAAGTTTTCGCATCGGTAGCCTTGAGGGCGCCATCCTGGGAGTCCTTTCCGTGAGAAGGAAAGTCCCAGGATCGTTCAGCTACCGATGAGCGTTCAGCTCGGCCGCAGCCGGCGTTCACGATCGTCGGAATCCGTGTTCAGCATGCCGGAATCCGCGTTCATGATGCCGGAATCGGCGTTCACCTTGCTCCGGAATCCGTGTTCACGTTCGTCCGGAATCGGCGTTCAGAATCGTCCGGAACGCGCACCTCATGGACATGCTGCGAAATAATTACGGTAGCGCACTGAATCGAAACACGGTACCGGTCTCGACCGCGCGAAGGCTCAGGGAACGCGTTAGGTCGCCCTCGACGCCGATTCAACGCAGAACGGCTCGCAGAGGTGGCTGGTTTGCCCGTCCGGGCCGCGCGACGACTGGGCGTGCCTCGGTCCACTCGCACTCCTGGCTGCCCTGGGATTGATGTGATAGGCGAACGGGGTTTTAACGACTACACAAACAATCGCTTATTACAGAATCTGAATGTGGGGACAATCGTGGGATGGCACGTCAGACGTCGACGGCAAGTTGTTCAAATATAAATAGTTACTAGAAAGAACTGGCGGAGAGGGTGGGATTCGAACCCACGTGCCCCTTACGGGACAAGACGCTTTCGAGGCGCCCCCGTTACGACCACTTCGGTACCTCTCCGATCAGGCAGCACGGGACGAAGCGGACCCTCGAGTATAGCGTACGGCGAACCTGCTCCCGCCGCTCGCTCCTCGCTCACAGCCTCAGCCGCGCCGATCCCTGAAGAACGACTGCATCAGAGCTCGGCATTCGTCCTCGCGCACGCCTGCGGCGATCTCGAACCGGTGATTGAGCCCCGGCAGCTCCGCGCCACGGACAGCCGATATGACCGCTCCCGACTTGGGCTCCGCTGCGCCAAAGATCAGTGTCCCCACCCGAGCGTGCACCAGCGCACCAACGCACATCAGACAGGGCTCAATCGTGACGCAGAGGACCGCGCCGGTCAGCCGATAGTTGCCGACGCGTTGCGCCGCTCCGCGGATCGCCACCACTTCCGCATGCGCAGTCGGGTCACCCGACGAGATCGGCTGATTGAACCCGCGGCCAACGATCTCTCCTCCGACAGCAACGACCGCCCCAATCGGCACCTCGCCAGCGCGCCGGGCGCGCTCGGCTTCCTCGAGCGCGGCCGCCATGAGCCTGTCCGGTTCCATCGAATCAGGATCATATTCCGCCTGTGCGAGAATGTCGGCTTCATGGCCACCCACCACTCGGACCAGGCTCGGCGCATGCGCCACGTCGTCAAGCGCTACGCCGTGAATCACGGCCATCACTTCCATCTGAAACGCATCGACCCCGGCGATACGGGTCGGATCGATCCCAAGGACGCCAGCCAGTGGCTCGATTATGGGTTGGGGCGGCTCACTGAACTTCAAGACAAGCTGTTCGCGCGATCCTCGTGGTCGCTGCTGGTTATCTTTCAAGCAATGGACGCCGCCGGCAAGGACAGCACGATCAAGCACGTGATGTCCGGCGTGAATCCTCAGGGCTGCCAGGTTTTTTCCTTCAAGTCGCCGTCGGAGGAGGAGCTCCGTCACGATTTTCTCTGGCGGACGACGAAAGGTTTGCCGGAGCGTGGGCGGATCGGCATCTTCAACCGCTCGTACTACGAAGAGGTGTTGGCCGTGCGGGTGCACGAGGACCTCCTGGAGCACCAACACCTGCCCGCCGAGCTCGTGACACGCGACATCTGGGACGAACGCTTCGAGGATATCCGGGCCTTCGAGCGCCATCTCTACCGAAGCGGCACGCTGGTGTTGAAATTCATGCTTCACGTGTCGAAGAGCGAACAACGGAAGCGGATCCTCGAGCGCCTCGACAACCCCAACAAGATGTGGAAGTTCTCGGCCAGCGATCTCGCGGAACGCGCGCGATGGCACGACTACGCGAAGGCCTATGAAGACATGATTCGCCAGACCGCGGCCCCGCATGCCCCGTGGCACGTCGTGCCAGCCGACCACAAGTGGTTCACCCGCGTCGTCGTCGCTGCCACGATTGTCGAGGCGTTGGATCGCCTCGATCTGACGTTGCCCACGCCACGTCCCGCCGAGCGTCGCGCGCTGGCCGCGGCACGGGCGGCGGTGTTGCGCGAAAGAACCTGACCCTGTTTCACCATCAGGCTCGTCGTGCGCAACCGCCGCGTCGAGGTCCTCGCCGGCGGATCAGCGGTGGCGAGCCTCATTCTCGATAGAGGGTTCCCCCTCAAATGACGGCACGTGTCACGGGCAGGCCGAGCTCCTTGGCCGCCTCCCTTTGTGCCTCATCCTTCGTCACGAACCGATCGATCCGCTCCACATCATGAAACCAAAGGGCCGATCGGAGATGCACGAGGTCGAGCGAGCGCGGCGTCGTGACAGCGGGCAGGACGTGGGATCGGCAGAGATCGAGGGTCAGGTCGCGCAAAACGAAAACGTTCGCGTCCTGTTCTACGTGGTCGATGCAGGTCTTGTATTGTTCCGGCGTCAGCGCGCCTTGCCTCGCCAATCGAACGAGATTCCGTTTGGCTTCGAGGATCAGCATGACGCTCGATAGGAGCTCCGCACCTTCCGTCTCCTTGGACAGCGGCTCCCACCCTTCTTCCGCGAGCAAAATGCACAGATACGCCGAGGTGTCGATGTACAAGCGCCGGCGTCTCGGCGCCTTCTCGGGCCGCACGCTCAACGGTTGCCTCTGTCCTCCAGCAGAACTTCGAGAGATCGGCCCTTTGTTCCGCGTCTGAGCGCGGGCTTGATGCGGGCGCTCCCAACACTTGCGCCGCGATGAACGGCGTCCTCGCCGGCGGGGCTCAACCGTGCCACCGGCGAGTTGTGCCGTGTAATGATGATCGTGTCGCCCGACTCGGCTAGAGCGACCATCGTGGAGAGTCTGGCCTTAAGGTCCTGAATAGAGACCATTTTCATGACTATTATTGTAGAACATTATAGTCCCTGATATGGTCTCCAATATATCCCACCGCAGGCCCTTCGCATCGCGCGATCGGGTTTGCCGCAACTAGGCTGTCGTCGGCTGCAAATACCGCAGCGAGCCGGGTGTCGTGAGCAGCTCGCCCGTCTCGAGCAACGTCTTCAGCCCGGAAAGGATCATCGGCCAGCCGCCGTAGAGCTCAGAGTTGGCTCCCTCGCGCAGCTGATCGTGAACGACCATCAGGCGGCACGAGTCGCCAATCCGCTCGATCTCCCATGTGACCCTCGACGTGCCCTCGCGCTTCACGTCGTCGCTCCACAGCGCTCGGAAGCTCTGGACGAGACGGCGCGGCGGGGCCACCTCCAGGTTCTCGCCCTCGAGGATCGTCATGGCTGGTGAAACGGTCTCTGAGCCGGCAATGCCCTTATACGTCGATCGAGGTTTCCAGTTCGACTCGACGTTGACGCCGAACGTGTATTTCCGCCTCATCTCAGGGTCGGTGATGGCCTGCCAGAGACGCTCCGGCGTTGTCTTGATGTAGATCTCAAACACCCTCTCCATCGTTGCCTCCAGATTCTTCTTGAGCCCGGTCAGGGTCGCGGCCCAGGGCTCGGTGTACTTGTCAATCCACCTGTCGTGGATCAACCGGATGGGGACGGGGTTCAGGAAGTGCAGCTTCTGCCGGCCCAAGCGGCGCGTGACGATGAGGCCCGCATCTTCGAGGATGCGGAGGTGCTTCATGACGCCGAAGCGCGTCATCGGCAGCCGCTGCGTGTGTCCCAGCGCGTGTCCCGCGGCGACCTCCGCCAGTGAGCTCAGCGTCTGGCCGTCCTCCTTGAAGAGCTGGTCGAGGAGGCTGCGCCGCGTCGAATCAGCCAGGGCTCGGAAAACGGCTTCCGTGCCGTTGCCACCCTTGGAACGCGTGGCGCCCTTGGAACCCTTGGCGCCTTTGGAACTCCTGGCGCCCTTGGAACTCTTGGCACCCTGGGAACCCTTGCCCATCGCGAGGATGATACGTGACCATTTGGTCACATGTCAAGCAGAGCGTCTCTCGAGTGAGCCGCGTCTGGAACAGCGGTGTTCGTCAGGGGAATTCGCGGATGAGCCGTGGATCAGCCGACGCGCACGTATCCCTTCAGCTGCAGGTTGACGAGCGTCGTCATCGCCCAGAGATCGATCTGCACGTCGGGGTTGACCTGCGCCGAGTCGATCTTCCTGCCGATCAGTCCCTGGCCGCAGACGCGGATGTCGACGCCCGCCTGCTTGAGCGCGTGGATCAGAGCGATGTTGGGATTGTCCCTGTTGTAGCGCTCTTTATAGGCGTCGTTGGTCATGACGATGTCGATGTCCGGGGTTCGCTGGTGGAACATGATCACGATGTGGCGGTGTTCCGCAGGGACGGCGTACTTGCCCAGCGTATTGACATAGGTCGCGATGGTCGGCAGCATCGGGTTCACGTCGCCGGGGTTCTTGGCGTCCTGCCCGTCAGCGAACACGACCTTGTAATCGGTCTTCGGATCCGGCAGCTCGCGCGCGCCAGGCAGATCCCGCGCGGCTTCGTAGCCGGGCACAAGCAGCGGTTTCGCCGAGTCGGCCGTCGCCGGCCCGAACGATCCCGATGCGAGGACCAGCGTGGTGGTCAGTCCGATTGCTGCTGTCTTCATGAAGCCTCCTGGATGTGCGCTAGGGGTTTGCGCACGCAAAATTCGACGCGTCATTCGTGTTGCCGCCATTGTATTTCGCAACCTGAGGAAAGGGGCACAGCGGCCGCGTCTTGTCGACGTTCCCATTGGTCGTGTGCGACGCCATGATCCGTTTCGGCGCGCTGCCCGTGATCACCCATGACTCGATCGCCGTCATCTTGTCGAACATATCCGTGCCCGCGCCGCCCTGGCAATGGTTCATGCCTGGCACCATGAAGAGCGCGATGCCCTTGCCGGCCTCCTCTCTGCCGACGGTCTTGAGCACGTTGTCGTAGTAGAGAGTGCTCGTCTGCGGGGTCACCTGCTGATCCGTCCACCCGTGGTACATCAACAGCTTGCCGCCGTGGGAAAAGAATGGCCGCAGGTTCGGATCCCCCGAGAAAAGCGCGCCGCCGTCGGCTTTCGCCGCGTCGTCCATTCCTTTGGACACCTCGAACGTGCGCCAATTCCAGCGCGGGTCCTTGAACAAGATATTCGCGAGGCCGGATATCGAAAGCGCAAGCGGCTCCGAGCCGCCGAGCGTGGCCCATCCGAGCTCCGATCCGGGCCACAGGTGACGTACGTCAATCACCTTGCCCGTGCGCGCATCCTCGAGCGGCGACGTGAGCACCTTGGCCGCCTCGACCTGTCCCGGCGTCAAGCAATCCGGCGCGTCCGCCCCCTTGCACGCGAGCTTGGCGTAGTCAAAGTGGCACTGGAGGGGATTCTCGATGACGCCGTCCTTGACGCCGTCGAGCGCATCACAGGCGTCGAGGACCGCGGCGTGGATCATCGGGAGCTTGCTCGGCGGAATCACGCCGTCGGCGTTGCGGTTGATGCGCTGGCTGATGGCCACGCGCAGCGCGTGCAGGCGCATGCCGTCCCATGCGGAGGCGCCGGCAACGATCGCATCGAAGTCGTTCGGGTAGCGCTGCGCCTCGGTAATCGCCTGCCGCCCGCCCGTCGAGCAGCCATTGAAGAACGACGTCCTCGGCGCGGCGCCGTAAAACGCCTGGACGACAGGCTTCGCGAACGCGGTGGTTTCGTGAACGGCGCGATACCCGAAATCGATCAGTTTCTCGGGATGGCCGAGCGAGAAGTCCGCCGTGCCTCCGGTGTGGCCGGTGTCCGTGCTCGACGTCGCATACCCCGCGCGGACCGCTGCCGCCATGGCGGCATAGGAGATGGCGCCCGCCCAGCCGCCGCCGCCGACCGCCTCATACTTGCCGTTCCAGTTCGAGGCCGGCAACCAGACTTCGGCTTTGATGTCGGAGTCGGAGCTCGGCGTCAGCGTGGCGCGGACGCGGCAGAAGGCGGGAACGTCCCCGTACATATTCGTCGCCGGACCTCGCCCCGCGCCAGGCCCGCGTCCGGCCGCGGCTCCGTCACCGCCGCGCGCGGGGCGCGGCGGCTCGAAGGCGCCGGCGGCGACGGTTTCGGCCGAATCGACCTTCGCATGCGGGAGCGCCAGCGATCTGAGGTTCTCGCACGAAGTCGAGGCGGCGATGGCACGCGAGGCAGACGGACCGGTTGCGGATGCTCGAATCTGCGTGGCTGCGACGATAGCGAGAACCACGGCGAAGAGGGCGGCGCCAGCAAGCTTCATGAATCTCTCCTTTCGGAGATCTATCGGTCGATTCACTGGTTGGTTGTCGTTTTCGCATCCGCCTTTTCGCCGGGCGCCTTCTCCCAGGTATAGGGACGATGGGTCGCGTATTTCTCGAACCATTCGAGCTCGACATTCATTTTAAAGAGCTCATGGTGGAGCTCCTGCCAGCCGTGCGGCTCGCGGGGCGCGACATAGAGATGAGTCGGCACGCCGTTGCTCTTGAGCGCGCGATACATCTCGACCGACTGCGGCATCGGCACTCGCGGATCCTGCTGACCGACGAAGAAGATCGTCGGCGTTTTGACCTTCGCGACGTCCTTCAACGGGGAGTTGGCCCAGTAGAGGTCGATCGGCGCGTTCGCCTGCCACGGCGTGCCGCCAAACCACGGCGTCCGGAAGGTTCGTATATCGCTCTGCGCGTACATCGAGACCCAGTTGGCAGCCCCCGCGCCCGAGCCGGCGGCCTTGAAGCGGTCGGTGAACGTGATGATCTTGTTGGTCATGTGGCCGCCGCCGCTCCAGCCCATCTTCACCATGCGGTCGGGATCAGCGATGCCGCGGCGAATGACTTCGTCGACGCCCGCCATGACGTCGAGATGCGAGTTCTGAAAGTAATGACCGACCATATCGCGGAGAAACGGATCGCCGTAGCCCGTGCTGCCGCGATAGTTCGGCTGAAGTACGGCATACCCCTTCGCCGCCAGCACCTGCGGGTAGTACACCCAGGACCCGAATCCGAACTTGTCCGACGCCTGCGGACCGCCGTGCGTCTGGACCGCGAGCGGATAGCGCTGCCCCTGCTGGTATCCAATCGGGTAGAAGAGCAGCCCCTCGACCGTGACACCGTCGGCGCCTTTCCATTGCAGCTTTTCTTGCCGCGCGATCTCGAAGTCCCGCGTGAGGTAGTCGTACACATGGGTGATCCGCACCGGTGACGAAGCTCCAGCCGGCAGGTGCCAGACGTCGCCCGGATTGGTCGGCTCCTCGAGCGCGAACGCGTGATGATCGCCAGCCACGGACCAGTCCGAACCCACTGCGTGCTGGCCGTCGGTGAGCTGCCGCGGCGCGCCGCCCCCCGCGGGCATGACGAACAGCTCCGCGTGCACGCCCATGTTCGCGAGGAAGTAGATCGACCGTCCGTCTTTCGACCAGAACGCCCGTTCCACCTCGTAGCCGGCGTCCGCCGGCGAGATGACGCGCGCCTGGCCTCCTGTGGCCGGTATCAGAAAGAGCTTGCTGTTGTAATACTTCTCGAACCGGCCGTTGGCCTGCGCGAGAAAGATCACCTGAGCGTTGTCGGGAGAAAGGGCCGCGCCATTTTCCGGGACGTCATTCTTCGTCAACTGCACTCCATGGCTTCCGTCAGCGTCCATCACCCATACTTCGCCCTGATCGGCAAATCCGAGCAGCGGGTTGGGCGCCCGCTGACAGGCGATCTTCCTTCCGTCACGTGATAGCTGATACTCGAGCACCGAGTAGTCGCCATCGGTGATTCTCGTCTCCATCATGGAGTCGACCGCCACGCTCCACAGATGCGTTTGCTGGTAATTCTCGTCGTACGCAAACACATCATCTTTCGCCTTCTCCCGCGCTTTTGCTTCATCGGACTTCGGGTCGGGCGCGACGAAGTAGATCCTCTTTCCGTCGGGGGACCATGAAAGGCGCGACACCGACGTCGGATGGTGCGTCACCACCCGGGCTTCACCGCCGCTGTTCGAGATCACATAGACCTGCGCCTCCTCGTCGTTGGCGCGCTTGGCGTAGAAGGCAATCGCGCGCCCGTCAGGCGACCAACGGGCGCCCTGCTCGCCGAGACCGCCGGTCATCCGGACGAGGTTCGTCCCGTCGACATCGATCCGCCAGACGTGGCTCACCCGCTTGTCTGCCTTCCAGTCGGCTTCGGCCAGCTCGTAGACCAGCTGCCGCCCATCTGGTGACAACTGCGGGCCGCTCAGCCGCGGCACGTTCAGCAGATCGACGAACGTGAGCCGGCGGCGACTCTGCGCAGGCACCGTCGTCGTGAGCGAGAACACAAGCAGTGAAGCAACGAACGTCACGAACGCCCGTGAGCGGTTGAGAATCATGGTCCCCTCCTGCGACACGCAAAGAAACAAGGCGCGAATTCCGTCACTCAGAAATCGAATCGGATCGAGATCTGTGCGGCTCGAGGCGGTTGGCGCGTCTGGCCTCGAAAACTTCCATCCGGCGCGATGGCGTAGTTCGGGCTGTAGAGCTGGTTGCCTCCATTCAGGAACTGCTGATCCGCATCATGGTTCAGGACGTTGATGACATCGAGGGCGAGGTTCAGACGATCGGCGCCCACCTTGAAGGTGCGCCCGACACGCGCGTTCCAGATGATGAGATTTGGCGTCTTGACCTGCCCGTCGCCGCGCGTCGCGTACGCGAACCGGATCGTCGTTGATAGCGGATTCGCGACCGTGCGGCCGTTCGAGAGCGTGACCGTCGGCGGTCCGAATTGCGGATCGGCTGTGGGGATCTTGTTGACGATAGGACCGGTGTAAGGGCCTGACAGGAACACCAGATTGGTGGCCAGCGTCAGGTCCCACGGCGCGTTGTAGGAAGCCCCGGCGCGGAAGGCGTGCTTCTGCCACGACGGGCTGCGCGTGTCGGCGGTGCCCGACAGACTGCCGGCGTTGTTGGTAGGACTCTGCTCGTTCCCGCGGATGGAGCCGATGCCCATATCGTTCGGGAACGTGCTCGGCTGAATGAACGAAGCGGGGTCGTTGGGAATCCAGGTGCCGTCCAGGTGTTGGAATCCGCGCGTGTAGCCTCCGAGCAGGTTGAGCCGGCTCGTGCGCTTCGCGACCGACACCTCGATACCCGAGTACACCATGGTGTTCCAGGTGTTGTTCGTCACCAGGTAAATCTGGTTCTGGTTGACGTTCTTGAAGCCGCTGAACACGCCCCCGGTGTAGATACCGTTGGTTTCGACGTTGGCTGGCCGATCCTCGTAGTACCGTCGTATGAAGCTCGCGTCGACGCTCATCTGGCCCGCGAGCTGCCGCCGATAGCCCACGATCCATTCATCGATGAACGGCTGGTGCCGATTGGGATCCACGGTCTGGTTACTGTTCTGAAGCGTCGGAGCGGGTGTGGGCAGCGGCGCTCCCAGCAGCGAGCCATCCGGATTGAAGTAGAAGTCAATCAATCCGATCGGCGTGCCACCGGCAGTGGGGAGGTACCCCGGCTGGGGGAAGTCGGCGACGCGTCCGTAGTTCGCGCGAACAACATTCTTTTCATCCGCGGTCAGGACGTAGGTGGCACCAATCCGCGGGCCGATCGACCAACTGTTCTGGACGTCGACGTTGTAGACGCGATCTCTCACCCTTACGTTGTCCGCCCGCACCCCGGCAGTCACCGTAAGGCGGGACGATGGCTTCCATCCGTCCTGGATGTAGACCCCGTAGTCCTGCGCGAGCCGCGAGCTCGCCACGACCGACGTGGCGTCGTAAACGCGCCGGTGGAAAAGGTAGGAACCTCCATTGACGTTGTTGGGGTCGATGAGCGCCAGCTCCTCGAACGATGACCCTCCGTTGACATAAATGTTGTCGTTCTCGTTGGACAAACGAGGCTGTGCCAAGAGGCCCGTCTGGATTTCGTGCGACCCCATCCAGCCTTCCTTGAAGTAGGTGAGGTCGGCCTGAAACGTCAGTTTGGAAGTGGGCGAGGCCTGATAGAACATATTGTTCGTCGTCGCGAGAAGACCGCTCCCCTGAGCCCTCGCTCCCGAGACGAATGAAGACTTGTAGAAATCCTGCTCGGGGTTGTTGAAGAAGTGGCCCGAAAAAGCATCGAACGTGCCGTTGATCGACTTGTCGTTGTACGCGGCCAGGACTCTGGTCGTGATCGAGGAGCCCCACACCGAAGATAGACGTGCGCCAAACCCGTTGCCGCCGAATGCGGTGATGTTGAAGGTCTTCGTGTCGGTCGGGAACGCGGCGACTTCAGGATTGAAGTCCCGCTGATAGAAGACATAGAGCTGATGCTGCGGCGTGAGCTGCGCGGTGGCTTTGACGAAGTAATACTTGTTCTGCCCGCCATTCGCGAAGGGTGTGAACGTCGGGTCGACGGCGGCGCTTGCTTTCAGTTGATCGGCGCTCCGGAAAATGCCGGTCTCCTTATCGGAGTACCGGAAGGCACCGAAGAAGAACAGACGGTCTCTGAGAATCGGTCCACCCAGCGAGAGATCGGGCTGGAATACCCGGTTGTAAACGCTCTGCCCGCCTGGGGCCGCGTTGTTGCCGTTCCAACTCTTGGCCTGATAGATGGTGGACGCGGCGCCCTTGAACGCGTTGGTGCCTGACGGCGTGGCGATGTTGATGATGACGCCGACGCCGATCGGCGCCGAGGCGTCGACACCGCCGGTCTTGACCTGCGTATCCTCGATCGAGTCGGTGCTGAGACCGACGTACAGACCCGCCCAGCCCTGGCGGAACGACCCTATGTCGGCGCCGTCCACCTGGACAACATGGTTCTCGATCTCGCTCCCGCGAAGCATATACACCTGACCGCCCGTACCCTGATCGAACGTGCGGGCGGTCACGCCCGGGGTCACTTCCAGGAATTCAGAAAAATCCTTGCGCGTGCCGAGCGGCAGCGCTCGCTGCATGGCGCCGCTGATGTTCACGGCTTGAACCGGCTTCTGCACCTCGAGCATCGGCGAGTCGGCCGTCACCTGGACCGTCTCGGACACGGCGCCGACCTTCATTTCGATGTCGACGGCGATGTTCAGGCCGGCCCGCACGACGATGCCGGGTCTGACGTACTTCGAGAAGCCTTGCAGCTCCGCGGTGACCGAGTATTCGCCCGGGCTCAGGTTCAACAGCCGGTACGCTCCCACAGCGTCGCTGACGCTGGTGAATGTCCCGGCCACGGTCGGGCTGGTGGCGACGACAGTGACGCCGGGCAGCACCCCGCCCTGGTCATCATGAATCACGCCTCGAATCGTCCCCTCGGCCGTGGTCTGGGCCGAGGCGGTTCCGCACAACGAAAAGACAAGCAGAGTCGCGGGCAGCGCGAACTTCATCGCACCCTCCAATCGCCTGGCAACCTCGCCGGTGATCGGGCCTTCTTATACCTCAGATCCTCAGGCACTCGCGGGCTTTTCATCAGGCGGGAAGCCGACCGTTCGGAGGGCCGCGCGAAGTTTGCTCACGAGCGCATTGACGGCGGTGTCAACTGACGGCGGCGTTCGCTCGATCGTCACGCGGCCGCACAGGTAGATGCGACAGTCGATCGCCTCGGACAATGGAGTCAGCGGCGGTCCGTTTCGCGCGGCTGCTCTCGTCCAGCCTTGCGCAGGAACTTGAGCAGATCTTTTGGCGTAGCCCTCCCGGCCCGCCGCTGCAGGAATTCTCGAGCCGTTTCCATCACACCCACTTTTTCCGCGACCGCCACGGCGATGAACTGATTGAGCGATACGCCATCGGCTTTCGCCAGCCGCGCCGCTGCATTCTTGACCGACGTTGGCAGCTTCAACGGATAGGCGCTCTTGCTCATGGTTCCAGCTCCTTCAAAACATCGCGAGGCAGTAGAATCCGCAAGCCGAAGAGTCCCGCGGCCGGTTCGAAGTCGCGAACGTCGTGTGTGACCAACGCCTCCGCTCGTCCATTGACTGCGGCCTCCAAAACCAATTCGTCCTGCGGGTCCTTCAACTGCGGTCGCCAGCGAAAGTTGATCTCAACGGGTTCTGCCGCGCTGACGAGTGCGGCGAGGAATTCTTCGACATCCTCTTCGCTCATACCAGTCGCCAGCCGGTTCTCCGGACGCCGAAGAACTTCTTCGTACTCGAGAAACAAGGCGGTACTCGTCAAGGGCTGCACCTTGCCACGGGCGACAAGCTCCAGAACTCGGTTGCTGGCGCCGGCGCGGCTGCGCAGCGCCGCAACGACCACTGACGTGTCGAGCACGACTCGCAGCATTTAAGACATCCCATACGATATCACATCCTATATGATGTTCAAATGGACTGGGCCAACTCGAGACGTGCGCAGCCGGGCGGCTCAATGGTGGAGGTGCGGCCGGGAACGCCATCCGCTATCCCTGTTTTGTTATGCTCCGAGTGACCTCATGGCTGCCAGAATGATCCGCGTGAAAGTGATCCCCCGCAGCGCGAAATCGGAGATCGCGGGTGAGATGGCGGACGGCACGCTGAAGGTGAGACTCGCGGCGGTTCCGGAGAAGGGCCGCGCGAACGAGGCGCTGATCGTGCTGCTGGCGGATCATTTCGGCGTTCCGGCAAGCGCCGTAACGATCGCCAGCGGGCACGGAGCGCAAAGGAAACTCGTCCGGGTTGAGTAAGCGACAGTAACGGCGGCCTCTCAGAACGTCACACGGAATCCGAGCTGCCCTTCCCGCGGCACATACGCCGTCCCGCTGTTGGTGGCTGCGTTGCCGAACGCCGAGGGATTCGCCGGATTGAGCGTCGTGTTATACGAGCCGTAATTGGCGTGATTGAACACGTTGAAGATCTCCCCGATGAGCTGCACTCTGGTGTTCCCCGTCAGCGTGAAGTCCTTCGTGACGTGCAGATCCACCTTGTGCAGCGGGAGGCCTTCGAGAGCATTGCGCGGGATCACCATCCCCGAGGTGATCACCGCCGGTCCGTCCCATCGGTCGAGGACCGACGCAGGAAGCGTGATCGTCGGCCCGGCTCCGCCGCTCCCCGACAGGTTCAAACGGTTGACGCCGGTCTTCCCGTACGGTGAGGTCGAGATTGTATCGGCGAAGCGATTCCCCGATCCGTAGAAGTACGACACGCTCGCACTGAACCCGAGTGGAAATTGGGCCAACGCCCAGGTTCGCACGGTGTTCCGCTGAAAATCCTGCGACGTGGCCCATTCACCGTTCAAGTAATCGAAGGGGTTATTCGCCGGCGCGGTTCCGTAGCCGACCGTGCCGTTGTCCCGCATCTCGAACATCAGCGTGTAAGTGAAGCCGGCCTGGAAACGGTTTCTCAGCCGCCGTGTGAGGCTCGTGGCCAGCAGCGTCTGGTCGCGTTTGCCGTCGGACGTGAACTGGAACACCGGACCGTACGCCGGATTCGGGCGCACAGGGTTCGGGCCGTTGCTGAGGTTGTACCCGGTCGCGGGGTTGTAGACGAGGTTCGCGTCGATGGTGCGGGTGTCCCGGTATTCGGTCCAGTGCACGAAGTCGACGTCGAAGCCGGTAACGGCGTTGATCTGCCTCTGGAACCCGAGGCTGCTCTGCCAGTTGTAGGGCGACTTGAAATCCGGTGCGATCGATCGGACGGTCTGCGCTGGCAGCTTGACGGTGCCCGAGAAAATCTCGTCCGTCGTCAAGCCGTTGCTGGGATTCGTGATGAAATCGGGCCGGTACGGTACGTTGACGAACTGGGCGGATACCAGCTGGCTATACAACTGCGGGCTGAAGGTGACGTTCGACACCGGTGAGGCGAAGTAAATCCCGGTCCCTCCGCGGATCACCAGGTCGTTCCTGCTGCCGACGTTGTAGGTGAAGCCGGCGCGCGGTGCGACATTCTTCCAGTCACGGATGCCTTCCTTGTATCCGTAGTCGTTGGTTCCGGCCAGCATGTGGCCGTAGCTTCCCGGAATCCCGCTGTTGATCAGGATCTGGCTTTCAACGATCCCGGGAGGCGACGCCATGTTCGGATCAACATCCCACCGGATGCCCAAATTCAGTGTGAGATTTCCGGTCGGGCGCCAGTTGTCGCCCAGCCACACCGCGTAGTTGGGGCGCGGTACGTCGATCGTCCAGTCGCCCTGCGTGTAGTTGATGTTGGAGTTGATCGCGTAAGGATTGAGCAGCGCGACGTTCCACTTCGTGGGATCGAGATCCGCGCCAACCGGGAACGCCGCATTGAGCACCGCGGCCGGCGGCGCCGCGGAGAAGTTGAAGAACCCGACGCGCTGGATGTACCAGGGTCCACCATCGTGGACGTGGATGTATTCGGCGCCGATCTTCAGGTCGTGCGTTTTTCTGTGCCAGCTGAAATCGATCCTGGCGTCCCAATTGTCCTGCTTCAGCGTCTGCGGATAGTTGTACGGCGCGCCGATCGTCATGCCGGGGATCCGATACTCCGGCGTTCCGACCATCGACGCCTGGGGTGCGTTCGTCCAATGGAATCCGTTGTAGCCCCCCTTGACCTCGATCAATCTGTCGCCGCCGGACAGCACGCGGTTCCATGTTCCCAAAATGTTCGTCGCGTTCTTGGTCTGATCGGAGGACTCGGACGGAGGCGTCGTTCCGTTCGCCACGAAGAACGGGTTTGCCCAGGTCCAATAGGAGCCACGGACGCTCAATCGATCGTTGGTCGCCAGCTGATCGTCGACACGAGCCAGGAAGCTCTTCTGGCCATTCTGGTAGGTGTTGGCCGACGCATGGTTGGCAAGCAGCGTCGGTGTCTGGAACGCTGTCCCGGGCTCGCGCTCGTACTCGTACGACACGAAGTAATGGATCTTGTCCTTGACGATCGGACCGCCCACAGTGCCGCCAATCTGCTGATTGGAGTACGGCAGCACCTTGTTCGCGACGGGATCGGGCGCGTTCAGCTTGTCGCTGCGGAAGAATCCGTACCCGCTGCCGCTCATCACGTTCGTCCCCGACTTGGAAACGGCCTGAATCTGCATGCCTGCCGAGCGCCCCTGCGTGATGTCGAACATGTTGGACACGATCTGGAACTCGGCGATCGCTTCGCGGCTGAACCGCGGTTGGCCGAACCCCGAACCGGCAACCTTTTGGGTAATCTGCTGGCCGTCGAGGTTGAGCTGCCACAAATCGTCCATGGCGCCCGTGCCGATGCTGTTCCCGATGTCGTTGGCCGTGACGCCCTTTACGAGCTTCGATAGCTCCATCCAGTTCCGCCCCTGCAAGGGCAACTGCTCCATTTGGCGTCGATCGACGTTTCCCGCGACCTGCGAAGATGCCGTGTCGACGAGCGGCGATTCGCCGGTGACTGTCACCGTCTCGCTCACCTGCGCGAGCTTCATCACAAATGGCACGCTTGCGTTCTGTCCGACGAGAAGCTCGACGGACGGGATGATGATGCTCGAGAAGCCACCGAGCTCGGCCTGCACCTTGTACTTCCCCGGTGGCAGCGTCAGAA
>Ga0182035_10000513_pt1 | contig 18055 bp, 18 predicted proteins | sample flu12Cox44000170_FD_125969 | JGI IMG/M metagenome (GOLD analysis project Ga0182035, IMG submission 125969) | Lab enrichment of tropical soil microbial communities from Luquillo Experimental Forest, Puerto Rico - flux4day.12C.oxic.44.000.170 | ecosystem: Environmental > Terrestrial > Soil >...
GACAACCCTACAGGGCAGCCGTTTGAGCAGGTAATTCAGGCTAACGCTAAGTCCATCGACCCAGCCGCCTTCTATGAGCGCCTGCACCTGCTAGAAAGCCAAGTGTGCTGGATCAGCATTGCTGGCGGCGGTGGAACGGGATTCCTGGTCGGGCCCGACTTGGTGCTCACCAACCAACACGTCATCGACCGTCTAGCAAAGGGACTGGCAAGATGGCAGGACGTGCGGTGCCGATTCGACTACTGTGAGCCTGCGAGCGGCTCTCCTCTGACATATATAAGGCCTACAGATGTTGGGCTCGCCCACCCCTGGCTCATCGATAGTCGTCCTCCCAGCCGCTATGACCGGCATCCGCAACTGGGTGACGCAGCGCCAGAGGAGACCGATAGCGCGCTCATCAGGCTGGCGGATCCAATTGGGGACTTTCCCGTTCGCGTAGACTCGGGGGACCCGGGGGCGGAGCTACGGAAATGGATCACTGCCAGCTCGCCGCCGCCCCCGCTGGCCGTAGGGAATCAGGTATTCCTGCTCCAGCATCCCGAGGGAAAACCTCTGCGGCTAACCATCGGAACCGTCACCGAGTTTAACGAGGCTGGTACACGTGTCCGATACGATGCGAACAGTCTGGGTGGCGCGTCAGGATCCCCTCTCTTTGATGCCGACCTTCAGCTAGTGGCGCTGCACCACGCACACGACTTGGCGCGTCCGCCGAGATGGAATGAGGCCATCCCACTCGGTGTCATTCAGGCGGCCTCGCGAGCCCACGACGTGATCCTGCATTGACCGGGCGCTTGTTATGCCACTGACCGTCCCGCAGATTATCCGACTGGCCCGCGAGATCGACGAGCAGTGGAATATAGAGGAGCTGAAGCTATTCACAAGCGACAATCTCGGGATTAACCTAGACAATATCGCGCCTGAAGGCGGGCTGAAAGACCGAGCCATCCAGCTTATTGCAAGTTTGAATACTAATCGACCGCGGCCTCGCGATCGTGAATTTCTGGAGAAACTGCGAATCTGTCCGAACGCCAGGTTGCGACAGGTTGCTGATGAACTGCTGACACCAAATTTCTTCGCACCCAACGACGATCCTCACGACGCCATCATGCTTGGAAAGTACGCATTTGTCGACCGTGCCGAGCTTCGTACAAAGCTGCGTGACTTCACGAGCCCGTCACATTATACAACGCGTGTCTTGGTAGTCAGAGGGCTGGAGCCGTGCGGTAAGTCATACTCCTGGCAATTCCTCAGTCAGCGCCAGGCCCGCGTGCGACACCACCCCGGTGCCCCCGCCAGTGACCTCAAGACCGCGCGACCATCCTGTAGCGTTCACGTAGAAAGTGCTCCTCGAACCAGGGCGGATAAAGGATCTCGACAACCCTTATCGTTCCAGTTCAGGAGCACTTCTCTATTCAGGCGCACCGCTCACCCGCCAGACCCCCGTGAAAAGACAGGGTTAGGGGGCGTTTAGGCCCCTCGATCCGGCCACGCTCGCGAGGCTGGTAGGTGCCGAGTTTGGGCAGGGCCAAGGCGAGGTGGCCGTCCGAGACGGTTCGGTGGGGTGTGGCGACGGTGGCGCGGCGTGGGTTGTCTTGACAGATTCGGTGATGACCGACGAGGGTCTCAATCGTGAGCGGGTCTGGCATACCGAATCCTGATGTCCTGAGCTGGGCAATAAACGAGGTCGGGCGGCTTCGTCGCTTCTCAACCGATGTGGTGCAGAACCCACCAAACTCGTACGCAACTATCGGTGATCTTGCGCCGGGAGCGCAGTTTCTGGCGCGCCAAGCGGGCTCAACCTCGCAATTCGCCGTCTCAGCCAAGGGCCTACTGGTGTCGGCTGGCAACGCGTGGTCGCATTCCCATGCGATGGCGGATCTATTGGAGCAGTGGGTCTTCTACGTCCAAGCCGGCATGCAGGACCAGGCGCCGTTCGAGGTCCGAGCCCGTGTCGAGGCCGCGAACGATCTCATGGACCAAGTTGCGCTTCTGCTCGATGACCGGCAGATTTACCCGGTGGCACCGATGGTCCTGACCGGCGCGGCGCTCGAGGAGCGGCTGCGGGCGCTGATGGCGGAGCACGCGTGACACTTTCCGGGAAGGCGGGGCTCGACACCTACCGCGCGGACCTGAGGAAGGCCGGCGTGCTGGATGGGCAGGAAGCGAAACAGGTTACGGCTTGGGCTGGGCTCCGAAACCGGGGCGCCCACGGCCAGGATCTCGACAAGCTGACCGTGTCCGAGGCCCGGATCATGGCTGACGGGGTGAACTTCTTTCTCCAGAAACACGCCCTCGCCTCGTAGCTTTCGACCGGACAACGTCGTAGTAGAGCATGAACTGTAGGATGGACTCGCTGACCTGCCGGAACGGCAGTTCTGGGCCTGTGACCAGAAAAAAAACACGTGATGTTAAGTCACGCTCGGTCACGGTCCGTGTCGTGGTCGCGAGGACATTTCGCGGACGTCCCCCTCTTGTCCTGGTGCAGGGCTGTCGGCCGGTCAGACTTCAGACTCACGTCGGTCCCGCGCTCCACCGTCAAGAGGTGGCGGCCGTCCACCACTTGGGATCTGGACGGAATGGATCGGCGGGCCTGCCGGTGGCGTCGGTGTCAAACCGGTATACAAGTCCGGCGGCAGGCTCGGCGCTGCGCTGCTCGTCGCTCCATCCTTCGGTTGCGGTGGTGACATACAGCCGGTTCAGTTCTGGCCCGGCGAAGGCGCAAGACGTGCATTGAGCGCCTGGGACGGATAGGACCTCGCGAAGCACCCCCTGGGGGGAGTACCGATGAACCCGTCCGCCGCCGTAGATGGCGACCCAAAGGTCTCCACCGGCGTCAACGGTGAGGCCATCCGGTGCTCCAACCTCCTCGGTCATAGTGATCAGGACTCGGCCGTTTGAGATGGTGCCGGAGTCGCCATTGAATCTGAAGGCGTGCACGGTGCGTGGCCCGCTGTCAGCCAGATACATGATGGAGCCGTCGGGGCTCCAGCCCAGGCCGTTCGAGATTGTCAGATCGCTTAGCACTACCTGGGTGTGACCTTTTTGATCGTAGCGGTAGAGCGCTCCACCTCCTGGTCGGAAATCGTCGGCTAGCGTTCCCGCCCAGAATCTACCTTGCGGGTCGCAGGCGCCGTCGTTCATTCGCGTCCCTGCCGGAGCAACCTGGGCCAGCGGACACAGCAGACCATCTGGGCGAAGCAGAACGAACCCCCGGCCGGCGGCCAGTAGCCATCCGTCGTTGGCGTCAATAGGTGCAAGAGCGCCCACTGTGCCGGGTACCCAGTAGTCACGAATCAGGCTGACAGCGCCGTCGTGATCGATATGGCCCCGGTAGATCTGCCCGGCCAGTATGTCCACTCCGAGCAGCTCCTCGCGACGGCCATCCCATCTGAGCCCTTCCCCCAGGATGAATTGTTGGGTCGAGGTTGGGACCGGGTTGCCGGTCATCGCTTGTCCTCGATGGTGCCGAGGTTGCTCCATAGGGCGTGCATTGTTCTGACGCCGAGCTGGTGGACCAGCATCTGGGCGGCCTGCTGGACCCCCTCGGTGAATGTCGGGAACGCAAACTCCATCTCGGCTATGTCCTCGACGCGCATCCCGGCGGTCATGCATGCAGCGATCACCTGGATCACCTCTGCCGAGTACTCCCCAAGGACATGGGCACCGACGATCTTCCGACCACCGGTCTCGATGATCAGCTTGCAGAAACCGTCGGGCTGGCCGTCGGCGACTGGGCGGAGGAGGTTCTCGTATCGGGCTACGGCCACCGCGCAGTCATAGCGTTCGTGTCCTTGTGCTTCGGTGAGCCCGACGCTGGCGTATTCGGGATCGGTGAAGCTTCCCGCTGGCACCACGTCGTGCACGACGCGGCGCCGTGCTCCCAGCACGGCGTTCTCTGCGGCGACATAGCCCTCGAGGCGTGCGCTGGCCACCAACATGCTGCGGCCGTCCACGTCGCCGGCGGCGAAGATGTGATCGACGCTGGTCCGTTGGAACTCGTCCACCACGACGTGACCACGCTCGACTTCGACACCCGCTGCCGCGGCGTCGAGGCGGTCGGCGTTACTGGGCCAACCTACAGCAAAGAAAACGGCATCGACCTCGACGTTCTTCGTCTCGCCGGCGACGGTGAACCCGACGCGGACGCCCGGGTCGAGCGTCTCCAGCCGCTCGGCGCGCGCATCAGTGACGACGTCGATGCCCCGGGCCAGAAATGCCTGCTCCAGGCCGATCGAGACGTCCTCGTCGGCTCGGGGCACGATCCGCGGTGCGTACTCGATGAGGGAGACCCGGCAGTCGAAGTCGGCCAGGATCGAAGCGAGCTGGCAACCGGTGTCAGCTGCCCCGATGACACAGACCCGTCCCGGGAGGGCGCGCAGGTGGCGGACGTCCGCGAACGTCATCGCCAGCTCAGCGCCCGGGATCGGGAGCCGACCAGGTCGCCCGCCCACCGCGATGACGAAGCGGTCAGCTGTCCACGTCCGCCCGTCCGGGGTGATCACCGTGGCCGGGTCGCGGAAGGTGACGTCACCGACGTTCTCTACGACTTCCACTCCCAAGGCGCCGATGTGGTGGGCGAGTTGCTTCTGCTCATATGCGTACCGCGCGACTCGGTCGGCGTTCGCCAAAGTAGCGAAGATGTCTACCTCGGGGCGGGGGCCGCGCAGGCCAAACGACTCCCATGAGTGCCAGTCGCGTACCAGGCGCGCCGCCCGAGCAAGCGTGCGCACTGGCGCGGGACCCTCGTTGAACGCGGTGCCCCCCACCCGCCGCCGATCTACCAGTGTCACCTCAGCCCCGAGCTCGGCCGCCTGGAGTGCAGCAGCGACGCCAGCCGGGCCGCCTCCCAACACCATCACCCGCATCGCGGACTCCTCAGGTCCGTGCCTGCTGTCGTGCTTCTGAGACGGCCATTATGGCGCGCAACAGTCCCATATGCGAAAACGCCTGCGGGAAGTTGCCCAGCATACGTCTGCCCCGCGGGTCGTATTCCTCGCTCAAGAGGCCGATGTCATTTTGCAACGCCATCAACTGCGCCAGGTTGTCCTCGGCTTCGTCGACGCGCCCGGCCCTCGCCAGCGCGCTCACCAGCCAGAACGAGCAGATGAGAAACGCCCCTTCACTGCCCGCAAGCCCGTCCACGCCCTCGTCTGTCGAGTACCGCCACACGAACGGGCCGTCGCAGATCTCTCGTTGGATCGCTTCGATCGTGCCCACGACGCGGGTGTCGGTGGGGGGAAGAAACCCCCAGCTCGGCATGATCAGGAGGCTCGCGTCGAGTCCCTTGCCGCCGTAGTACTGGACGAAAGTGTTGCGCTCAGTGTCGAAGCCCTTGGCCAAGACCTCGGCATGGATCTCGTCTCGCACCGATCGCCAGCGGTCGAGGGGTACATCCGCTCCTGTCGCCTCCGACAGTTTGATGGCGCGATCCATCGCGGCCCAAGCGGAGATCTTGGAGTAGGTGAAGTGCTGTCGCTGACCCCTGATCTCCCAGATCCCTTCATCGGGCTCACGCCATAGGCGCTCAACCAGCTCGATGGCGTGGCGAAGATCGATTCCCGGCGAGCGGGTGCGGTCGCGTGCGGGAAGACCTGCCTCGAATGCGCCATAGAGAACGGTGAGTACTTCGCCGAAGATGTCGAGCTGGAACTGCTCGCTGGCAGCGTTGCCGGTACGCACCGGTTTGGAGTCTTCGTAGCCCGAGAGCCAAGGCAGTTCGAGCTCCGTGAGCCGATGCTCGCCGCCGATGCCGTACATCAGCTGGAGCTGGCCAGGATCGCCCGCGATGGCCCGCAGGAGCCAGTCGCGCCAGGCGACAGCCTCCTCTAGGTACCCGGTCTGGATTAGCGGCGCCAGCGCGAACGCGCCGTCGCGCAGCCAACAGAATCGGTAATCCCAGTTTCGCTCCCCGCCGATCTCCTCGGGTAGCGACGTCGTGAGGGCGGCGACGATTGCGCCCGTCGGCGCATAGGTGAGTGCCTTGAGCGTGATAAGCGATCGCAGAACCTCCTCGGCGTGCGGGCCTTCGTACCTGCAGCGCCCCGACCACTCCCGCCACCAGGATTCCGTGCGCGCCACCATGTTGAACGGGTCGATAGGCTCGGGGCGTGGCGCGTGCGAGGGATACCAGCTGAGGTGAAACGGGATGCGTTCTCCCTCCGAGATCGCAAACGCAGCAGAACCGGTGGCCCTCGACGGCGATATCGACGGGTGTCCGCATACAGACTGCGTCGGGACCGGCGACCGCGAACATTCCCTGGTCGATTCGACCAGTCGCTGGGACGAGTCGTCCGTAGTCAAACCGGGGGTTGAGCCGCATTTGCATCGGGACCCGCCCCCGCAGGCCCTCGACGATCCGGACTACGTCGTTGTGCCCTGCGCCCATTGTCATGCAGTCGACCAGACGGACCAGGCCGTCGGCGGTCTCGAAGTCGGTCTCGAGCACGAGCGTGCCAGGCCGGTACCGCCGTTCGGTGCGGCGCGTCTCCCCCGCCGGCGCGATCTGCCAGTGACCGTTCTTATCGGTACCCAGCAATGTCGCGAAAAACGCTGGGGAGTCAAAGCGTGGGGCACACAGCCAGTCGATCGACCCGCTGCTGCCGACAAGCGCCGCCGTCTCGGTGTCACCGATGAGCCCATAGTCTTCAATCCGGAGCGCCATCTCTTCTCCTTAAAATCGTTGTTCGCCGGGGTATGGACCGGTAAGCCTGCTGAGCTCCGATCATGCGGATGCAAACTCCATGACGACTTTGATGTCGTCAGGCTGTCGGGTCAGGGCTCGGTCCACGTCGTCGGGTCCCACCCGACGCGTAAGGAGTTGTTCGAGCCAGGAGTGGTCGGCGCGTGCCAGCACGTTGGCGGCCCGATAGTAGTGTCGGCGATTGGCGTTGACCGTCCCGAACAGCACCAGGTTCTTCAGCACGGCACCGTTGGCCAACCCCGCGGCCGAACCCGACAAGGTACTCGTCGGCGAGCCGACTCCGGTCAGACACAAGATACCGCCAGGTGCAAGCTTCTGGGCAGCCTCCTGGATCAGCGAGACGACACCGGTGCACTCGACCACAATGTCTGGACTCAGCCCGATCTCAGCCACCGTTCCCGTGTGGTACCGGGCGCCAAGTTGTGCAACCAGCGCCGGCTTTGGACCGGTTGTGATCCGATCGAGCACGTGGACCTCGAGTCCGTGTTGCACACCTATAAGAGCGGCGAGAAGGCCGATCGGGCCCGCCCCTATGACAAGCACTGTCCGTGGATCCCAAAACGTACGCTGACCGATGGCGAGGATCTGCTCCCAAGCCTTGGCGACCACGGTTGTCGGCTCCAACAGAACAGCCTGGACTCCCAACGTCTCGTCGACACGGACCAGGTACTCGGGCTCGATGCGCCACCGCTCCGACATGAATCCGTGCGCCTCCTTGATGCCCCGTTCGGTGTAACGTTCGTTGGAGCACATGTCCCACTCGCCCACCGCACAGTTGGGACACGGCACCGGGTCAGGCCGCCGCACGATACCCACCACGTGGTCGCCCACCGTCAACCCCGTGGGACCCGGGTCGAGCACCCTCCCCAACGACTCGTGCCCGAGAATCAGCCGGTCCTCACCCGGCGGAGCCCATCCGTAGTCGCCGGCAGCGATCTCCGCGTCGGTGCCGCAGACCCCCACCGCCAAGGCTTCGACAAGCACAGAGCCGAGTTCGAGATCCGGCTCGGGTGCTCTCTCGAGCCGCGCAGAACCAGACGTGCCGGGGATGACGGTCACGGCGTCCATAACTACCCTCCTCGCTGATTAGAAGGACAAGGACCAGCCGGTGGCGGCTTCGTCCTTTCCCCGCGCCGCTTGCGCCTTGATCTCGCCGGCTTTCTGCTCGGCGCTGCTTTGCGCCTGTTCCACCTGCGCCTGCAAGTCGGCCCGGTCTTTGCTCATGGCGGCCTGGACGTTGGCCTGGGCCTCGTTGACCTTGTCGGTGAGCTGGCTGAAGTTCTCCTTGGCCGTCATGTGATCACCTTCCCGAAAGCTGCTTGTGAGGTCTCGCCGAGACGCCGGGCTAGCTGGACGCACCGGCGGCTGCCTGCGGACAGCCCTGTTGCTCCTACGCCATCGATCCCATTACGCGCGGCTCACCACCGCATCCTCCCGATGGGATGAAAAGGGCACTTCCCCCCATTTGGGCGGCTGACCAGCAGGATCGGCAGCCAACGGTGCTCCTAGGCGCCAGCTGCTCCTGCCTCGTGGCCGGGCCGTACGGCCGGGCCCTATGCCAACGCGCACCCGATAGCAACCTGCGGTTGCGGGGCCATCCTGGGCACGGCCGCTGCGAGATCTCACCCACGCTTCACCCGGTCCACCAACCTGAACAACGCAGGCTCGCCGGCCCTGCGGAACGTCCCGATGACTGGCTGCCCATAATTCCACCGCGCCGCAGGCGGACCCAATCTGCCGCAACACAAACCCGGCCCAGGAGATGAGAATCCTGGACCGGAAACTCGGGTCTTTTCATCCCAAAGGGAGGATGTAACTCGCCTCGGCACCAGGTGCAATGGTGCCTGGACAGTAAACAGCCACGCCGGGAACGCCGCGCAGGCGGCGGGCCAGTTGTGATGTCCATGGGTAATAGCTGGAAAGGACACACTGCATGAGCATGTCGCCACGAGTCATCAGAGCATTGCTGCTGGCCGCCGCCGCCGCGGCGCTCGCCTTCGCGGCCTCTCAGTTCCGCGAGAAGCATCAGGAAGCCGCGCTGACGGTGCAGAACATCCACGACCAGCTTGACGCCCTCGATCCGGTCACCCGGGCCGCGGTCGTTACCCGGCTCACTTCGGACGAGGTGAAAAAAGCTCGCCACCACGGTCAGTGACCGCTGCCCGGGCTTCAGCCCGGGGACGGCCTAAGGCGCGCCCGGTGGGTGTCCGCGCTTTCTCAGCTCGTGCGTCGCGGCAAGGATCCTTTGCTGCAGGTCATTGAGCGGATGGTCTCTTTCTTGCTGGTGCCCGGCCTGGAGCTGGCTGGTTCCGGATGGGGCGGCCCTGGCCGCGGCCTGCCGCAGCAACGCATCGCGCGGCGGAGCGGCCCGTGGCGTGGCGCGGGTCAGCAGTTCACCCAGATGCCTGGCCTGGGTCACGCGCGTGCCCGGGTGCTGCGGGCCTAGGCCCAACCTGGCCCGCTGCCCATGGGCCGGCGGCGGCTGATCCAGCGCTGGGGAGCAGAACCGCATCAGGATCGTCTTGATGATCGAGGTGTGGTCGAACACCGTGTGCGACACGGTGCGCGGCTCTATCCACGGCGAGACGATGATCGCTGGCACGCGCACGCCGTACCTGCCGAACATGTCCGGCTCATCATCGGCAGCCTCCGGTGGCGGGACATGATCGTAGAAGCCGCCATGTTCGTCGTAGACGATGGCCAGCAGCGAGCGGTCCCACTGCGGGCTTGCGACCAGCGCATCATAGACGGCCAGCACCAGGTCCTGGCCCTCCTTGATATCGGCCATGGGATGGTCGTCGTTGACCGGGGAAGCCGAGTGGGTTGAAGTTGGTGAACGCCGGATCGATCCACGACACCGACCGCAGCGTCCCGGCCGCGGCGTCGTCGAGAAAGCTGGCGATCTTCGGGTTGCAGCTGATGTCGAAGACAGCCTTCCACGGCAGGCCGGCCTTGCTGAAGTAACCGAACCGCTGATGGTGCCCAGCAGGTAGTGGGCATCGGCCAGGCGCAGCGTCCCCGGGTCGAAGGAATACCAGCGCCAGGAGACACGGTGGGCGTCCAGTTGACGGACAAATGAGGGCTGATGGTACAGCGGCGGCACATGCAGGGGCCGGTCGTCCCGGCTTCCGGCGGCCACCCCACACAGCGCATACAGGCGGTTGGGCAGCGTGGAGCCGGGCACCGAGGCGAACCAGCGGTCGCAGACCGCGAACTGCTCCGCCAGGTGATCGTAGACCGGCACGTCCGCGCCGTCGTAGTAGCCCATTACGCAGCCCGGGTCGCCGTCACGCCCGGCCAGGGTGGCGGCCGCACTGGCGACGAAGCCACTCATGCTCCCGCCGGCGATCTGCCGGTCTATCGCGGCCGCGGAATGATCAGGGTCCACCCCCAGGGCCGTCGCGCCCAGATGGTGCACGGGGTAAGTGCGCCCCTGGTAATGGTTGGCGAGGCCCGGGCGCAGGCCATCGATATCCGGGTGCCGGTTGCTGAGGGACAGGTACCCCAGCATGTGGTCGAAAGAGCGGTTCTCCAGCATCACGACCACCACATGGTCGACCTTCGCCAAGCCGGCGGCGCTGGCTGGGTCACGCTCGTTGATTTCCATCGCTGCTCCGTCGCTCGCCATGTGGGGATGAGGAACCGGTGAGCGGCTCCGCGATGCCCCAGGCCAAGCACCCTGCCACTACGCCTAACTTCACCATCTGGGTAGTCTCGCACCGGGCATGCCAGTCCCTGCGTGTCACCACGCAAGGCACCCAGATTGCAAGGGGTCATGGAGCGGACGCTCACCCAACCTGGGCTGCGGTGACCCGGCCCGCTGAGACTGCCTCGCCGAGCGAGGCATAGTCGCACTCGTTCTGGTCGGCATAGGCGCTGGCGAACTCGCTGATCGCCTCATCGAATGCGGCCGAGCCGCCAAGGTAGGCGGCGATCGCGATCCGATCGCCGGAGCGGGCGTGTCCGCGGGCCAGTGTCCAGGCGCATACCTGGCCGTAGTACAGCAGGTCATCGGGTGCCATCGTCTCGATGGTGAAGGAGTATTTCCAGTCCCGTAGCTGGCGCACGTAAAAGTCGTAGGTGCCGCCGTCCAGCCCGGGTGCGCGCAGCCAGCCAAGGAAAATGTCCCCGGCGGCCTGCAGGATCCGCTGGCCGGTCACCACCCGGTGGCCCTGGTTGTTCTGCGCGGCTGGACCGGCGAACTCGCTCAGCGCCGATGGTGGTGCCTCCTTCACCTGCAGCAGCAGCGGGTCGTCCTGGTCGCGGCCGGTGAACAGCACGATCCAGCACCGGGTGCCGACACTGCCTACCCCGACTACCTTGCGGGCCATGTCCACGTAGGTGTACTGCTCCAGCAAGATCCGCCGTTCGGCGGGCAGCGAACGCCGGTATTTGCCGATCAGCTGGCCGAGCTGGGCTTCGAATCCAGCCTGTTCCAGGTCCTCGGGCAGCAGGCTGGCCTGCGGGACGATCAGCGGCGGGTCAGCGATGATCCGCGGCCGCCCGTCTACCAGCTGGGTCAGCTTGCCCACAGCCTGCATGCTGTCGCGGGTCTGGGCTTTCGTGACCGCCCTGGCCATTACCTTCTTCTGCCGCTTGCTCAGCAGCGGCTTCAGCCGGGTGCGCAGCTCGTCGGCGCTGGGCTGGGCATACCACACCTCCAGGTTGCTCATCGCGGCGAACTCGCGCATCGCCGCCCGGTACCGGGCGGCGCACCGGCGGGTGATCATCCGCCGGTCTTCGCGTGAGTAGCCGTTTTCCCGCCCGGCTACCTCCAGGCTGGCGGCCAGCCGTTTCACGTCCCACTCCCAGGGCCCGGGCAGGGTCTCGTCGAAGTCGTTGATGTCGAACACCAGATTCCGCTCCGGCGTGCCAAACAGGCCGAAGTTGGACAGGTGCGCATCCCCGCATGCCTGCACCAAGATCCCCGTGGCCAGTGTGCCTGCCAGGTCGGCCGCCATCGGCAGCGCAGCCCCACGGTAATAGCTGAACGGCGAGACCAGCATCCGCCCGTGCCGCACCGATACCAGCTCGGGCACCCGCGACTGCTCCTGGCTCAGCAACAGCCCCACCGGGTCACGCCCCGGCGGCGGGCTGAACTCGCCATGAGCTTCCCGCGGCACCGCGGCACGCAACCGCTTGCCCGTCTCCGCCCGCTCGGCCGCGGTCAGCCGAGCAAGCGCGGCACCCTCACGCCGCCACCTGGTCCAAGGCGCAAGCTCCGGCGCAGCCACTGCGGTCATCAACGGCACCCCCCATTCAGCGACCGGCCATTCCACCCAACTCCATACGACAGCATCGCGCGTCCTACACCAGATTCGTGGCTACCCCGTAGAGCACCAGGTCCGCGGGGTGAATCCAGGCATCGGCCAGCGCTACCCCACCAGCGCGCCGGACGGCATCGCGCAGCGGGATCGCCCAGCGATGCTCAAGCAGCACCACCGCGGCCATGGACCCCGGCGGGACCGCGTCGGCCACCGACCACACTGCCTCGCCAAGCAGGCCGCCTTCGGCCGCCGCCTGGGCTCCCAGCGTTGCCCCCGCCTCGGCGCCCTCTTCCCCGGCCGCCCCAAACCCCACCAGCGCACCCGCGATGGCGCCCAGCCCGGCCGCCTGACCAACGGTAAGGTCACTAGTTTGGACCTGCGCCAGGTCACCATCATCACTCTTGGCCACGACCACCAGGTCAACCAGCCGAACGATCTCCAGCTTGCGCAGGCGGTCCACTTCGGCGAGGACTTCGCCTTGCGGATCGGGGTTGTCGAATCCGATGACAATAATCTGTACCGGCCCGTACTCCGCCGCCTCTTCTTCGGTCAGGGCGACACCACGGCGAAGCGGCCTCCTGCTTCTTGGCATAGTTTCCCCCTTCGGGCTTTACAGGGCCTTGTGACTGATGCCTGTATCCAGGGAGGGCCCGACTGGGATCGTTGCCGACTGCCGGGGTATTCCTCTCCTGGGGCGTACGCCATCGATCTAATCTCGCGCCGCCCACGGTCACATCCTCCCGATGGGATGAAAGCGAGAGGCAGGCTCTGCACCCATGGAGAAGGCCGGCGTCAGGCTTCGCGACGCCGGAGGCGACCCGATCCACTGCCAGCTGGGCTTCGCCGCCACCAGCAGACCCGGCGGCAGGGCCAGGCGGTCAGTGAGGAACAGCTGGCGGCGTGGCCGCCAGGTCGGCGGCCATGATCTTGGCCGCGCCCCCGTAGAAGGTGAAAGGCGAGACCATCAGCCGGCCGTGCCGCACCGGCACCAGGTCGGGTTCGCGCGTGGTGTTCTGCTCTTCCAACAAGGCGACCGGGTCAGGGCGGTCTGCGGCCGGGTGCCACCCCGAGTGGCTCGACGGAGGCACCGGATCCCAAGCTCCAAGCCCTTAGCTTGGCGTTCGTCGATGCTCGGATGCGCGATCTGTGTTATGGCCATCCGGACCACCTCCCGTTCGGATCGTGCCGTGTCCGCAAGCGCCAGACCCAGGCCTGCTCTTGGCCGCAGCGGACACCGTGCTGAAGATCATGACTGCGAGGCAGCGGCCGCCGCGGTGGCGAAAGCCGGCGACCTGTGCGTGGCCAGGGGTTTCACCGCCGCCGCCCTCACCGTCAGGTGAGTACCGGGCGGCCGGAAGATGATGATCACTGGGCAATGAGCTCCGGACGCCACCCGGATGCTCACCGAGCCCACGCCCCGCCGCCCCAACCCGCCGCTGCCGCACGAGCCCACGACCAGCAGGTCGGCGTCGCGACTGGCGCCGATGAGCTCGGCAGTGGGCAAGCCTGCTATCACCTTCACGATGACGGGCAAGAACGGCCCGGACCAGTGACTGACAGTCTTATCCACAATCGCCTGCACCTCCTCGACCACTCGGTCAAGGTTCAAGCCATCCTCGGCGTAACTCGCCGGGCTTCGGTGACGCACGGCGAGGGCGGTCAGCGGAGCATGCCGCGACGCAGCTTCGCTCATGCCCCACTCCAGGGCCCACTGCGAATGCGCCGACCCGTCCACCCCGACGATGATCCCGGGCATGTTGACCCCCGTCCCCTCGTTCACCTGCGTCGTCACCATCCCACCTTGCAGGGCCCGGAACTCCATCCACCCAACGGGATGAAACGGGACAGCCTGCGGTACGGCCGAACCCGGACCAGCGGGCAGCTCCGGTGGCCCGGGCCGAGAAGCTGGCCGCCCAGCAGCTGCCGTGGATCCCCGACGTCGAGCCGGGCACCGCGCTGGTGCTCGGCAAAGACCTGACCGGCGCGGTCGCCTCATCCGCCTACCTGTTCGCCCCTGGGCCAACAGCCTGGGCGGAACTCGCTGAACAATGCGCTGGCGGTGGCGCGCACGACCAGCGCCCGGGCCCAGGGCATCACCGCCGTGCGCCGACCTTCTCCACAATCAGGCGAAACCTTGAATACCTGCGTGGCGAACCCGGGCATCGGCCCTCTCAACGGGCTTAAGCACCTGCCGCTCCCTTTCATCCAATCGGGAGGATGCGGTCGGCAGCCGAGCGACGTGGAATTGATGGCGAAAGGAAAAGAACGCCGTGCGCACCTTCGCAGCACTGGCGCGCCTAGGACGGCGCGGGCGAGAGACACGGCAGGGGTGAGCCTTGTCAGACACAGAAGATCGGTCGCAGGGCCTAGCTGGCGATTCGGTTATGACCCGGGACGAGCGGACTGAGCTGGGGCGGCTGTGCGCGGAGGTGACCGAGCTGCACGCCGAGGTGACCGAGCTGCGCACCCGGCAGGCGGGTCCACTGCCGCTGCGGCGGCGGATCGGCTGGCGGGGGCCGGTGGCCACCGTGCTGATCGTGATCGGCTGCATCCTGGCCCCGGTGTCGGTGGTGGCGGTGTGGACGGCCAACCAGGTCTCCGATACCGGCCGGTACATCGCCAACATCGAGCCGCTGATCCACGAGCCGGCCGTGCAGAACGCGCTCACCGACAAGGTCACCATCGCGATCACCAGCCATCTCAACGTGACCGGCTACGTCGACCAGGCTGCGGGGCTGCTGTCGGGCCGGGGGCTGACCCGGCTGGGCGGGCTGCTGACCTCGTTCGCCCCCTCGATCGCCGGCGCGGTCACCGGGTTCATTCACAGCACGGTGCACAAGATCGTGACCGGGCCGCGGTTCGCGCACGCCTGGGTGCAGGTCAACACAGTCGCACACCAGACCCTGGTGGGTGCGCTGTCCGGGCGGAGCAGCACGGTGAAGGTGGTGAACGGGCAGGTGACCATCGACTTGGCCCCGTTCATCAACATCGTCAAGCAGGATCTGGCCTCGCGCGGGTTCGCGCTGGTCGACAAGCTGCCGCCGATTCACCCTACGCTGGCCCTGTTCTCGGCCAGGGATCTGGTCAGGGCACAGTCGCTGTACCGGTTGATCAACGACCTGAAGATCGCGCTGCCGATCCTGGCCCTGGTGCTGATCGGACTGGGGGTCTACATCGCCCGCCAGCACCGGCGCGCGCTGATCGGCGCCGGACTCGGCTTCGCCGCGTCCATGCTGGTGCTGGGCGCGGCGCTGCTGATCGCCCGCACCGTCTACCTGAACACGGTGCCGAACAGCGTGCTGCCCGCCGACGCGGCGGCGGTCATTTACGACACGTTCGTCCGGTTCATCAAGGACGCGCTGCGGACCCTGCTGGTGGTCGGTCTGGTGGTGGCGGCGGCCGCGTTCCTTGTCGGCCCGTCGGTGACCGCGGTCCGGATCCGGCGCGGCTGCGGCGCAGGATTCACCTGGATCCGGACGTTCGGCGAGCGGCGGGGTGTGTCCACCGGTTCGACGGGGGAGTGGACGTACGCGCACCGGCACGCGCTGAGGATCGCTGCGGTGGGCCTGTGCGCGCTGATTTTCGTGTTCTGGGGGTATCCCACCGCGGCAGTGGTGATCCTGCTGGTCGTGCTGCTGCTGGTCGTCCTCGCACTGATCGAGCTGATCGCCAGGCCCCCCAGCGCAGCCACCCCAGCCGAGACGGCAGGCCATATCTGACGGCGCATCCTCGCGTGGTTTCCGCTTGTCCAAGCGGGTGGCGACGCCGCTGGCCGGGTGAGGCGCTGGCGACGTCCAGGGTGAGCTCCACCGTCAGGAGAGGCGTCTGCGAGTTCGATGACGTTGTCCACGTGGCCGGATCTGTCTGGTGGCCCGCGCCGCCGGGGTCCGCGAGGCCGCGGTGTCCCTGGGCGTTGATGAGCTGCATTCGGGCGCCGGGCCGCTGGACCGGGCACGGCGGCCGGGCAGTCCCTCGGGTTGGGGCCGAGTCTCGTCCGCAATCTGGCACGCTCACGGACGCACTCATCCCAGTTAGTCATGCGCCGGTGCAGCAGGCAAATCCGATCGCGCCCGGCCCAGGCGCGATCCGGGTCAGACGCTCGCGTCCGCCGCTAGCGATCCTCGGTACTGACTCGACCCGAGCCAGAGGATCAGCAGGAAGATCCAGCTCAGAAAGACGAGGCCGACCGTGAACGCCACGCCGCGGCCGAAGCTCTTGGACAGGTCGTACCAGACGACGATCGCGACCACGATGTCGACCACCGGGATGATGAAGAGAAAGATCCACCACCACGGTCGCCCGACGATCTTCAGCAGGACGAGGAGGTTCCAGATCGGGATGAACGCGGCCCATCCCGGCTCGCGCGCCTTGCTGAACACGCCGAATAGCGGGATCAGGTAGACAAAGTAGACGATGATCCCGATAATCACAGCGGTTTGAAAGGACATGTGGCTCCCTCGGAATTGATAGGCCCGGGCCCCAAGCTGGGCTGTCCGGTGGCTAATTCCAGATTCTGCTGAAGCCCGTTTGGAAGGTCATCCTCCCGTTGGGAGGAATCCTCCTAGCCCGATGTCTTCTGGCGGGCCATGGTTGATACTGCTCGCAGCCCAAGCCGGATGAGATAGGCCGTAGGCCAAACCCGTACAGCACAGAGGCAAAGCGAGGCGATGTTTTGCCCGTTCCGGGGGAGGTACGATCCGCTCAGGGTGGGGGCTGGGCTGGGCATGGGTGAGAGCGGTGTACGTGAGCGGGCCGGACGGTCTGACGCAGGCGTCCGGGCGTTCGACCTGATCGCAGCGAAGCTGCGCCGTCCCGCGACGCGGCCGGGAACCATCCGCCGGTCGTCACTGATCGACAAGCTGGTGCAGGGGGGCTCCGGGCCGGTCGTGTCGGTGGTCGCACCGGCGGGTTACGGGAAGACGACACTGCTGGCGCAGTGGGCCGAGCACGACGGGCAGTCGTTCGCCTGGGTGCAGGTCGATGAGCAGGACAACGACCCGAAGGTGTTGCTCCGTTATGTAGCCGAGGCGCTGGATGCGATCGAGCCGGTTGGTGAGCGGGTGTTCGACGCGCTGGCCTCCCCGGCGAGTTCGGTGCCCGGGTCGGTGGTGCCGCGGCTGGGCTTGGCCTTCGCGTCGATGACCGTGCCGGTGGTGCTGGTGCTGGATGACGTGCACCTGCTGCGCAACGTCCAGTGCCGGGCCGCGCTGTCGGTGCTGGCCGATCATGTGCCTGCCCGTGGCCGCCTGGTGTTCGCCGGGCGGGATACCCCGCCGGTGCGGGTCGCGCGGCTGCGCGCGGAAGGCCGGATCGTCGAGATCGGTGCGGCCGACCTGGCGCTGACCCGCCAGGAGACGGCCGTGCTGCTGCGCGCAGCGCAGGTGACGCTGGCCGAGGAGGACGTGGCGGACCTGCACCGGCACACCGAGGGGTGGGCGGTGGGGGCTGTACCTGGCGGCGCTGTCCCTGCGGGAAGGGGGCTCGCTGCCGCACCCGGCGGCCTCCTTCGGCGGCGCCGACCGGTTCGTCAGCGACTACGTCGAGTCGGAGCTGCTGGCGCGGATCTCCCGCGAGCAGCGGGAGTTCTTGACCCGGGCCGCAGTCCTGGAGCGGATGTGCGGGCCGCTGTGCGAGGCGGCGCTGGACCTGCCCGGGTCAGCCGCGACCCTGGCCGATCTCGCCGGGTCGAACCTGCTGCTGGTGCCGCTGGACCGGCGGGGGGAGTGGTATCGCTACCATCACCTGTTCCGCGACATGCTCCAAGCCGAGCTGCACCGACAGGAGCCCAGTCTGATCCCGGTCTTGCGGCGCCGCGCCGCCGACTGGTGCCTGCGCAACGGCCTACCCGAGGAAGCGCTGGAGTATTCCATCGCCGCCGGGGACGTCGGCACGGCCGCCCGCCTGATTGGGAGCATGGTAGTGCTGGCCTACCGGCAGGGCCGGGTCGCAACCATTCAGCGCTGGTTCCGGTGGCTGGATGCACAAGGCGCGAGCGAGACGCACCCGATGGCGGCGGTGCTGGCCGGGATGTTCTCTGCACTGATGGGGCAGACGTTCGAGGCTGGGCGCTTGGCCGATGCGGTCGATC
>Ga0182035_10000518_pt1 | contig 17970 bp, 13 predicted proteins | sample flu12Cox44000170_FD_125969 | JGI IMG/M metagenome (GOLD analysis project Ga0182035, IMG submission 125969) | Lab enrichment of tropical soil microbial communities from Luquillo Experimental Forest, Puerto Rico - flux4day.12C.oxic.44.000.170 | ecosystem: Environmental > Terrestrial > Soil >...
AGCCGGCCGTTGACATTTCCAGGATCACGCGCCAGGACTTCCCGAAAGCATTTTCTCGCCAAAACGGGCTTGTTCTGGAGCAGGTAAGCGTTTCCCAGGCTTGTCCTGGCCCCGAGCAATTGTGAATCGAGCGCGAGCGCTTGGGTCAGAAAACTCTCGCTTTCCCCGTAGCGGCCCTCGCGCAGGCGAATGGTTCCAAGCATGGCTAGCGCCAGGGCGCGTGTGGGCGGATTGTTTAGTGCCTGCCGAGCTTCCGTCTCGGCTTGGTCTGTTTGTCCCTGGTTCAGCAGGTTTGCTGCCTTTTCGATGTGATTCATCTGGGCCAGACAGACGTTTGCAAGAATCGGGAGCGCAAGACAAAATACAAAGGAGCAAAGCCCGCGTCCGAGATGCCCGGCGGGATGGCGGAGGATTTCCGCAGTTTCGCTACGGTGGCGCATGCTCGTACATGCTAGCAAGGCCGGCAGAATCGAGGCAACGTTTACTGAAGCCGGAAAGGATGGGCGGTCAAAGTGCAGCGGGAAAAGGCTTCTGCCGAACCGACAGGTCTTCGTCCGCTGACGGCCTTTTCCACTCTTCGGGGAGTCCGATAGCTTGGTCATTAAGAAAACAGGGCCACATACTGGCTCGCGCCGCACCTTCTTGAAACGCCTGCTCGCTGGCCTCGCCGCTAGCGAGCTCTCGCGCTCGACATTGCCATGCTCGGTCGCCATGCCTCAAAACACCAATAAGTTTCCCTTTGAGCTTGTTCCTCCCGCGGTTAGCGGGATTACCTGGGTGCACCGCAACGGGCGCTCACCGGACATGTACTTGCCGGAAACCGTGGGTGCCGGGTGTGGATTCATCGATTATGACAACGACGGCTGGATGGACATTTACCTGGTAAACAGCGGGAGGTGTGATTTCTTTGACCCCGATCCTGGGCTGCGCAACGCGCTTTATAAGAACAACCGAGACGGAACTTTTACGGACGTCACCGAAAAAGCCGGGGTGGCGGGCGGTGGGTACGGGATGGGCGTGGCCGTTGGAGATTACAATGGCGACGGCTGGCCCGATCTCTTGGTGACGCAATACAACGGCCTGATTCTCTACCGTAACAACGGTGACGGCACGTTCACGGACGTCACCGGGAAAGCCGGATTGCCTCGGGAGGGCTGGGCTTCGAGCGCCGTTTGGTTTGACTACGACAACGACGGGAAGCTCGACCTTTTTGTCTGCCGCTTTGTGGACTTCAATAAATCCAAGAACAAGTTCTGCGGCAACCGCGAAAACGGGCAGCGCTACTATTGCATCCCGCGCGTTTACGATCCCATGCCGAGCTGGCTATTTCACAACAACGGCGACGGTACGTTTCGAGACGTCAGCCGCGAATCGGGAATCGCCAAGTCCTTGGGCAAGGCTTGGGGCGTTGTCGCCTGCGACATTAACAACGATGGGCGGACGGATTTGTTCGTGGCCAATGATACCGTGGAGAACTTCTTGTTTGTGAACCGCGGCAACGGGAAGTTTGAAGAAGTGGGTCTCGCGGCCAACGTTGGTTATAGCGCCGAGGGGCGGGCGCGATCGGGAATGGGAGCGGATTCTGCCGATTACGACCAGGACGGCTGGATGGATTTGTTCGTTAGCAACGTGGATCAGGAGATGTATTCGCTTTATCACAACAATGGCGACGAAACGTTCGATGACATGGCCGTTCCGTATGGCATCGGCAAGGTCACCCGGCCGATGAGCGGGTGGGGAGTGAAATTCTTCGATTATGACAACGACGGCACGCTTGATCTGTTCCTGGCCAATGGTCATCCGGACGACAAAATCGAAGAGCATACCAGCGGAGTGAAATACCGCGAGCCATTGTTGCTGTTTCACGGCACGGGCCGGGGCTTCGAAAACGTGACCGGCGACAGCGGCCCGCTTTTCTCAAGGCCCTATGCGGCGCGCGGCATGGCGATTGGAGACTTCAACAACGACGGCGCCCTCGATGTTCTTATCGCCGTTAACGACGGGGCGCCGTTGCTGCTCAAGAATCAAGCAGGCCGACTCAATCATTGGCTTGGCGCGAGGTTGCTGGCGAAGCGGGCCAATCCGGACGCCGTTGGTGCACTGCTTAGCTGGCGGGCGGGAGACTTGAAGCGGTCACTCTTCAAAACGGGAGGAGGAAGTTACCTGGCGTCGCACGATCCCCGCGTAGTCATGGGCCTAGGCAAGCGCACCCAGATGGACTGGGTCGAGGTGAGGTGGCCCGAGCCAAGCGGTCGCGTGGAACGATTCAGCAACCTCCCGGTGGACCGCTACATCGATCTCGTCGAGGGCCAAGGCGAACCGCGAAAACCCTGACCAGGGAACGCACATGCCAGCCCCTTTTGGGCTGGGGCTTAGAGAAGCATGAAAGAAAGGAGCTGGCACCTAGTCGGGGCCGGGCAAATCGTGTTAGATTGCTCGCACTGCGGGTATCCAAATCGGTGAGGGCAAAAGAACAAGCCTTAAATATTCATGAAGTTGCCAGACGCGCGCGGGTGTCTACGGCGACGGTGTCCCGCGCCATCAACCGCGTCCCGACGGTTAATCCCAAGCTTTCACAACGAGTTTGGAAGGTCATTAAAGAACTGGGGTATTACCCCAATACGCAGGCGCGCGCTCTGGTCTCGGGCCGCAGCAGAATCTTCGGGCTGATTGTCTCCGAACTGACGAATCCGTTCTTTCCGGAAATCGTGCAGGTCTTCGAGACCATCGCCGTTCGACACCATTATGAGATTCTCCTGACCTCGACGATGAACGATCCAGAGCAGATGGAGAGTTCCGTCCGCCGGATGATCGAACGTCAGGTCGAAGGCGTGGCGGTCATGACCTTCGGCATGGAAGAAGCCCTCCTGGAAGACTTGAAATTGCGCCAGGTTCCTCTGGTTTTCGTTGATGTTGGACCCCGCCGCCCGCGAGTGAGCAACCTGCGCATCGACTACCTGGCCGGCATTCGGCAGGCCGTGCAGCATGTCGCCGCGCTGAGGCATGAGAAAATCGCTTTCATCACTGGACCTCATACTCTCAAGTCCGCCATGGCCAGGAAGCAGGCGTTTCTAAAGGCCATGCACGATATTGGGCGGGAGCCGGATATGAATTTAATCGTGGAAGGGAACCACACCATGGAAGGTGGCCAGATCGCTTGCGGCCACTTGCTGGCCCTAACCAAAAAGCCCACAGCCATTCTCTGCTCCAATGACATGACGGCCATCGGAGTGATGAGGAAGTGTTACGAAGACGGAATATCCATACCTAGGGATCTTTCCGTGGTCGGCTTTGACGACATCCGCTTGGCACAGTTTATGCTCCCGCCACTTACGACCGTGCAAATGTCTCAAGCGGAGTTAGCAAGGCTTGCTTTCGATGCGCTGCTTGCCGAAGTGGAACGCGAGGAGCCACTTCCGGAAGGGTCTGAATATGTGCTCAAAACAGCGCTGATCGAGCGCGAATCGACGGCCATTTGCCGCGAAGGCGCTGCCTTAAAAACCAATCATCCGGCGCCCATACGAACGGTTGGCTAGGCCGACCACTGGATGACGGTATACGAGCGCGCCGGCAGTTCCAATTTGGTCCGGCCGCCGCTCGTGATAGGCTTTGCGAAGGTCTGAGGAGCAACTTTCTGAGGGGTATCGAAGGTATTGAACGCCTTTAGGTCGCTTCCGGTCAGGACCGTCGAGACGAGCACCTGCCCCGGTGTCCGATCCTGCCAGTTGATCTCGACGACGTGGGCTTTAGAAAGGTCGCGGTTCAGAGCAAAAATGGCGACTTTTCCGTCCTGAGCAGTCAGCGTGCCCGCAACGTCCACATAGGGAACCTGGCCTAGCTTCGAAACTTCATAGGTCGGTGATTCGACCAGTAGATTGAGGACCGCCCCGCGACCATACTCAAGCGCCCACTTATAAGGATAATAGATGGTCTGGCGAAGCAAACCGCTGCTATTGGTCATAATGGGCGCAATAACATTGATGAGCTGCGCCAGGCAGGCAACCTTAATGCGATCCGCATGACGAAGCAGGGAGTTGACCAAGCCGCCCACCAGTAGGGCATCTTCCAGGTTGTACACCTCTTCGAGTAAATGAGGAGCTTCCTGACGATGCCCGTTGGTGGCGTCGCCGGTGCGCGCCCGGTACCACACGTTCCACTCATCGAACGATAGCCACAACCTTTTCGGCGAGCGCTTGTGTCCTCGTACGAGGTCGCAAACCGCGATCGTCTCTTCGATCTGCTGTTCCATGCTCAAGTTCATCGCCAAGAACTTCGCGCTGTCGCCTCCGGTATCCTGCGGGCTATTCGTGAAGTAGCGATGCAAGGATAGCCCGTCAACATAGTCGTAGCATTGCTCCAAAACCTCGCGGTCCCACTCCAGGTAGGTAGGCATAAAGGGCCCGCTCGAGCCGCAGGCGATCAATTGCAGCGAAGGATCGACATAGCGCATCTGCCGTGCCGCATCCTGTGCTTTCATCCCGTACTCGGTTGCCGTCATATGTCCGATCTGCCAGGGACCATCCATCTCGTTGCCCAGGCACCAGCGCTTCACACCATAAGGCTCGGAAAATCCATGCTTGCGCCGCAGATCGCTCCATTTAGTCCCCTGATCTGAGTTGCAATACTCCACAAGAGCCGCCGCCTCCTCAGCGGTTCCTGTCCCAAGATTGAGGCCCATTAAAGGTTCGGCCCCCACAGCCTTGCACCAGGCCATAAATTCATTCGTGCCGAACTGGTTCGTGTTGATCGAATTCCAGGCTTTGTCAAGGACGCGCGGACGGCTTTCCTTGGGGCCGACGCCGTCGAGCCAATTGTAGCCAGAAACGAAATTGCCGCCGGGATAGCGAATGATGGGAACACCCATCTGGCGCACTTCTTCCATGACGTCTCTGCGAAACCCGTTGGCATCCGACAGCTTCGAAACCGGGTCGTAAATCCCTTCATAAATCGCGCGCCCCAGGTGCTCAAGAAACGAACCAAAAAGGTTGCGGTCAAGCGCCCCGATGACGCGGCGGGAGTCCAGGTAAACCCTGGCCATGTCGCTCGTGCCCGGCAAAGCTTGGCCGGACAGGAAGGAACCGCCGCCGAGCAGAGAAGTCCCGCCCCAGGCAGCCCCCGCGTGCAACGCCTGGCTCAAGAACCGTCGTCGGTCGTAGGAAAACATCGAACGTCCTCCCGGTCACTCGATCAAAATCGAATGCTCACGTGAAAAGGGTTGCTTCCTTAACCTGTTCGAGCTTGTGGAACCAGGGTGACGAACCTCATATCCCAAGGCTACCATCACTGGTTGCCGGGCTCTGGGGAGTAAACGTTTACCACATCACACCACGGACCTGCAAGCGCGATCCTGGCTCGGCGAATTCTCAAGGGAGTAGTCTGCCCGAAGGCCTGCCTGGCGCGACGATTGGGCCAAACCAACTTGGCAACGATGAAGGTGGAAGTCGTCTTCTCACGCTTCGCGTTACCTGCCAGGAACAGCGACCGCTCGGGCTCTTTAGGCACCAGGGCTAGGCCGACCACATTGATTTGTCATCCGAGTGGTTAGGCACAAATCCCCTGGCACGGACTACACATCGAGCGATTTCCCGCATGGTGCTTTCGCTGAGCCTTCTGAGAGCGGTTCTGGATGGCTGAAGACTCTGCTTCCGAATGGTCGAAATGGCTTCTGCTTGAACATCACACGCCTCAGCGAGACCAGTTTTCACCGGGCTGTAACCGGATGTGCGTCGGCGAATCTCTTAGTGCGGTGGAAAGGGGCACGGCCAACACGGTCTCGGCACGCGGGTGTTGGTTTCTCGCATCGACGGAAACCAGGACAACGGGACGCGGATTCTTTTGAGGGGGATCGGAAGGAAACTTGACGAACCAGATTTCGCCCCGCTTGGGCTGCGGCAACTGCCCTTTACTCCGCAACTGTCATACAACCCCTCGAACGACGGCGATACTCGCAACCCGGTGCGGCCTTCGTGGAACCCGAATTTCACAGGGCCTGTGATTCTCGGAAGCCCGAACTTGTTGCGTTTACCCAGCCATCTGCCGGGACTTACGGCAAAGCAGGGAGAAACATCTTGACGGGTCCCGGTTTGGTTGCGACAGACTTGTCTCTCGCCAAGAAACTAGCGTTTTCCGAACGGCTGATCCTGCAATTCCGCGCCGAGTTTTTCAACATTTTCAATCATACGAACTTCAACACTCCCAATCCCGTGGTGTTTACGGCCGCAACGGGCGGAGCGTCGCCCACGGCGGGTGTGATCACATCGACTTCAACGACTTCGCGACAGATTCAACTGGGATTGAAATTTCTGTGGTGAGACGGCTCGCCATGCTTGCCGGGGTAGAGGCGGGCTCGGTCGAGGGCAACGACCATCTGAGCTCCTAGACGCGAACTCTGCCGATGCAATTGGCCAAAGCCTGCTTGCCAGGAGAGAGTTGCCGCTGAGATAGAGCGTTGGCGCTACCACTTCACGCCCTATTTCTTCGGTTTTCTCTCTTTTTGCTCTTGCAGAGCGTCTCGAGCAAGTATTTCACGGACGCGCATTCCTGAATAACGGCTTCAAGCTTCGGAATCGTTGCGTTTAGCTCATTTTCTTCCACCACTCCGTCGGCTAGCGTGGTGGCGATGCTTTCCAGTGCGGACCCGACGTCTTTCATGAGATTGGAAATAATCAGGAACTCTTTTTCAGTGGTCTGCTGCGGATCTGGAATCTTGAAAGCCACTCTTCCCACCTGTGATTCGAGAACATCTAGCGGTTCGAAATTCTTGACGAGCGCGCAAATCCTCGGCAGCAATTCAGCAGGTATGGGGCGATCTCCTCTGAGCCAATACATCAGCGACCGGTAGTTCGTCCCGAGCTGTTGTGCCAAAAGCCGGGTGTCGTACTCAGCCTTGCCCTCGACAATCTGGCTTAGTACCGTAGGCAGAGTCTTCGCAGCCATACGCTATTCCTTTAACTACGAATCTGTCCGTTCAAAAACGCCTTCATTTTGAACGGTGAAAGTGTGCATTGTAACTGAATTGCGTCCCGGCTCCACAGGAGGTTTAATCGGCCAGGTCGAAGCTCCAAACGGCCTTTTCGAAGAAAGGACAAGGCAGCGACCTGGTGATGGAGGCCAAGGTCTGTGAGTTGATCAATGAAATCGCCTCTCTCGATGAGCTAAACACCATCATCGTCGTGACCCACGACGTTACGGCTGCCGCAACCGTGGCTGATCACTTGTGGCTTATGGGACGCGACCGCGACGGAGACGGAAATGTCATTCCTGGCGCACGCATTCAGGAAACGTATGACCTTATCGAGCGCGACCTTTGCTGGCACCCGGAGCTCACGAACTCTGCAAGATTCCTGGAGTTTGTTCGCGAAGTGAAAGAACGATTCCACAGGCTCTGATGTACTCGCGGTGTTTACAGCCGCGAAGAGAGGAGCGTCGCCGCTGGAGCTATAGGAGCGATGCAGGCATCTTTCTTGTTTCTTCGACGGTGCGCCCAAGAAGGACAGCGGTAGACCCCAAGTCGTCTTTTAGACCGCGAGGGTTTCCGGCACATTTTTCGGGTGCGTGACTCCTTCAAGCCTACGACAGCGCGGAACGGCGACATCCATGCGCGCGATTCTATAGTAGAATTTTCCTCGAGTTTTGCTAACTCGTCGCGGACGCCTCGCGCCTCTTGAGAAGTTCGCTCGACTGGAACGTGACTATGCCTTCCACTGAAAAACTCGACAGCCACCAGAAAGCGCTTACACTGAATCTCGATCCATCGACCTTCGGTTCTTTCGCCGAAATCGGCGCCGGACAGGAAGTTGCGCGCTGGTTCCTTGTAGTGGGTGGTGCCTCCGGCACTGTCGCCAAAACTATCTCTGCGTACGACAAGGAAGTCAGCGACGATCTCTACGGCTCCGGTTCGCGCTATGTTTCCAGGCAACGGCTTGAAGCCATGCTGGAAAACGAATGGGTTCAGCTGCTTACCCAGTTAGAAAAGACTCGCGGGTCGCGGACTCGGTTCTTTTCCTTTGTTGATACCGTCTCCGCGCGCAACTATGCCGGAACCAACGACTCTCATGGCTGGATTGGTCTCCGGTTTCAGTTGCAGCCTGGCGGCCCACCCAACGATATTCTGCTGCACATTAACATGCGGGATTCCTCGAATGTCCTTCAGCAGGAAGCCATCGGCATTCTGGGCGTCAATCTCATCTACGCCGCGTTCTTTCAACTCGTGACGAAGGAATCGTTTTTCGCCGGCCTGGCAGAAGACGTCAAAGAACGAATTGAAATCGACTTCGTTGATTTTCGCGGCCCCGCGTTCACCGGCTGGGATCGCCCCACGCTCTTGGCATACCTCGTGCGGGCAGGACTCGCCGAGGCTGTGTTCTTCAGCTCTACAGACGCCGCTGTTCCCCCCAATGAGGTGCTATACAAGAAAGCCGTTGTGCTCGCGCCAGGATACTTCGGCCACGTGGACCCCGCTCATCGGCGGATTCATGCGCAAATGCTGGCGGCAGCCCTCGAGGCGCTTCGCAAGGAACTGGGCGAAACCAGCTCCGCGGCGATGGGCATCTTTTGCCTGTCGGCGGCTCCGCTGACGCCCGAAGGGTCGGCCCCAGAAATCCCCGACCTGCTGCGTCGCATCGATGCACTTCTCGCAGAACACGGCGAGGTGCTTCTATTTCGGCAACGCGAGCTCTATTCCATGACGGATCTCGTGAATCGCTACACGACGGCACCCGTGCGCTTCGTCGTAGGTCTTTCGCTTTTGATCCGAGCGTTGGATGATCCCTACTTCAAGTTACAAGGCAGACGTTTGGAAGCGCTCTCTCGTCTCTTCGCGCAGAACGTGCGCATCTATGCCTATCCTATGACTGCCGTGGATTTGCGGGAATCGATCAAGAGTTTTTCGGCCACCGCTATGGAATGGAGCGAAACGAACGGTTGGGTCTCCGCCAAACAACTGCGCGTCGCGCCACCTCTCGGCCACCTCTACGCTTATCTTCTCGCCAGCAACTTCCTCGTCCCTATGCAGATACCCGCAGCCGTTGCGGCCGAGGCCTGATCCTCGATGTGAAACCTGCGAGGCAAACGCGGCCATGCCTGGCCGCTCCGGCCCGTCACGGCAGCTTCCCGTTCTTGTATTGCCGATGCCCAGTTTCTTCGCGGACGGCCATCCGTTTCGCTCCCGGCTCGGCAATTTAACAGGAGTGAGAAGCAAGCAAGCGCATCCCTTTTAGCCAGGCTAAACCAGTGCTTTAGATTTTTCAGATTGACACCGCAAAATGGCGCTCCTAATGTCCCTAGCACTAGAATTCAATACTCATAGTAAATACTTGGCAAAGCAATCGTCGGAATCGTCGCGGCGTCCTGCTACAACTCTTGGTGCAGAAGGTAAGGCGGTAAGGTCGAAGCAGGCTGTGCGCGGAGGCTCGACGTGCTGCGAGATTGGAGATCTTCGAATGAGAGGTGACCGCGTGACCAAGGCTCTGGCTTTCTTTTTGTTGAGCATTCCCACCCTGGTTTTTGCCGAAGCTGCGGCGCTTGAAGGCTTCGAGCACTGGACACCGGCGTCGATTGCGACGATAAGTGAGTCGCTAGCAGCGCCGGCTAGTTCCGACCCGCATCACTTTGCGGTCAAGCAGCTTTCCACGTATCCCAACGAATATTTCTTGCTCGCGCGCCGGGTTGCCGACGGCCAAGTGGAGTGGCATGAGACAGAAACTGATGTTTTCGTCGTGGAGTCTGGTTCGGCAACGCTTCTGTTCGGAGGCACGCTAGTCGGAGGCGAGACCGTAGGGCCGCACGAAAAGCGTAATGGCACGATTCAGGGCGGCTCGCGGCAGAAACTTTCGGTTGGGGATATCGTGCGTATTCCGCCGCGTGTCCCACATCAAGTTTTGCTAGAGGGCAACCACGAGTTCACGTACTTCGTCATCAAAGTGAAGGGCTATTGAGTTTTTCCCGCCGGGCGGCTTTGGGGTCGACGCTTGATCGAACTCGTTTGGAAATCTCGGAGAGCGAGCCCGGCGATAGACACGCTTTACCGGCCATCTCTAGTCTGGCCGACTTTGTACAACCTAGATCCTTGAAAGCGCAGTGCAATTTTCACGGAGCTCCTGCTTCGGGGGAAGGGGCTAAAGAATCCCTACGAAGGTTATTGTTGCCTTAGTTTGCGAGGCAAATCAGTGCGCCGCGGGCTAGACCACAGCCTCTAAGGTGTTATTCTCGCCGCCCACCCGCCACCGGGCGCCAGTTTGATATTGAGCTTGCTTGTTTTGCTGACCTGGCTTTTGAGCATCTTGTAATCGCTTGCCATGCGGCCGGCGTTCACGCCGTCCTGAAAGGCTTCCATCTGAAAGTTGCCTTCGGGCAAGAATGAAAAATCGACCTGCAACTCTCGCGGTTTCCAGTCGGTCATTGCGCCCACATACCATTCCGAGCCGTTTCGACGCGCCACCACCACGTAGTCCGCTATGCGAGCGTCCAGCACCTTCGTGTCGTCCCATTCGGTCGGCACTGGACCGAGAAAGTCCATGATTTCCGGCTCCCGCAAATAGTTTGAAGGGCTGTCAGACAGCATTTGCAAAGGAGCCTCATAGACCACGTACATCGCTAGCTGGTGACAGCGAGTGCCCAAGCTCATCGGGCGATGAAAGATGGGGGCGAAGTTTTCTTTTTGCGCATTGAGCATCGCTCCCGGCGTGTAATCCATTGGACCGAGGAACATGCGCGTAAACGGCAGCGTGACGTTATGTTTCGGCTCGGTTTCCGCGCTCCATTTGCTCCACTCCAGCCCTCGCACGCCTTCAACATTGATCAGGTTGGGCCACGTGCGGGTCATCGTGGCAGGCTTCTGATCGCCATGAAAATCAACGAGCATTTTGCGCTTTGCCGTCTCGCGGCTGACCTTGTGAAAGTAGTCGATGAGCAGCTGATCGCTACGCTGCATGAAGTCGACCTTGATCCCCTTGACGCCCCATTTCGCAAACTGATCGAGCGCCGGCTCCAGCTGATCGTCGAGCGTCTTCCAGATCACCCAGAGAATAATGCCCACGTTTTTCTGCTTGGCGTAGGCGATCAATTCTTCCATGTTAATCTCAGGAACGACTTCGAGCAGGTTTCCGAGTTTGTACCACCCTTCGTCCAGGATGACGTAAGGAATGCCGTACTTCGCCGCGAAATCGATGTAGAACTTGTAGGTCTGGGTGTTGATCCCGGCTTCGAAGTCTACTCCATTGAGGTTGTTGGCGTTCCACCAGTCCCAGGCGACTTTGCCGGGTCTGATCCACGAAGTATCCGATAGCTGCGAAGGCTTCGCCAGAAGCCAGGTCAATTCATTGGTGATCAGGTCCCCGTCTTTTTCCGCAATGCCCATCACTCGCCAGGGGAATGTGCGCGTTCCGGTCGTTACGGCAATGTATTCCGCACTTTCGACAACCTTGAAATCGCGGTCCCTCTCGAGTTTTTCCTTCAAGGGGTAGGGAGGAAAAGTCGCGGAAAGCCCGTTTCGACCGGTGCCCCGCAACCACATGCCGGGATAACCCTCGACATCGGATTCCGCGATGGCAACTTTAGCGCCGTCGCCCACATCCACGACCGCCGGTAGCGTGGCGATGAATGCCGGAGCAATTTCGGTCAAATGCTGAGGAACATACCTTCGTTCGTTATGGGAAAAGAAGCTGTCTTCTTGCCCGTAGTAGATGATGAAGTCGCTCGGGAAGTTGAAATTTGCCTCTTCCGCAAACACTTTCACCTGGGACTGCGGGAGCGAGGTTTCGAAGCGATAGGCCAATCCTTCGTTGTAGGCACGAAATGCCACGACGTAACCGCCTGCCATTTCGAGCCGCAATTCTCTGTAGTTTTCTCGAATCTTTGCAAATTTCTGCCGAACCACGGGAACTAGAACACGGTCGGAATTGCTCTCCCTGGAGTGAAGGACCTTCGCTTCGGTTCCGAGACTTTTATGGTCGACGTTGAGCGAAGCACTGGAGTCCTCGAGAAGTGCTTTTCCTTTCAGGAGGACATCATAGCGGAGACCATTGGCGGTGCGGATTCGAACTTCTATCCTCCCGTCGGGGGAGCGCAGGTCATAACTGGACTGTGCAGCCGCCTCGGTTGCGCAAAACGCCGATATCAATAGAGCTTTCCAAAGAAGGCTGTCCATAACGATGAGTAGCCCCGTAACGATACGCCTGACCGACGGCTCGGAGCCAGCGATCTGGTTATCCAGGAGACACCCTCTTGGGCTGGCCTCGCGGCGCCTTCGAGACAGTAGGGCGCACGGATTTCAAGAGTCAAATGGAAAATATTGAATTCCCCCTTTAGCGCAGCTAAACGAGTCGTGGCTGTTCCGCACGAACGGCACAGATTTTCCCGAAGGATGTCGCAGTATGCTAAGGTCAGCGTGTGAATCCTTTGGGCCACTCGACGCTACCGCTCGCTACTCCCGCTCTTGCGTTTGGGCGATTCTTACAACGTTGATGCCGCGGTGGAGTCGACGACAATTCGCCAACAGCCTTTCTCTCGCCGCCGGCGGATGTTTGGCCGGCCTCACCGTTCCTCCGTTGAGTAGCATCTCGCCTAGACTCTCGGTAAAGCCCGAGCAAGTCATGAACAAGCCCTTATTTGTAGAAGTACTTTCCAGCCTGAGCAGCATCCATTGGCGGCATGTGAATGGCCGCTCCCCAGACTATTATTTGCCGGAAACAACCGGAGCAGGTTGCGCCTTTCTCGACTACGACAACGACGGGTGGATGGACATTTACCTGGTTAACAGCGGAAAGTGCGACTTCTTCGCGCCGGATCCCCCGCTGCGCAACGCGCTGTACCACAATAACCGCGATGGCACTTTCAGCGACGTGACGGAAAGAGCGGGCGTTGGTGGAGGCGGCTATGGCATGGGGGTCGCTGTCGGAGATTTTGATGCCGACGGCTGGCCTGATCTCTATGTCACGCAGTACGGCCGCAGCATCCTCTACCACAACAATGGCGATGGAACATTTAGCGACGTGACGGAAAAGGCTGGGGTGGCAGCTCCTGGCTGGGCTTCGAGCGCGGCCTGGTTTGATTATGATAACGACGGCCGCCTGGACTTGTTTGTTTGCCGTTTTGTTGACTTCGACAAATCAAAGAACAAATTTTGCGGGGACGAGAAAACTGGAGAGCGCTTCTACTGCATTCCGCGTGTTTACTCGCCGTCGCACAGTTGGCTCTTCCATAACAACGGCGACGGCACGTTCACGGACGTCAGTACCGAATCGGGGATCGCGGACGCGCTCGGGAAGGCCTGGGGCGTTGTCTCGACCGACGTTAACAACGACGGTTGGATGGATCTATTTGTGGCCAACGACACGGTCGCCAATTTTCTCTTTGTCAACAAGGGCAACGGAAAGTTCGAGGAAAAAGGACTTGAGGCGGGAGTGGCCTATAGCCAGTCGGGGCGCGAGCGCTCGGGTATGGGCGTGGACTCGGCCGATTTCGATCAGGACGGGTGGCAGGATCTCTTTGTCACCAACGTCGATCAGGAGATGTACTCGATCTACCGCAACAATCACGACTTGACCTTTGATGACAAGGCAGGCCCCATGGGTCTTGGCCGCCTGACGCGCTTGATGAGCGGATGGGGGGTGAAGTTTTTTGACTACGACAATGACGGGAACGCAGATTTGTTCATTGCCAACGGCCACCCCGACGACAAGATTGAGGCACATTCCAGCCATGTCAGCTATAAGGAGCCCTTGTTGTTATTCCACAACACCGGCCGTTCGCTCGAGAACGTGAGCGGTGTTGCTGGCCCGGCTTTTTCGCAGAGCCTTGCCGCTCGCGGTATGGCTGTAGGTGATTTTAACAACGACGGCGCCGTCGACGTGCTCATTGCCGTCAACAACGGCGCGCCACTGTTGTTGAAGAACGTCTCAGCACCTGCAAATCAATGGCTCGGAGTGCGATTGATGGGCAAGAAATCCAATCCCGACGCGATCGGAGCAAGAATCATCTGGCAGTCGGGAGATCTCAAACGCAGCCGGCTCAAGGTTGGTGGCGGCAGCTATCTTTCCTCGCATGATCCTCGGGAAGTGCTGGGCATCGGTGCGCGGACGAAAGTGGATCGCTTGGAGATTCACTGGCCCCAACCCAGCGGACGTGTCGAAACCTTCACCGATCTTCCCATCAATCGCTATATCACGATCGTCGAAGGTTTAGGTTTGAAGTGATTACCGCGACAACCGGCGCCTAAAACGGATATGGCTCGCCGGACCGCTGGATGCGGATCCGATGGTCGGTAAACTTGAAGTGCGCCCCGGGTAGCTCCACCTTCGGCATATGGCAACTAACACATCGCTCTTTCGCGACAGGGCATGTTTTGCTTGCCGCTTCTGTGGGGCGCGGATTGGCGGCTCCTCCTTTTTTTTGTGGTCCCGGCCGAACTCTCGCAGCGTTGAAGGACGGATGGCAAATCGTGCACTTTTCATCATAAGCCGCGACGTCTTTTTGCAAGTCTGAGTGCGGGTCATGACAAGCCGTGCAAGCAAGGCGTGCGTCCTTTGGATCGTGGCCCCGGCTGTTGTACAAGCGATAAGGCTGGAAACGAACATTACTGATACCACCGAGATCCGGCATCATGGCCACGGTGTCCACGCCCCGATGACAGGCTCCGCAAAACTCCTGCGATAGCCTGTCCGGATCCAGCGTTTTGGGATTGAAGATGAAGGGCTCTGCTCGAACATCGGAGAGCATCACCACCGCGTGCTTTTGTCCCGGTCCGTGGCAAGCTTCACAGGTCACACCTGGAATCAGTCCGTTAAGATCGAGTTTGGTGTTGGCCACGGCAGCGGTCCCATGGCAACTGAAACAGTTTCGCGCTTCGTCCCCGCTGATATCGCGTCCCATCGCTTCCTCTAAGCTGGGCGGTGGGCTCAGAGCATCGCCGATCGTCCAGTCCAAGCCGTCGATCGCAGTGTAATAGCTCACGCGGCCTTCGTAGAGTTTTCCGTTGTGGCGCAACACGTAGGTCTCCGCGACACGTGCATTTCCGAAGGAGTAAGAGACAGGCTCCGAGATGGTTTGCTGTCCATCGGTTACCCGGTAGAGAATCTGCTGCCCCTGGCGCACGATCTCATAAAGGTATTGGCCTTTCTGAAGTGTCATCCGCGCGTGCGATCGCAGCACATCGCTGTCCGCTGGATTATGAAGAGCGCGGGCCATGGCCGTATGTGGTTGCGAACTGCTCTTTTGGTGGTGACAGCTGGCACAAGCTCCCGGGCCCACAAATTTCTCTCCGAGCACCTCCCGCCGTGGAAGAAAATGGGAAAGCGAAACCGCCTGCTGCGGGTGTGACTGGGCGCAGCAGGTAAAAAGGACCAAATAGAGAGCGGCCTGCGAGACAGGCCATAAAGGAACGACGCGCTGTGGAAACACGGTCTTTCCGAAATGAGTGCGGTCGGCCACGCACCCCCCTTGTCGATGACTATTTCTCAACGACCCCTTGTCCCTCCACCACCGTGAGAATTCGGTCCACGCCGGGCACGATCACCTCCTCCTTTTTTCCGCTCGGCCAGTAGATCTCAACCTTGTCTATTTTCGCAGCCGTTCCCAGTCCAAAATGAAGGCGCTGGTCGGAGCTCGAGGCGTAGCTGCCTCCGCTGAAGACGTCCCCACGCTGGCGTGTCCCGGCCGCGGTGACCAACGCTTTGGCTCCGACGGCATCCCGCGGACTCTTCGGTCCTCCCACCAGTTTGAAGGCAATCCAATGATTATTGTTCTTCACCACGTTGCGAAGCAGCACGGGCGCGGAGTCTATCGTGTTCAGGACAACATCGATATGGCCGTCATTGAAGAGGTCTCCAAACGCCGCGCCGCGCGCAGCAATCACCACACCCAGACCGCTGCCCGTTGCCGGTGGAACTTCTTCGAACTTCATTCCGTTGAGATTGCGGAACAATTGCGGCCGCTGCGCCCAGGTTGTGCCCCAGTCACGCTGATCCACCGCCGGATAGACGTGGCCATTGGCAAAGAAGATGTCCAACAGGCCATCATTGTCATAGTCAAGGAACCCGGTTCCCCAGCCGAGAAAGGGAATAGTTGGGGCGCCAAGCCCCGCCCGATACGTGACGTCTGAGAAATTTATCTCGCCATCATTTCTGTAGAGCGTCTTATAGTCGTCGGAGAACGTTGTAAGGCAAAAATCGAGCTTGCCGTCGCGGTTGTAATCCCCGACCGCGATGCCCATGGAGGCCTGCGCCAGTCCTTCATTGGTCAGGGCAAAGCCCGACAAATAGCTGGCGTCTTCAAAAGTGCCGTTCCTAAGATTGTGATAGAGATAGCGAGGCACGGAATCATTGGCCACCGCCAAATCCAGCCAGCCATCATCGTCCACATCGACAAATACGGAGGCGAGACCGTAGTACCCTTGCGGGTCGTCGACACCTGCTTTCTTGCTTACATCCGTGAACGTGCCATCGCCGTTGTTGTGGAACAAATGGTCGCTTTCCCCGGGAAGGCCGCGGGGCCCGCACATGGAGAAGCTCACACCGCGGTATTGGCAAGCGCTTAACGGAATCCCTCCCTGGCCTCCCACAGGAGGGTGCTCGGCATCAAATTTCACATAGCCGGGAACGAACAAATCGAGCGCGCCATCGTGGTCGTAGTCGCCCCACGTCGGCCCTGTCGACCAGCCACCCAGTGCGACTCCCGCCTTCTCCGCCACGTCCGAAAAAGTCCCATCATGATTGTTATGAAAGAGGCGGTTCTTCCCGTAGTTGGCCACGTAGATGTCCGGCCAGCCATCGTTGTCGTAGTCTCCAACGGCTACACCGAAGCCCCATCGCTCGTTGGCAACGCCCGCTTTGTCCGTCACATCGGTGAACGTGCCATCGTGATTGTTGTGCAGCAGCATGGCGCGCGGTGCCGGCTCCTTCCCCTTGAGAGCGGCAAGCGTGGACCCGTTGAGCAGATAGATGTCCAGCCAGCCGTCGTTATCGTAGTCGAGGAGGGCGACACCGGAGCCGGGCATTTCAAGGATGGTGGCCTTCTCTGGAGTTCCGGAGCGATGATGGAAGCTGTCGAGACCGGCCTGCTTCGTGACGTCGACGAATACAACCGGCGCGCCGTCCACAAATCCGCCGGCGGTAATCGGCCGGGACAAAGCGTCTTTCACCGGGGCGTGAGGTGCGCCAGTCGCCACACCCGTGGGCTCAGACTTTTGCTGTTTACGGTCATCAGGTTCCTGGGCAGTGGAATTTTGCCAAAACCACACCGATGCCAAGACGGCCGCCAGACCGCAGGAGTGAAGAACGCTCTTTCTCATCGCCGATCGTTTCGTTCCGGCTTGCCCAGGGCGTCGTCGCGCGACCCCTTCTCCCGACCCGGCACCTCGGCTCGGTTGAGCTCGTCAAGCTTCTTGATTGCCGCTTTCGCTTCATCTTGGCGGCCCAGTTTGGAGTAGGCGCGGCCCAGCAGGAAGTAGCCTTGTTTCATCCGTGGCTCAAGCCGGAGCGCGGCATTTAACTCAGGGATGGCCGCTTTGAGCTGTCCATCTTGAAACAGCGCGTTGCCCAGGGCAAACCGGCCAGCGGCTGAATCTGGAGCCAAGTCCACCGCCTTTCTCAGCCACTCGATCGCTTGTGGATACTCCTGTTTGTAGGTGTAGCAAGCTCCCAACCCGTATGCGATGTCATAATTGAGCGCGCCGCTCCGCTCCGCATCGAGGTAGTAGCCAATGGCCTCGTCGAATTTTGACTGCGACCGTTTCAATTCGGCCAGTTCGGTCGACACTTCAGCGAAATGTGGATTCGCCTCGAGGGCCTTCTGAAATTCGCCCTCGGCCTCCGTTACATCACCGGCAGCCAGGGCAGCTTCGCCAAGGAGCTGATGGACTCGCGCCGAGTCAGGGGCTAGCGCGGCGAGACGCTGATACTCTCTTTGAGAAAATTCCCTGGAAACAAGGGACAGGTAATAAAGGGCGTCGATATTCCTGCGGTCAAAAGCCAATGC
>Ga0182035_10000520_pt1 | contig 17933 bp, 26 predicted proteins | sample flu12Cox44000170_FD_125969 | JGI IMG/M metagenome (GOLD analysis project Ga0182035, IMG submission 125969) | Lab enrichment of tropical soil microbial communities from Luquillo Experimental Forest, Puerto Rico - flux4day.12C.oxic.44.000.170 | ecosystem: Environmental > Terrestrial > Soil >...
AAACGTCGGCAGAGCGGGACGACCAGTTCCGCCGCCGGCAACGGCCGCGCGAAGTCGAAAGGTCGCCGGTCGAGCGCAAACAGAAACACGATGATGCGCATCTATCTGGCTTGTACGGTTCGCGGCGATCGAGGCGGTGTCCGTGCCGGTCGCGCTGTCTGCGAACGACTGCAACAACAGGGGCACACGAGCCCATTGGGGTGAACCGTCAGACGGACGCCAGGCGTCGGGTACAGCGCAGCGTACTCCTTGGGGAGCGTTCCGCCCGCTGCGGCGACTGTGAACGCGGGCGACGCGAGGAACGGCACTTCGAGGGAGATGGCCACCTTCGATCCTTCCCATGTGCGCCACGCGAACGTCGCCTGATATGTTGTCGCTCGGTCGAACGCCAGCGCGGCCCCTTCATCGCTGGTCCGGGTCGCTCCGAGCTGGAGTCCCACTTCGTAACGCGTCTGCGACCGCCTGTCCCACGCCGACCGTCAATGCGATCACCATCGCCGAGCACATCGTCTTCAGCCGCATTCGTGTCTCCTTGAGGAAGGCGGGGTGCCGCGGTCCCCTGTAAGCGTCCACGTCCCCCCGGCCTCAATCGCGAAGGTCGCCTATCGAGCGGCGAGTCCGTTGGCACCGGCCGGCAACCCACCTGTGAGCGCGACTGGTTCCAGCTGGCCATTCGATCGAATTCTGAAGGCGCTGATATTGTGGGTGCTCGAGTTCAGCACGAAGAGAAAGCGTCCGTTCTCCGACAGCGCGAGATCGGTCGGCGCGCTGCCAGTGCCGGTGTCGGCGGTTCGGCCATCAGCGTTCAGCAGCGTCAACGCGCCGTCGTCATCGATCTCATATCCCGAGATCGATCCGCTCCCGGTGTTCGACGTGTAGGCGAAGCGACCGTTGTCCGTGACCACGACCCAACAGGCCGCCGTCTGGTGCGTGGGGACCGACGGGCTCACCAGGTGCAACGTCCCGTCCGCGTTGACACGGTACGAACTCATGGCACTCGCATCCGGCGCGCCGCCGAAGGCCTCGCTGACGAACAGCTTGCGTCGGTGGCCAAAGGCGAACCCGAATGGGGTGGCTCCTTGCGATGCCTGCGGCTGCGGCGGTCCGAGCCGTCCGTCCTCATCCACCGCGTACGTCACGATGAGGTTCGTGGTTTTTTCCGTGACGACCAAGACACGACCGTCGGGCCGGAATTGCACCTGCGCCGGATCAGTTCCCGAGCCGCTCAACGCGCGCGTCGATCCCGCCAGCGGCGTCAGCTTGCCGTGCGGTCGCAGCCTGAACCCACTCACGTTGTCGCTGCCAGCGTTCAGCACATAGACCAGGTCGCGATGAATCGTGACGCTCACCGGCTGTGTCCCGCCTGATGACACTCTGTCAACGAGGCGCAGGCCATCGTCATCGGTCCCAAAGAGAGAGAGGTCATTACTGCCGGCGTTCACGGCGAGCAGCCAGCGATCGTTGCCGCTCAAGGTGAGCCCGCCCTGGCTGCCGAGCCCGCCGCCTGTGCCCAACCCGCCCGTTGCGAACGAGCCCGCCGCGGTCAGTGTGCCGTTCGGTGCGCGATGGAATGCCAGAATGCGGTTGCCGCTACTGGCGTTCGACATGGTGTAGACAGCCGCCAGAGATTCTTCGGCACGCGCCGCGCCCTGATGCGTGACAGTCAGCGTCGCGATGGCGGCGATTGCCACCCAGAGCATAGGTTGACGCTTCACAGACCCACTCCTTCTGAGCTTCCTGCGAGGCATGAATTGAAAGGCGGTCGGACTGGAAGCTCGACTCTGACCGCCACGTGGCTCGACGATCAAACGGGCGATGTTCGAATCGATCGTTCGAGTCGGTGGAGTAGTCGCGCGAGCCTGGAATTTCCCCCTGTGCGCGTTTCAGTCTGGGCGAGGCGGCTGGCTATAATGCCCGGCTGGCTCTCGATCACGCATGATGCGAACATCCATTGGCGCGACGCTCCTCTTGTGTCTTGCGTGTAAAGTTGCGGACGCGCAATCGCGGCCGCGGATGTTCGCGGGAGTCGTCGCCGGCATCGCCACGCTCGCAGCGGATGCGCGATCGGAGATCACCTCCGGCGGAGCAGACGTCTCGCTCTACAAGCCCGAGAACGGCCCGGCCGTCAACATCTTCGTGGGGTCACATGTCCACGAGTACCTGACGGTGCAAGGGAACTACGTATGGAACCGCAACGATGTCACGCTCACCGCCGTGCGCGCGACCGAGTCAGGTCCTTCGTTTTACGACGCGCCGCGCGTGAGCTCGCAGCATGCATTCATCGGCGACGTGCTGTTGTACTTCCGGGAACGACGGAGTGCGATCCGCCCGTATCTGTCGGCGGGCGTGGGCGTCGTTCGATTCCAGACGACGGCTCGTGGAGGCGACAGTGTCAGAAACGCGACGTTGCCGCCGACGACGGCTGTCGCCACTCACGCGGTCTTGCGAGTCGCCGTCGGCCTCGACGTGTCGCTGGGCGGCCACTGGGGCGCGCGGTACAGTTTCAGTGAAGGACTGAGCAGCAATCCCATCAGTGCGCAACTGTCACCACCGGGGCAGCGCAGCTTGGCGAACTTTCAGAATCTGTTCGGCGTGGTCCGCTCATTCTAGCGCCTCAGTTGTCGGCGGCTAGCGCCGCTGAAAATCGACATACGGACAGTGTGGCCAGTAGATGGGGGGCGACTCGAAATGTTCCGCCAACACGCGAGCATGGCAGACACGGCACGGGTTCATCGACACGACGCGCTCGTTCGGGACCACGTGCAGCACGTGCTCGAAGACGCACAAGGGATGTCCCGCGGCTTTCGTCGCCGGGAGACTGCGGAGCGGTCCGGCCGCCGCTTGTGTAGCGACGAGCGCGGAGTACAGTCGAGACTTCAGGCGCGCTGGGGCGCGATCGGCCGCGCCTGACACGGCATCGGTCGTCTCGGCGAGCCGCGTGAAGAAACGTTCGTCGCTCATGGCTTAGCTCGCCTCCCAGAGGCGTCGAAAGGAAGTCCGTGCCCGCGCCAGCAATCGTTCGATGGCCTTTTCTGTCTTCCCTGTTTGTGCCGCCATCTCCCTGACGCTCTGTTTTTCCCAGTAGCGCCACTGGAGCGCGGCGCTGTACGCGACCGGCAATCGCGCGAGAATCTGCCGGGTCTTCTCCTCGGCGCGCGCGGCATCAATCAGGTCGTCGAGACTGGGCGTGACGGTCGACCCTCCGCTCGGCACGTCGCCCTCGTCGGGAAGCGGGTCGGGCTCGCGAAGCTGCGCGCGATAGACGTCCTCAACCTTGTGCCGCGCAATGCCGAGCAGCCATCCGACGACTGACGAGTGTCCGGCGAAGGTGGCCAGTTTCTGAAGCGCCACGAGAAAGACGTCTTGGACGACATCCTCGACAAGGTCTGCGCGAGGCGCCAGCCGACGCGAGACGTACGCGTAGATAGCGTCCGCGTACCGAGCGACGAATTCGGCGGCGGCCTTTCGATCCTTCGCCAGAACCCCGGCGAGCAACGCCTGCTCCTCGGACGAGGGTTCCAGCGCCCGCAGTTGGGCGGTGCGGCCGGCTGAATCAGCCGCGAATGATGGCCCGGGGGGCATCTAAGCAATAGGAGTCGGCCGGAGACGCGAATTCCCCCAGTCTTCGGACACGGCGGACGCGTCAGGCGGTTCTGGACTCGATCGCCACGATCTGTTTGGCGACGTTCCGAAAATCCGGTCCAGTGATGTCGGGTTTCGGACCGAGCGGATACAGGACCTTCCCCGGTCGAGCAACGAAGGCGGCGGCGCATCCCGCGCGGAGCGCACCCACGATATCCCACGCATGCGCCGCCACGAGTCGAAGTCGATCGATAGGAAGTCCAAGCGCGTCTGCGACCGACTGGTACGCCTCGGCGGCTGGCTTGAAGCGCCGCACGGTGTCCACAGAGAACGACCGCTCGAAGAAGGCGGTCAGGCCGGCGTTTGTCAGCTGCTGCTGGACCGCGGCCGGCGCGGAGTTCGTCAGCGTGACGAGCTTCAGGCCTGCATCTCGCATCGTCTGAAGACCGTCCCGCACATCGGGATGTGCCGGGAGCGTCAACATGCCCTGGAGAATGCGGCTGCGGTCGGCTGACGACAGCGTGATCCCGCGAGCACTCGCTACCATGTCGAGCGCCGCCCCGCCGATGCTCCCGAAGTCGGAGTACGGGCCGGCCAGCGTCGCCACTTCCGAATAGAGCAGGACATTCGCAAACCAGTCCTGCAACACGCGGCCGTCGCCGAATGCCTGCTTGAAGTGCGGCTCCAGGGCGCCGACGTCCAACAAGGTCTCGTTGACATCACAGACGATGACGCGAGGCATGCGGCGGTCTCCTTGAAAGTTGGCGAAGCCTCGAGCGACTCCGATCGTGCACGCGCCGCCTGTGAGCGCGGCGCGGAGGAACGCGCGTCGACTGGTCACGGTTTGGCGCGCTCGCGGTCCAACTGTCGAAGCGTCACCATCCAGGTGAGGGGCACCGACTGCGGCGTGAAACACAGCTTGTCGTCGCACGCCTGGTAGCTGAGGAGGCCCTTGATCGTGAGCGACGACACGCCCTTCAACGCAGCCTGGCCTTGAGGCGAGGGGTCGATCAGGATGTCCTGCACGATCCGAAACGGTTGCTGATAGACCTGCACGTGTTCGTTCAAAGGCTTGAAGTGATAATCCTCCGATCGGGGATATTGCGCACCACGCATCACGAGACCTGGCTGTGCCTCGACCGACAACGCAATCGGCTTGTAGCCACTGACGCCTGGCGCGTACACGTGAACCCCTCGCGCTGGTCGCAGATCGAGGACCAGAGAGAATTGCGTCCCTGGGGCCACGGTGCTGTCGGTCGCAAACGAGGTCATCTCGAGCTGCGGAGATGACAGGGTGGTCGCCTGCACGTGGACCTGGTTGCCCAACCTGGCCATGATGCTGCCGACGGTGCTTCGCTCCTGATAGGCCTCCTCGAAGAAACGCGATGTGACCACGCCTTGGGTATTCAGCATGAACGTGCCGGGAAACGGAATACCGTAGCTCTGTTGATTCGTTTCAGGTACCGTCGTATTGAGAATCCCGAACCGCTTGATGGTGACCGAGCCCGGATCCGACAGCAGCGGGAACGTGATGCCGCGCCGCTTTGAAAAATCGGCCAGGACGGCCACCGGATCGTAGCTAACGGCAGCCAAGGAGAGACCCTGACGCTTCAGTTCCGCCACACGGCCTTGCAGCTCCACGAGCTGCGTCTTGCAATAGGGTCACCAGTCCGCCGATCGGAAGAATACGAGCATGAGCCCCTTGGGCCCCGTGAGCGACGCCAGCGTCCGTGACTGGCCCTTCTGATCGAGCAGTGTGAAATCGGGTACCCGCGATCCGATTTGTGGTCCAAGTTTCTGGACGTCAGAGAGTGTCGGCTGAGGCGACGACTGCTGTGCCGTCGGTTGCGCGACAAAACTGAATAGCGCGCATACCACTGCACTGAAGACGATGCGAGACATTCGGTTTGGCATAGGGCTTACAAGCACCTTTCCATTTTCGTGAGACTCACGGCGTCGTCATCTCGGGCCAGCGCAACAAGCGATGACCCATGAGGGCGCACAGCGTCACGATCGCGGCGACGGTGCCTCCATGCCACAGGAGAACCGTTAGCGCGAACGCATGAGGTCGCGTCAGGCACGCTTCGATATTGGCGACACTCAACGCCGCCAAGGCGGCGAGGAACGCCGTCAGGTGAGGCGTCAACGGAGCGCCACGCCGCAACATCCAGACGAGAGGAAATCCGACGAGGAGGCCGCCCACCGTCATTGAGGCGACGCAGGGCCAGTCGCTCTGACTGGTCACGCCCAGCGTCCCAGACGCTTGTAGATCACGTACGCCTGCCCACAACAGCGACACGCTCCACACCGCCGCACCTACTGTCGGCAGCACCCACACGCGGCTGTTCGAGCCAGGGATTACCGACGCAAACGCGGCGCGTGCGGCCATGATCCCAGTGACCAACGCCGCACCTTGCTGCACGAGATACAGCGGAGTGGGCGTCACCCTGGCCGACGACATGACTGCGAACATCATCACGACAACGAGGACGAGATAACTCACGGCCCAGACCATCCACCCAGCAGTCCGCATCCCCGGCGTCGGCAAGGGTCTCGCCACGGTCACGTCGCGACCGAGCCGGTCGATCAGTTCGTCGGTCTTCATCCTTCGTCAATCCCTCGAAGAGCGCGTCGCAGCGACGCGATGGCGCGGTGCGTCGCGATTTTTAATGCACCGATGCTCATCCCCGTCAGCGCGGACGCCTCCTTCAGGGAGAGTTCGCGTAGCTTGAGCAACTCCACCGCTTGGCGTTGTCCTGGCGGCAAGGCCTGAATAGCCTGCGCCAAGGCGTCCGGATCGCCGAACGTCTCCTCACGGCTATTCGCCGCGGGCGCCCGGAAGGTTACGTCGAGGTCGTCGACACCAATCTCGCGCGATCCCTGACGAGCATGCCGCCGACCCGCATCAGCCAGCCGATGACGCACGATGGCCGAGAGCCACGGCATGAGGGGGCGAGCCGGATCGTATGTGGCTCGCACAGCATGGACCGACAGCAAGACGTCTTGTACGACGTCCTCCACATCACTTTCGCTGAGGAACCCGCGCCGTGCGCGGACAAGCTGCCGGACCCGCGGTGTGATCGCGCGTAACAGAGTGACGTAGGCGTGGCTGTCGCCCTGCTGGGCACGCGCCATGAGACGGGCGAGGTGCTCGTCCGGCGCTGGGGACTCATCCATCAAAACGCCATCGTAACCTTTCCCCCACCCTCTCCGAATACACGACTGGCGGCCGATGTCCGACCGCCCGGTCGTCCAATTACGACGCCGCACATCAATGGAGAGGTACGCATGAACACTCGCTATCTGGTCGCATCCGCTCTGGCCGCGGCCGTCGTCGCCCCCGTCGCGCTCTCAGCGCAGAAGCCGGTCCCGCCGCCCACCGCGTTCAAGACGGAGAAGTGCTACGGCATCGCGAAGGCCGGCAAGAACGACTGCGCATCGGCCGGCAACAACTCGTGTGGAGGATCCTCGAAGCTCAATAGCGATCCGAAAGCCTGGATCTACGTGCCGGCGGGTTATTGCGATCGCATCGTCGGCGGCAGCCTTCAACCGAAGTAACGAGGAGAGGAAACGTGGCCATCACCAGGGACGCCAGACAACCCACGGCTGAACGGACCGGTATCGGCCTTCGGCTTCCGCACATTGCGGAGGTGGTGGCCACTCGCCCGCACGTCGGATGGCTCGAGATTCATCCGGAGAACTTTCTTGCGAACCCGCACGGACTCGAGTTGCTGACGGACCTTGCTCGCGATTACCCCGTCTCGGTGCACACCGTCGGCGTTTCCATCGGCAGCGCCGACGGCATTGACCGTGATCACCTGATGCGCCTGCGCACGTTGGTGGATCGACTGAATCCGGTCCTCGTGTCTGGACACCTCGCATGGTCCACGGTGAGCGGCGCGTATCTCAACGATCTCTTGCCGTTGCCGTACACAGCGGAGACGCTTCGCGTCGTGGTCGCGCATCTCGCGGAGGTGCAGGACGTCCTGGGACGCGCGTACGTCATCGAGAATCCCTCGTCGTACGTCTCGCTGGCTACATCGACGATGACCGAGCTCGAGTTCCTGCACGCACTGGTGAACGAGACCGGCTGCCGCCTGCTGTGCGACGTCAGTAACGTGCATCTCAGCGCCCACAACATGGGATACGACGCGTATCGCTTCATCGACGAGTTTCCGGGAGAAGCGGTCGCCGAACTTCACTTGGGGGGATTCACGCCCGAAGAGGATGAGGCCACGCCAGGTGGGACAGTGCTGGTCGATACACACGCACACGCTGTGGCGCAACCCACGTGGGACCTCTATGCTCACGCCGTCCGCCGCGTCGGCCCGCAGCCGACGATCGTGGAATGGGACAACGATTTGCCGACCCTCGCAGTTCTGATCCAAGAAGCCGCCACGGCTGATCGAGTGCGAGACGCCGCGAGTGAGGATCGCCATGCTCACGCTGGCTGACGTCCAGGCGGGCATTCGTGATGCCGTCGTCAACGGCGACGGCGCAGCCGTGGCCGCCGTATTGGTGGGTGGGACCCGTCCGGAACACCGCCTCGCGATTCACCGGCGCCACTACGTGGCGAGCCTCACCCGCGCGCTGGTCGAGCGGTTCCCAGCTACGGTGTGGCTCGTCGGTTCCGAACTCGTGACGCACGCCGCGACGTCCTTCGTTTGCGAGCACCCCCCGTCCAGACCGTGCGTCGCGGAATACGGCGACGGTTTCCCTCAATACCTTGGCGCGCATCCCGCTGCCGGGTCGTTGCCGTACTTGGCGCAGTTCGCTGAACTGGAGTGGCATCTCGGACGGTTGGCACTGGCCACCGAGGCGTCGGCGAACGTGCAGTACATCCACTTGGACTGGACGCTCGACGAGCTGATCGGCTTCTACCTCGCTGACATCGCGCCCGACGAGTACGCCCTCCGCCAGGAGGACGTGTGGCTGGAGGTTCGAGGCCTTCGAGGAGAGCTGCAGATGAATCGCCTTACCGCCGAGGAGTTCGCCTCTCGAGTGTCGTTGCAATCAACAGGAGCTCACTCGTGAGCCATCACGCGGTCGCGTCAGCCATCGACCCGACAGGCATCGAATGGCTCGATGCGACGCGGATGTGGCTCGCGCGCTTTCCCTTGTCGATCATTCAACTTGCCGGACGCATTGGCGTCGGAGCCACGTTTCTCAAGGCAGGCTTACTGAAGTACCAGTCGTGGGAGTTCACCGTCAGACTGTTTCAAGACGAGTATCGCGTTCCCTTGCTTGATCCGGCGGTCGCGGCACGCATCGCGATGATGCAGGAGCTAACGATCCCGATTCTCCTCTTCCTGGGCCTCGCGACCCGCATCGCTACGCTTCCGCTCCTGGGAATGATCGCCGTGATCCAAACGTTCGTGTACCCGAACGCGTACAACGAGCACCTGGCCTGGGGCGCGATTCTCGTACTGCTCCTCACACGCGGACCAGGAGTCTTCTCTGTCGATTACCTGATCGGTCAATATGTGAAGAGAGGATTCCGTCGACGCCAGATCGCATAGTGGGGGCGTCGGCGTCAGGTCCAACTCTCGGAGGGAATGCATGGAGAAGTTGTTGAGCAGGGTGAATGGCTAACGTGAACGCCACGCTGATCTGCCCAAACTGCGGGCACAGAGCACACGAGGTCATGCCGACGGCGTGTCCGATTTCTCCAGAAGTGGACGCCGACCCAGCCGCGCAACTCGCGTCCCTATGGCGATGGCATGCGCCGTCATACGATTTACAAGTCGTTAGTACAACCCACTAGCAGTGGACGGCCGTCAATCCACCGCGCCGTTCCGGGCCATCAGGAGGCCGGGATCGTAGCGGTTCCCCGGCCGCGAACCGATCTTGTCGATCTGTCAACGCCCCGTTCGCCTTTGGATCGGATGGATTGATTGAAGCGGTTTGACGCCAGCGTGCTGGATCGCCTGTTCAGGGACGAATGGGGCCGCATGCTGTCTGCGTTGATTCGCGATTTCAATGATTTTGATCTCGCAGAGGAAGTCCTTCAAGACGCATTCACCGCCGCGGCGAAAGAGTGGACCGGCGATGGCCCCAAGAACCCGCGTGGGTGGCTGTACGCGGCTGCGCGCCACAACGCCATCGATCACATTCGGCGACGCGCCCGGCTTGCGGGGATCAAGGAGAGCCTCGCCTATCTGGCCATCGGTGAAGCGCCGCCGGTCGATCAGTGGGATCGGGAGTACGCCGTGCCGGACGAACGACTCAGTCTCATCTTTACGTGCTGCCATCCTGCGCTGCCTATCGAAGCGCGGGTCGCTCTCACGTTGCGAACCCTCTGTGGCCTAACGACTGAAGAGATCGCGCGGGCGTTTGTGGTGCCGACGACGACGATGGCGCAGCGCCTGGTGCGCGCGAAGGCCAAAATCAAGGAGGCCGGAATCCCGTACGCAGTGCCGTCTGCGTCGGAGTTGCCCGAACGGCTCGACGCCGTGCTGAGTGTTATCTACCTGGTCTTCAACGAGGGGTATGCAGCCACTAGAGGCGAGGCGCTGATTCGACAGGACCTGTGCAGCGAGGCGATTCGGCTAGCGCGCCTGCTGCAGCAAGAGCTCGCCGATTCGGTCGCGGAACTAGATGGACTTCTTGCCTTGATGCTGATCCAGGATGCGCGCCGCGGCGCGCGCGTCGATGACGCGGGGAATCTCGTGCCTCTCCCCGATCAGAATCGGGCCCGGTGGGATCACGCACAGATCGAGCAAGGCCGCGCTCTGCTCCACAACGTGTTCGCGCGCGAACTGCGGCGAGTTCCCGGGCCTTACGTGCTCGAGGCCGCGATTGCCGCCGTCCACACCGAGGCGACAACTGGAGCCGAGACGGATTGGAGACGGATTGTCGTCCTGTACGAACGCCTCTATTCGGTATATCCCTCGCCGATCGTCGCGCTGAACTACGCGGTCGCCGTCTCCATGGCCGACGGTCCGGCTGCCGCGCTCCCGATGGTCGACAATCTGGAGGAAGCGTTGATCAATTACCAACCGTGGCACGCGACGCGAGCTGATCTCCTGAGACGACTTGGGCGGATGGAAGAGGCCGTTAACAGTTATCGTCGCGCACGAGCGCTCACGTGCAACGAGGTGGAATGCCGGTTCCTCGACCGGCGGATTGCCGAATTGACGGGTTCGACGTCAGTCCACTGACCCGGCCTCTACCAGTTCCACCGCCCGTTGTCGATCTGGACTGGTCCCGTTCGCTTTAGAAGCAGACGACCGAATTCTGGGGGCTGTCCAGATGCCAGCGATCACTGTTCTGCACCAATCCAACACGGGTCACACCGCCAAACTGGCCGAAGCTGTTGCAAAAGGAGTCGAATCGGTCGACGGCATCATCGTCCATCGGACGGCGATCGTTGGTGATGACATCGTCAAGGGTCGTTGGGAGAACGCCAACATCATGAGTCAGTTGTCGGCGAGCGATGCGATCATCTTCGGCGCGCCGACGAGCATGGGCGATGTGTCGGGTCCGATGAAGTGTTTCATCGACGCCACGAGCGTCCACTTCTATCCGCGCGCCTGGGCGAACAAACTCGCAGCTGGGTTCACGTCCTCCTTCTATCCGAGCGGCGACAAGTTTCACACGCTCCAAACATTCGTTACGCTCGCGATGCAGCACGGCATGTTGTGGATCGGCCATAACGAAGCGCGCTTCGACGAAGTGCAGCCGCAGGTCTTTGAGCCGGCGGCGATCAATCGGCTCGGCGGGTGGCTCGGCGTGATGGCAACGTCCCACCCCTGGTCGTCGGTCGAGATGTTTCCCAACGAGGCCGACCGCGCGGCTGCGACCGCGTTGGGTCGACGAGTCGCACTGGCGACGCTGCGGTGGGTCGCAGGGAAGGACATGTCCACGGCCGCGTCCACGGCGCCTGTGTTGGTGTGAGAGTACACATGGAGCTCGTGATGAAAAGAACGGTCCTGATCGGGTTGTTAACCGTTTTCGGCGGCTTGTCGCTCAGTGGCGCATCGGAAGTCGGACAGCCTCAGCCGCCTGCGCCGGCGCGCGCCGTCGTACACGCAGGACGATTCCTTGATGTCAAAACAGGCCGATGGGTACTCGATCAGAACATCTCAATCGAAAACGGCCGCATCGTGCGAATCGAGGCCGGTCCAGCGAAAGCTGTCGCAGGATCAACGCTCATCGACCTCCCGAATGCCAGCGTCCTGCCCGGATTGATCGATGCCCATGTGCATCTCACACTCAGGCCGGGCAGCTTCGGCTACGAGATTCTGGGCATCAGCGAAGCGCGGCAAACGCTGACTGGAGCCGCGAGTGCGCAACGTACGCTGTTGGCCGGCTTCACGACCGTCAGAAACCTTGGTGCTTGGGGATTCACGGACGTTGCTTTGCGCGACGCCATCAACGAGGGCGAGATTCCCGGCCCGCGCATGCTCGTGAGTGGCATGCCCTTGAGCATCACGGGTGGCCATTTCGACAACACGCTACTGCCCTGGGAGTATCACGCCAGCTTCGCGAGCGTCGCTGACGGCCTCGATGCCGTGCAGCACAAGGTGCGGGAAGACATCAAGTACGGCGCGGATGTCATCAAGTTCATGGCGTCGGGCGGCGTGCTGACGAAAGGCGACGATCCGCAGGCAGCGCAGTACACGCTGGACGAGATGAAAATGATCGTCAGCGAGGCCCATCGGCTCGGCCGCAAGGTCGCCGTGCACGCCCACGGGATGCAGGCCATTCTGTGGGCCACGCAGGCCGGCGCGGATTCGATCGAGCACGGATCCTACATCGACGACAGCGTAATCGCGGCAATGAAGCAGCATGGCACCTATCTCGTGCCGACGCTCTTCACGGGAGACTTCCTGCTGGAAAACATGCAGGCGCTGCACCTCGCCGACTTTTTGGTCGCGAAGGCGAAGGAGGTGCTCCCGACGGCCAAGAAGAACGCGGCGCGGGCGATGCAAAACGGAGTCAAGGTCGCGTTGGGGACCGACGCTGGTGTCTTTCCCCACGGCCTCAACTCGCGTGAGTTCAACTCGATGGTGCAGGCCGGGTTGACCCGCCTCGCGGCGATTCAGGCGGGGACCGTGAACGCCGCGGAGTTGCTGGGGTGGAGCGACAGAGTAGGCACCATCGAACCCGGCAAGTGGGCCGATTTGATAGCCGTGGACGGGGACCCGCTCGAAGACGTCAGGCGCCTCGAGACTGTGAAGTTTGTCATGAAGGGCGGCAAGGTCTACAAGAACGACTACGTCAGCGCCGGTGCTGCGTCGTCAACATTTGAGCGATAACAGTCAATGTGTCCGGCGTGCGTGACAACGACGATACAGGCTGCGGCGATCGGCGCGACGTCTATTGGCGGGGCGACGGCACTGTTCGCAAAACTGCTGGCTTTCAGGAGAAACGTGCATGGCTCAACCTCAGATCGTCTCGAAATCGGAGTGGATAACCGCCCGCAAGGCCCTGCTTGCGAAAGAGAAGGCCGCGACGCAGGCGCGTGACGCGCTCAGCGCCGAACGGCGCCGCCTGCCGATGGTGTTGGTCGAGAAACCGTATGTGTTCGACGGCCCGATAGGTCGGGTTAGTCTCCGCGAACTGTTTGGCGATCATCGCCAGCTGATCGTTTATCACTTCATGTTCGATCCGAAGTGGGAGGAAGGCTGCAAGAGCTGCTCGCATTTCATGGACAACTCGCAGGGCTCCGTTGTTCACCTCGCCGCCCGCGACACCGCGTTCGTTGCCGTCTCGCGTGCGCCGCTCGCCGAGATCGACGCATTTAAGCTTCGTATGGGCTGGACATTCCCCTGGGTCTCGTCGTTCGAAAGCGATTTCAACTATGACTTCCACGTCACACTCGATCCCGACCGCGGGAGCGTCGAGTACAACTTCGCGAAGGCGTCGGACCTAGTCCAGGCGCGGAAGCTCTGGTCGGACAGGGGCGAGCTGCCCGGCCTCAGCGTCTTCCTACGCGAAGAGGACGCCGTGTTCCACACGTATTCGACCTATCAGCGTGGGCTCGATCTACCGCTCAATACGTACAACTTTCTCGACTTGACTCCCCTCGGCCGGCAGGAAGAAGACGGCCGGGCCCAGGCGTGGATTCGTCATCATGACCGGTACTCGACTCCTGTTGGGTCGAATACGGGAGGCGCTCGGTGATGAGCGACTTCGTCTACCTGTTTCGTAGCGGGGGAGCGGTCCCGTCGGCCGCAGACCGCGATGCGCAGATGCGGAAATGGGTCGCCTGGATCAAGGATCTCGAGGAAAAAGGTCACCTCAAGAATCGCGGGAGTGCTCTGCGATCTGTCGGTCGCGTCGTCGCGAGCAACAAGCCTGTAACCGATGGTCCGTACTCGGAAAAGGATCTGGTGGTCGGCTTCTTGATCGTGCAGTCTCCGGACATTGATCATGCGGCAACGCTGTCGTCCGGCTGTCCCATTCTCGATTACGGCGGGACCGTCGAGGTCCGACCAGTTCTGGAGGTCCCGGGTTAAGAGTTCGACTCGGCCCACCAACGGGCCACGTCGGCGATGAGTTTATCGGGCTCCTCGTGCATCCGCTTTTTGAGCGACGGCGGCATCGTGATGCGCTCGTATTTGGATGCCCAGGCAACCAAACCGATCAGAGTGAGTGTCGGTATACTGCTTTCTATTTGCAAGTAATCTGGTTGTCTCGAGGAGGGGTCATGCAGCTGTATGGACCGAAAGAGTTGGCCGCAAGTCTTCGCACGGTGCGCGAGAACACCATCAAGATTGTCGAGGACATTCCGGAAGAACGCTACGGGTACCGACCCACGCCGGAGAGCCGCTCGGTCGAGCAACTGGCACTGAGTGGGTTCGCGACCGCTGCCATTTCCGCGGGCATTGATACTCGCCCGACACCCACCGGCCACCAGCATCGCGCGTGGATGACCGACTCAAACGCCCAGGTGGTTCAAGCATCTTCGGAGGTGTAGATGACGCGTCCACTGCTGGCGTTCGTGTCCTTGTTCGTTGCCGTGGCGTACAGCAACCGCCTGGCCGCGCAGCCGGCCCGGCGATTGGCGCTCGTCGGTGCGACGGTCATCGATGGTGTCAATGCGCGACCCTTGCCAGATGCGGTCGTTCTGATCGAGAACGGTCGTATTGCCGCGGTCGGAACCCGGGCGCGCACGCCGATCCCAGACGGGTTCGAGCGCAAGGACCTCACGGGTCTCACCCTGCTGCCCGGCCTGATCGACAGCCACGTCCACATCACGTTCGCGTTGCTCCGAGGGCCCAACGACCCTCAGGCCGATGCGAAGGTCAATGAGATCCTCCGGGAGTTTCTGCGCCACGGGGTCACCAGCATTCGCGACGTGGGCGCAGGCTATCCCTGGATCATCGATCTCGCTCGGTCGATCGACGAAGGCCGACGCGAGGGTCCGCGCATTCTGGCCGCTGGTCCGATGTTGACCGCTCCGGGCGGGCATCCCGCCGGAACACTGCTGCGTGGGAACGACGGAGCCATCGCGAGCGGCACCCGTCAGATCACCTCGCTTGAACAGGGTCGCGCGGTCGTTCGGGACCTCGCCACTGGCGGGGTCGACGTCATCAAGGCTGTGGTCGACAGCCGCGGGCGACCGAACTCACCGGAACGCCTTGCCACGCTCGACACGCGAGTGCTGGAGGCGATCGTGGCGGAGGCCCACGCGGTGGGTCTTCCCGTGACCGTCCACTGGGGCAACGTCGACGAGTTGCCTGCCGTCGTGGCCAGCCGCCCGACTCAGCTTGAACGCGCCGGGTATGCGCCGATCCCAGCGCCAGTGATTGCGGGGATCGCACGCGCTCAGATTGTCGTCGACCCCACGCTGACCGTGCTCTCGCGCACCATCGCCTCGGCGGACGAGTTTGCCGCAGGCCCGCTCTACAATGTCCGCCGCTTGCATGAAGCCGGAGTCGCCATCACGGCCGGCACCGACGCGCCGCTGAGCAATCAGCGCTTCGGCGACAGCCTGCACCATGAACTCGAGCTGTTGGTCCAAGCCGGCTTGTCGCCGATGGAAGCGATCCAGGCCGCCACCATCCGGCCCACGCAGTTGCTCACGCGCACTCAGGATCTCGGCAGGGTGCAAGCGGGAGCCCGTGCTGACCTAATCGCCGTTGCGGGAGATCCATCGACCGAGATCAGCAAAATCCGCAACGTCCGTCTCGTGATCCGGGATGGGCGAGTGTGGGACGAGCGCCAATAAACACCGAGTGGCGGCTGCTGCAGGCAAGCATCGACTGCAGCTCAAGGAGCCCACATGTCCGTCCACGCGAACGCCGAGATCACCGTCCTTTCGACGTTCTTCGCCGATTTCAGTGCACCTCCTGAGGGTGCAGGAGACGACCGAGGTCTCGGGATGATTGGATCGGTCGAGCGCTCGACCGCTTGCGCCGGTTGGGACTCGTCCTGTTTGGCGGCGTGCGGCACGACTTGAAACCGCGATCGCCCAGGTGCAGGCGACTGAGGAGTCTCGCCGAAACGTCCTCGTGACGTTGCTCGCGGATGGGCACGCAGCTACACCGAGGTACGCGGCGCGCAGCAACAGCTCGCGATTCTGGATCGAACGCTCTTGTCGGAGCGCGACAGCCGCGATCTGGCGCGCCCTCGGACGTTGATGAACGCCACACTCCGCCGATGACATGCGACAGAACCGATCGCGCATCCGATGGTTGCGCGCGCGCTTGAAAGCGGGCTCGCGAACCTTGCGCTCACGTTTCGCTCGGCTCTTGCGCCCCATCCATCATGCAAAGGGATTTCGAACGGTAAGCCGCCTTTCGATCACTTGTCCGTCCTGGAAATCTTCCGAGTAGAGCGTTGTGCATTCCGCTTCCAGCGCGGCTGCTGCAATTAGTGCGTCGTAGAACTGGAAGCCGTACTTCTCGGCGACCCGGAGAGCGAGATCATGGGTGTCGGTCGTCAGGGGCGTCGGCAACGGGCAAAGCACCCGTACCGCGGCAAGCGCTTCGCCAATGTCCTGCCACGACATCCCCAGTTTGCGGCGCGACACGGACGCGAGCTCGTTTAGGACCTGGACACTGACGACGCCGCCGTTCGCCACGAGGGCTTCCGCTTTCGGGGTTCGTTCGTCCCTCTGGCCAACGACGTAAACGAGCACATTCGTGTCGAAGAACGCTTTATCGCTCATTGGCCTCTTCGCGACTGAAACTAAAACCCGCAGGCAAGGGCCGCCGGAGGCGACGGAGGCGACTCAGCGCCCTCTCTTTAGTGCGATCTCGATCCACTTCGAACTCGCGCTTGCCGGCGATGCGGATCTCAATGTCATCGCCTTCCTTTAAATCGAGCGCTTCTACGACAGCCGCTGGCAGTCGGACGGCCAAGCTGTTGCCCCACTTCGCAACTTGCATCTGCACTTCCGATGATATACATTCCAGATCGTATATCATACGACGTCGTCGCGTCACCCTTGAAGTCGCGTCACCCTGGAAGAGGAACTGGATGATATTCAGCCGCCGTAAGGCGTGCTGGCGGTGATCGAACTCGACAAGGGCGACCTGAAGTTCCAGGTGCCGCACGGCGACACACCGGACGCAACGCGCAACCGTTCCCTGCTCGCTGGGATGAACATCCCGAAGACGGGACAGAACGGCAGCGTTTGACTGGCGGTGAGCAAGACGCTCGCCATCGCAGGCGATCCGCAGATGCCGGCAGGTCACCGGGGCGTCCGCGTAGCGCGATGCGGCGCGCGTACAACAAGGAGACGGGCGCCGCAGTCAGCGCGGTGTGGATGCTCGCGGCCCAAAGCGGTTCGCCGATGACCTACAAGGGTCCGGACGACCGTCAGTCCATCGTCGTCGTCGGTTAGCGGTGGCAACCATTCGGGGCGAACACATCTCGTTCGCGCTGCAGTCCGCGATATCGACACAGGAGGCGCGCGGTAAGGAAAGCCGCGAAGGGCGCAAAGACACGGAGTCTTTCGGGACAGGAAGGCGTCGTGTTTTCGCGTCTTCGTTTTCGCTGGCCCTTTTGCTTTCTCGAGGCGTCCTACAGAATGGAGGGTCGGTGCCACCCTATTCTGTAAGCGGCTCGATGCGCATCGAGGCGCCGCCGGTGCGCATTGACGGCATCATCGCCGACTATCGTAACGGCCAACCGCGAATCATCCCGAGCAGTTCACCAATCTCCGCGTCGAATCCGGAAACGGCGTCGGCGCCGGAACGACAGTACGGTTCGACGCGACCGTCTTCGGCAGAACCGATCGCTACAAGGCAATCGTCAGCGAACCCGAGCCCGCGCGCGTGCTCGTCGAGCCGAACGTCGAGCCGAACGATTCGGTGACGACGTTCATCGTCGATCCGGAAGACGGAGGGCGCGCCGGCACGGTGACCATTCGAACGGATCTGAACGCACGGCCGGGA
>Ga0182035_10000522_pt1 | contig 17915 bp, 19 predicted proteins | sample flu12Cox44000170_FD_125969 | JGI IMG/M metagenome (GOLD analysis project Ga0182035, IMG submission 125969) | Lab enrichment of tropical soil microbial communities from Luquillo Experimental Forest, Puerto Rico - flux4day.12C.oxic.44.000.170 | ecosystem: Environmental > Terrestrial > Soil >...
CGGTTTACGAATCGGCTGCTCTACCACTGAGCTACCTCGGCCCTTGATAATAAAGGACTTACGGCTCGACAAAAACCCAGCAAACAATTTTGCGTTAATCTTGCGTTGTAGTCTATCCGGATTTCGGGGTTCCTCGACTCTGCTCTGAAATCAGAGGGTACCATCTTCATTGGCAACCGATCTGCTTCATCGTCAATCATCGTGGTCATTATTTCTTACTTTCACACTATTCCGACTTCCCTGCTGCAACCAAGACAAACCGCGATGTGATTTTAGCTTCGTCTCCGACTGTTCGCAAGCGCCTAAAATTGTTGGCCTTGACGCAGAATCGCCGTTTAACCGTTACATCAACTTTGGGGAGGGTCGGTGCGAAGCCGGGCCGCCGATCTTTGTTAATGGGGCAGTCGTCGAGGCAACGATACATCTCGGCTCAGTTTCAGTATTCGGACTGCACAAGGCTGTCAAGAGCTTACCAGCGGAGGAGCAGCCGATTGCCAACCGACGCAGACTCGGCTGCTCCCGCAGCTCTTTCCTGGAACACGAAAATCGAGCAGTCCTTTCACGCTACCGCCAAAGTCACAGATGTCATGCGGACTCGTTGATAATGGTACAATATATGTTACCATCGACACGATGGTTGACATCCGCGAATATCACGACCGAGGCGGTCACAGCCCCTTTCGCGATTGGTACGACAGGTTGAACGCCGAGGCTGCGAGAAAGGTGACAACGGCTCTATACCGCGTGGGATTGGGAAACTTCTCCAATGCCAAAAGCGTTGGGGCAGGCGTTTACGAATGCAAGATCAGTTTTGGTCCCGGGTACCGCGTGTATTTTGGGAAAGAAGGTGAACGGACCGTTATCCTTCTTGGCGGTGGCACAAAGCAGCGCCAGCAAAACGACATCAGGCTTGCCCTCGAACGGTGGGAGGATTGCAAGCAAAGGAAGAAGCAATTGAAAGGGAAAGAAGAGGAATGAATATGGCTTTGACACGAGATTTTAGAGAAACGGTTCAAGCGCGCGTGAAACGCGACGCCGCTTTCCGAAAAGGGCTTCTTGGCGAAGCTATCGAAAGCCTTCTCTCTGGCGAGGTCCCTGTTGGCAAAGAACTATTGCGTGACTACATCAATGCCACCGTCGGCTTTCCCAAGCTGGCCACCGATACGAAGATTCACGTAAAGACGCTCCACCAAATGTTCGGCCCGAAAGGAAATCCGACTGCTAGCAATCTGTTTGAGATTGTTTCCTATTTGCAGCACGCGGAAGGCGTGCGTTTCGAGGTCCGATCCACGTGTGCCGCTTTGCGAGCGAAACGGCGGCCATCATCTCAAAGAACAAAACCCACTCCTTCTGTCGCCTTGCGCCATTGACATCCTTGCGGCGGTCAATGCCTGCCATTCTCGATTGACCCGACCTTTCGATGCCTCCGAACGCCAAGCGACCAAGACGCGTATTTGCCGCGGTTGTGAAGCACGAGCGCCTGCATGTTTTGAAACGATCGCCATTCACCATTTGTCAGCAGAATCTCCAACCTGTGGAAAAAAGAGGGGCAACCCCCGACTCCCTGCTCGTTAGACGACACCCTTATCCTCTCGCAAAACTCTGTCCACCTGCAGGCAGCCGATCTGGTGTCGGCCATTTTCGGTGCGGTGCACTATTTCTTTAAGCCCATGGAAAACTGGATGGACGGCTTGAGCGTGAGACTCTTCGGATTGTTTTGGTGTTTTACGCCGCGGCGCACGGCGATCCTGTGGTTTGCCATTGGTTTTCATGCGATGTCCGACTACGCAAACATGGTGCTGCTCGCGCAGCCGAACACGGGGAATAATGGACAGAGCCTAACCGGACACTTGCTGACGTCTCTTACCACGGCCTCGCGTGGCTTACGGGCGGCCCGCGTGGAACGGAGGCGAGCGCACTGGAGTTTCTTATCCTCGCGCTTCTGTTTGTCGCCTTTGCGCGGGTCTATCCAAGGATCGAGGCCAATCAACGGCATCCGATCGGGAATTCTCAGCAGTAAGTTGATGCAAAAATCTGCAAGGTGCGCGAAAGTACGAAACGGGCCCGAAGGGAGAGCAACTAAGCATCGAGCTGCAGAAACAACTGGCTAGCCGTTCAAGCAACGTAACCCCCTGTTTACCGAAAAGAGTAGACATATGATCCCGGGAAGATCAACCTAAACCGATAGGTTGACGCCATCCGTCGAGTGGTAGGGAGCAAGAAGGGGCAAGGATAGGAAGAATCTTCGATGCAAGGCAATTTTATGAGTACAGCATCAGGCTTCGTAGCTTCGGCTTTGATTTTTCTTGCGGTCGCCGTAGCCCCGGCTCTCGCTCAGTCCTCAATCGAGCTCGACCATATTACGGTAGTGGTTTCGCCAAACGCGCCAGAGCGTGCCGCGCTGCAGCGGGCCGGCTTCGAGATTGCGCCAAGAGTTAACCGCAACGACGGACAAGGCACCGCATCTATCTCGGTGGAGATCGAGAATTCTTATTTGGAGTTGTTATGGCCTGATTCCACTGTTCAGCATCGCACTTCGGCGAAGGACACCCTCAAATGAGGCTCTGCCATTTCCGACTTGGTCTTGGACGGCGGAGTGGATGCCCAAGGGTTCGCAGGTGGAGATGCTCACGCCCCGGGAGGACACACGCAGTCCAGCGCTTCTCACTGAACCACGTGCTTTGACCGACACCGCCGAACAAGAGAAACGTGCATCGCGGTTCCACCATTCCATCGGCGTCCATCGGGTTACCTCGATTTGCCTTGTATCACCGAAGACGTACCAACCCATAGAGCCGCTCGCGTACCTGGAGAAACGGGGCGTTCTGATCGGGAAGCAAGGCGATGGCTGGCTTGTGGAGCTGACGTTCGATGACGGAAAAGAGAAAAAATCGAAAGATTTGAGGCCCGACATCCCCGTTGTGATTCAGTACTGAGACAATAGCGCTATGGTCTTCCGGACCTTTCTTGCGACCTTCATAACAATGGTGTTGCCGTTGTTGTTGATCGCTGCCGGAATACTTCTGATCCTGAAATCGCGCAGCGCGAGAGCAGACGCAAATGCGAGGTTCTATACCGGTGTTTTCCTCCTCTCGCTGCCGTTGGGCCTGATTGCGTACCTCGCGTCCGGAATGCTTGCCGCGATTCTTCATGGAGGAGGCCATTTTTACTGCGTGCCTTTTGGTGGCTACACTGCTTCCAACGACGCGGCCCTAGCAATTAGCGCTGTAGTATGGATGGTAGTGGTCTTTATTTGCTTAGCGGTCATACTTCATCCGCGGAACTAGGCCAAGAGGAACCACGAAGCCGCGATTGCGAAGAAGGACTTCCGGGAATGGCTAACCAGTGGCGGGAGCCCATGTGTTGTAAATGGGCTGTTCTCGTGAGGATTGTTCATAGCTAAGACGTAAGAGCCCAGGATTTGAAGTGATGTGAACTCTCTTATGTTGGAGGTTATTATGGCTCGTCGCGTGATTTGGACAATCCTTCTGCTCACGAGCTCTAGTGTTCCTGGCTTAGGCCAACAAAGCACGGTTAAGTCTGATCCGTATGCACCGCTACGATTCTTTGTCGGTTCGTGGCGCGGGGACCAGAACGGTCAACCTGGTCATGGCACCGCCGAGAGAACGTACGCGTTTGTCCTCAACGATCGTTTTCTGCAGGAGAACAACACATCCACGTATCCACCGCAGGAAAAGAACAAGAGCGGCGAGGTCCACCACGACATGGGGATGATTGGCTACGACAAAGCCAGAAAGAAGTTCGTGTTCCGCCAATTCCACGTGGAAGGGTTTGTGAACACCTACGTGGAGGAAGAGGGCAGCGACACCAAGAAGATGGTTTTCACCACCGAGAACATTGAGAACGTCGCACCCGGGAGGCGCGCGAGAGAAACCTATTTGATTCTGAATGAAAATGAGTTTATCGAGCGATTCGAACTTGCTGAACCCGGGAAGGACTTTGCGCTTTATTCGGAAGCACATCTAAAGCGAATGCCACAGCAATGACTGATCTGGAACCAAAGGGGGCGATGATTTCTTTCAACTCACTAGGCGCAGAGGCGCTTGGCCTGGCCGATGACCTATCTGCTGATTTGGGGACGAGGCGCGGCTTCGCCTTGAAGTATCTGATCCCGTAAGCCAAGAAAAGGAATAAACGGAGGTGAACATGTCTATCCGTTTTGGTCGATTTTATCGCCGCCGTCGGGATTGGGCTCTTCCCGCTTGCTTCCCGGCGCAGCAAGCGTGGGCAACGAGAAGCTTCCATTCTTCGTCGGCACAACTTGAGCTGAGAAGGGGGTTGAAGTCGAATGTATGAAACTTCGGAATAGACATCTCGAAGCACATCTCATTTCTGTCCTTGTTTCGACCGCATTTCTTGCCACGCCATCGCAAGCTGAGTCCGAGTTTTCCATTGCCGACGGTAAAACAACGACAAGCTTGCCATTCGAGTTGATCGACAATCGCGTTTTTGTCGAGGTGCGCCTGAATGGGCAAGGACCATTCCACTTCATTCTAGATACCGGCGCGGGGGGATTCTCAATCGATGATGCCGTCGCCCAAAAGCTGGGCCTTGAGGTTGAAGAGGCGGGACAAGGGACCGGTGTTGGAGAAAAGGCCGTCCGCGCGGGCCGGACGCGCATTGCAGAGGCTCAAATCGGCGATCTGCGTTTCGAGGAGCTTGAAGTTGGCGTATTTCCGGGCGGGGATTCTGGCAACGTGTTCGGCAAGAAACCTCTTGATGGCGTCGTCGGCTTGGAGGTTTTTCAGCATGTCGTTGTGAAGCACGACTACATCCGGCGGGTCTTGACCTTCACTCTGCCCGACAGGTTTAGCTATAGCGGACACGGCGTGATTGTCCATTTCGACCGCCCACGGTACATTCCCATTGTCAATGCTGAGCTCGATGGCGTGCCGGGAAAGTTTGGTATTGACACTGGCGCGCGGTCTGCACTCCTCGCTTATGGCCCTTTTGTCGAGCAAAACAAGCTCAAAGAGAAATACAATGCAAAGTTGGAAGGCATCACCGGCTGGGGTATCGGTGGTCCGGTGCGATCGCTTCTGGCGAGGGCCAAGGAACTCAGAATCGGCAGGGTCGTAGCACGCAATCTTGTTATTCGGCTTTCAACTCAGAAAGGAGGGTTGACCACATCTTCAGAGATGGCGGGTCTCATCGGCCCCGATGTGCTCTCGCAATTCGATCTGATTGTAGATTACTCGCGCAATCGCATTATTTTCGAAAAGAACCAGCGCTACGGGAGGCGCGACTCCTATGATCGCGCCGGAATGTGGATGGGACAGGACGCGGAGCACTTCAAGGTCATTGACGTCATAGCAGGCGGTCCCGCCGATGATGCGGGCATTAAACGAGGCGAAACGATTCTCGCCATTGACGGCGTCTCTACAGACCAACTGGTCTTGCCGGACGTGCATGAGAAGATCCGGCGCGAAGCTGTCGGCCGGAGAATTACCCTGGCAGTGATATCCAACGGAACGGAGCGCACCGTGGTCGTCACCTTGCGTGATCTCGTCTAGGAAGCCGGTCTTGTTTGCGAGAATTGTCCGACGTCCTCGACATGGGACAGGTTCTCGATTTATCTGCGGGGTCGACGTGAAGAAACCGGTGAACCTCCATCGACCGTCTGCCCCACGGTGTTTATCAGCAAACCGTTGGTAGACGATGCCAGTATCAGGCTCACCAGTCGACGGCTTGGCTTTCTTTGTGCTGTCGGCGGGCTGCGGCGATTCCGCCCGGAGGCGGCTCGTCAAGGATCAGTGGCCACAGTAGCTTTGCTGCATTGCCGATTCTCGTCATGAAATTTGGGTGAAGTATTTGCAAGAAACACGAATCCCACGTGGCGCTCGGGTATAAAGCTCACCAGCGCGCTTATACCTTGTGAACCGCCGTTGTGCTCAACAACCGCATGGCCATTCCAATCATAGATAGCCCAACCCAGCGCATAAGAAAGGGAGGAGTTGATTGCGATTTGTGGAGTAGTCAGTTCGCGGAATGCGGCCGGAGACACGATGGCTTTCCCATCGAATCGTCCGCCATTGCTAAGCATCCGCAGCCACAGCGTCATATCGTACAAGCTGGCGGCGATATTTCCTCCAGGAGCAAGGGCCTCAAGGCTCTGCGGAGGAGGCACAGGATGCCAGGTTTTGGTGTCCTCGCTATAGACGTAGACGGTAGCGTGGTCAGGGCCTGCGCTGAGTTGTTTGAGGGAGGTGACGCTCGCGTTCATTTGTAACGACTCAAAAATATCGTCTTGGACTACGCGCTCCCACGTAGAATGATTGACCTTGCCGATGATCTCGCCGACCGCAGAATACATCGCATTCGAATACTGAAACTTGCTACGAAACGGGAACGCTGCTTTCGAGGCAGTTGCGATCCTTACATATTCTTCCCGCGTCAAGACTCCCGGCTCCGCAGCCAAATCCGCGTAGGCGAGCAGACCAGTGCGATGACTGAGCATGTCCCGCAGAGTCACGCCAGCATCGGCAACCGGGTCAGCCATCCGTAGGATAGGTACTTGTGCGGAGAATCATCCAGCGAAAGCAACCCTTTGTCCTGACTCAATACTGCTGCCATCGACATGAACGCTTTGGTGCAGGAGCCTATTGGGAACGCGGTATCAGGAGTGACAGCAAGTCTTTTTTCAAGATCACGTTGGCCCACCTCTTGTGTGTACACCACTCGGTCGTTCTCCACGATAGAGAAGGAATCCGGGAATGTGCTGCTGTTGCTGCTGCTCCGTGAGGATCCTCGCGATATTTGCGAGCTTTGCTTCCAGGGCATCTTTTGTCTTCGGGGGAGAAATTTGGACCACGATATTGGTCACCATCGAGGCCGGGAAGATCATCACGGTGAGACAGAAGAACCTGAGGGTTCGCATGTCCTCCTCCTAATTGGACTTACGGGGGGAAATGAGCAAAGAGTTCCGGAGCACTACACCCTTTGGTAAATGAGTGCCGCATGTTCCTCAACTGCTCGCAAGGTCACATCGTTTCCCTCATGAGCGGTGGTTGACTTTCCGCTAGCCGAATCCGCAACTCGGAACTAATCGCCTAGGTCCGATAAAAAAGTGGTCTCACTTACGATTTTTTGACGAGTCGCGTGTCGATGGGCAAACGTCGCACTCGAACTCCAGTCGCGGCGAAGACGGCGTTGGCTACGGCTGGCGCGAGAGGTGGGACACCCGGTTCGCCCATGCCTTCGGGACGTTCGGTGCTCGGGACGATGTGAATTTCGATTACCGGTGACTGATCGATGCGCAGGACTGGATAGTCGTGAAAATTGCTCTGCTCGACAGCACCGTCTTTGATGGTGATCTCGCCGCCAAGAACCGGGGTCAGCGCAAAGTTGATTGCACCTTCCGCCATCGCACGCACGCCATCAGGATTTACTGCCGTACCGCAGTTTACGGCGCTGACCACGCGGCGAACGCGCAGGGTACCATCCCTCTCCAAGGAAACCTCAGCGACGTGAGCGATGTAGCTGCCAAAAGATCGATAACAGGCAATGCCGCGGCCCCGACCAGGCGGTAGCGGCTTGCCCCAATCCGCCTTTTCGGCTGCAAGCTGCAACACGCCTCGGAGCTTCCGCTTGTTGGGGCCCTGCTCGCCTCCGGTCTTTCCGTCGTCCTGCAGCAAGCTCATGCGGAACTCGTATGGGTCGCTTCCAGCGGCGTGCGCCAATTCATCGATGAAACATTCCACAGCAAATGCCTGGAACGAGCTTTCCACAGATCGCCACCACGCGCGTGGCACTACGGAATGAACAGGAGCGAAGTCGATGCGAACGTTGGGACAGGAATACGGAGGGTCGGCGCCACTTACTTCCTCAGAGTGCTGTGGATCTTTCAAACTTTCCGGCGAGTCGAACACCGGACGTATGGGGGTACAAGCAACGCGGTGAGACCACGCCGCGAGTCTTCCCTGTTTGTCGAGGCCGCCGGTCAGGCGCTGGTAGGCGTATTCCCGGTAAAAGCCATGCTGAATGTCATCTTCGCGCGTCCAAAGCAATTGGACCGGTTTCTTGACTTCGCGCGCCACCTGCCACGCCTCTGCGGCATAATCCCACTGCGCGCGCCTGCCGAAAGATCCACCTGAGAGCGTCATGTGGACGATGACTTTGTTCTTCGGAAGCCCTGAGAGCGTTGCGATTTCATCCTGAATCACGTTGGCCCATTGCGTGGGCGACCAGAGCTCGATCTCGCCATCGCGCAAATGCGCAGTTGTATTCATCGGCTCCATGGTGGCATGAGCAGCAAATGGCAGTTCATACGTCGCTTCGATTTTCTTCGCCGCGTCGTCCAGGGCTTTGGAAGCGTCTCCTCGGTCCACTGAGATGAACGTTGGCGCACCAATCGCCTGTCGCTCCAGTTCGCGGCGCAAACTATCCGTTGACTCATTTCCGCCGGGTCCCTTGTCCCAGCTTAGTTTTAACGCCTTGCGCCCCTGAATGGCTGCCCAAGTCGATTCGGCTACGACAGCCACTCCTCCCGCAGTATTCAAATTGCGGACACCATAACTACAGATGTCGAGGAGCCCGAGAGGCGCAACAGGGAAAACGGCTCGAACTCCGGGAGTCTGCTTGGCACCAGCGCCGTCGAAGCTCACAAGCTTTCCACCAAAGTGCGGGCAGCGCGCGATGACCGCATACAACATATCCGGGACTCTTACGTCGATGCCGTACCCCGCGCTGCCGTCCACCTTGCTTGGCGTATCAACACGCGGAACGGGCTTGCCGATGAGACGAAAATCCTTCGCCTCCTTCAGAGGTAAGGCGTCGGCGCTGATCTCAGGGAGCTGAGACGCAGCTTCGACAAGTTCACCGTAAGTGAAACGACGTCCAGTCGGGAGGTGAATCACTGCGCCGCTCTCAGTGCGACAATCCTTCATCTCCACATGCCATTGCTCGGCAGCCGCTCTCACCAGCATTTCACGCGCCTGAGCACCAGCTTTTCGCACGCTGTCCCAACCTGCGCGCGTGCCGCCACTGCCACCCGTCGCCAAGCTCTGATAGATGTCCGGAATCGTCGGAGCCTGCTCGATGCGAATCGCGGAGAAATCGACTTCAAGCTCCTCCGCCAGCAATATGGTTTCCACGGTTCGTTGGCCTTGCCCCATCTCGGGCTTCTCTACCAAAACGGTGACCTGATTATCCGGTGTGATGCGAACCCATGCATTGGGTGAGAAGAGCTTGGTTTGCGAGTTTTGAGAATCTTGCGCGTAACTTCGTCCGGGCCGATAGAAGCCCACGATCAGCTCGGCGCCAGTGGCAGCACTGGTCTTTAGAAACTCCCTCCGAGTCACTTCAACTTGCGCAATCATTATGCTGCCTCCCCGGCCGCGCGCTGAATCGCGCGCCGAATCCTGTGGTATGTACCGCAGCGGCAGATGTTCCCGGACATCGCCTGATCGATTTCGTCACCTGTTGGCTGCGGATGCCTGGCCAGGAATGCAACTGCCTGCATGATCTGTCCTGACTGGCAATACCCACACTGAGGAACTTGCTCGGCTATCCACGCTTTCTGAACTGGATGACTCCGATCGAACGACAAACCTTCGATGGTCGTGATTTTCTTTGCGCCCACGGACACTATCAGCGTTTGGCACGAACGGACGGCATTGCCATCCAAGTGAACGGTGCAGGCGCCACAAAGGCCCATGCCGCAACCGAACTTCGTGCCGGTCAACCCCAAAGTATCCCGAAGGACCCACAGCAGCGGAGTTTCGGGAGAAGCATCGATTTCGTATGTTTTGCCATTTACTGTCAAATTCATTCGCGTCATGTCGTCACCAACCGCATGCAAAGCAAAGCCACCTTCACCATAAGCAACTACCTCTGGGCTGGGTAGGGTTTTGGGACGAATCGTCGATGGCGCGGGATGAATCGTAGTGCGTACTGAGATTTGTTCCGATTTGTAAATTTCGAGTTAGGATCTGTCTTAGACTTTTGCCATGGTATCTGGAATCACCGAAGGCTTCTATGGCTCTCCCGCTTGAACAGAGGAACAATGCCGCCAAAAGACTCGTAATCATTGCGGGTTGGGCGGCGACGGTCCTCTTATTCGCGAGCCAATGGTACGCTTACGATGCCGGTCATGGTTTTAGCGATCCATTAGTTTTTTATTTGGGCTGGTCGTGTTACCTCTGGGGAATCCTCACGCCTTTGGCCGTGTGGCTTGCCTGGCGCTACCCCATTCAGCCAGGCACTTGGAAGCGCGCGGTTCCTTTGCACCTTCTGGTCAGCATACTCTTGACGACAATTCAGCTTTCCGCGGAAGCATCTATCGCATGGTTGCGTCACAGCGAAGACGGAACGCTTACCGCGATGCTGGCACATTACCTTAGACAACACATGCAGATTGGCCTTTTGACGTATTGGTTCCTTCTTGGCGCAACGCACTTCTATCGCATTTACGATCAAGATCGAAAACGCCAGCTCCGCGCTGCCCAGCTCGGAGCGCAGCTTGCCGAAGCTCAAATGGAGAACCTGCGGACGCAGCTCCATCCTCATTTCCTTTTCAACACCCTGCAAGCGGCGGTCACGCTGATTCACGAAGATCCTCAGGGGGCTGAGGACATCCTTTTGCGCTTGAGTGAATTGCTCCGCGTTTCTTTGGACGAAATGCGCACTCATGAAATCCAGCTCGCTCGCGAAATGGAGTTTCTGGGACACTACATCGACATTCAACAGCGGCGTTTTGACGCACGGCTCCGATTTGAAGTTCATATTGACCCCACGTTCCTCGATTGCGCCGTACCGACTCTAATTCTTCAGCCCCTTGTGGAAAACGCCGTCAGGCATGGCGTAGGCAAGCATAAGGACACGGACGTCATTACCGTCCGCGCCTTTCAAGAACAAGAACGGCTCTACCTGGAAGTCGCAAATTTCAGTAGCTCGTTGGAAGACACACCGGAACGACTTTTTTCGCGGGGCGTCGGCCTCTCGAATGCACGCGGGCGTCTTGAGCAACTGTACGGAAGAGAGCAATCGCTGCGTCTGTTCAATCTGGAGCCGACGGGCGTCTGCGTGCAGATTTCTATTCCCATGAGGCGTCTCCCATCGGGCCAAAACGTGCCTCCAAAGGCTGTGACGGTATGAAAATTCGCACAGTGATTGTCGACGATGAGCCTCTGGCGCGCCGCGGACTCTTACGATTCTTAAAGAACGATCCCGAAGTAGAGGTTGTCTCCGAGTGCGGCGATGGGCAATCCGCGGTCGGGGCTATTCTTGGAAAAAGACCCGACTTGGTTTTCCTTGATGTGCAAATGCCTGAAATTAACGGCCTCGAAGTGGTTCGCCGGATCGGCCCTGCGAAAATGCCGGCAACCATCTTTGTTACCGCCTATGATCGTTACGCGCTTCAGGCGTTCGATGCTAACGCGCTCGATTATGTACTCAAGCCCGTTGCGCAAGGACGCTTTCAGAAAGCGCTTGCCCGCGCCAAAGAGCGCATCGGCGAAAGCTCCAGGTTAGACGTGGCTCCACGTATCGTCGCGGCTCTCGAGGAAATCAAACGGCAACATGAATATCTGGAGCGACTGCCTGTTTCGGAAAATGGGCGCATCCTTTTTGTAAAGGCGAAAGAGATTGATTGGATTGAAGCGAATCGGAATTACGCCCGGCTCCATGTAGGTGCGCGCACGTACGAAATCCGCGAAACACTGGACTCTCTGCAGAGTAAGCTCAATCCGCGTGACTTCCTGCGGATTCACCGATCAACTATTGTGAATGTATACCTGATTAAAGAAATCCAGCCCTGGTTTCATGGCTATCACTTAGTGGTGCTTCGGAATGGGCAGCAACTGCGCATGAGCCGTTATCAAAGCGACGTCACCAAGAAGCTCGGTCTCACAAGCCACTCGCAACGGTAGCTGATACTCATTTTCGGGGATCGCTATGCCGACGCACCAGCCTGTGCTGGTGCGTCGATGCCAGCACAAAATTCATTGTCTTTGGTTCCGCGCGGCCGCATGCCTTGAGATAACGATTGCATCCCTTATTGACTTTCTATAGAAAGCCGTCTACCTTCCTACAGATCTTCTATAGGAGAGATAGTGGCTCTCTGAGAGCCATGATCTACTCGTATCTCAGCGCGACGACTGGATCTACACGCGTAGCGCGCCGCGCGGGAATATAGCTAGCGATCAGCGCCACGGCGCCTAACAGGAGCGCGATGGCGGCGTAAGTCAGTGGATCGCTCGGCGGAACCTGATAAAGCTGCGAGGTCATAAAACGTGTCAAATAGAACGCTCCAGCCAGGCCAACCGCGATGCCAATGAATGCAATGCTTGCGCCATGACGAATGACCATCCTCAAGACGTCCTTCGGCTGTGCGCCCAAAACCATGCGAATTCCAATCTCGTTCGTACGCTGCCCTACCGCATAGGAAATCACGCCGTAGATCCCCGCTGCAGCGAGAAGCAGGGCCAGCGCTGCAAACGAACCCAATAACGTCATAGAAAAACGCCAAGGCAAAAGCGTCTCCGACAGCAATTGGTCGAGCGTACGTATTTGCGACAGTGGCTGGTCCGGGTCGAGCGTACGCGTCACTTGCCGAATGGACTCAATCATCGCGTTTGCGTCTTGTCGTGTTCGAACCGTGAGCACCATGAATCGGTAGGGAAACTGAGCGTAGGGAAAATACATGGTAGGTCGGAGAGCCTCAGCAATGTCACTGTTCACGTCAGGGACAACGCCTACGATCTCCCACGGCGATTGATCCTTCCCCATGTATACAATCAGGTGCTGCCCGAGTGGGCTGACATCTTCCCAGTACCGCTTCGCCATGCTCTCGCTGATGAGTATGGCCCGCGGCGCGCCTTCGCGATCACGCTCCTCGATGCCGCGGCCTTGCAAAACCGGAATCTTCATCACGGATAAATAAGTCGGGTCGATAAATCGCACCAGGGCGAAGACGCTGTTCGATGGCGGGTGTTTGGGCTGGCCGACAATGTCAAAGCTGTTGTCGAAATTCGAGCCAGTAAGCGGAAGGAAACTCGTTGAACCGGCTCCTTCGACACCCGGAATTGCGCGCACGCGCGCAAGAAGTTCATCGTAGAACAGCCGGACTTGGGATTCTTGAGGATACTTGTCTTGGGGGATCGAAACTCGCGCGGTCACAACATGGTCTACGCGAAATCCGAGATTTTTGCCGCTCAAGCGCACGAAACTCCGGGTCAAGAGTCCCGCACCAATGAGGAGCACGAGCGAAATGGCGATTTCTCCGCCGACCAGAATGCTTCGGAGCAGTTGCGCCTTCGTACCCGAAGTTGGGCCCCGGGAACTGCCACTCCACGTCAGATTCCCATTGAAAGCCACCGCGCGAATGGCTGGAGCAAGACCAAAGACAAGCCCAGTCACGACGGAAACGCCGAGCGTGAAGAGCAGGACTCGCGAGTCAATTTCGATAGTGTTGTAGCGCGGCAAACTGACCGGCCGCAAGGCCAGTAGCATTCGGCTGACCCAGCCCGCAACGAGCACGCCCGCTGCGCCGCCCGCCAAGCTCAGCAGCGTACTTTCGGTGAGCATCTGGCGAATTAGCCGAGACGTTCCGGCGCCCAGCGCGACGCGAATAGAGAGTTCCTTTTCTCTTCCAGTTGCTCGGACAAGCAGCAAGTTCGCAACATTTGCGCACGCGGTGAATAGCACAAACGCAACCGCAACGAACAAGGTCAGTAGAGCTGGTCTGATGTCGCCGACTAGGGCAGTTTTCACTGGGACGATGTACGTTCCGCGGCCACTATTCGTGTCGGGATTCTCTCGTTTGAGCGCGGCAGCGATCCCGTTCATCTCCGCCCTTGCCTGCTCCAGCGTCACTCCAGGCTTCAGCCGACCGAATACGTCAAAGTAATGGGAGTCCCTCCAGTGCATGCTTTTTGCATCTATGGTTTGCTCGAGCGGAACCCATAGTTCGGTCGTCTCTTCAGGAAACGTGAGCCCATTAGGCAAAACCCCAATAACAATGTATGGAATCGTTCCGAGGTGAATGGCCATACCCGCAATATTCGGGTTGCTCCCGAACTGACGTTGCCACAGTGAATAGCTGAGCATCACGACGCGGTCAGCGCTTTCGCGATCATCCTGCGGTTCAAATTCCCGGCCGAGCGCCGGCCGCAGACCCAGCATTCCGAGCATCCCCGCCGAAATGGCGGCTCCTGTCACGCGCTCGGGACGATCCGTTTTCGTAATATTGAAGCCATTCAAACTCACGGCGCCGATTTGTTCGAACACATGATTCCGCGACCGCCAATCGAGAAAGTTCCCTGGCGCTGCGGCATTGCGTGTTGAGAAATCATTTGCCATGTTGCTTTCGAAAACTTTTACTAACCGATCCGGCTGCCGATAGGGCAAGGGCCTCAACAGGACGGCATCAATGACGCTAAAGATAGCCGTGTTGGCTCCGATTCCGAGCGCCAGGGTCAGAATCGCGGTCGCTGAGAATCCGGGGCTCTTCCGTAGCGTCCGCAAGCCGTAGCGCAGATCCTGAGCGAAGTCCTGCGTCAGATTCACGCGCCGCATGTCCCGGCACTCTTCCTTTACTTGCTCTGGCCCACCGAACTCCACCAGCGCGGCTCGCCGCGCCTCTTCCTTCGACATCCCCGCCGTTTCGTTCTTCGCTGCCTCACGCTCCAGGTGAAACTGCAACTCCTCGCTCAGTTCCGCATCCACTTCTTTCCTGCGGAACAGCGACCGCACCCGCAATTGGAATTTCCGCGCCCACCTCATCGCGCACCTCCCCGATTCCCTAGTCTCACGATTTCCATCTGCGACGGACCTTATTCATAGCGCAGCGCGACCATTGGGTCGACGCACATCGCCCGCCGGGCCGGGATGTAACAGGCCAGAAGCGCAACGCAGGCGAACACCAGCGGCGAAATCATGAAGATAGCTGGGTCCGTTGGGCGGACCGCATACAATAACGATGATAGGAAGCGCGCGAGTGCTAAGGCTAATGCAAGCCCGATGGTCGCACCAATAAGCGTGAGAAGCATCCCTTGGCCAACCACGAGCGCAAGAACGTCGCGGCGCTGCGCTCCGAGGGCAATCCGGATGCCAATCTCGTGTCTGCGTTGGCTGACCGAGTACGCGAGGACTCCATAGATCCCGACCGTCGCTAGACTCAAAGCGATCAGCGCAAATACCTCAAGCAGCACGGTGCGGAAGCGCGGCTGCTGAACTGACTCGGATAGGAGTTGCTCTAACGTACGAATGTGCGCCACAGGAACGTCCTTATCGAGTGACCACACGGTGTTCTGAACTGCGGATGCCAGGACTGTGGGATCACCGAGTGTCGGTGATGTGCGCAACACGACGTACATTGACTGCCAAGCGAATTGTTCAGCAGGCCAGTACAAGACCATTTCCGGTGCTCCATCCAGGCCACTGTATTTAACATCGCCGACCACACCGACGATTTCCATCCAGGGATTGTTCGGGCGCTCCGCCCCACCGGTCTTTATCCTTTTTCCAACGGGACTCTGGTTCGGCCAGTAGTGACGCGCCAGCATCTGATTGATAAGCACGACCTTCGGGGCGTCGGCACGGTCGCCACCCGTGAAATATCGACCTGTTATGAGGGGAACACCCAGCGCCCGAAAATAATCGGGGCTAACGAATACGAGGTCAGCCAATCCGAGATCCCGCTCAGAGGTCTCCGCTTGACCCTCGACCGTGAAATAATCGGTGATTTCAAGCAGATTCGGTGGCAAAGCCATGCCAACTGCGGCGGATTCGACACGCGGCAGTGTCTGCAACTTCTCCAGGAGCTGCCGGTAAAATGCAATGGTCTTATTGTCGTCGTAGTGGCGCTGCGGAAGTGAGATTTGCATGGTTAAGGCGTTACTGGCATTGACTCCCGGATTCACGGTCTGCAGGCGGTAAAAGCTCTTCAGCATCAGGCCGCCGCCAATTAACAAAACGAGAGACAATGCGATCTCGGCCACGACGATAACGCCGCGTGCCCGACTCCGATGATGACCTTCGGCGAGGCTCCGCCCTCCTTCCCTCAGCGATTTGTTCAGATCGCTTCGGCCACCCGCTAACGCCGGCACGAGCCCAAAGAGAATTCCGCTGGAGAGAGAGAGCACGCACGTAAATACAAGAACGTGCGCGTCGATCCTGACTTCGTCGAGGCGGGGAAGACTGCTCGGGCCGAGATTGATGAGTAGTTTTACTCCCAATTTCGCAAGCAACAGGCCAAACAGTCCGCCCATAGCGGCAAGAAGGATGCTCTCGGTGAGTAATTGCATTGTAATTCGAGCCCGGCTCGCACCCAGGGCTGCGCGAATCGCGACTTCGCGTGCCCGCACAGAGGCGCGAGCCAACTGCAGATTAGCCACGTTCGCGGAGGCGATCAGCAGCACGAAGCCAACCGCTCCCAGGAGCACCAGCAGTGCCGGACGCACATCGCCGACGATCGCCTCCTCGAGCGGCACGGCTCGGAAGGTCATGTGAGAGTTGGTCAGCGGATTCTGCTCTTCGATGCGCCGAGCAATTGCGGTGAGATTAGCCCGAGCTTGCTCGAGAGTCGCACCCGGCTTCAAGCGTGCCTCGCCGGTAAGGTAGTATGGCCCTCTGCGGTTCGGCGGTTTGATTGCGAGATTCACCCAGAGCTGTGTTTCGGAACTGGGAAGGAAGTTCCGAGGCATGACGCCGATGACGGTAGAGTTCGAGCCATTAAGCACGATCTGCTGACCGATCACGCTCGGGTTCGAGCCATAGCGGCTCTGCCATAGACCATAGCTGAGCACTGCCAGGCGCGGGCTGGCCTCAAGATCTTCGTTCGGCAGGAAGGTGCGGCCCAAAACGGGCCCTACGCCGAGGACTGAGAAGTACTCGGCAGTTACGAAGCCACCCAAGACTTGTTGAGGGATGCCGGAGCCCGAGATGTTGAACCGGTTCCCTGAGGAGAACGCCGCCACAGCGCCGAACGATTGGTTTTGCGAGCGCCAGTCGAGGAAGTCAGCGTCGCAAAGGGGGAAGATCTGCTCAGTTTTCTGGTTCACCGCCGAGATCACTACGAGGCTGGTGGGGTCGGGATAAGGAAGCGGGCGCAACAACACGCCGTTGACCACACTGAACAGCGCGGCGTTAGCGCCAATACCAAGCGCAAGGCACAGTATCGCCACGAGAGTGAATCCCCGGCTTCGCCACATGAGGCGCAGGCCGTACCGGAGGTCCTGAACGAAGTTCTCCAGTGCATTCACTCCACGCTCGTCCCGGCACTCTTCCTTCACTTGCTCCGCACCGCCGAACTCCACCAGCGCGGATCGTTGCGCCTCTTCCTTCGACATCCCGGCCGCTTCGTTCTTCCTCGCCTCACGCTCTAGGTGAAACCGCAACTCTTCGCTCAGTTCCGCATCCACCTCGCTCTTGCGGAACAGCGATCGCACCCGCAATCGGATTTTCCGCGCCCACCGCATCGCGCACCTCCTGATTCTTCATGCCTTTCCCAGAACCAGTCCAATGGCTGCAGACAGCCGGTTCCAATATGCCTCTTCGCAGCTCAAACGCTTCTGCCAGCTGAATGCTCTGGCATTTCCTCCCCAAGAATCGCGCGTCGCATCAAGATAAAGGTCGGCGACATATACGCATCGTGTGACTATTCGTATCTCAGCACTACCATTGGGTCGACGCGCATCGCCCGCCGGGCCGGGATGTAACACGCCAGCGCGGCGATTGCCGTCAGGAGCAGCGTTACGCAAGCAAAGGACGCAGGATCGTAAGCGCCGACACCGTAAAGCAAGTGCACGAGCGCGCGAGAAAGCGCCAGCGCTGCCACCACGCCAAGTGCCGCCCCCGCCAAAAACAACCTTAGCCCCTGCAGAAGAATCATTTTGAGAACATCTCTGCGGCTAGCCCCCAGCGCCAGGCGCACGCCGATCTCCTGCGTTCTCTGC
>Ga0182035_10000525_pt1 | contig 17884 bp, 12 predicted proteins | sample flu12Cox44000170_FD_125969 | JGI IMG/M metagenome (GOLD analysis project Ga0182035, IMG submission 125969) | Lab enrichment of tropical soil microbial communities from Luquillo Experimental Forest, Puerto Rico - flux4day.12C.oxic.44.000.170 | ecosystem: Environmental > Terrestrial > Soil >...
AACGCCAGCCCAGAACAAGTCCTTAGCCACATGAGCCGTCGCCATGAAATGCGAAGACGAGCGACTGAATCTCACGCGAAGCGCAACGCGGAGAGGCGATTTAAAGTAACGTAGTCAAACTAAGCAGAGTTTGGCTTTGATGATGCGGCCGATCCTTTCCAACTTGCGTCAAATTCTTCAACAGCACGGACAAGAGATCCACGAAATATCATGAATCCGAGATTCTACATTTCTGCACTTATCGCGCTGCTGTTGCTACCCGCCGTTAGAAGCGCACTTGCAAGTGAGGTTCTTTATGAGGATGACTTTACCACGTTAGATCCAAGTTGGGGCGCGCTTGGTGAAAATTTGAGCGTCAAGGACGGTAAGTTGACGCTTAAGCCGTCGCTGAACACTACTCGAAGCGTGTTGAATCAAGCGAACGTTTTTGATGATGCTGAAATTACCGTAGAAGTTACCCTTTCAGTCGGCGATACAGGCGTACCTGGCGGCCTGATTTTTTGGGCAAAGGACTACGGCAGTTTTTATTGCTTATGCATCAACGCGAGCGGTTACTTCAAGATCAGCCGCTATGTGATTGATCGATGGATAGATCCTGTAAGCTGGACTGCAAATGAAGCAATAAATCAGGGCGTTGGACAAATAAATAAGTTGCGTGTGACGACAAAGGGTCGTCAGGCCACCGCGTATATCAACGACAAACAAGTTGTCACGTTCAATGGCCAACCTCCGCGGGGCGGCGGCTGTATCGGAATATCTGGAACGTCAGCAGAAGCGTCAGCATGTATCTGGCAGTTTGCAAAACTTAAGGTGACCGGAGCCGCCCCGCCCGCAGCCGCGCCGCCCGCAGCCGCCCCGCCCGCAGCCGCGCCGCGTGCTGCCGCTCCGCTTGCTGTTGCATCTCCGCCGCTTCCTCCGGCGCCTCCGCGACCAGATAAGCCAGTGGCGTTGCGGCTCCACGGCTCAAACACCATCGGAAAAGACCTCGTGCCCGCACTGTGCGAGGATTTTTTGAAATTTGACGGGGCCACGTCTGTCCAGCGTAAACCGGGGGAGAAGGAGAATGAGACAGACATCGAAGCAGTTTTGCCAAGCGAATCTGCCGAACCATTGACTTTCGAAGTCCAGGCTCATGGATCGAAGACGGCCTTCGAAGATTTGGCCACCGGCAAGTGCGACATTGGCCTGGCCTCCCGGCAGATTAAGTCCGACGAGGCCCAGCAGTGTGCGCTCGCGGGGTTGGGCGACATGTTCTCGCCTGCCTGCGAAAACGTCCTGGGTTCGGATGGCATCGCCGTGTTCGTAAACAAGATCAACCCGATCAACGTGCTTACGAGGGAGCAAATCGCTGATATTTTCAGCGGCAGGATCACCGATTGGTCACAACTTGGCGGAAACGCGGGGCCGATTGATCTGTACGCGCCCGATGACAAATCCGGCACGTTTGACACCTTCAAATCAGTCGTGCTCGGCACCAGGATTCTTTCTCCCAGAGCCTCCCGGTACGAGAACAGCGCGAAACTTTCGGACGAAGTGGCCGCCGACGCGAACGGAATCGGTATCGCTGGAATGGCTTTCGTGCGCGGCAGTAAGGCGCTTGCTATATCAGAGGGTGGTGCAAGACCCCGATTGCCGACGCCCTTTACTGTCACCACTGGAGAATATCCTCTCTCGCGCCGCCTATTTCTTTATATCCCGGCTAATCCCCAAAATAAATGGACTCGCAAGTTCGTTGAGTTTGCAATTTCAGAGCTGGGAGGCCGTTCCAAGCTAACGCCGACGGGTTTCTTCGCTCGCAAGTTCGTCGAGTCTGCCGTTTCAAGGCTTGAGGTCTTTTCCTGGTGGACCTCTGGCGGCGAGGCCGCGGCACTCGACGCATTGTTCAACACTTACAAGAAACAGTATCCGGGCGCTGGAATTATAACGCAACTGTTGCGGGCGGCGGCGGCTCCGCTGCTCGCCCGGTTTTGCAAACCCGTCTGGCCGTTGGCAACCCGCCCGACACTTGGCAAAGCCATCCCGGTTGGGAGTTGCTTGGTCAGTACGTGGAACCCAATTACTGCGAACCGATTGATGACCTGTACCAAAGTGATGGATGGGACAAGGTCTTTCCGAAGGCCCTCGTCGACATGATGGCCAAGGATGGCAAAATCTACGCCGTGCTGGCTGGCGTCCATCATGGGAACGTTCTCTGGTACAACAAAAAGCTCCTCGACAAGAACGGAATCAAGGTGGGGGACAAAATGACATTCGACGAATTCTTTGCGGCTTGCGACAAGTTAAAAGCGGCTGGCATTCCCGCTCTTGGGGTGGGCGATTCCGGGATTTGGGCCTCTGCCCAACTATTCGAAAACACCCTTCTTGGAGTCGTCGGGCCACAGGGCTGGACAGATTTGTTCAGCGGCAAAATGAAGTGGGACGACCCCAAGGTTAAGCAAGCGATGCAGTATTTCGCGAAAATGCAGAATTATCTGAACCCGGACCATGCCTCCCTAACTTGGGACCAAGCCGTCAAGGAGCTCATGGAGGGCAAAGTGGCGTTCAGCTCGATGGGAGACTGGGCTGATGGCGAATTCATTAAAGCTGGGAAGAAAGAGAAGGAAGACTTCGGCTGGATCAGTCATCCTGGTACTGATGGCTCTTTCATAATCGTGGCGGACGGCTTCACGTTAGCAAAAGGCGCCCCCCATAAAGAGGCGGCCATCGCCTGGCTGAAGAGTATCGGCAGTAGGGAAGCACAGGAAGCTTTCAATCCCCTCAAGGGATCGATCCCGGCGCGGACCGATGTCGACCAGTCAAAGTTTGATAATTACCATCGGTGGTCGATGGCCGAATTTGCCAATGACAAGCTGCTACCGAGCTGCGTCCATGGTGAAGCTGCCCCTGCGGCTTTCCAACAGGCGTTCAACGACGCGGTATCGTCTTTCATCGTGGAGACGAATGTCGAGAATTTCGCCAAGGCGCTCGTACTGGCGGCGCAGAAAGCTGGTCCAGAGACGGTTGGGATGGTCGATTTTGTAGGACAGGCAATTGGAGTTGAGAATTCTCAGATACCGGGGGCCGCGCCCGGTCAATATGCGAAAGAAGTCAATGGCGCCCGCAAGCTTAGTCTCAACCTCCGCTTTCCCAGGCGAAGTAATCAATTGGACGACAAGTCATTGGCGGACTTAGATCGCCTGGTCGAGCTGCTTGCAAGTCCAGAGTACCAGCAACGACAGGTGCTGCTCTTTGGTTTCTCCGACAGCGCTGGCAGCGCCAAAACGAATCTCGCAATTTCGAAGCGCCGCGCGAAGGTTGTGGCCGAACAACTGCGGATGCGTGGCATAACACCGTCGCTGGTGGACGGATACGGGAAGGATTTACCAATCGCTCCAAACGACACTGAGGAAGGCCGCGAGAAAAACCGGCGGGTCGAGATATGGCTACGTTAGCGGTTACGCTGTTCGACCCCCATTAATGGCTCATTTTTTGGGACAAGCTCAGATTTGACGGCAATCGGCGCGGCGGCCTCAGCATCGCGATTTTGGAGGTTCCGAGCCCCTGCAGCAGCCGCCGAGCCCGACATCGCAGGTGGTTGGGCGGGCTGAATCGATGAGCTTAGAGGCTCAGTTGAGGCCACTGGTGCTACCTCCAGGCCCGCATTTGGCGGCTGAGTTTGTTCAGATTCAGTTTGGTTTGCGTTGAAAGCCATATTCTTTTGCCTCGGCTCGCCGTCCGATGGACCGTCTTCCTCAGCTGGAGGCCGGGCTGCAACTAGACCTGCGATCTTTTGCACCTTCTCTTCTAGGCCTTCTACTTTCTTCAGCTCGGCTTGCAGCAGGCCAAGCTGATCTATCCCAACCTCGGCATTCTTTTGGGGTTGTTGCGCCTTGGCTTCCGTCTCCTTTACCTGGATTCGCGGCGCTTCACGCTGATTCGCCGCTAGCGCCGCGTCCCTTTGGACCTGTTGCGCCTTGGTTTCAGTGTCCTTCAGCCAAGCCTGCAGGGCGTCACGCTGGCCGGCCGTAAGCTCCACCTTGTTTTGAGCCGCTTCCACCTTGCCTTCGCGTGGCTCCGCAGAATTCGCCGCCTGTCCCTGAAGGCCGGCAGATTTTTCTGCCTTCTGCCGTTTAATGTCTGCATTCCACCATTTAGCCGCGGGAATCGTGAGGAAAATAACGAGCCCTGCGCCAAGCGCTAACAGGGCGCCGTTTTGAAGCCAGCGCCGCGCTCTCTGCGCTTTCAGGCTTTTTTGCAGGTAGTCAACCTGAGCGTCGCCGAGCGAAGCCTGGAAACTTCTGAGCAACGTTTCCGCCTCACTAATGCTTGGCCCGGAGTGGAGCAGATCACGCCTTCTGCGCCCGCGACTTAACCAGAGCTTGAAATTCGCCTCGAGCCGATCTCGCACGCGAAGAAGTCCCAAATCACCCGTTAACATTTGCCGAACTCTTGGCCAGTTCCGAAGCAGGCACTCCTGGGTGACGCCCACTTGCACCTCCGCGTTGGGACCTGTCTTCTCGGCATGGAAGAGGCCCTCTTTGATGAATTGGTCGATGACCCCTTCAGCGACTGTTTTCTGGCGCTCGCTAAGCTCGGGCGCAGAAACAAGGTCGTGGTACGGAACGGTCCGGCTTATCAAGGCACCTACTTCGCCAGGTCTGGTGGAAACCAGTTGCCGAATGATGGATTTAAAAGCAGCCTGTGCGTTCTCGTCCAGCGCCGAGAAAACGCTTTCCGCATGTTTGGCCAGCGCACCGTCAAGCTTTCCTAACTCATGATAATCGGACCAGCGGAGCACCCCATCTTTTCGCGACAACTGGTTTCGGCATAACTGCCAAAGCAGGTGCTCAAGCAGCGGCAGCGGTTTAGCATCGACCTCCATCGCTTCCAACAAAGCCGTATCCAAGCTTCGGCCCGTCTCAGGGTCGCGTTCGAAGCGCAGACCTGTCGCCTCTGCTGGCAAGTGGATCATGTCCCTAAGCTCCTGAGGACTAGGAGGGTGGAGATGAAATCTTCCTTTCAGGGCTTCCTCTCGGATACAAAGTTTCTTGAAAGAGGTATAGAAATCGCTCCGCAGCATCGCAACGACAAAAGCCGCTCGCCACTTAACCAAAGCACTCAATGCGGCGATATAACGTAGCTGCAGCTCTGGAGAAAACCCTCTGACAAATAACTCTTCCAGTTGGTCCACTACCAATGCGAGCTGCACCTTCGGTACAACCTGCCCCAGTTCGTCTTGGCCGGGAAGCTCGGCGCCTTGCTCCGGGTTGGCCGGAGAGACCTCGTGTGCGTCGAGGAAATGATCCAGTGCCTGCACGCTGAGGTACTGCAAGGTGTCCAGGAGCCGAAGCGCGGCGTTCTCCGGAGCTTCTCGCAATTCTGCCGCAAGTTTCTGCCAGCCGTCATGGGTTGCCGCATCGGGAAACTCCGGCACCGCGGACTCATCGAGAAGGGCTGCGGCAAGGGCGTCAAACGGATCGCCAGCGCCTACGTTACCAGGCCGGGTGAAGGCAACCCGCCAGAATCGGTCTCCCTCGGTTATCCTGATCTGAGTCAGAACCGGCAGAATACCCGCCCGAACCAGCGACGTTTTTCCACAGCCCTCCGGCCCCAGCACCAACACAAAGGGCCTTTTCGCTGCGGCCTGTTGCTGCAAGACACTGAGCAATTGTCCTACGGTTTTCGTTCGGCCGCAAAAAAACGGAGCATGTTCAGAGTCAAAGAACTCCAGCCCGCGAAAAGGATTTACTTCCCGATCCTGCGTCTGGCAGACCGGTTTCGACAAACTGTCCTGATAGACCTGGAGCTCTTTTTCAAATGCCATTGTCGCAGCCTCCGCTTCTCAGACTATGCATACGGCCGGCGCGGGTCCACGCTCCGGCATCGCTTCGCCAATGACAGCCAGTTACGCCTACTCAGCCGTAACGCTGAGTGAGAGGAACAGGCGAACACCAAAGGGTACTGCAAATTCGTTAAACGTGAAGGACTTTTCTTTGCGCAATGTTCCAATGCATTCCTCACGAGACGCCCTTTTAACTTCGGAATTTGCGCTTAACCCGCTGGTCGGACTTTGACAACAATTTCGCCGTTCTCCACGTGAATCGATTCGAGTCGCGTAAGAAATGCGTCGCCTTGCGGCAGCCTGGTTCTCATTCCCTGCTCCAGCGTTTTCTGGACCGTGTCGCGATAGCCTTGTCCGGTAAAAAGCCACGGAAGCCGATGTCCGTTCCCGACAATGTCCAAGCCTTTGATCTTCAGTTCATTCTTTTCAACCGCCAGACGTGCCCCAATTTTTCCATTGAAAAATCGGTGCCGAAAGGATGGGAGTCCGGGGAACTCCGCCATGAAATCCAAAGGAACGCTAACGTCGGCGACAATCCAGTCATCGATCGTCCTGAAACGCAGGTGTGATACCAGATCAGCATTCCTGCCTTCACCGAAGAACCATGCGTTCAAATCATCCGCGGAAAACCTGAACTCTGTTCCGGCCCCTTGGACCAAAGCCTTTTCAAAAGCGCCCCACTTCAGCCCTGCTGCATTCTGCTGAGCTGTCGCCGGTATTGGCTCGAAAGTTTGCGCTCGTGGCGACGTCATCTGGTAGATGCCCTGGTAGGCCGAAAACCCGCCCCAGAGAACCGCTCCGGCAATCAGCAGAGCGACAACAAGAAAAAGCAAGCAGCCACCGAGGCAAAATCCGTCGGCGGATCGCGATCTTCCCGCAGCGAGGCCGCGCCCCGCACCACTGGGATATAAGTGGATGAAGGCAGTGCTCATATGCAGGCATTGCGCTCCAGTCGCCGAACAGAGCGTGCCGATTTCTCCAGGATCGCGATTTTGTGCCTCGTCAAGACTCCTTGACCCCCTTCCCCCAATCTGCGTTCCGTCGATACCAGTCGATCGTTTGCTGGAGCCCGGCTTCAAAGTCATAAAGCGGTTTCCATCCTATTTCATGACGGAGCTTGCTCGAATCGATGGCATACCTTCTGTCATGGCCGGGGCGATCCGGAACGAATCGGATCAGTTCCTCGCCCTTGCCCAGGATTGAAAGAATCGTTCGAGCCACCTCAAGGATGTTTCGCTCGGCATCCGCACCAACGTTATAAACTTCGCCCGCGCGACCCTGCATCAGGACGTCGAACACCGCCGCGCAATGATCCTCGACATGAATCCAGTCGCGCACATCGAGACCGTCTCCATAAACTGGCAACGAACCATCCAAAAGAGTATGAAGAATCGTGAAAGGAATTAGCTGTTCAGGATGTTGATAAGGGCCGTAGTTGTTCGAACACCGCGTCACAACAACATCCTGCCCATACGTTTTGTAGGCCGCGAGAACCAGCAGATCGGCGGCTGCTTTGCTGGCCGAATAAGGCGAACTCGGATTGAGCGGGCTCCGTTCCGTGGATCGTTCCGTACCTGGTAAAGATCCATAGACCTGGTCTGTTGAGACCTGCACAAATCTTTTGACACCACGTCGTCTCGCCGCATCGAGCAGAGTGGTCGTGCCAATAACATTGGCGTGAATGAAATTTTCCGGTGATGCGATACCGCGATCAACGTGACTTGCCTGAGCGAAATTCACGACTGCGAAATAGCTGTGGTTAGTAAGAACCTCATCCATCCGTTCAGCATTGGCGATATCAGCCTTAAAGAATTCGTACCGATCACCGAACCGGGATGAGAACGGGGCGCTTGATTCTATTGAGCCCGCAGAAGTCAACGCATCGACATTTGTGATCATTTCGGGCTGATAGTGATCCAGGACATACCGAATAAAGTTCTTGCCAATGAACCCGCAGCCGCCAGTGACGAGTAGACGCATTGTCCGCCATGTATCATGGTCACCCGATCTTGCAACAGTTTAAAAAAGGAGGCAGGAGTTGCCGGCCCCTGGAGCTGGAGGGGAGTTACCAATGGCACTTTGCGCTGGTTGTGTCGCCATATTTAATTTGACCTTCGTGCCACGTATTTCTGACTTCCACTGCCGCCGCCCAAAAAAATGTCAAATCAAAAACGCGGCTCGCCGGGAGGCTCGCCTCACCGATCCCGTGCTGGGCGGACATGTCGTATGGTAGGGCGAAGCTCCGCTGAGCCGCCGCCGAAGGGCTTGAAAATGCGGCTCATCCGGCAAGGCCGGGCTCGCCTCACCAATCGCAGGCGCTGATCAAATTACCTGTCGCCTGAAAATCTTTGCTGGAGGGCATCCGCTCCGTTGGCGCCGTGGAACCGATGCCGTTATCGGCGCACCGCGGCTCGCCGGAGGCTCGCCCTACCGATGCAGGCACACAGTATACTAAGCTCTGCTGAGCCGCCACCGAAAGTCCTGAAAATGCGGCTCGTCCGGCAAGGCCGGGCTCGCCTCACCGATTTCGCAGGCGTTGATCAAATTAACTGCCGCGTAAAAATCTCTGCCGACGGGCGTCAGATTGAAGGTAACCGGAACCGTATCTCATTTGCGCGACCGCACCGGCGAGTCCTCCCATAACAAAAGCACGGTCTACGCCTGCCCGTCGGGCGGATTGTCCGAGCCAACTTCCGAGCGGTGCTCCTCTTGAACGGTCAGCTTTTTTACCCTCAGATCTGCCACATCAAGCTGATCGATCTTGAGCTGGCGCAGGTGGACTTGCTTTATCAGCATCTCCCGGATAATCAGGCGCCCAATGGCCAAAAAGCCGATGGCCAAACCTCCAATCGCCAACGCGCCCAGCGCTGCGGCTCCAGCAGCTTTGGCGCCGGTCGCTTCGGCGATGATTGCGCGGGCGTTCAACGGCTCGATGCTGACTACCCGCGCGTCGAAAATCAAGTCATCGACGCCCGTTCGTTTCTTTCCGCTGAGGCAGGAACCCGTGCAAAACTTTCGTAGCAAGCCCACTAGAATCCTTGAAAAGCAAATTCGGTTGCAGATGACTGAAGTTTTTTCGTACCCGCACATTAAGCATTAGATGGTCCCGCTTTTCAAGGATTCTATAGCGAGACCGCTTCGGCCAACCGCGCTGCTCCCGGCGCAAGCTTGGATCCTCAAATCTCGACGCCCCGAGGCGCAGCCGCGCTACTTCATCACCATGCGCTCCGTCATTGCCTTTTCCACCTGTTGGCGCCCACTTTCAAACTCGGCTTCGGAGCCGGTCACACTGATTTGAATCCTGGGTAGGATCGTTACGGTGACTTTCGAAAACGGCTTTGGAACTGCGAATCCATCCCACGAGTTGAATCGCCAGCAGGCCGAATACTCAATCAGCAGCGGCATCAAGGGGACCTGGCACCGTTCCGAAAGCAGAATAACTCCAGGCCCCAGACTGTAACGGGGACCCCGGGGTCCGTCGGGCGTCACACATAGGTCGTACCCGTCCTCCAGGGTTCGAATCAGGTCCAGAAGAGCCCCGGCGCCTCGTCTCGAACTCGAACCGCGCACGGAGCCGAGACCAAAGCAGTGAACGAATTCTGACAAGTAGGCGCCATCCCGACTCGCACTTGTCAGTACCCGCAAACCCTTTCGGTTTGGGTAATATCGGCGATACAACACAGGCATTGCCAAAATCCGGTTATGCCAGAGCAATAAAATCACCGGTCCGGGAACCGCATCATGGAGAAATCCCGCTTCATCGATTATTTTATAACGCAAAGTGGCGCACAGTATTCGAACAAGCATTGATCCCAGCCGGATCAAGGCGCGTTGTGCCAGCGGAATTTGGTGAATCCTCGCAGATCCGGCCAAGTCGGGCATCATGTCCCTATCGCCGCACGCTGAAAATGGGTCAACTTTAAATCGTTGTAGCTTCGTCAGACAGACTTTCGCCTTCCTGCATCGGCACGACCGAATCCGTCATCCAACAATTATCGAAGTCGCCGTCGTGTTGTTTGCTAAGCACAAATAAATAGGTCTGTTGAGGACCTTCTGCCGGAGTGATCCTTATTGCGACCGTTGCGAGATCCCCCTCTATCTGGGACTCGGTCACCGAGGACGCCAGATTATTGATCATCGGCAAATAGGCCGGGCTCTTCAGAATTGAGACAAAATGCTCCAACGGCCCGGTAAAACTCTTGTTGGAAGGAGAAGCGAACCGAAACGTGCGCTCAATTCCACCATCGGCGTGAGGTTCATCGTTGTGCTGCAACGCATTGACTTGATACTGAACGACTTGCTCCGGACTCAGCCCCGGCTTCGGAGCAAGGTCAGGAACTTGCGCCAATCCCGCAACCATCTCCGGAAAAGCCAAAGCCAACACAGTTATCCAAAATGCTTTCACCTGTTTTCTAAATACGCTCAGCGTCCGCCCTTAGATGTCAAACGTTGTGACGACACTCGCCGGCTCGCAGGTCGCATCCCAACCGAAAAAGTTGCGATGCGTGAACTGATGCCCCTGTCAGTTCGCAGAACGCCGTCACAAGATTGTTACAATAGAATGTTTGCCCTACCAAGGGTTTTTGCAGACTGGAGAAAAGTACAATCCCTATGAGCGCACTACGACAATCATTTCTCCTTCTCGTATTTCTCGCGATCCAGTTTCCCTTTCCGAAAGCCCACGCTGCTACCGAGCTTCAGGGCGCCGGCGCAACCTTCCCGGCCCCACTTTATCAACGCTGGATCGCCGAGCATACGAAGAGCACGCCTGATATTCAGATCAATTATCAGGCCGTGGGCAGCGGTGCGGGAATCAAACAGTTCACCCAGAATCTAGTCGCATTCGGCGCCAGCGACGCCGCGATGAAGGACGACGAAATCGCAGCCGTCAAACAGGGCGTTGTGTTGATTCCAGCCACTGCCGGCAGCATTGTACTGGCCTACAACCTGCCCGGGGTCGAAAATCTCAAACTTTCCCGCGAAGCGTATGTCGGCATTTTTCTCGGAAAGATCAAAAAATGGAGTGATCCGGCAATTGCCAAGACGAACGAAGGCGTGAAAGTTCCAGTCACTGCAATTACAGTGTGTGAGCGGTCGGACGGAAGCGGCACGACATTCGTTTTCACAAAACATCTGAGTACAATCAGCCCGGAATTCAAAGATCAGGTCGGAGAGGGCACAAGTGTTACCTGGCCGACAGGGGTCGCTGGAAAAGGGAACGACGGGGTCACCGCGTTGGTCAAGCAGACGCCTGGAGCAATCGGATACATTGAATATGGATACGCAGTACACAACAAAATCCCCTTCGCAGCGCTCCAGAACAGATCGGGCGCATTTGTGACCGCGACGACCGCTTCGGGGAAGGCCACGCTGGCCACGACCCAGTTTCCTCCTGATTTGCTGCGCGCATGGCCCTCCGACCCCGAAGGCAAAGAGGCCTATCCGATCGCCACCTTTACGTGGCTCCTTCTGTACAAGAAATACGATAATGCATCCGTGGGCGAAGCCGTAAGGAAGTTCGTCAATTTCGGACTTACTGACGGCCAGAAGTTTGCCGAGGAACTCGGCTATATTCCACTTCCAAAGGAAGTAGCAGGGAAATGTTTGGAAGCCTTGAAGACCGTGCAATAGTATCGGCCTGAATGGAGGCCGTTTGCATCAGGGAAGAGGTAGCCAGCCTTGAAACCGGCTTATGAAACAAACTCGTCGCAGAAATGACCTTTTCCTTGTGATTACTTGGGTGGCTTCCATAGCCGCGGTGGCCACCCTTCTGTGGATTCTGGAAAGCATCATCACCCCAGCGATGCCCGCGATCCAGAAAACCGGTCTGTCATTCTTCACCAGTACGGTTTGGGATGTAAATCGAGACCGTTATGGCGCTGTGCCGTTTCTTGCCGGGACCGCGATCAGCTCGACCATTGCATTGCTTCTGGCGCTGCCCCTGGGAGTATTTATTGCGCTTTTTTTGAGCGAAAACTTCCTCCCGGTGCCGATCCGCCAAACGATTCGCTTCGTTGTCGAACTGTTGGCAGCGATACCTAGCGTGGTCTTCGGACTGTGGGGTATCGCAGTCGTGATTCCCATGGTACGAGAATTCGGAGGATTGCTTTCGGACAATCTGGGATTCATCCCGCTCTTTGAGGGGCCGCCTACAGGAAACAGCACATTGACCGCGAGTCTTGTGCTTGCGCTCATGGTATTACCTACGGTCACGGCCATCTCGCGCTCGGCGCTCGTCGCCGTACCGCAGACCTTGCGGGAAGGATCCTACGCGGTGGGCGCCACTCGTTGGGAAACAATTTTTCGCGTGTTATTGCCAACCGCAGCCCCAGGAATCGTCGCTGCGACGATTCTGGCATTCGGACGCGCGATGGGGGAAACCATGGCGGTCGCGATGTTGATCGGAAACAGTCCTCGCCTGAGTTGGTCGCTGCTTTCGCCGGGAGGAACCCTTGCCGGTCTTCTCGCCAATCAGTTCGGTGAAGCAAAAGGGCTGCAGGTAAGCGCACTGATGTACGCAGCTCTGGCTCTGGTTCTGTTGACGTTATTGGTCAATATAGCCGGCGAGGCAGTGTTGCGACGTGCACAAAAATCACTCGCCGGAGTTCGCTGACGCTATGGCCACCGCTGCTTCATTCGTGGAATCGCGCGCCGAGCCGCTGAAAGCAACCGACGGCCGATCGCGGGTAAGAATCTTCAGAAACAACCTGTGGTCGGTTCTTTGCATCGGACTTTCGTTTTTGACGCTGATACCCCTGTTCTCGATTGTTTTCCTCGTGCTGCAAAAGGGATTGCCTCTTTTGAAGCCGGAAGTTTTCAGCCAGCTTCCACCTGCTCCGGGTCTGACCGGAGGAGGGTTTGGCAATGCGGTTCAAGGGACCGTGGTGATGGTCCTGATCGCTTTGTTGCTTTCTTCGCCACTTGGTGTGTTGGCTGCGGTCTACGTTTGCGAATACGGGGCGAGGTCGCGCCTGTCGCACCTCGTTCGGTTTGTTGCAAAACTTTTGACAGGGGTCCCCTCGATTATTTGCGGTGTGTTCGCTTTTTCGGTGGTTGTCCTGTCAACGGGCACATCCTCCGCGCTGGCCGGCGGAGTGGCTCTGGCGGTCCTGACGTTGCCGACGATCCTGCTGACGACCGAACAAGCATTGCTCGGCGTTCCTAAGGCGTTACGCGAGGCGTCTTATGGTCTTGGTGCGACAAAATTCCAAACGATCGTTCGTGTTGTCCTTCCCGAGGCTCTTCCTGCCATCATGACCGGCGTCATGCTTGCAGTCGCCAGGGCAGCCGGAGAGACCGCTCCGGTCCTTTTCACCGCCGCCTTCAGCAACTATTGGCTCAAATCTCTGATGCAGCCGGCGGGCTCGCTCTCCGTGCTCATTTACAATTTTTCCACGCTCCCGTACGACTACCAAATCCAGATGGCGTGGACTGCCTCGCTCGTTCTTGTTGTTTTGGTGACAATTACAAACGTGATTGCACAGGTCGTTTTCACCCGCCGCAAACGCTGACCGGCAATCCGGGCTCCGGCAACTGGTGGTGGAAGCTCTCGTCCCAACTTTCTCGCGAGGCGGGTGGTAGGGCCGGATTTCCGAGCCCTTCGGTTTACGGCTTGCACCCCCCGCTCTCCCCGGGCGGCTCGGAGCTCCGCCCCTAGCCCGCAAAAATCACGCGTTGTGAGAAGCCACGCCCATATTGCGGGCTAGAAACAACCTTCCAGTCATTTATGTCTCGCTAAACACACGCGAGATCGGACCTTACCGCCGCTCCTATGCTTTGCCGGGAACCCTACTTTCTATAACTCACGGCTTCCTTACCTTGCGGTTGAGGCGCGACGGACGTAACTTCTCGAGGCCCTCCCCAGCGGAAAGTTACTGCCGCGCTCACTATATCGACCGAGGCATCAAATGTCCCTCGGAGATTGTGTCCCTGAGCGTCGGTAACATTTACTATGGGATCCAGAACAAACAGGTGCCCGTACCCCAGATCGACATCGCAAAAATGGGTGACGGACCAACGAAGCCCCGTCGTAAGGAAATACCTGTTGCTGTCAGGAATGCGCGGCGTTCGCATATCGGCACTTGGTATGGGTGTTTCGTCGTAAGCAAAGCCGAGGCGGAGCGTGAGATTTTTCGTTGCATACCACTCCACTCCGACCGCATAACGCAGGGCGTCGCTGTATTGGAGGCTTAGTATATTCGGGGGTGTCGTCGCATTTTGAAAAGTAATCGGGACACTTTGGAGCCGACTCCACCGTGTCCAGGCAATGTCACCCATCAGCGCGAATTGCCGAGCGAACCGCTGATAGGCGCTGAAGTGATAGATTTCCGGAAGGTTCACCTCCGCATTCGCGTTCTGATCAGGGAAGATACTCTGAAAGAGATTTGGCTGCGGAAATTGGACGGGCGCGCCTGGAGCTGTCAGGCTGGGCACATCGCGAAAACTCGCCGGTCCGTGAATTTCGTGAGTGATCCCGGATCGATAGCTAACACCGACTCGCCCGTCCTGAAAGAATTCGCGTTCGTCTCCCTTCCAGTACTCGAAGATGGCTCCGAGGGTGAAACCAGTTTTCCAATCGTTTCCGCTGACCTCTGATACGCCATCTCGCCCTCCCGGAACAAAGCCTGCATTGTTATAGGCCCGCCGGGTCGCATTCACCACAGCGGGTATCGCGGGCACCGGGACGCCACGCGCAGCTAACAGAGCGGGCAACGCCTGTTCGAACTGCCCGAGCGCCTCAGCTCCGGCCAACCCAAAGTCTATCGCCTCTGTAAGCCGGGCGGACGCATACTGAATGTCGAGACTTGCTCCCAGTGAAAGCCTGTCGAATACGCGGTAGGCAATGGTTGGTTGAATATCGTAAGTGGTGAGCTTCGTGCGCAACGCGAAATAGCGTCCCACCCAGCCCGGGGTATAATCGGTCTCAAGGCCGAACGGCACGCTCAGGCCAATACCGACTGTGAGGTCTCCGTATTGCGCGCTTCGGAAAATCGGCTGTGATAGATAGACATTCGGCAAAACATGGGCAACTCCGCCGTCACCCCCGTTTCCACCGCTGAGGGGCAGGTTATTGAACGGGGTATTTGGCAATTTGTAGCGCGATCCATCATTGGTGAAATTTGCCTGAGGGATGACACCCTGAGCGCCGAGTTGAAATTCACCCTCATGAAGCAACGCAATTCCGGCCGGATTAAAGAAAATCGTGGAAACATCGGAGGCCTGAGCTGCGCCGCCTGCATAGGCAACCCCTAAACCGCTTACGCTTTGCTCGTTCAGTGCAAAACTGCCGGCTTGTACAGGGTGCGCAAAAGGCCACGCAAAAGCAACCGAAGTCGTTACAATAATGCCTTTCAAATAACGATGGATTTTCAGTATGCGCATAGCGGCAAATAGAACAGAAAAGGGGCATTTCCGGTGCACAGGAATTAATAATTATCAGTGAACGACACGCCTCTGGTAATTACAACTCAATTTTGAAACTGCTTGAAAATCGAGATCTCAGAGGAAGATTATGTGGGGTATAAACAAATCCGGTACATTAGTTTTGTATTTGGTTAGTCTGCTCTGTAGCGAAGCTTAGAGATTGGTTGGTATGCAGACGCCGCGACGCCTATTCGATCTCCTGGAATTCCAGCTTGAGCATTGCCCCCAGCCCGACGCGTTTGCCCAAAAGACCGATCGAAAATGGCTGACTTACTCCACCGCGTGGCTTGTCAAAAGCGTTAACGAGCTTGCGTGGGGATTGCATTTCTGGGGTATCTGTAAAGGCGATCGCGTCGCTAATGTGACCGAGAATAGCCGGGTCGAATGGAATATAATCGATGGCGCTGTAACGAGTCTCGGAGCGATTCATTTGCCGATCTATCCCAATATTTCCGCTCAGGACTATGAATTCATCCTGAATGATTCCGGGGCGAAGCTGATCTTTGTTTCAAGCGAAAGGCTGTTCCGGATCATCTCATCATTGCGCCCAAGGCTTAAAGACCTCGAAGCAATCTACACCTATGACCTGGTAAAGGGCGCAACCAGTTGGCTCGAGCTGAAAACCGCGGGCGAAGCGGGTCTCCGCGATCCTGTGAACAAAGCCACGCTCGATGATATCAAGAAACAAGTCCGCCCGGAGGACTGCGCCACTTTGATTTACACATCAGGAACAACCGGAAATCCCAAAGGAGTCATGCTTTCGCATTCGAACCTTATCTCAAACTGCTTGGCATGCGCTCCCCTCATTCAGAGCAGTCCGCACGAGCGCGCGCTATCTTTCCTTCCTCTTTGTCATATCTACGAGCGGACCGTAATCAACATCTACGTCTATCTCGGCACGTCGGTCTCCTACGCTCAATCCCTTGAGACCATCGGGGAGAATCTTCGAGAGGTGCAACCCCAGATTTTTTCGACGGTCCCGCGGCTGCTCGAGAAAATATATGAACGCATCGTCGAACGAGGATCAAAGCTGCGCGGATTCAAGAAAGCTCTTTTTTACCAGGCTCTCAAACTGGCTTCGGGATTTGAACCCGATCGACCCCTTGATCTACTTCGCGCTCTGAAGCTAGCACTCGCTGACTTCTTTGTTTTTTCGCGATGGCGGGCCGGTCTCGGAGGACGAATCAGAGCCATTATTTCGGGTTCGGCTTCTTTGCAACCTCGATTGGCTCGCATTTTCTGGGCCGCGGGAATGCCTGTATTTGAGGGCTACGGTCCGACTGAGGCATCTCCTGTTATTGCTGTAAACCACTTGGCGAAGGGATGCCACAAAATCGGCACGGTCGGGCCGGTGATACCCGGCGGCAGCGTAAAAATCGCCAAAGACGGCGAAATCCTTTATCGTGGCCCCAACGTGATGATGGGCTACTACCGCCAGCCCGAGCTGACAGCTGAGGTTGTTGATGCGGAAGGATGGCTTCACACCGGGGACGTCGGCGAGTTTGACGGGATTTTCCTGAAAATTACTGACCGCAAAAAGGAAATCTTCAAGACTTCCGGAGGCAAATACATCGCTCCACAGCGAGTCGAAAACTTGATGAAAGAATCCCCTTTCATTTCCCAACTGATGGTGGTCGGCGAGAATCGAAAATTTCCGGCCGCGCTTGTCATTCCAGCGTTCAAGACGGTAACTGAGCATTTTAAAAGCATGGGCGTGCATCTAGGCTCCAACGCCGAGCTCACCGCATCCGCTGGAGCAAAGGCCCTCATCGAGTCTGAAATCCAGCGTCTCAACAGGCGGTTGGGCCATTTTGCTCAAATCAAAAAATTCGTTTTGCTCCCACAGGATTGGTCGATTGCCGGGGGTGAATTGACACCGACCTTGAAGTTAAAACGAAAGCAATTGCTCAAGAAGTACGAAAACGAGATCGAGTCCCTCTATTCGCCGGAAGCCCGCGGCGCTCCGGACACCGGGACCGAAAGGGCGACACAGTTGCCCGGCCCGACCTCTAATGTGCGGGAAGAGAATCGAGTTTGAATATCGGGTACGGGGTCATGAGCGAACCAATTTACATTGTGGAAGGGCTTCGGACGCCGTTCGCAAAAGCGGGTACCGACTTAGCCGATGTTGCGGCCGTCGAACTTGGCAAGATCGCCGTTAGCCAGCTCCTGGCCCGCTCAGGAATTGATCCATCAGAAATTGAAGAGGTGATTTTTGGCTGCGTCGCCCAGCCACCCGACGCCGCAAACGTTGCCCGAGTGGTTGCGCTTCGGGCCGGAATCCCCGAGTCAGTACCGGCAATTACAGTTCACCGCAACTGTGCTTCGGGATTTGAGGCCGTTACTCAAGCCGCGGAAAAAATGCTCATTGGAAGAGGCGACATTTTTATCGTGGGCGGCACCGAAAGCATGTCGCAGATTCCACTGCTGTTTTCGTATGACGCCGCAAAAAAGTTTAGCGCGTTGGCTCGTGCAAAAAATCTTTCGCAGAAATTAGGCGTCCTCACCAGTTTTCGGGCCACGGATTTTCAACCCCGAATAGGCCTGCAACTGGGATTGTCCGATCCGGTTAGCGGTTTCAACATGGGGCAGACCGCTGAAAATTTAAGTCGCGATTTCCACATTAGTCGCGAAGAACAG
>Ga0182035_10000538_pt1 | contig 17735 bp, 10 predicted proteins | sample flu12Cox44000170_FD_125969 | JGI IMG/M metagenome (GOLD analysis project Ga0182035, IMG submission 125969) | Lab enrichment of tropical soil microbial communities from Luquillo Experimental Forest, Puerto Rico - flux4day.12C.oxic.44.000.170 | ecosystem: Environmental > Terrestrial > Soil >...
CGACCCAGTCCCAACTCGTGGGATCCGAGCTGTTTTCGTACTGACCGATGCGAATGAAACTGATACCGGCGTCGAAGATGCGCGTCCACCACCAGCGGTTCCAGGGCACGTATGGATCGCGAGGCAGGTCGGAATTAATGCCAAAACCGTCGCGGATTTGGATGGATCGTCGCGGCACCAGATGATTTTGGGAGTTCCTGCTGGTCCTCGCGCTCCTCGGATGCACGGCCGCGGCATAGGCCAGGGCCATTACCAGTATTGCGAATAGGACCACAAGATTGGAGACAACTCGATGAGCATTGGGAGAGTTAATCATTTCCTTGGACCTCGCGGGTGGGCCGAAGTCGTTGATTTGCCGCCTTGTTTATCACAAAAATCCCGCCTCGTGGCAAGCGCCACGAAGCCCGGAACATCGGCCTTTGTGTTAGTCTTGTTCCGGTTTTTCACAGCCAAGTTCGGAATTTTGACGGTCGCCGCGACGGACCGGCCGGCAATTTGCCGTTTTAGAATTACACGAGGCGAACGATGGGGAAGCACCAACACAGCCGCAGAGAATTTATCGGGCTGGCCGGGGCCTCGAGATCGTTCGCACCGTTGTAGGCGGCTCCACAGTTTATTCTTCTGCGTGAGACATCCAGTCCAATCGTGGCTTCCACAAGCAGCCAAAGCGGAATATCGTACAAACTTCAGCCAGGGCCTGCCCTTCAAGGATTTAGGAGGAGCTCTGCATTCTTTAAGTCTGTAGTGAAGAAACCCGGAAAGCGTCAATTCATTCAGACGCAGTCGGGAGTACGCATGGATCTCCTTTCGACCGGAACACAAATGCTTGAGACCATGCTTATGCGCGTCCCGCCGGCGACGGGAAGTGACGCCGGTAGGATTGGACTATCTAGGTCAACACACCCCAACTTTCTAAAGCCAGAGCGAGCCAGAGTGGAGACGCTCCCGGCCGGTCAGAATGTCAAGCGCAGGGAAAACTGCTGTACGCGCGGGTAGGTTAGCGTTCCGCTGTACAAGCCGAAACCGCCGTCGTCAGAGCCGTTGTCAATCGAATTGGTGTCGAAACGCACGGAATTCGTGACGTTGAAGACGTCCCATGCAAACTTTAGCGCCACTCGCTCATTTACTTTCCAGGTTTTTGCCAAGCTGGCGTCGATGCCGAAGAAGCCCTGGCCACGGAAAGCATTGCGGCTTCCCGCCTCTCCCGGATACGCGAAGCGGAGCGGAGTGAGTGTTGCGGGAACATCCGGTGTGATGGAGACTCCGGCAACTACCGCGGCAGGATTCGGGAAAGCGATCGGCGCGCCAGTCACCGGATCATGAAATAGTCCCGATTGAACAGGGCCCGTCTCGACCATGAAGTCGTTGAACAAGAAATTGTTGGTGAACCCGCGTGTGTCAACGACGCTGAATGGCAATGCGCTGGTCCAGCGACCCAGGCCCGATAGTTGCCAACCACCGATGATTTCGTCCAGCCCTGCGCCGGCCTTGCCACCAAGCCACTTACCGCGACCGAATGGCAGCGCGTACACCCAGGTTGTGGCGATGACGTGGCGGATGTCGAAATCCGATGGCGCATAGTTCAGTCTGGGGTTCCACGGATTCTCGATAAAGCTTCGGGTGGTGCTTCCGGGACCGAGGCCGCTTACCGTAGTGGAAGTCGTGCCCTGGGAATTCGTCCGTTCGGCATCCGACCCCATATCCATGGATTTTCCAAAAGTGTAGCTAAAATCCATTTGTAGCCCGTGGGTCATGGGATGACGCAAGATGAATTGCCCGGCGTCGTAGTTGCTGATCCCGATGGAGGACCAGGCCATCAGCGAAGAGAATTGCGGATTCCAGAACGGAACCGGCGGCAACCCAAAACAAACCGGCGAACCGCCCCCGTTCGCCAATTGTGTAGCAAGCAGGCCCAAACGGAACGGTGCGCCTATCTCTCGACCAGGGCGGTTGGCCCACCGGAAACCAGACGGGCAGTTGGCGCTTCCCCCTGAGCCAGTATAGATGTTCTGGGTCGCGCTGAATCCGTTGGCCGCCGCAGTAGGGAAGAGGTCCTCAAAGTAGGGAATTGGCGGAATCACCGCATTTCTGTTTTGGCCGTGTGCCAAGGCGAACTGGGTCATCAATGTGGCAGCAGTGAAGTAATCCATCCCAGACTTGGGGTCGACAAGATCGGTGGCCGCGGCAAGATCGAGCTGCTGTAACAAATGCCTTCCACGCCGCCCCACATAGGCTACTTCAAGCGTGAATCCACCTTGAAGCTGGCGTTGCACGGACAAATCCATAGCAATGGAATAGGGGGTTTTAAGGTTGCCATCGATCCCATTGGAGTTGAACGTAAATCCGGTCGTGTTCGGGTCATCTGGGGGAGTTGCCGGATAACTTACACTGGAATTGGGCGGAGGAAGAATATTGGTGGGCACGCTCGTCCTCCCTACGTATCGCGGAGCATCATCTGGTGTAAGAATATTGGACGGTGCCGCTTGCGTGCTGGTCAGTCCGAAAGAGCCAAACTGGCTGAACCCGTCTACAATTCCTTCGCCAAAGTGATCGTAGTACATGCCGATGCCAGCCCGGATGGAGGTCTTTCCGGGGCCGCCAAATAGGCTCTTCCCGATACCTTCGTTGAGACCCGGTGAATAGGCGATCGAAAAGCGGGGCGCGAAGTTGTCTTTGTTCATCGGCCAGTAGGGCTGGCCACCGCGGCTCTGACCGGAAGGTATGAAGGAGAATTCCGGCTGGTCGCCGAGACCTTGCCTTGCAGCGATCGCCCGGTTCTCAAACCATTGGTGCAGGTCGACGGTCGGAGCCACCTCCTGGCCGTCTACTTCGTAAGGGGTTTCGAGCAGGCTGTGCCGTAGGCCGAGAGTGACCGTCAAGTTCGGTTTCAGGCGATAGGAGTCCTGCACGTACCATTCGAATTCGTTAGCTTTGAAGTGACGCGGGATTAGTTGACCAATGGGCAAGAGCGTCGCCTGGGTGCCATCCTGCGAAACCTTATAGTTGTTGTTGGCGGTGATCGTCGAGAGCAGGCCGGCCATGCTCGTTACGGCGTTGTCATAGCTGGTGCCGAAGCAGCCGGCTACTCCGGGATAGCCGAACGCGGCTGGATCGAAGCTCTGCCCCGTGCCCGCGATCGCCGCCTGACTGATGTTGCCCGCCCCGCTCGATGCGGAAGCAAACGATACGGCGTTCGAGGCCGTGTTGTTATGAATGATGCGCCAATTCACGCCAAACTGCAGGGTGTGCTTTCCCTTGATCCAGTTCACGTCGTCCAGGAAGTTGTGTACAGGAACGTTGAGAAAGGTGCTTCGACTTTCCGCAGTCAGCGGGCTCAATCCGGCGAAGTCGGAATAGGATGCGGTTCCGGCACCCGTGACGTTCAATCCCTGTCGGATGTAGCCATAACGAAAATTGTTTATCAAGTTCTGCCTAAGGGTCCACACATGGCCTGCAGCCAGCCCTTTCGACGTGTCGATGATCTCCGAACTGGCTGGCTGTCCGGGAAACTGCGGTGAAGCCGAAATTCTGTCGCCTTGCTGAATGCCGCGAACAAACAAGTGGCTGTGATCGGACATTTCATAGTCCATCTTGGCGATGTAGGTATTAAGGCTCGCCGGATTAGGCGCAGAAAACGTGAAGCCTCCGGTGTTGAGTCCGTCGCCGCCAAACGTGTTTGGCATGGGATAGGCTTGGAACGTAGCAAGAGAATTAGGATCGGCGCCTGGCCCCCAGGGGCAAGTCCCTTTCGATGAGCAATTCGGATCCATGGCTCCCAGGTCATCCTTGGGGCTGGCATTCGGACAGTTGCCCTTGGATACGGATACGGAGCTGCAAAGGGTGACGAGGTTGCCGGCCGCGGCCACATATTTTAAGGTGCCGTTGCGAAAAGATTGCGTAGGCACGGTTTGGAACACTTGCTTGTTCTCGGCCGTTCGCTGGCCTTCGTAGTTGAAAAAGTAGAATAGTTTGTCATGCTTGATCGGGCCTCCGACCGAAGCCCCAAACGTATTGCGAATCAGGGAGCCAGGTTTGTTCGGCAGGCCGGCTTGAAGTTGTGCCGTCTTGTTAAAGAAGTCGTTCGCCACGGCCGCCGCGTTGCGGTTGTATTCGTAAACGCTCCCGTGGAGTTGGTTCGTGCCGCTCTTGGTTACAAGAACCACTTGCGCACCGGAGGATCGGCCACTATCTGCATTGGCGTCTGTCGTGGTCACTCGGAACTCTTCCAGAGAGTCCAGTGTCGAGCGCAGAACGCCGGTGAAGGCGTAACCCTGCCGCTGGTCATTATTGTCGATTCCATCTAAAGTCACATTGGTTTGATCCGACCGCGCTCCCGCAACCGCTCCGCTGCGGCTGTCCGTGTCGCGGCTGGCGCTGCTAATATTGTTGAATTTTTGGCCCAGATAGAGCACTCCAGGCTGCAAGCTCAACAGGTCAGGCACATTTCTCCCTTCCATCGGCAGTGCTTCTACTGTCGTGTTGTTGACGGAGTTTCCGATGCTGGCATCCGTGGCGTTTATGGTTTGAACTTCCGTGCTAACTTCGACCGTGGTTTTGGATTCCTGAACGGAAAGCGTGAAGTTGATCGTTGCCGGCTGGTTTACAAGTAATTCGGCCTCTTTGGACTGAGTTCCAAAGCCCGCCATGGCGACTCTCACGGTGTAGCGGCCCGGAGGGATCTGCAGGAAGCTATAGTCGCCGCTGGAATCCGTAGTTCGGGTCATATGTGCGCCAGTGGCCTTATTGTCCAGAGCCACTTGTGCGTTCGGCACGACTCCCCCGGAGGGATCGGCGACCGAGCCGCGCAGTGACGTGAGCGCCGTTTGGCCAAGGAGCGTATCAGCAACTACAAGAATCAAGCCCAATGACGAAAGTTTCCAATTTTTCATCGGCGATCTCCTGCAGACCGATTTGCGGAAAGGCTACGACTGACGGTGCTCGGAGGGAAACCAATGTTTTTGCTCGCCGCTCGTGGAAAAACAAAGAACGGCTGAGAAATAGCTGAGAATGCGTGGTCCGGACACAAGAAGTTATTCCGTGCGGCCATCGGAATTGGCCTGCACCCCGGCCGGCCTCCAGCTCTCGACCGTTCACAACGGTTCTACCTTGCTGCAACAACCTTACAATAGTTGTGCAAAGTTATGGAGAGCGTACCGGATTGTCAAGTGAAAACTTCTCAGGGTTCTCCGGGGCCATCGGGATCCGTCGGTAGCCTCGACCAAAATGCGCAACACGCGTCAACAGTCTGTTTCTCGTTGACATCCGTTGGACTGGGCATTGCGTACCGCTTCGCGGCGCCAAATTTTCAAAGCCCAAGGCGTCAAGGGAGATTCCACCGAGAATTGCTCCGCGCCATCTGCTGGTAAGCATTCGGACCAGCGCCTGGGGCTAGCGGGTCGGTTCGCCAGGACAACTGCCTATTAATCCCTGGCTGTGAAAGGGCCGAGAGAGCCATCGGACGAGCAGGTAACAAGAGAAATGCAAATTTACAAGACCAAGGTAGGCGTGGAGAATATCGACCTGGACACAAATGACTTTGCTTTCGTTGGTCTCGAGCGATCGGCAATGATGGGAAGGAATTCATGAGCAAAGACTACGACCGCTATCTGGGGATGGATCGGCCTATTGCGCGCCGAGATTTCATCAATGGGGCGGCCGTAGTCATTGGCGGCGCCCTCTTTGCCGGAACCACGCTTGGCGAGGGTGGACCAGGCATCGAACCATCGAACCAGGCTGATGACGACCCGCCAGTGCTGACGGGCCTTCGCGGGAGCCATCCCGGCTCGTTCGAAACCGCGCATAGCCTTCGCGATGGCACTTTTTGGAAGACAGCCCCAGCACCCGTCGATACGAAGGAAGCTTACGATCTCGTTCTCGTAGGCGCTGGTATCAGCGGCCTCTCGGCAGCGCACTTCTTTCGAGAGCACGTTGGAAAATCATCTCGAATTCTCCTTCTGGAAAATCACGACGACTTTGGCGGCCACGCCAAACGAAACGAGTTTCATCTCGGGGGAAAGCTGCAGTTATGCAATGGAGGGACTCTTCTTATTGACAGCCCAACGCCCTACAGCCGGCAAGCAGACGGATTGCTGAAGAAGCTGGGCATCGATCCACCAAGGCTTGAGGAAGCAACTGCCGATCGCACTTTGTATCCTTCTCTAGAACTCAAACCCGCACTCTTTTTTGACCGGGGGACATTCGGGTCCGACAAACTCCTGGTAGGCGTCCCGGGCGGCGGTCGCGGCTGGCCTCACGAAAGCGAGAAAGCGAAGACATGGAAAGACTTCCTGGCTGATGCGCCTCTGAGCGAGGCCGTGCGCGAGGACATTGCGCGCATCGAGGAATCAAAGACCGACTATATGCCTGGCTTTACCTCTACAGAAAAGAAGGCTCGGCTTTCCAAAATGAGCTACCGGGACTTTCTATTGAACATCGCAAAAGCAAATCCCGGGGTGATCCCGTTCTACCAAACGCGCACGCACGGTGAGTGGGGCGTTGGCATCGACGCCGAGCCGGCTCTCGATTGCTGGGCCATCGGATTGCCGGGATTTCAGAGCATGCACCTCGAGCCCGGTGCCGCTCCCAACATGAGCTATTCCGCGGCAGGATATGCGAACGGGGGCTCGTATCGCTACCACTTTCCGGACGGAAATGCCACGATTGCCCGCCTGCTTGTCCGCGACTTAATACCGGAGGCGATCCCCGGGCACTCGGTAGAGGACATTGTGACTGCGCGCGCAGACTATTCTAAATTAGACGAGCCGGCTTCTTTGATTCGGCTAAGGCTGAACAGCACCGTTGTGGCAGCCCGAAACGTGGGCAAGCCCACGGCCGCGCAAGAAGTTGAAGTCACTTACACGCGTGGAAAAGATTTGTTTAAAGTCCACGCGAAGTCATGCGTGCTGGCCTGCTGGAACATGATGATTCCGTTTCTGTGCCCGGAATTGCCCGAGAAACAGAAGGAGGCGCTCCATTACCTGGTCAAAGTGCCACTCGTCTACGGTACTGTCGGCATCCGGAACTGGACTGCATTTCGAAAACTTGGAATACAATCTGTGCGTGCGCTAGGCTCGTATTGGGATTCCGTCAGCTTGAATGCCGCCATCAACATCGGCGACTATCACAGCCCGAAATCCCCCGAGGAGCCCATCCTCTTGCATCTTAGCCGGACACCCTGCAAGCCGGGCCTTCCGGCTCGGGAACAGCACAAAGCCGGACGCATGGAACTGCTGGTAACTTCGTTTGAAGATTTCGAGCGCAAGACGCGTGACCAACTCGCGCGTATCCTCGGCCCAGGTGGCTTTGACCCCGCGGAAGATATTGAGGCGATTACCATCAATCGCTGGCCGCATGGGTACGGGTATGAATACAACCCGCTTTTTGACCCGAACTGGCCGGAAGCAGAGCGCCCGAATGTGATTGGCAGAAAGAAGTTCGGCAGAATCGCCATCGCCAACACCGATTCTGGCGCGACGGCATACACGGATGTTGCGATCGATCAGGCGTATCGCGCCGTGCAGGAACTGCTGACTGCTTGAGGAGTTTACGGTAGACAATTTGACTCTTCACCGAGGACAACGTGACAACACATGTGGCGGCGGAAAAAATGACCGGGGAGGAGATGATCACCTTGGTCAAAAAGCACACTTTGTTTGAATGGTCGGCTCAAGCAAAAGTCGACCCGTTGCCGGTAGCGAAAGCCAAGGGCGTCTATTTCTGGACGCCCGAAGGGAAGCGCTTCCTCGATTTCAATAGTCAACTGATGAGTGTCAACATCGGGCACGGCGATCCGCGGGTCATTGAAGCGATGCACCAGCAAGCCTCCACACTGGCTTACGCGAGCCCATTCATGGCCACAGAACCACGCGCGCGGCTGGGAGCGAAACTTGCCGAAATCACGCCAGGGGATATCGATACTTTCTTCTTTACCAATGGCGGCGCCGAATCGAACGAGAACGCGATCAAGATTGCGCGGCTATTTACGGGGCGGCACAAGATTCTGGCGCGCTACCGCTCCTACCACGGAGCCACCGCCGGGAGCATGTCGCTCACAGGCGACCCAAGGCGCTGGGCGAATGAGCCGGGCATCCCCGGTGTCATTCGCGTTTTCGATCCATATCACGGGATAGAACGTGGATGGGATACCGTCGAGCGGGCCCTCGGGAATGTTGAAGAAGTCATCCAACTCGAAGGACCGCAAACAATCGCTGCCTTCATTTTGGAGCCGGTTACGGGCACGAATGGAGTTCTCGTTCCGCCGGACGGTTACTTGCAAGGCGTGCGCGAAATTTGCAGCCGGCATGGGATCTTGATGATCGCCGACGAAGTCATGTCCGGCTTTGGCCGTACCGGCGAATGGTTCGCCGTGGACCATTGGAAGGTCGTGCCCGATCTGATCACAATGGCCAAGGGGCTTACCAGTAGTTATCTCCCGCTCGGCGCTGTGGGCATGCGCCGCCACATCGCAAAGTACTTTCAGGACCATGTCTTCTACGGCGGTCTCACTTACAACAGTCACCCCATGGGTTGCGCTGCTGCGTTAGCGACGATCCGCGTCTACGAAGAAGACGGTTTAATCGAAAATGCAAAAAAGATGGGTCAGGTCCTGAAGCAATTGCTCTCCGAACTGGCATCCCGGCATGCCTCCGTGGGGGCGGTCCGCTCGATTGGACTGTTTGGCTTGGTGGAATTAATACGCAATCGGAAGACGTACGAGCCGATGGCGCCGTTCAACGGTAGCTCCGAAGAAATGGCAGCTCTAAGAGGATTCTTCCTTGATCAGGGGCTTTATACGTTCGTGCGCTGGAATACTTTCTTCACCAATCCGCCGCTGTGCATCTCGGAGAAAGAGCTTCGGGAAGGCATCGCAATTATTGATCGGGGGTTGCAGGCTGCGGACAAAGCGGTCGTGGGCTAGGAGCCGGCTATTGCAGAAACCCATCTTGTTCAGTTAAAGCCATGGCATCACCGAAAATGATGGTTCGAGAATCTGAGACTTTGTCTTGACAGAGAGCGCCCGCTTTTCTAACGTGGCCGGTGCCGAATGAACCTTACATTCCTATAGTAAGGTTTGTAATGCCACTTTTTTGCCTGAGAAGTGTGCCGCTTACTGGCCTGGCTTCGCTGGAGGCGCCTCATGGCTTATGACAGTCTCGACAAACAATTGGGCATGGACCGGCCCATCGCGCGGCGCGACTTTCTCAATGGCGTGGCGCTTGCGATCGGCTCGACGGTGACCGAAGGATTCCTGCCCTGCCTCGAATGGGCGGCGGAAGTTGCTGTGCAATCCGCCCAGGACAAGCCCGGATATTATCCGCCTACGCTAGCCGGGATGCGCGGAAGCCATGCCGGCTCTTTCGAGGTCGCTCATGCGGAGCGCGACAATACCTTTTGGAAGCATGCCGCCACGCCGGTCGAAACCGGCGAGATTTTTGATCTGATCGTGGTTGGCGGCGGCATCAGTGGCTTGGCGGCAGCGTACTTCCATCGCAAGCAAAATCCCTCCGCTCGTGTTCTGATTCTGGACAATCACGACGATTTCGGCGGTCACGCGAAGCGCAATGAATTTCATACCAACCGCCGGATGCTGCTCGCCAACGGCGGGACGGTTTCCATCGAATCACCTTTTCCTTACAGTCCGGAAGCGCGCGGCTTGCTCACGGAACTGGGAATCGAGCCCGCCAAATTCGAAGAGAAGTACGACGACAGCAAAGTGTACAAGGGTCTGAAGTCGGCGTATTTCTTCGACAAGGAAACCTTCGGAACCGATCGCCTCGTCATCGGCGGCCCCTCGTCGCATGGCAGGGAGGGCGGTGTTTCCTGGTCTGACTTCCTGGCAAAGACTCCTCTCAGCGAGGCAGTCCAAAAGGACATCCTTCGGGTGCAGGAAGCGAAGATCGACTACCTTCCGGAACTTTCTTCTGACGAAAAGAAAGACAAGCTCTCGCGAATGAGTTACAAAGATTTTCTCTTAACGCTCATAAAAGTCGATCCCGACGTGATTCCGTTCTACCAAACGCGCACACATGGTCTGTTTGGCGTTGGCATCGACGGTGTCGCCGCTCTGGACTGCTGGGGATTGCGCTTCCCGGGTTTTCAGGGCATGAACCTCGCGCCCGGACCCTATCGCCGCATGGGCTTCACGGCGATGGGCGCGGCCACCCCGGAAAAGGAGCCCTACCATTTTCACTTTCCCGACGGGAACGCTTCGATTGCCCGGTCGCTGGTCCGCGCGCTCATCCCAGATGCGGCAACGGGTCACACCGCGGAAGATATCGTCACAGCGAAATTTGATTACAGCAAGCTCGATCAAAATAATTCCCCGGTGCGCATTCGGCTCAGTAGCACGGTTGTGCGCGCGCGTCATCTTGGAGACGCGGCCTCCGCCAAGGAAGTCGAAGTCAGCTATGCCCGCGACCACAAGGTTTATACCGTTCGCGCCAAAGGCGCCGTGCTCGCCTGCTGGAATATGATGATTCCGTATCTTTGTCCGGAATTGCCCAACGCACAGAAGGAAGCTCTGAAATATGGCGCGAAAGTTCCGCTGGTCTATAGCGTAGTTGCCGTCCAAAACTGGAAGGCCTTCGAAAAACTTGGAATTCAACGCGTTACGTGTCCCGGGATGTATCACACCGCTGTTGGTCTGGACCAGGCCGTCAGTATCGGGGATTACCAATGCTCCCAGACCCCGGATGAGCCCGTTCTGCTACGAATGACGCGCACGCCGTGCATGCCGGGATTGTCAGAACGGGATCAGCACAAGGCAGGGCGTGGGGAATTGCTGACGACTTCGTTCGAAGTCTTTGAACGCAAGATTCGCGATCAGTTGTCGCGCGCCTTGTATTCGGGCGGATTCGAACCTGCGCGCGACATTGCGGCAATTACCGTCAATCGCTGGCCCCACGGTTATGCCTATGAATACAACCCTCTTTGGGACCCCGATTGGCCCGAGGGACAAAGGCCCTGCGACATTGCCAGAAAGCGCTTTGGGCGGATCGCCATCGCCAACTCGGACGCTGCCGCCGCCGCGTACACAGACCAGGCCATTGACCAGGCTTATCGAGCCGTTCGTGAACTCGCCTGACTGTCCTTTATGTCAATTTTTCGCTTGACATCACGGAGCCGCCTCTCTAGGGTTCCAGAACTATAGTAAGGTTGCATCTCGCTCGAAGATGGGCGTGACGGTTGAAACGACACTGGGGAATGGCTCGCGGGTGTCGGGGTTCGATGCGCAGGCTTCGTTGCATGCAACGTGTTTCTTTTCTCCCTTCGCCAGGAATTTCCATCTCTTGGCGCGTACCGGGGACGCTCGGATCGCAGACGGTGATGACGTTGATTTCCTCGATTCCCTGATGCTTGGCTTTGTTTCGCAAGCTGCCGCCGGCTTATCGGGATTGTCTGGGAAGAATATGGAGGACGTGTGATGAACGCTAAGGAACCGAGGTGGCCTTTCGGGCCATGCGTCCTGACGGTTGTCGCCATCTTTCTCTCCGCATCGAGTTCCGCCATGGCGCAAACGGCTACCGGCCGAATCATCGGAACCGCATTCGATGCGCGAGGTGCCGCAATCGCGGGTGCCAAGATTACGGTAACGAATACCGGCACGAACGTAAGTTGGAACACGGTTACCAACAGCGACGGCTTCGGCCAGGTCCTGGAACTCCCGGTGGGCAACTACGCAATCGCCGCGGAACAGGATGGCTTTTCCAGAGTGGTCACCGCGCCGCAATCCCTCGACATTAATCAGGCGCTCAGAATCGATGACTCATCTTCCGCGTGGAAGCCTTCAACCTCTTCAATCACGCCGAATTTCGGCCACCCTCGGCTACCTCTTTTACCTCGGGAACTTTCGGCTAGAGTACCGGGACCTACGATCCCAGAATCCTTCAGTTGGCGTTGAAGCTAACGTTCTAGTTTGCGGCCTGGAACGCAGGCGGACACAGCCCGCGCGCCCACGTTTCCAGACCCCAGAGTCAAATGCTCTGCTCGACCAAAGCGGAACTAAGGGAAATGCCATGACTGGATCCGATAACCACGAAAAACTCAGCCGTAGATGCCCCATTGACCGCCGAGACTTTCTGAACGGCGTGGCGATGACGATTGGCGCTTCGCTATTTCCCTTCGAAGAATTGTCTGGGCAGGACTCTGGCCCTGACTCATCAGCCGAGGAATACTTCCTGTCCCAAGGCATCACCCAGCAGGATCCGAGGTACTATCCGCCCGCCCTGACAGGCATGCGAGGCAGCCACCCGGGCTCGTTCGAGGCAGCGCACGCCCTCCGCGACGGAAACCATACGGAGAATGCCGTCGACACGAAAGAGCGTTATGACCTGGTTGTCGTTGGCGGCGGAATCAGCGGGCTGGCCGCCGCCTACTTCTACCGCAAGTTCGTCGGTTCCGAAGCCAAGATTCTCGTCCTTGACAATCACGATGATTTTGGAGGTCACGCCAAACGCAATGAATTCCGCGCCGGCAACCGCCTGGTGCTCGGCTATGGCGGCACGCAATCGATCGAAGCGCCCGGCCACTACAGCAAAGAATCGATTGGCCTTCTGAGGGAACTGGGGATTGATGTTCAGCGCTTTTACAAATACTACGACCAGAAACGTTATCAGTCCCTGGGGCTGAAGTCGGGAATCTTCTTTAACAAGGAGACGTTTGGCGAAGATAAACTACTGCCGGGGCCCGCTGAAGGCTACGATGTCAATAACTTCGTTCCGATGCATTCCGCCGCGCAAATGCCGATCGCAGAGCAGGCCTGCAAGGATTTAGTTCGCCTCGCCGAAGAAGCGATTGACTACCTTCCGGATCTAACGCCCGAACAGAAGCAGCTAAAACTGGCAACAACCAGCTACAAAGACTTTCTTCTGCGGATTGCCAAGGTTCACGAGGACGTGCCAAAGGTTTACCAAACTTTGCCTCACGATCTTTATTGCGTCGGCATTGATGCGGTATCCGCGGAAGCCTGCCGTCACATGGGCTATCCGGGATTCAAGGGCATGACCATTGCTTCGCGCCGCCCTGGGGGAGAAGGAGGGGAAGAGGAGCCATACATCTTCCATTTTCCTGACGGAAACGCGTCCATCGCGCGCTTGCTGGTGCGGTCCTTGGTTCCCGGATCCGCCCCGGGCAACACCATGGAAGACATCGTTACGGCCAAGATGAATTACACGAAACTGGATCAGGCTTCTTCTCCTGTTCGTATCCGGCTAAACAGCACCGCGGTGCGAGTAAAGCATCTGGGTGAACCCGCCGGCGCAAAGGAAGTGGAAGTCACCTACATGCTTGCAGGAAAAGCACACAAGGTGCGCGGAGCTGCCACCGTTCTTGCTTGTTACAACTGCATCGTTCCATATCTTTGCCCCGAAATGTCGCCGGTGCAGAAAGAAGCGCTCGCTTACGCGGTCAAGCAGCCGCTGGTCTACACCAACGTGCAGATTCGCAACTGGAAGGCTTTCGAGAAGCTGGGAGTCAGCGGGATTTATGCGCCGGGCAGCTATTTCAGCTCGACGGTGTTGGATTTTCCTGTCTCTATGGGAGACTACAAATTCCCTTCTTCCCCCGAAGAACCGTGCGTGTTGCATTTGCTTCGCACTCCCTGCAAGCCAGGGTTAACCGCCCGGGAGCAATTTAGGGCAGGGCGTTACGAACTCATGGTTACGCCATTCGAAACCTTCGAGCGGAACATTCGCGAGCAGTTGGGCCGCATGTTAGCGGGCGGCGGTTTCGATAGCGCCAAGGACATCCAGGCGATCACCGTGAACCGTTGGCCGCACGGCTATGCTTACGAGTACAACTCTCTGTTCGAGCCCCAAGAGCGGCCAGCTTCCGAGAGGCCTTGCGTCCTAGGCCGCAAACCTTTCGGGAGAATCACCATCGCTAATTCCGACTCCGACGGCCACGCATACACCAACATTGCGATCGACCAGGGTTATCGCGCAGTGCAAGAAGTGCTCGCGATCAGCACACCTGCCGCTAAGAGTGCCTGAGGGGAAGCCCCTTGGTGTGCGCCGAGGTGGGCAACTGAACTGAAAGCAACCAAAACGGAAGCATCGGTCAGGGTGTTGCCAATGCACCCGGCGCTGAAAGATGCATTGCTCGAATGGAGATTGCACAGCGATTTGCAAACGCCTGCCACAAAGGGAATGACGCCAAAATGCAAAGCATTTGCCTGTCCCGCTCCGAATGCCATGCGAATCCCAATCTCAGGAGTCCGCAAAGAAACGGTATAAGCCATCCTACTGAAAATGCCAACAACGACTAGGACCAATCCATGGGCGTAAGGGTTGTTAGCATTTCGAGTGGCGGGAGAACTGGCGTAGCGCGCCTTCGAGCGTGCCGAACTTAAAGATTCGGACGCCAAGGTCGAGAGCACCAACTTCCTCATTAACGCTAACCGACGTCCTTGCCGCGACGCTTGTATGAAGTCGGCCGGCTCGCCGGGAGTTGCTAGCCTGTGGTGGAACAAGCGCGGAGCACACCGCTTGCCGAGCTCAGTAATGTGGATGAGGAGCAGGCTCGGGTCAAGCGACCAGCGCGAATTACTCGTAACGTAGCGCTACCATCGGATCGACGCGCATGGCCCGGTTGGCGGGAATATAGCAAGCGAGGAGGGCGATCACAGCAACGATGATGGCCACGGTGCCGAACGTAAGGGGATCCGTGGCGCTGACGCTATAGAGTTCGCTTGAAAGCACGCGCATAAGCGCCAACGCCGCAGCCATCCCCAAGGCAATCCCCCAAAGCGAGGTTCGACCGCCTTCTTTGAGTACGGACCGCAGCACATCCGGCCTTTGCGCGCCGAGTGCCATGCGAATTCCAATCTCCCGTGTCCGGTTCGATACAAGAAAGGAAAGAACACCATAAATACCGATGCTGCCCAGGGTGAGCGCCAAAGCCGCAAAGACAATAAACAGAAGCGCCGTCGACCGGGGTGTGGCGACCGACTCCGAAACCATCGTACTCATGGTCTGGACTTCGCTGACGGGGGCGTCTGGATTTACGCCAGCGACGAGTTCGCGAAGCGTGGCTCCCATCTTAGAACTGTCTGCAATCGTTCGGATCACAATCGAAAGATCCGCAGGTATGCGGCCATCTTCGAGCGTGGCAGCCGAGTTGTAGGGCAGATAGGCGCTGCCGTTCATCCAAGTCGGGATATTCCGTTGCAAGTCGTAAGCGCGAACGTCGCCAGTGACACCGACGACGGTGCGCCAGGTTTTGTCATCGAGGAGCCGAATGTGTTTCCCAATAGCGTTTTGATTGGGCCAATAACGCTGTGCGGTCTCGGCCGTGACAATGGCCACGGGAGCACCCGACACGTCGGAAGGAGTGAACCCTCTGCCGGAAAGAAGGGGAATACCCATAACACCAAAATAATCCGGAGTCACGATATGCAACCAGAAGAGCGGCGAAGTGTGGCCGGTAGAAACGATAAAACCCTCCAGATCCAGGGAACGTTTGGCCACACGGCCCCCGAGAGGAAGAGTATTCACAAGCGCGGCCCCCTCGACTCCAGGCGAGGCCTGGATCTTGTCCAACAACGTGCGGTAAAAGGCGAGGCACCACTGGGGATCGCTGCAAAAGGATTGGTTGGGAGTAACGCGAGCCGTCATGACGTGCTCGGAGCGAAAGCCCGGATTCACATGCGAAAGCGCCCAAAAGCTGCGAATCAAAAGGCCCGCCGCAGTCACGAGCAGTACGGCAAACGCAACCTCGGCAACCATCAACCCGCTGCGCAGGCGCCGGGAGAGGGGAAGGGTGGTTGCGTGTCCGCCGGCACGAAGCGTTTTTGTTGGCGATGTACGTGATGACTGCAGAGCCGGAGCCAACCCAGACAGGAGGCCGGTCAATATGGCCAGGGTCCCGGTAAAGACAAGGACGCGCCAGTCGATGTGTGCATCGTTCAAGCGAGGTGTATCCGCTGGGAGCACCGCTTTCAGCAAGGAAAGACCCTTCGTCGCCAGGGCGAGTCCTAGCAAAGCGCCAAGCCCTGCGAGCAAGACGCTTTCCGTAAGCAACTGCACAACGATGCGCTTCCGGCCAGCGCCGAGGGCGCTGCGAACAGCAATCTCCTTTTCGCGCGTGGCCGAGCGCGCGAGCGTCAGGTTGGCGACATTGACGCAGGCGATCAGGACAATGAGTGTTACCGCACCGAGCAACATGAGCAGACGCAGGCGAACGTCCGCGACCATGCCGTTCCGCAGAGGAACCACGCTCGCGTCGGCGTTCCAGTCCGAGGGCATCGGCCAGGGGAACATCGCACTGACGCGCGACTGAAACATGCGAATCTCCGTTTGGGCTTGTTTGAAAGTGAAACCTTGACGAAGCCGCCCGAGCGCCGGCATGAAGTCATCCGCCCAATACTGAATCACGTTTCGTGGATCGTTGTGCAGCGGGATCCAGACTTGCGTTTTTGCCGAAGGGAAACGGAAATTCTCAGGCATGACCCCGACCACTTGGCGGTTGATGCCTTGTAATTGAATCGAGCGGCCGACGATCGTGGGATTGCCTCCGAAGCGTTGTTGCCACAGCGTATGACTGAGGATGACGTAATTATCCTGTCCGGGAATGTCCTCGCCCGGCAAAAGCGTTCGCCCCAGTTCTGGGCGCGCCCCAAGGACGGCAAAAAACTCCGCGGAAACGAGCGTGCCTGTCAGGCGGAAAGGTTGGCCAAGGCCTGTCAGGTTGAACTCATGGCCTTCGTAATAGGCGGCTACGTCCATAGCGCGCACTTGCTCGCGCATGGCCACGATGCCGCCCTTTGGATAGGTTCCGGTGATGCTGACGAGTCGTTCCGGGCTGGGAAAAGGCAGAGGAACGAGCAGAATTCCATTCACGAGACTGAAGATGGAAGTGTTGGCACCGATGCCGAGGGCAAGCGTAAGAACGGCGACGGCAGTAAAGCCAGGAGACTTGCGCAGGGTGCGGGCGGCATAGCGAACGTCGCCGGCGAGTTGCTCAAGCCAGACCCAACCCCAGGTGTCGCGGGTCTCTTCCTTGAGCAAGGTAGGATTGCCGAAGGCACGCATGGCGGCGTAGCGGGCCTCTTCGGGGCTTATGCCCGCGGCAATGTTCTCGGCGATCTGCTGCTCGAGATGAAATTGAATTTCGTCATCCAGCTGCCGAGGAAACCGGTGTCGATGAAACAAAGCCTGCAACCGAAGCCACAATCGCCGAGCCCACATCATAACCCTCACTCCCATGCTGATTTCGAAAGTCATTCGTACCGCAGAGCTATCATCGGATCGACCCTCATCGCTCGCCGAGCGGGTGCCCAGGACGCAAAAAGTGCAAGCAAGGCAATACCGACCCACGCACTCACCAGCACTAGCGGATCGCGCGGCTGCATTTCGTACACAACGCTCGAAATCAATTGTCCGACTGCGAGAGCTAGAGTCAGACCGAGAAGCGACCCGAGAACGAGCAGCGCGGCCGTCCTGCCCAGCACCAGCCGAAGTACCTCACCTCGGCGGGCGCCAATGGCCATGCGGATGCCAATCTCATGCGTGCGCCTGGAAACCGCGTAGGCGACAAGTCCGTGAATTCCAGTCGCGGCCAACATGATGGCGAGTACGCCAAAAGCACTCAACGCAGCGGCTGCCGCACGTGTCGGGAGAAACGCAAAGCCAAGCATCTGTTGGAGACTCCCAACATCATAAAGCGGGAGCTCCGGATCAAGCCGCTCGATGGCCTGGCGTAATTCAGCGACCATCTGCGTAGCGGGCAGAGCGGACCTC
>Ga0182035_10000542_pt1 | contig 17716 bp, 14 predicted proteins | sample flu12Cox44000170_FD_125969 | JGI IMG/M metagenome (GOLD analysis project Ga0182035, IMG submission 125969) | Lab enrichment of tropical soil microbial communities from Luquillo Experimental Forest, Puerto Rico - flux4day.12C.oxic.44.000.170 | ecosystem: Environmental > Terrestrial > Soil >...
CCGGCGGCGCAACCCCGACCAGCTCCGCCGGCCATGCTTCAGCTGGCGCCAATACTACCTCTAAACTAACATTCAAGTCGGACCACCAATCGGGGGCTGGTCAAATAGCGCAAGAGCTTGCCGTGTCTCCGCCGTAGACTGCGATGACGCGATAGAAGATGCAATTGAAGGGCCCGGTCCGGCCGGGGCGATCACTCAATTCGCTTGGCGCCGCAAGAAAGCGGGAATATCGAGCAGATCGTCTTCCTTGCTCAGATTTGGCCTGTCATCGGGCTCGAGCGGCGCAAGCCGGGGCTGTGTAGCCGACTGGACGGCTGGCTTGGCGGGTTGCGCGGGGGGTAGTAACGGCTCAGGTGGACTAACCCGGGCGCGGCCGACGCCGGTGACACGCTCGATCAGGCTCGGGACCCGGCCCTTTGGTCTCGGGGCGGCCTCCTTCGAAGCGGCGGGAGGAACCGCTGGTTGGGTCAGGGCAGCCGGACGAGCCGCCCCAACATCGACCGCCTTTGGTGCGATGAACGCGCCGTTTCGCATAGCGGCGTTCTCGGCCGCTTCTGCCGCCTGCGGCAGGGGGGTGTTGTCGAGTTCGGGCCGCGGCGCCTGTTTAGGTGGGTGCGCGGCATTCTGCGTGAGGACCGGTTGCGTGTACCCACCAGTCGTTGCCTCCCGCGGCAGACTAGCCCCTTCACGGTTACTGACCAGGCTGATCGTCGGCCGTGGTTGGGAGAGGGCATCGGCGTCTATCCCGGTGGCGACCACTGAGATCCGCATCTTCCCTTCGAGCTTGTCGTCGAAGGTCGAACCAAAAATGATGTTGGCCTCGGGATCGACCTCCTCGCGGATACGATTCGCCGCCTCGTCGACCTCGAATAAAGTCATATCGAGGCCTCCGGTGATATTGATCAGCACGCCTTTGGCACCCCTCATCGACACGTCTTCGAGGAGTGGATTCGAAATTGCGGCCTCGGCTGCGTCGGTTGCCCGCTTCTCACCTTCTGCCTCGCCCGTGCCCATCATGGCCTTGCCCATTTCGCCCATCACAGTGCGAATATCGGCGAAATCGAGATTGATGAGGCCCGGCATGACCATAAGATCGGTGACACCGCGCACACCGGAGTGAAGCACGTCATCGGCCATTTTGAACGCGTCCGCGAAGGTCGTCCGCTCGTTGGCGACGCGGAACAAGTTCTGATTGGGAATGATGATCAACGTGTCGACGAACTTCTGGAGTTCCTCGATACCTGCCTCGGCAATTCGCATGCGATGGGTGCCCTCGAAATGAAAGGGCTTGGTCACCACACCAACGGTCAGAATCCCTGATTCGCGTGCGATCCGCGCGATCACCGGCGCTCCTCCAGTGCCGGTCCCGCCGCCCATTCCGGCGGTGATGAACACCATATTGGAGCCGTTCATCGCATCGAGGATGTCGTCAAGCGCCTCCTCCGCAGCAGCGCGGCCGACATCGGGTCGCGACCCCGCCCCCAACCCCCGCGTGACGCCGACGCCGAGCTGGAGCTTGTGGGGCGCACTCGATTGCTGCAGCGCCTGCGCGTCGGTGTTGCAGACGACGAACTCGCACCCGATTAAATTCGAGCGAATCATGTTGTTGACGGCGTTGCCCCCGGCGCCGCCGACCCCAACAACCGTAATGCGGGGCTTCATCTCGTGCTCGTCCCTTGGGATGCTCAGATTGATCATGCTGTTGTCCCCCACTGCAGCGCTGCCTTTACGATACCGGTCTGGTCCGGGCTCCCCCCTCGCTGGCTCAAGCTGTGGCCGGGCGAGCAATACTAGAAATGTGCCTCAAAAATTTACCCTCAGCCAATGGCCGAAGCGCCCGAAGACGCCTCGCGGCGTGCTTACCAAATCGTGTCTCGCACGGGACTCCTCTGCTCGTTCCGATAGGGCGAAATGCAGAAGTCCGGCCGTGGTCGCAAACGCGGGCCCGCCGGTCGCCTCGGCCAAGCCGGTGATGCGTTGCGGTCGTCCCATCCGGACCTGCTTGTCGAGGATCAATCCGGCAAATTCTCGCGCTCCATGCAGCTGACAGGCACCGCCGGTTAGCACAACCCGGCGGCCCGCAATCCGGTCGAAGCCGCTTGCTTCCAGACGATTGCGAACGAGCTCGAAGATCTCTTCGATTCGCGGGGCAATGATCCCGACGAGCAGAGATTTGGGCACATGATTGACGTGACCATCATCCTCTTCGCCGATTTGCGGGACGGCGATGATCTCGCGTTCGTCGGTACTTGATGACATCGCGCTGCCGAACAACGTCTTCATACGCTCAGCGTCAGCAATCGAGGTCGAGAGACCGCGGGCGATGTCATTAGTGACGTGCCCCCCGCCGACAGGGACATAATCGGCAAAAATCAGGTTCCCATCAAAAAACACCCCGATCGTCGTCGTCCCACCCCCCATATCGATCACAGTCACGCCGAGACCAATCTCGTCTTCGACCAGACAAGACAGGCCGGAGGCATAGGAGCTGACAACGAGCGCCTCGACTTCCAGATGCGAGCGCCCGATAGCAGATGTGTGATTGCGCACACTTGCCGCACTCGCGGTCACGACATGCATGTTGACGCCGAGCCGCTCGCCGAGCATCCCGCGGGGATCCCGTATGCCGCGACTGTCGTCAACCGAGAAGCCGACCGGGACTGAATGGATGACCTGACGATCTCCCGGCTCACGCATCAGGTAGCCGTGCTCGAGGACCCGCCGCATATCGGCATCACTGATCTCTCGCGCGGTAATGCCAATTTCCGCCCTGATGATGCGTGACGCGGAGAAGCCGCCGGACAGGTTTGCCGCGACGCGCTCGATCGTCTCCCCCGCCATCTCTTCGGCGGCGTGTACCGCGTTCAGAACCGAGGTACTCGCCGCTTCGAGATCAATGATCGTGCCATTGCGCACACCGCGCGAGATCTGATGGCCAATACCGAGTACGCGCGGCTGGTCGTCCTCGACCCGTGCGATGAAACAGCAGATCTTTGTCGTGCCGATATCAAGCGCCGAAATCAGGCTGCCGCGTTGCCGGATCGCCGGCTTGCGGAGCCTTGCCTGACCGTCGGTTCCGGTCGGCGAAGACCGGTTTACCGCTTTTTTGGCGCGAGGCGGCGCTTCCTCAGTCGTGCTCATGTGCTCTTCGCCGAGAGGCGTCCTTTTTTTGGTGGTGGCGCTTCTTTGGGTGCCTCCGGGTTGACCCGCACGACGAGGCGGTCGGGAAGACGCACATCGACCACCTGGACATCCCGTTTCAGGATGGCACTCGAGCGCTCGAGATTGGCGAGTTGCGCCCACGCGCTGGCCGGCGAATCGGCGGGAAGGAGAACGTCGATCGCATTGTCGATTCGGAGATTCCAGCGGCGGTCGCCGACACGGATCGCGGCACTGACACGCGCGGCTAAATCGGGTTCAGTCGCCAGGATGTCGAGAAGTTCGGCCGCATGGCTCGCTGCGTCGTCGCCGACGACCAATGGCAGCTTTGCAAAGCGGTCTAGGTGGCTGACAGGAATAACGGCACCCTCGCGATCAATAAGCTCAATTTTGCCGCTATGCTGCCAAAGCGCCAACGGCTTGCGTTCGACGAGACGGACGTAAAGAGTATCTGGAAGCCTCCGCTCGACCACCGCTGAGCCGACCCAGGGGAGAGCCTCGAGCTGCTCCTTCGCTCGCTTCGGGCTCACTGCGAGAATCGGAGTGCCGGGCCCGGCACCGAGCGCCGTCAAGATGGTCTCGGGATCGGTCGTTTCGCGCCCCTCGACCCGGACATCATTCACGACGAGGCCGAATCGCGCGGTGCAGTCGAGCATTCGGTCGGCAGCATATTGCAACGCCGATTGTCCCGGCGGCGAACGGCTCCATTGAACGCCGCCATAAAGCCCACCCGCGAGCAGAACCGGAACTCCGACCCAAAGGCCGAACCGCCGAAGCAGAATACTCGCGGGGCTCGGCCGGCGCCGGCGCGCAGATGACCCCTTCACCCGTTGCACCCAGCGTTCTCCACCATCCAGGCAACCAGCTCGTCGAAACTGATTCCGACATGCCGCGCGATGTCAGGGACTAGCGAAGTTCGGGTCATTCCTGGCTGGGTATTAACCTCAAGCAGGTAGAGCCCATCTCCTCCGCCCGGCGTATCGTCATAGCGTAGGTCGGCGCGGCTCACCCCGCGGCACCCGAGGGCTCGATGGGCGCGCAGACCGATCTCGAGTGCCTTTTCATAAATTGTGTGCGGAATGGGGGCGGGGATCAGGTGATCCGACCCACCCATCGCATATTTGGCGGTGTAGTCATAAAAGGTGCCGCGCGGGATGATTTCACAAACGCCCAAAGCCCGATCCCCCATTACCGCGACTGTCAGCTCTCGCCCCGGGACAAAGCGCTCGATGAGCATGTCGCTGCCGAAGCACCATTCGCCCACCTCTTCGCGCCACGAATTATCGTGGACCCTTACGATGCGCACTCCGACGCTCGATCCTTGATTTACTGGCTTGACGACGAAGGGAGCCGGCATCGGATCGCACTCGGCAACCTCGTCGGGGGAAGCGACCCGCCCTTCCGCAACCGGTAAGCCGGCATCGCGGAAGACCGCTTTGGCGGTAGGCTTGTGCATCGCCATCGCCGAGGCGAGCACACCGGAATGGGTGTACGGAACACCCAGCATTTCGAAAATACCCTGCACCGTACCGTCTTCCCCGCCCACTCCGTGCAATGCGTTGAAGATGACATCAGGGCGAGGATCCAACGCTCGAAGCAACCCTGGCAGATCGCGGCTTACGTCAAAGACCCGCACCGTGTAGCCGCAGTCTACCAGCGCCTTAGCGCATTCGCGCCCCGTCGACAGCGAAACCTCGCGCTCCGGCGACCACCCCCCCATCACCACGACAACGCTCTTGGTCAACATCCCCTCTCGCCCTGCATTACCTCACCCCGCAAAAGGGGTGGTCATTCCGGGGCGTGGGCAATCCCCGGGACGGCCCGCGAGGGCCGGCCGCTCGGGGACGCGAGCCCACCACGCACTTATGATCATTCGGATAGGCCGGTGTTGATCCAAGTCCTGGCCCTCTGGGCCACCCCGGGATGCCCCTCTTGACTGAGAGAAGGGTCGTCCTGCAATCGATATTTTCTCCCGGGGATTGAGCAGCCGATGCGCTCGATCTCCCACTCCAGCACGATGCCGGAGGTCTCGTAGACCCGTCGCCTAACCTCTTCGCCGAGTCCTTCGAGATCGGCCGCCGTTGCGCTCCCGGTGTTGATCAGAAAATTGGTGTGCTTCTCCGAAACCATTGCACCACCGCAAACGAGACCGCGGCAACCGGCGGCATCGATCAAGCGCCATGCGCTGTCGCCTGGTGGATTTTTGAATGTCGATCCGCCCGTGCGGGCACGCACTGGTTGGGTCGCCTCGCGCGTGACCCGGATTTCGGCCAGCCGGGAGGCGATCTCTGCAGGATCGTCGCGAGCGCCCCGCAACCGCGCCTCGATAAAGATCCAGCCGGGGTCGGTATCGCTGTGGCGGTAGGAAAACCCCATTCCCACGTTATCGATTGTGAGCGTTTTGCCGCTGCGGCTGAGTGCGGTTACCGACACGAGCAGGTCTTCGATTTCCCGGCCATAGGCTCCCGCATTCATCCGGAGGCTGCCGCCGATCGAGCCTGGGATACCCGATAGAAACTCAAAGCCGCCGATCCCTGCATCGGCTGCCGCAAACGCCACGATACGGTCGAGGACTGCCGCACCGGCGCGCACTTCGTCGTGCTCGATCTGGATACCTGCAAATCCTCGCCCCAAGCGGACCACGACACCGGAAATTCCGCCGTCGCGCACCAGCACGTTTGAGCCAACCCCGACGACGGTTATCGGTATCTCTGGCGGAAGAGCCGAGAGAAACACGGCGAGATCAGCAGCGTCGGCAGGCCGGAACAATATCTCCGCCGGTCCGCCAACCCCGAACCAACTTTGCTTTCCTACCGCCGAGTTCGTGGTTAGCGGCCCGCGGACAGGCGGCAGCATCCCTATCAAATTGGACCGGCGGCTTCTTATCATGCAACGCGACTCGCAGACCGCAGAGCGGCGAGATCACCCGGCAAGCTGTTCGCCCAGCTGGTGATCGAACCAGCTCCCAGGCAGACGACCAGATCCCCGGGCTGTGCCAGATCTCGAACGATCGGGGCGAGTTCGCCCGGATCCGGCAGAGGGCGGACCTGACGATGACCGTGCTCGATCAATCCCGCAACAAGAGCACCCCGGCTCACGCCTTCTATTGGAGGCTCGCCTGCCGCGTAGACATCGGCAACCAAAACGATATCGGCGTCGTTGAAACAAGCGCAGAAGTCGTCGAAGAGGTTCGCGAGGCGCGTGAAACGGTGCGGCTGCACGACGGCGATCACCTTGCCGTCGGCGATGGCACGGGCGGCCTTGAGCACCGCGCCGATTTCGACGGGATGGTGACCATAGTCGTCAATCACGGTCACCCCATTCCATTGACCGGTCTTGGTAAACCGCCGCTTGACCCCCTTGAAGTTGCGTAACGTGACGCGCAACGCCTCATCGCCGAGCGCCATTGCTTCGGCTACCGCTGCAGCGGCGAGCGAGTTCTGAATATTGTGCCGTCCGAACATCGGCAGGAACAGATTGGAGATCGTCCGCCCGCGGTCCGACAGGCTGTCAGAGATGATGATGTCGAAGCACGCTCCGTCCCGTCTGAGCTTGACTTCGGTAGCCCTGATATCTGCCTGCGGGCTAAACCCATAAGTCAGGACACGCCGGTCCGAAAGCTTCGGGATCATCCCCTGCACGACCGGATGATCGATACACAGCGCAGCAAAACCGTAAAACGGGATATTGCCGACAAAGTCTTCAAAAGCTTGGCGGAGCGAATCGAAGCTCCCGTAAAAATCGAGGTGCTCGGGGTCGATGTTCGTCACGACGGCAATCGTCGCGGGCAGACGGGTGAAGGTTCCGTCGCTCTCGTCGGCCTCGACGACCATCCAATCGCCGGCCCCCAACCGAGTATTGGTGCCGTAGGCATTGATGATCCCGCCATTGATCACGGTCGGATCGAGCTGGGCGGTCTCGAGCAGTGCACCGATCATCGACGTCGTCGTCGTTTTGCCGTGGGTTCCGGCGATCGCCAGCGACCATTTGAGCCGCATCAACTCGCCCAACATTTCGGCGCGGCGCACCACCGGCAGTCGTTTGACCCGGGCCGCGATGACCTCGGCGTTGTCCGGCTTGACGGCAGAGGAGATCACGACGACTTCGGCAGCGCCCAAATTCTCGGCCTCGTGACCGACCGCGACGGGGATCCCGAGATCGACGAGGCGCCGGACATTGGCGCTGTCGGCCAAGTCGCTGCCTTGAACCCGATAGCCAAGGTTGTGGAGTACCTCGGCAATGCCGCTCATCCCGATCCCGCCGATCCCGACGAAATGGATGGGCCCGATCGACCGCGGCAGTGCTCTCATGCCGCGCGGCCCTGCCGGTGCGAGCCGAAATCGAGGTCGATCGCGAGCTTGGCCAAATTCTGTACCGCGTTGCGTCGGCCAAACTCGGCGGCGCGCTGTGCCGCCGCCGTCAGTACCGCCTGATCGCCAAACATCTTTTCCATGTGAAGTGCCAGAGAATCCGAACGAAGCTCCGGCTGGGGGATCACCCAGCCGCCGCCAGCCTCAGCAAACGCGCGGGCGTTCGCCGTCTGGTGATCGTCGGTCGCATGAGGGTAGGGGATCAATATCGCCGGTCGGCCGATCGCCGCGAGTTCCGCTATCGTCGAAGCTCCGGCGCGGCAGATCGCCAGATGTACCCGCGCCAATCTCTCTGGCACATCGGAAAAAAAGCTCTGCACCTCTGCTGCGATGCCCCTTTCCCGATAAGCCGCCTCTGCGGCAATCAAATCTTCGGACCGGGCCTGGTGGCTCACTCGCAGCATTTCGCGCAACCGCGTCGGCAATGCTGCCAACGCCGGTGGCACGACCTCGCTCATGATCCGCGCACCCTGGCTGCCGCCGAGGACCAGGAGCTCGATTCGCCCGCCTCGATGCGGCGCCTTGTATTTGGTAGGAGCAATTGCGAGGATCCCGCTTCGCACTGGGTTGCCGACATAGACTGAGCGGGCGCGATCAGCTGGCCGCAGACCGGCCGCGGAAGGGAACCCGGTCGCAATCTGCCGGACTCTTGGTGTCAGAAGCCGATTGGCGCGGCCAAGTACTGCGTTCTGCTCGTGGATCAAGGTCGGCAGACCCAGGGAGACCGCCGCCAGCATACTCGGGACCGACGGATAGCCGCCAAACCCAATGACACAAGCGGGGTTGAGCCGGCGCAGTAGCCGACGAGCCTGCAGCACCCCTATCGCCAACTCACCGAAAGCGTGAGCCGCATTTGCAGCTCCGCCCTCGAACCTCCCAGCGCGGATGTGGTGGACCCTGATCTCGGGAAGCTGCTTGGCAAACGCTTCGGCTCGCGCATCGCTGAACAGATGAACCTCTTTGTTTAGGCTGAGCAACTCACCGGCCAACGCCTCGGCGCCAAACAGATGCCCGCCGGTGCCGCCAGCCGCCAAGATGAAGGGCCCGCTCACAGGACACTCCCCCCAAGCCGCCGCCTCGTCAATGCGAGCAGCATCCCCATCCCCAGCCCGAGTGCCAACATCGAAGATCTGCCGTAGGACAAGAACGGCAACGTCATGCCCTTGGTTGGGATCAAGTGCAGGGTCGAAGCCATATTGATCACCGCCTGCAGCCCGAACTGGACCAACAAGCCGGTCGTGGCGAGGAGGACGAACAGGCTACCTTCCTGCGACATTCGCGAGAAGCCGCGCAACACGATAAACGCGAACAACGCGACGATGGCGAGGCACACGACAACGCCGAATTCTTCCCCGGCCACCGCGAAGACGAAATCGGCATGCGCATCGGGAAGGACGTCCTTGACCGTGCCTTCTCCCGGACCGCGGCCCCAAAGCCCGCCATTTGCAAAGGCCTCGATCGACCGGTTCACCTGGTAGCTGTCGCCGGCCGACGGATCCAGGAAATGGTCGACCCGCACCTTGACGTGCGGCAAGTAGGTATAGGCGCCGACCAAGCCTGCCACCGCTACCAGAGCGCACGCGGTTACCCAGTAAAGCCGCAGACCAGCCATAAAGAATTGGGAGAACCAGACGGCGGCAACGACAGCCGCCATTCCGACATCCGGCTGTTTTATCAACATCGCCATGATGGCCAGAAAAAGCGCCATGCAAATCAAATTGCCGGGAAACTGGGGACGCAGCTTCTGCTCCGAAAATAACCAAGCGGCGACTATGGCAAAGGTAGGCTTGACGAATTCGGAAGGCTGCAACGACAAGCCGGGCAGGTTGATCCAGCGCCGCGCACCTTTGATCTCCACACCGATAACGAGGGTCAAAGCAAGCAGCGCAAGCGAAATGCCGAAGGCGATCAATGCAATGCGGCGGATTACTAAAGGCGGCTGCAACGAGACGACAAACATAATGCCGATCGCGAATGGCAGCAGCGCGAGATGGCGTCTTACGAAATGAAACCCGTCATAGCCGATGCGCTCGGCAACTGGGGGGCTGGCGGCCAGGCTCATCACAATACCGAAGCCGATCAGCGTAGCGAGCGCGGCGAGGCTCCAACGGTCTACCGTCCACCACCACCGTGCAACCGGACTCTGATCGATTCGAGCGAATCTCATCCGCTGCCCTTGCCAAGAACCCCCAAATACTCAATGTCGCAAATATAGCGTAGCTGGATTACCTGATCTACTATTCCTGGTTCAGAGGTTGCATCTGCAGATGACCCGCACTTAGCTGCCGTGCTGAGAAATGCTCGTCTCAGTCGCCGTTTTCGCGAGGTTCCGAGCCGGCTAGTGCACATAACGGCACGCTCCCGCGCTTCTAGCGCAACTTGAGCGTGGCGAGCCCAGCGATCGCCAGAATCCAGGCGATGATCCAGAAGCGGATCACGATCGTCGGCTCTTCCCACCCCTTCTGCTCGAAGTGATGGTGCAATGGTGCCATCCGGAATACGCGGCGGCCGGTCAATTTGAAGCTGGCGACTTGAACGATGACAGACACCGCTTCGAGCACGAAGAGACCACCAATGATAGCCAGCACGAGCTCGTGTTTGGTGATGACGCTGATCGTCCCGAGCGCCGCGCCGATCGACAATGATCCCGTGTCACCCATAAAGACCATGGCTGGCGGAGCATTGAACCAGAGAAAACCGAGGCTCGCCCCAACCATCGCGCCACAGAAAACGGTGAGCTCGCCGGCTCCCACGACGTGATGGATCTGCAAATAATTGGCGAAGATCAAATTGCCGGCGAGATAGGCGATGAGGGCGAAGCAACCTGCAGCGATCATCGACGGGACGATCGCCAAACCGTCGAGGCCGTCGGTCAGATTGACAGCATTCGAGGCCCCGATGATGACCAATATGCCGAACGGCACGAAAAACCAGCTGAGCTCGATCAGGACATTCTTGAAAAACGGTACCGCGAGCGCCGTCGCCAAGCCCGGTGGTGCCACAAAGGTGACGGCCACACAGGCGCCGGCGCCGAGTGCGGCCTGTAGAACCAGCTTGGCCCGCCCGGAGAGCCCGCGATGCGAGTTTCTGGTGAGTTTGCGATAGTCATCGAAAAAGCCGATCAGCCCAAACCCGACAGTGACCAGCAACACGATCCATACATAGGGGTTGGCTAGATCTGCCCAGAGCAAGGTCGAAATCGTCAGCGCCAGCAAGACCAGGAAACCACCCATCGTTGGGGTTCCTTTCTTGCGGGTCAGGTGCCCATTGGGACCGTCCGGGCGAATCGGCTGGCCGTTCGTCTGTTTGCGTCGCAGCCAGAGAATGAGGTAAGGGCCGAGGACAAAGCTGATCAGCAGGGCAGTAACAACCGCCCCTCCCGAGCGGAAGGTAATATAGCGGAACAGGTTGAACGCCTGAAATTGGTCCGCGAGCGGATAAAGCAAAGCATAAAGCATCGATCAAATCTCTTGCCGGGCGGATTGCGCCTGCAACCTTTCGACGATGTGACCGACACCCACAACGCGCGATCCTTTGACCGTCACGACATCACCGGGTTTGAGAAAACGGATCAACTCGGGAACCACGTCCTCGGCGCAATGCCACAATCCGCCCCGCTTTGCTTCGGGGAGAATCGCGTGGAGGGCTGCCATCGCCTCGCCGACGAGAAAGACGCGATCGACCCGGGCTGCGGCGAGCGGTTCGACGAGGTCACGGTGGAGACCCTCGGAAGCCTCACCGAGTTCGAGCATATCGCCAAGCACCGCAATTCGCCTGGCTCCCATGCGAGGCTCAGTGGTGGCGAGCACAGCGAGCGCAGCCCGCATTGCCGCGGGGCTCGCGTTGTAGCTTTCATCGATCAAGGTCACCGCGCCACCGCGCCAAGCGAGTTCATACCGACGGCCACGGCCGGGGAGCGCCTCGAGTTCGGAGAGCGGCTCCGCAGCACACCTGACATCCACCCCGGCTGCGGCTGCAGTCGCGAGCACGGCGAGCGAATTCATCACCCAATGCCGTCCCGGGACTTTCACGCGGTAACGCAAGGTCAAACCCGGTAGCGCGGCCTCGACTGTGCTTGCCTCCGAATCTAGTTCACAATCGATGAGGCGCGCCTTCGCGTTAGGGTGAGCCCCGAACCCGACGACTTCTGCAGCCCCGGCACGCTTCGCCGCTGAGGCCAAGCGGGGATAATAGGGATTATCTTGGTTTAGGATTGCGACACCACCCGGTTCGAGCCCGAGAAAAATCTCCGCCTTCGCGTCGGCGATTGCTGCAACCGAAGGAAAGAAGCCGAGATGAGCCGGCTCCACTGTCGTGATGACCGCGACATGCGGGCGCACCAACCGGGTCAACGCCGCGATCTCGCCGGGATGGTTCATCCCGAGCTCAAAGACGCCATAAGAGACATCGGGCGGCATACGGGCGAGCGACAGCGGCACACCCCAGTGATTGTTGAGGCCGCCGGCCGAGGCATAGGTTCCACCGGCGGTGGCGAGCGCCAAGCGCAGGGCTTCCTTGGTTCCGGTCTTACCTACGCTGCCGGTGACGGCGACGATCCGCGCGCGACTGCGGGCGCGTGCCGCGGTGGCTAAGGCTTCGAGCGCGACCAGGGTGTCCGGAACACGAAGCAACGGCGGTCCCTTGGGAAGAGCCGGGACGTCACGATCGACTATGGCTGCGGCGGCGCCCCGCTCCAGCGCCGCTTGTACAAAATCGTGGCCGTCACGGTTGGGACCACGCAGCGCAACAAAGATGTCTCCAGGATTGAGGCCGCGCGAATCGATCGACACGCCCGATGCAACCCAATCGGTCATGTTCGACCCGCCAATTGCGGCCGCGGCCTCGGCAGCGGTCCATAGTGGAGTCATCAGCCGCCCCGCTCGGCCATTTGCTGCCAGCGCAGCTGCGCGAACTCACGGGCAATCGCTGCGTCGTCGAAGGGATAGGTCGCATCACCGATGATCTGGCCGTTTTCATGGCCTTTGCCTGCAATAACCAAGAGATCGCCGGGGGCAAGTTCGGCGATAGCCGTTGCGATCGCTTGACGGCGGTCGCCGATCTCGATCGCGTCAGGGGCCGCTTTGAGGATCGCTCGCCGGATCTCGGCAGCAGGCTCGGTTCGGGGATTGTCGTCAGTCACATAAACGCGGTCGGCCAGGCGCGCCGACACTTCTCCCATCAGCGGACGCTTGCCTGTGTCGCGGTCGCCACCACAGCCGAAGAGAGCCAAGAGCCGTCCGCGCGCATGCGGGCGCAATGCGGTAAGAACCGTCGCGAGCGCGTCTGGTGTATGGGCATAATCGACGACGATTCCACTCCCACCTTCATGCTCGGCGACAAATTGCATCCTGCCGGGCACCCCCGTTAATTTCTTGAGAGCATTGGTGGCGACGTCCGCCTTTCCACCTATCGCTATGACCAAGCCGAGAGCCGCGAGCGCGTTCATCGCCTGAAATTCACCGGCGAGCGGCAGCACCAGCTCGTGCCGCCGCCCGAAGACATTCACAACCAGCGCTTGGCTGCCGATCCTGGGCTTTGGCAAAGCCAAGCGGAGATCGGCCGCCGCATTGGTGCCATAGGAGATGATCGCGTGGTTGCACTCGCGGCACACTGCCTCGAGCCGCGGGAACTCCTCGCTGTCCCTGTTGAGGACAGCGGTTCCACCGGGGGTTAGCAGAGCCGCAAAGAGGCGTTCTTTGGCGGCGCGGTAATGCGCCATGTCGCCGTGATAGTCGAGGTGGTCACGAGTCAGGTTGGTAAACGCCGCAGCGGCCACGGACAAGCCGTCGAGCCGGAACTGATGTAGGCCGTGGCTCGACGCCTCGATCGCCACGTGCTCGATCCCCTCGGCTACCAACTCGGCCAGGTCGTGATGAAGTGCCGCGGGGTCCGGGGTCGTCAGGGAGCCGGACCGACGCCGGGTGGGGGTCACCAAACCGAGCGTGCCTAGGCTCGCCGCCGGTAGACCTATACTCGCCCAAATCTCGCGCGTGAAATGGACCACCGAGGTCTTGCCGTTGGTGCCGGTGACGGCCGCGATTTTCCGCGGCAGCCGGCCGTATAAACGTGCCGCCAACAATGCTAGGCGGCGTTGCGGGTTTGGGTCAGTAACGAACGCAATACGGTCTCGCTGCCCCCGAGCGAGCGTAAGCTCTGCGGGATCGTCAGTGAGGATCGCGACGGCGCCCCGCGCCACCGCGTCGGCGGCGAAGTTGCGCCCGTCCTGCTGGGTACCACGTAGGGCGGCGAACAGGAAACCAGGCCTCACGGTCCGGGAATCGGCGGTCAGGCCGACAATCTCAGGGTCGTTGGACGCTGTAAGCGCCGTGTCAGCCGCCACCAACTCAGTAAGCTTCAATCTTTTTACCTTGCAGGCTTTCGACAGCCAGTTCCCGCTGGATTTCGGGAGAAGACTCGTCGACTGGTTCGACTCCAAGGAGAGGCGCGATGCGCTGAATAACACGGCTGGTGACGGGCGCCACGGTCCACCCTGCGGTTGCGTAACCGTGGCTCTGTTTGTTCGGATGCGGTTCGTCGACCATCGTCAGGATCAGGTATTTGGGATCGTTGATCGGAAAGACCCCTACAAAACTAGAGAGCAGCTTCATCTCTGCGTAGTGTCTGCCCGAAACCTTGTCTGCCGTCCCGGTCTTGCCGCCAACCAGATAACCTGGGGCCGCGGCCTGCGTACCGGTTCCGTGCTCAACCACCAATCGCATCAACTTACGCATTTTTTCCGAGGTCGTCGGAGAAATCACGCGCTGACCGGAAGGCGCGTCGCCGGGTGGCTGCTTGAGCAAGGTTGCCTGCCGCAGAATCCCGCCGTTGACGAGCGCCGCGGCTGCGCTGGCAAAGCTCAACGGCGTCACTGAAATCCCATGGCCGAAGGCGATCGTCATCACATTGACGTCGCGCCATTTCGCCGGGAAATGCGGAGATCCTATTTCCGAGACCTCGATTTTAGGGGCCTTCAACAGGCCGAGCCGGCTGAGAAACTCCCGCTGCCTTTGGCCTCCAGCAGCCATGGCCATCTTTGCCGCGCCGATATTTGACGAATACATCAAAATTTCGGGGACGCTCAAAACTCGATGCTTGCCGTGGTAATCGCCGATCGTGAATCGCCCGATGTTGATCGGATGGGTCGCATCGTAGGTACTGGTGAGTGTCGAGGTACCGTAATCGAGCGCCATCGCAACCGTGAAAATCTTGAAGATCGAACCAAGCTCGTAAACGCCGAGCGTGTTCCGGTTGAACATCCGGTCGGCGAGAGAAAGACCCGGATGATCGGGATCGGTAGCGCCCGGGTGGTTTGGATCAAAATCGGGCAGCGACACCATCGCTAGGACTTCGCCGGTGTTGACGTCCATGATCAGTCCGGCGGCGCCTTTTGCGGTGAAATCGTCAATGACGCGCTGCAACTCCTCGCGCAGGACATATTGGATGCGCAGGTCGAGCGATAACTGCAGCGAACCCTGACGGTCCTTTAGCGTGTCACCCAGCCCGCGCTCGATCCCAGCAAAACCGGAATTGTCGATGCCGGTGTAGCCCACAACATGCGAGGTCAGCGTCCCATCGGGATAAACCCGGCGCTCCTCGTGCTGAAACTGCAGCCCCGGTATCCCGAGCTGATTGGCTTCATATTGTTCGCGAGGGGTCAAGTGGCGCTTGATGTAGACGAAGCTCTTTTCCGAGGTCAGCTTTGCATAGACCTCATCGCTCTTGAGGCTCGGGAAAGCCTGCACCAGCTTGCGGGCTGCATCGGCGGCATCGAGGATCTGCTTGGGATTGGCATAGAGTGACGGGCTGTCGAGCGTCGCCGCGAGCAGCTTGCCGTTACGGTCGACGATATCGGCGCGCGCCGGCACTGGAGGCGCGGGAATGCGAAACCGGGGCATGTGCGACTGGGCGCTGCCGCCTTCGAGTACCACGACTTCGACAATCCGTAACGCGACCACGGCAAAGACGCAGGCGAATAAGATGCTCGTAAAAAAAAGCCGAGACCGGCACGCCTCGAGGGCTTGCCTCGCCGGTCCCTCGGGGACGATCGGGGCACAAGGGGGCGGCTTGAAGTGCCGGGGCCGGCACGGATTGTCGTCAAAGTGTTGTAACGCAGCCATCACCGGCTCGCCATGATTTGGGAAATCAAGTCATCCAGAGATTTCGCCCTACGAGGCGTGGCAGGTTTCGCAACCGCCTTCACCGGCACGGCTTTCACGACTTGCGGCGCCGCCGCCGATTTCTCCAATAGTGCAGGCATTGCGCGCAGGGCGCTTTGCGTCGGCGGCAGCTCCGTCGGGGTCGTTATCGGGATGGGCGTTGCCATAGTCGTCGGAACGCCCTCCGGGGCGCTCGGTGTCCCGGTCGGCGACGTTGAATCGGCAGCCGCAACCACGGTGATGTTTTCGGTCGGAGGCGGCGGCGCCGGCAACGCAGGCCGCATCGGGATGTCGGCCACAGTTGTACGAAGTTGCTTGGTAGAGATTGGCGCAAGAGACAAGAATTGATGGTTCATTGTCTCCAGCATCTCGGGGCGGGTTAGGTAAGCCCATTCGGCGTCGAGCACGCGCGTTTCGTGCTCTTCGGCCGCGGTCACCCGCTTGGTGCGGGCGAGCTCATCATCGAGCGCCTGGACTTGGTACTTGACACCGAACATCGCGAATGCCGTCGCGGAGACGAGAACGAACCAAAATAAAGTGCCGACCCTGATCATGTTTGCAGCCTTCTTTGGACGGCGCTGGCGAGCCAAGCTGGCGACGTCGTGCGCTCCGCTGCTCGCAGACGCGCCGCCCTAGCGCGCGGATTATGGGCGACCTCCGCTGCGTCAGGTCTAATCACCCGACGCGAGAGCAGCCTGAAACTCGGCGCGGGTCTCTCGGGTCGGTCGGGTTGATGACGAGAGGCGCCCGGGGCCAAGCCGCTGCGGCGGCGCATAAAGTCCTTGACCCGCCTATCCTCAAGGGAATGGAACGAAACGACAGCGAGGCGCCCGCCGGGTGCCAACAGCCGTTCAGCCGCAGCGAGCCCGCGGTCGAGCTCGCCGAGCTCGTCATTGACCGCAATCCGCAACGCCTGGAATGTGCGCGTCGCAGGATCTTGCCCGGGTTCCGATTTGGGTATTGCGGCGCGCACGATCTCGACGAGCTCCATCGTGCGCCGAATCCGGCGACGCTGTCTGGCGGACGCGATTGCCCGAGCAACTCGACGTGAAAAACGTTCCTCGCCAAAGGCCCGGATTAGCTCGTCAAGCTCGGTCTCTGGGAGGCTTTCGACGAGATCCGCCGCGGTCCGTCCCGCGCCTCCCATTCGCATGTCGAGTGGGCCGTCGAAACGAAACGAAAAGCCGCGCTCGGGCGTGTCGAGCTGGGTCGAGGAGATTCCGAGGTCGAGGGCGATGCCGGCGATTGGCTCGGCATTCACCGGAGCCAGCAAGCGTTCCATATCCCCGAACCGGCCTTCGAGAAGTCTGAGCCGGCCAGCGTGACGCTCGGCGAGATCGCGGCCGCTTTCTATGGCATCGGGATCGCGATCGATGCCAAAGACGCGGCAACGCGCGGCAGCAAGCAATGCCTCGCTGTAGCTGCCGCCGCCAAAAGTGCCGTCGACGTAAACAGCATCATCTTGCGGTGCCAGCGCGTCGACGACGGCGTCGAGAAGAACCGGAACATGCCGGGCAGGCTGTTGGGCATCAGACGTGCCGGCCTGCGACGGGCGGTCCGCGCCTCGCTCGGTCATCCCCGACGTCGCTCAACCGGGCCGCCGAGTGGCGGCAATCTGGTTCCGTTCTGGCGAGCGCGTTCGCGCAAGGTTGCCTGGTGGTCGGCAAAGCGCGAGGGTTCCCAAATCTGAAAGCTCTTTCCCAACCCGACGAACGCCGCGCTGTCGGTAATGTGGGCGTGTGAGGCAAGGTTCTCGGGAAGAACGATTCGCCCTTCGGGGTCGAAGGAAAGAGCTTGCGCCGCGGCGAACAGCACTCCCAAGTTCTCGTGCTCCTCCGAGAACTCATCGAGAGCATTCAGCCGCTCGCTCATCTCCTCCATCCGCTTGACCCCGCTGCCGTCGAGCGCGGCATGCCTGAACGAGGGGAAGACAACGATGCCGGGAAAGCTTTGGTCTGCGACAGCAGCGCGAAAGGTCGCCGGCACTGAAACTCGCCCCTTGCGGTCGACCTTGTTCACGAAAGTGGATAA
>Ga0182035_10000544_pt1 | contig 17690 bp, 13 predicted proteins | sample flu12Cox44000170_FD_125969 | JGI IMG/M metagenome (GOLD analysis project Ga0182035, IMG submission 125969) | Lab enrichment of tropical soil microbial communities from Luquillo Experimental Forest, Puerto Rico - flux4day.12C.oxic.44.000.170 | ecosystem: Environmental > Terrestrial > Soil >...
AGCACGGCAGCAGTATTGGGACCGATCGCGCGCTCCATAGCGGCAAGGTCGCCGAACGGAACCGAGCGGAATCCTGGCGTGAATGGTCCAAAGCCGTCGCGATAATCAGGCTCGGAGGAAAAGCCAACGATCGTCGTTGTGCGGCCATGGAAATTTCCCTGGGCGACTATGATCTCGGCTTGGTCGCGTGAGATTCCTTTAACGCGATAGCCCCATCGCCGCGCGGCCTTGATCGCCGTCTCGACAGCCTCCGCCCCGGTGTTCATCGGCAGCGCCGCGTCGAGGCCGGTCACCGAGCACAGCTCCTTCAAGAACGGCCCAAGCCGGTCGTTGTAGTAGGCGCGAGACGGGACTGCTAGCTGGTGCGCCTGTGCCGCAAGGACCGCAAGGATGCGCGGGTGACTGTGACCGTGACTCGCCGCCGAGTATGCCGACATCATATCGACATAACGCCGACCCGCCATATCCCAAAGGTGTGCGCCCCGGCCGCGCGTTAGCACGACCGGCAACGGCTCATAGTTGTGCGCGCAGTATTTTTTTTCGAGGGCGATCGCATCCATCGGCGTAGTTCCAAAATTTGGTTGTTTATTATCTCAAAAATCGAACAACAGAGGCGGCGGAACTGTCGATGCGCGGCGGCCAAACCCGCGGTTTAGCTTCCAGATCGCAACCGAAAATGTTGTTACGAAGGTTAATGAAGGTTAATGATAAGAAAGCGCTGCTTGCGCTGGCTGATTAGTCCGTTTTGCGAAACAGCAGCGACTTTGGATAGCCGGTAAACTTGCGCACCGGGCGAAGCACGATGTGACTGACAATGCGTGCGATTCCGAGCTGCGGATCATCAATGAGGGTAGCGGTTAGTTCTTCATATCGCGCCAGATCGGGGCAGATAAACCGCGCGACGTAGTCAACATCGCCGGACACTTCCCAGCACTCTACAATCTCTTCAATCCCCAAGAGACGTTGTTCGAAGTATTCCTGTCGACCGTGTTTTTCGAGGACGATATCGGCAACGACTTGAACTGGCTGTGATAACATTCCCAGCTCGATTTGCGCCTGATAGCCGGAGATGATGCCAGCGGATTCGAGCCTGCGCACACGCTCAAGGCAAGCCCGCGAGGACAGCGCGACCGATTCAGCGAGCTTCTGAATGGTGGACCGGCCGTCATGCTGCAGCGTGACCAGGATTTTTATGTCTATCCGATCCAATGGCGGAAACCGCTTCGAGACCATCGCGATGTCGATCCGAATCAAGGCCAGCAGAATTGCAGACTAATCCTTCTTTCTTACGCTCCATAGCCGCCTTGGGCAGAGCGACATACTGACAACTGCATTTGCCTGGGATTGGAACGGCCAACGTGTGAGGAGGCGAGGAAGGCCCGTGCTGTTTCCCACCCCAGCGAGCGACAAGGAAATTTGCTAGTCTAGCTTGAGGGCCTCCGCTGGCATCGCGAAACCGAACCTCGATAACCGGCGCATCCTGATTTTGAAGCTGATCGCGCTACGCGGTGGACGATCCGTGAAAAACAGCAAGCCAGCCGAAATTCAGGCGCAAAATCAACGCTGAGTGTTCCATTGGTAAATGGAGGTCGAGTGTTCGGTCCGCTCCGGCAGCACCAGAAAACTCTCTATAAATCAGCTTTAAGAGTCAGCTTTTGTCTGCTCGACCAACCCCCACCCCACAGCTCAAACGTGAACAAACCAGCCAAGCTTTGAAATTAGGCCAACAATCTAACACCCCGACACCGCCGAATTTCTCGGGCGTTCGGCGATGTCCGTGATTTTTTCAGTACGGCTTCAGGAACGCAAAGTCACAGCCCTCGTCGGCGCCGAGGATCTCCTGCGCGTAAAGCTTGGCGTAGCCGCGTCGCGGCTGTTCAGTACTCGACTTACCGGCGGCGGCGCGGCGCTTGAGTTCGGCTTCGTCCACTGCGAGCTCGATGCTGCGTCCCTTCACGGACAGGCGGATGCGATCGCCGTTGCGCACGAGCCCGAGCGGCCCGCCGGAGGCTGAATCCGGCGTCACATGCAACACGATGGTACCGAAGGCCGTGCCGCTCATGCGCGCGTCGGAGACCCGCACCATGTCCTTCACTCCTTTGGTCGCAAGCTTCTTCGGGATCGGCAGATAGCCGGCTTCAGGCATCGCGGCTGCCGAATGCGGCCCGGCGTTCTGCAGCACAAGAATATCGTCCGGCTCGACGTCGAGCTTGGGATCGTCAATGCGGTCGGCGAGATCTTCGAGCGATGAGAACACCACCGCTCTGCTCTCGACCTCGAACAATTTCGGATCGGCGGCCGAGCGCTTGAGGATCGCGCCCCGCGGCGCCAGGTTGCCGAACAGCGCCACCAAGCCTCCGTGCGATTCGAGTGGCTTGTTGCGTTCGGCGATGATTTTGCGGTCGACCCACGCCGCGCCGTCGGCCTCGAGGCGCTCGCCCAGCGTTTCGCCTGTCACCGTCATGGCATCGAGATGCAGCAGATCCTTGATTTCGCGCATCAGCGCGCCCATACCGCCGGCCGCGAACAGATCCTCCATGTAGCCGTTGCCCACCGGCTTTAGGTTCACCAGAACCGGGGTTGAGTCCGACAGTTCGTTGAGCTGCTTCAGCGACACCGGGACGCCAGCGCGTCCGGCGATTGCAGTCACATGAATGATGGCGTTGGTGGAGCCGCCGATGGCGAGAAGAACGCGCAGAGCGTTCTCGACCGACTTCTGATTAATGATCTTGTCCGGCGTAAGTTTGGAGCCGATCAGCTTCACCGCCGCGGCGCCGGTCGCCTCTGCGGCGCGGAGGCGATCGGCATGCACCGCAGGAATCGCGGCGGTGCCCGGAAGAATCATGCCGAGCGCCTCGGCAAGGCAGGCCATGGTCGAGGCCGTGCCCATCACCGCGCAGGTGCCGGCGGTGGTGGCGAGTTTAGCTTCGACTTCGGAGATTTCCTTATCGTCGACCTTGCTGGCCCGGTATTGCGCCCAGAAGCGACGGCAGTCGGTGCAGGCGCCTAGCCGCTCGCCATGATGGCGTCCGGTCATCATCGGTCCGGCGACCAACATCACCGCCGGCCGCCCGCCCGACACCGCGCCCATCAACTGTGCTGGTACGGTCTTGTCGCAACCGCCCATCAGCACCACCGCGTCCATGGGCTGCGCGCGCACCATCTCCTCGGTGTCCATCGACATTAGGTTGCGGAATTTCAAGCTGGTCGGGTGGAGGAACACCTCGCCGAGCGAAATGGTGGGAAATTCGATTGGCAGCGCGCCGGCCGTCAGTACGCCGCGTTTCACCGCCTCCAGCATTTCGGGGAAGTGGCGGTGACAGTTGTTGAAGCCGGATGGCGTATAGGCGATGCCGACCACCGGCCTGTCCAGCAGGCTGCGGGAATAGCCCATCGACTGGGCGAATGAGCGTCGCAGATAAAGAGAGAAATCGCGGTCGCCATAATTGGTGAGGCCGTGCGCGATGCCGGTGAGTGCCTTGCTCATGCCGCCAAGTCTTGCAGCCGCGTGAGGCCGGATGCAAGCCGATTACGCGAAAGGACGTCGGACAACGCGCTCCGATAGGCCCTGATAGCGTCGCTTAATCCAGTCGACGCCGATGTTGTGCATGAAGACCATGAACGCCAGCATGGTGAGAAACCGGCTCAAGAAGTGATATCAGGCGACGGCGGGTTACTGCCAACCGACGGTAGACATCGGCGGGCAGCTCGCGTTCAAGCACGCCTGGCGCGCCCGGCAGGAAAACCTCGTGGCCTTCTTCGATGCGTGGCGGCATCAAGCTGTCGGCGACAGCGAGCGCGACAATCACAACCGTCGCCGCCCAATGACGCCCGCGCGTGCTGACTCGCGCGTTGCGCTCATAGGCGGCCCGGGGCTTGCGCCAGAACGCCCTTGCGTAGCATGTCGATTTGGCTCAAATCCATGCCGCGCGGGCGAAAACAACATTCTTACAGGGATTTAGAGCTTGATCCGCCTAGGCATTGTGGGCGTCAATTACGGGCGCACCGTGCAGCTGCCGGCCTTCCGAGCGGATTTGCGCTGCGAGGTCGTGGCGCTCGCCGGCCGCGATGCCGCGCACACGGCCGCGATAGCGCGCGAAGCAGGCGTACTCAAGGGCTACGGCGATTGGCGCGCGCTGGTCGAGGACCCCGATGTGCAAGCGGTCGCCGTTGCCACGTTGCCGAGCCTGCAAGCGCACGTCGCGCTGCGCGCGCTTGAGCTCGGCAAGCCGGTATTCATCGAGAAACCGATGGCGAACAACCTCGCCGCCGCAAAGGCCATGCTCCAAAGGGCCAAGCAAAGCGGCCTGCCGACGATGATCGATTTCAACTTCACGCAGATAGCGACCTGGCTACGCGCCAAGGCGATGCTCGACGACGGCGCGATCGGCAAGCTGCGTCATGTCACTGTGCATTGGCACGTCGAAAGCCGCGCCTTGCAATTGCGCATGCGCAACTGGAAGACTGTGGGCGACGACGGCGGCGGCGTGCTGGGCAACTTCATCAGCCACTGCTTCCATTACCTGGAGTGGTTCTGCGGTCCGATTGCCGGCATGTCGGCGCGCATCGGCGGCGTCCCCGAAGACGGCGAGCTGGAGACCACGGTGGCGATGGCGATGCAGTTCAAGTCGGGCGCGCTGGCCAGCCTGTCGATGAGCTGCGCGTCCTATTTCGGCATCGGCCACCGCCTCGAATTCTTCGGCGAGGAGGGTACACTTGTGCTGCATAACCCGGGCGCCGATTACATGCGCGGCTTCGAACTATTTTACGCCAAGCGGCCGGGACCACTCGAACGCACCGCGGTGATCGATCCGATCGATACGCAATATCCCGACGGCCGCATCGCGCCGGTCTCGCGGCTCGCCAAACTATGGTTCGACGCGATCGAAAAAGGCGGCACGCCGACGCCGGGATTTGCTGAGGGCTACCGCGTGCAACTACAGATGGACGCCGCGCGCCGCTCGTACCAACAAGGGATTTGGGTCGACTTCGGCAAAGAAGACGCGCGGGGGAGCGCGCGGTGAGCAGCATCCTAGTTACCGGCGGCAGCGGCTTCATCGGCTCCGGCCTGGTGAAAGCCCTGGTGCGTGCCGGCCATCGCGTGCGCGTGCTCGACGACAACTCGCGCGGCAGTCCGCGCCGCCTCGCCGAGGTGGCCGAGGACATTGAGTTCATCGCCTGCGACATCCGCGATGCGGCGGCCGTCGAGACAGCGGCCAAAGGCATGGAGGAAGTGCACCATCTCGCCTTCGTTAACGGCACCGAGTTCTTCTACAAGCAGCCCGATCTGGTTCTCGACGTCGGAGTGCGCGGCATGCTCAACGTCGTCGACGCCTGCCGCAAGCAGAACATTGGCAAGCTCGTGTTAGCATCCTCGTCTGAGGTCTATCAGACGCCGCCGAAGATTCCGACTGACGAAAGCGCGCCACTTTCGGTGCCGGACGTACTCAACCCGCGCTACTCCTACAGTGGCGGCAAATTGATCAGCGAACTACTGGCGATCAATTTCGGCCGCAAGCATTTCGAGCGCGTGCTGATCTTCCGTCCGCACAATGTCTACGGCCCTGACATGGGCTTCGAGCACGTGATCCCGCAATTGGCGTCGCGGCTGCAGGCCGCGGGCAAAAAGCAGCCATCAGGCAAGCTGCGTTTCGAAATTCAGGGCAGCGGCCAGGAGACACGCAGCTTCTGCTTCATCGACGATCTGGTCGCCGGCATCATGGTGACTCGGGAGAAAGGCGAGCATCTCGGTATCTATCACATCGGCACCAGCGAGGAAGTCTCCATCGACGACCTGGCGCACCGCATCGCCGCAATTGCTGGACGCGAGATCGAGCTTGTTGCCGGCAAGCCCAGGGCCGGCAGTCCGCTGCGGCGCTGCCCCGACATATCCAAGCTGAGCAAGCTTGGCTATAAGCCGCGAGTACCGTTGAAAGACGGCCTGAAGCCGACGCTTGACTGGTACTGGAAAAACGCCGCCCTGACACCGAACGCCTAGCTCGCCGGATCGCGGAAGGCAAAATTGCCTTTGCGGCGGACCATCAGGCCATAATAGGCAAGAGCCACCACCATCACGACGCTATTGATCAGAAGACTTGGCCGGCCGATGTCCGGGTCGAGCGCGCTGGTATAGAAGACATAGGCGAGAGCTAGCAGACCCAGCACCGGCCAGAACGGATAGAGCGGCATGCGATAGACAGCGTGTTTGGTCGTACCCGTAGTGCGGCCCGCAATCGCTGCAATGCAGACCGCCGCATAGATCAGCGCGATGCCGGTGCCGGTGATCACCAAGAGCCATTGCAAGCCGAGCAGGCACATCGCCATTGACGAGATGCCGGCCGCCAACGTGGCGATCCACGGCGAGTTGAACCGGTCGTGCGTCACCAGGAAGGCATCGTTAATGCGCGGGTGCCAGGTCCCGTCGCGCCCGGTGCTGTAGAAAAAGCGCGCATTCTGCAACAGCGTTGCCAGCACCGCATTGAGGATGGCCAGCGCGACGCTCAAGCCGATGACGACGCTGAGCGCGTAGCCGCCGACGACCGTGATGAAATCGCTGAACGGACTGGTCGAGCCGAGTAGCGCTTGCAGGTTGGGCGCGCCCATCAGCACCGCGGTCAGCGGCACAAGCTCGGTAACAACCGTTATGACCAGCGCCCAAAGAATGGTGCGTGCGATCAGCCTCGGTGCTTCATGCATTTCCTCCGCGAAATAGACCGCGGCGCCATAACCGTTATAGGCGAAGATCGACACCGACGTCGCCACGCCGATTGCCGCCAGCGGCGTCGGATGCAGCGCGGACTGGCTCACCACGACGGGATGCGTGATAATTTCCCACAGCGAGCGCTTGACGTCCAAGAAGCCGACCACGGCCAGCACGGCGAGCGCCAGTAATTCGAGCAGCAAGAAGATGCCGGTGACCCAGGCATTGGTTCGGATGTGCAAAATGCCGAACACCGTCGTCGCCGCTATGATCGCCATAGCCACCACGATCGGATTGAGATCGGGCACGACGACAGCAAGATAGGTGCTGGCGCCGAGCGCCAGCACCGCGGGGGCCAGCATGTTGCTGGTGATCGTCAGCCCGAAAGTGGCAAAGCCCGCGGCGGCGCCAACTGAGCGACCGACCATGGAGTACTCACCGCCCGCGATGGGAAAGGCCGAGGCTAGCTCGGAATAAACATAAGCGATCGGGATCGCAAGGATCGCCGCGGCGGCCATGCTGAGGAACGCGCCACTGCCGGCCTGCGTGATCGCACCTGGCACGATCACGAATACCGAGGAAGCCGGAGTCACCGCGGAAAGTGTCAGCAGCAGTGTGCCGATCACCCGCATGCTGCGCTTTAACGCGCGTGGTTTTTTGTGTCCTGTCGCCATACTATCGATCCCCGGCCGGGCGATCCTAATTGATCGCCGGGCGCTCCGCCAAACGCGGCATCAATTTTTCCAAAGCGAATATGACGGTAACCAAGGTGGACGCGAACTAATGACGCCGGCCGATTAACGTTGTATGCCAGCGTCCGTTTCGCCATTGGAGACAAGCTCTTTGGGTCCCACAAAAGTCGCGCGCGCAGCCGGCACCGGCGCAAGCGTTCCAGTCGAATGCTGCCAGGTCTGCGGCCACGCGCCGCTCGATGTTGTGCTGTCGCTCGGCTACATGCCACCTGTGAACCAGATGGTGCCGATCGGCCAGGTTCCGCACCAGCAGCCTTGGTTCCCGACCAATCTCCTGCATTGTTCGAAATGCGAACTCGTGCAACTCGGTCTGGCCGTCGATCCGGCCATTATCTTCCCGCCGGAATATCCCTACACCAGCGGCACCACCAAGCTGCTGCGCGACAATTTTGTCGACTTGTACCGCGAAGCCGCCGCCATGTTGGGGCTCGGCGCGAAGGATCTAGTAGTCGATGTCGGTTCCAATGACGGCACGCTGTTGTCGAACTTCAGGAACGGCGGCTGCCGCGTGCTCGGCATCGAGCCGACCGACGTCGGCGATATCGCCATCTCGCGCGCCATTCCCACCATCAAACGCTATTTCGGCGCCGAGGTGGCGCGTGAGGTGAAGGAAAAATATGGCGCGGCGCGCATTGTCACCGCCACTAATTGCTTCGCACACATCGAGGACGTGCACGCAATCGTCGATGGCATCGTCGAGATGTTGGCCCCAGATGGCGCGTTCATCTCGGAATCGCACTACCTCATCGGCCTGCTCGACACGCTGCAATACGACACGATCTATCACGAGCACCTGCGCTACTATTCGGTGACTAGCCTCAAGCACTTGCTCGAATTGCACGATCTCGAGATATTCCACGCACGGCCGATCCCGAGCCATGGCGGCTCGATCCGCGTCTATGCCGCGCGCCACGGCGTACATACAGTGCAGGAGAGCGTTGGCCGCATGCTGGCTGGCGAGCCGCGCGGCGAAGCCATAAGCAAGCGCCTCACCGCCTTCCGCCGCGACGTGGTCCTGTCCAAGCTGCGGCTGATGTCTATGCTGCGCGAACTGAAAGAAACAGGAGCGCGCATCGTGGGCATCAGCGCGCCGTCACGCGCCAGCACGATCGTAAACTATGTCGGGCTCGACGAAGGCATCATCGATTATGTGTGCGAGATCGCCGGCTCGCTGAAGATCGGCAAATTCATGCCGGGTACGCAGATCCCGGTGGTAGAGGAATCCAAGCTGTTTGCCGATCAGCCAGAATGCGCGGTGATCTTCTCCTGGCACATCGCTGATGAGTTGACGCCCAAGCTCAGGGCGAAGGGCTATCGCGGCAGGCTGGTGACGCCGCTGCCGCTGCCGCGCTACCTTTGAGGCCATGAGCGACTGGCCTAAGATCAAAGCGCGGCGCACCACCAAGATCTCGCCTTGGGTGGAGATAATTGAGCGTGAGGTTGAATTTACACCCGGTGCGGTAGCAGAGCTTTATCATGCGGTCGGCCAGCAGGATTACATCGCGATCGTGGCGCGCACGCCGGACGGCAGGATTCCGATCGTGCGGCAGTACCGTCCCGCGCTGGAAGGCTACACCTGGGAATTGCCTGCCGGCATGGTTGAGATCGGGGAAGACCCCGCCGAGACGTGTCGCCGCGAACTCATGGAGGAGACCGGCTATCAGGCGCGCACGCTGTACGCGCTTGGAACCTATGGACCTTGCAGCGCGCGGCTATCGAACCGCATCCATACTTTCTTCGTTGACACCGGTGAGCGAGCCGAAACGCACAAAGGCGAGGCGGGTATCGAGGTAGAGCTGGTGACGCCAGCCGAATTGGGCGCCTTGATCCTAGCCGGTAAATTCGGGATGCAACTTCATATCGGCGCTGTCTTACTGGCTGGCTTATCTGGCTACCTCGACCTTGGTGCCCTAAAGAACCCTGCTACACCCTGACTTGTGGAAAAGCGCAGTCGCCACAGCGGTTTGATATTCGTCAATGTTCGTTAGGCGGATTTCACCAAACTCGCCTCGACAACCCCTTGGAAGGCTTCTAAAAAAGGGGGCCACGTGGGGCTGGTAAAGTAGCAATTACACATGAATTACAACAGTTTTTTTGCATCGGCGCTCGTTACTTTGAGGAAAGAACGCCGGTATCGGGTTTTCGCTGATCTGGAACGTATCGCTGGCCGATTCCCGCACGCCCTTTGGCATTCGCCGCAGGGCACCAAGGAAGTCGTGATCTGGTGCTCGAACGACTACCTGGGCATGGCCCAGCACCCCAAAGTCATCGGCGCCATGGTCGAGACGGCCACCCGGATGGGCACCGGGGCCGGCGGAACCCGCAACATCGCCGGCACCAATCATCCGCTGGTCGAACTGGAGCGCGAGCTCGCCGACCTGCACGGCAAACCCGCCGCGCTGGTTTTCACCTCCGGCTACGTGTCCAATCAGACCGGAATACCGACCATAGCCAAGCTCTTGCCGAACTGCCTCATCCTGTCGGATGCGCTCAACCACAATTCGATGATCGAAGGCATCCGACAGTCCGGCTGCGAGAAGGTCGTTTGGCGGCATAATGACATCGGCCACTTGGAAGAGCTGCTCACGGCCACCGATCCCAAGAGGCCGAAGCTGATCACATTTGAAAGCCTGTACTCCATGGACGGCGACGTCGCGCCAGTGCATACGATCGCCGACCTGGCGCAACGCTACAATGCCATGACCTATGTCGACGAAGTGCACGCGGTCGGCATGTATGGTTCGCGCGGCGGCGGCATTTGCGACCGCGACAACGCCATGCAGCGCATCGACGTGATCGAGGGCACGCTAGCCAAGGCCTTCGGCTGCCTCGGAGGCTACATCGCGGCGAGCAAGGATATCGTCGACGCGGTGCGCTCCTATGCGCCCGGCTTCATTTTCACCACCGCGCTGCCGCCCGCCATCTGCGCAGCAGCGACCGCGGCCATCAAGCATCTTAAGAGCTCAAGCTGGGAGCGGGAACGGCACCAGGACCGCGCCGCGCGCGTGAAGTCGGTGCTCAATGCCGCCGGCCTGCCCGTGATGCCGTCGACGACGCATATTGTGCCGATCATGGTCGGCGACCCGGAGAAGGTGAAGATAGCGAGCGACCTCTTGCTCACCGAGCACGGCATCTACATCCAACCGATCAACTATCCGACTGTGCCGCGCGGCATGGAACGGCTTCGTATCACGCCGTCTCCCTATCATGACGACGCGTTGATCGACGCCTTAGCGGAAGCCCTCGTCGACGTCTGGGACCGGCTCGAACTGCCAGCTCGCAATCAGGCACTGGCGGCGGAATAAGCAGCCAGCGAAAATCGAATTCTGCGTTATGCCCGGCCTTGCGCCGGCCTTGACGTTTCTTTTTTCAATCCTCGAAGGTCGGCCGCTGCAGAGGTGGCTTCCTGCCCGACGGCTTGCGCGCCGGGGCGACGCGGCGCGCGATCAGCGGCATAGTCAAAGACACGAAGAAGATGCGCACGAGGTGGTGCGCGCCGACATATACCGGGTCCAAGTTGAGCGCGAGCGCGAGCAGCATCATGGCGTCAACCGCGCCAGGGGCATAGGCGATCATCACCTCGGCAACGGGCAGCGCTAGGATGCCGACGAGCCCGGCCGCGAACAGCGCGGCCACCACCACCGCCACTGCAAATGAGCCGAAAGCCGAGCCAAGGAAATTGACCATCAGCCGCAGCGACGTGCCGGCGAAACGCGAGCCGGTGACCGCACCAAAGGCGATCATCACGGTGTTGGTCACCCACCACGGCATCACCACGTGGATCAGCCCGCTGCCGTGCAGCGCCGCCGAGGTCAGCATGGCGCCGAACAGCAGGCCGCCAGGAAAGCGAATGAAGAAGGCCGCAAGCGCGACGGCGGTCGACGCAGTGATCAGAACGGCCAATTCGCGGAGCTGTGTTGGATTGAATATGCCGCCAACGTTGCGCGTAACGTGACCGACGAGGCCGAACAGCGACAGGCCCGCTGGGAAGCCGACCGCGACGATCACCACCCGCACCGTCTGGACGATGGCGATTGCGCGCACATCAGCATCGAGCTCGACAGCCAAGCCCAGCACCTGCGAAAGGCCGCCGGGTGCTGCGGCCAAATAGGCGGTAAGGATGTCCCAGCCGTGTACGATGCGCAGATAGGCGGCGCCCGTGATGCTGATGGCGGCCATGGCAGCGACCAGCATGGCGATACTGAGCGGATAGGCCGCGATGCCGTTCAACGTCGCCGGCGTCACGACGGCGCCGAGCGAAATGCCGATCAGTACCAACAGAACGCGAATCAGCAGCGTCGTCATCAGCATCGGGCGGCCGATCAGCGAGGCGATGGCGACCGCCAGAATTGAGCCGGAAAGAAAGCCGGCGGGCATTCCCAAGAGGCCGAGGGTAAGTCCGCCGATCGCTGCAATGACCAGCGTTTCGCCGAGCTGGCGGGCGACGTTGCTGTCGATAACGGGACGTGCGGACAAGGGCTGGCGGCTTTCGTCGGGCCGGCACGATTCTCATCGGCGGCCCGTTAGTCGGCGATATGCCGCGCGGTTCTCTGCGCGTCAACGCAAGAACTTTGCGTCCGGCAGCTGTTCCGCCTGAGTAAGAAGGGGTAAATTCCTTCAACTGCCGGGAGTTTGCCCATTTTCGGAGGGCGCATGCTGCAAGGCTGGGTCGTCATCGCAGTCGCGCTTGGCTACATCGGACTCCTGTTCCTGGTGGCTAGCTACGGCGACCGCACGCGCGGTCTCGGCCGCGACGGCCGTACTCGCCTGCTAATCTATCCGCTATCGCTGGCGATCTACTGCACCTCATGGACGTTCTTCGGCTCCGTCGGCTCTGCCTCGCGCACCGGCTACGAGTTCCTCACCATCTATATCGGCCCAGTGCTGATGATCGGTCTGTTCTCGCCGCTGCTGGTGCGCATCGTGCGCCTGGCCAAGACACAGAACATCACCTCGATCGCCGACTTCATTGCCGCGCGTTACGGCAAGGGCCAGGCGGTGGCAGCGACCGTCGCGCTCATCGCCATTGTCGGCACCGTGCCTTACATCGCGCTGCAGCTTAAAGCGGTGTCGGCCTCGCTCGAAACCATCCTGTCGCATCTCAATGCGGGCAGCGGCGGCATGCGTCCGCTATTCGGAGACATTTCGTTGTTCGTGGCGTTGGCAATGGCGATGTTCGCGGTGCTGTTCGGCACTCGCCATATCGATGCCACCGAGCACCAGGATGGCCTGATGCTAGCGATCGCCACTGAGTCGATCGTCAAGCTGTTCGCGTTTCTGGCGGTCGGCATCTTTGTCACCTTCTGGATGTATGGGGGGCCTAGCGCGCTTATCGAGGCGGCGATGCAGAAGCCGCAGACCGCCGGTATCTTCACGCGCGAGCCGCCACTGGAAACCCTGCTGGCGACCACGCTTCTATCGTTCGTCGCCATCATTCTGCTGCCGCGGCAATTCCATGTTGCGGTGGTAGAGAACAACAATGAAGGGGAGATCAAGCGCGCAGCGTGGCTGTTTCCGCTCTATCTGTTGGCGATCAACCTGTTTGTTGTCCCCATCGCGCTGGCCGGTCTGTTGACCTTCCCGACCGGCGCGGTCGACAGCGACATGTTCGTGCTGGCGCTGCCGCTGCAAGCCGGCTCAGATGTTCTCACCATCGCCGCGTTCGTCGGTGGGCTATCGGCAGCGACCGCCATGGTGATTGTGGAGACGGTGGCGCTGTCGATCATGGTATCGAACGACATCGTGATGCCACTCGTGCTGCAGCGGCGCGAGGCGTTTAGCCGTCGCGAGAACGTCGGCTCCCTGCTGCTCATTGTCCGGCGGCTGGCGATCTTCGCCATCCTGCTGCTTGCCTATATGTATTATCGCACCGCCGGCGACGCACAGCTCGCCTCCATCGGCCTGCTCTCGTTCGCGGCGGTCGCGCAGCTCGCACCGGCCTTTTTCGGCGGCTTGTGCTGGCGGCGGGCCACCGCAAGCGGCGCCATCGTCGGCATGAGCGCTGGGGTCTTGATGTGGGCTTATACGCTGCTGCTGCCGAGCTTTGCCGACGTCGGCATCGTTGGCCAGTACATCCTGACCGACGGCCCCTGGCATATGGCCGCGCTGCGGCCGCAGAACCTGTTTGGACTGAGCCTGCCGCCGCTGGTGCACGGCGTGCTGTGGAGCCTGACGGCCAACTTCATCTGCTATGCCGGATTCTCCTGGTGGCGCACGCCCACGCCGATCGAGCGGCTGCAGGCCAATTTGTTCGTGCCCTCGGATCTCGCACCGATCACGCCGACCTTCCGGCTTTGGCGCTCCTCAGTGACCGTGGAGGAACTGACCGGCACGGTGGCACGCTATCTAGGCGAAGGACGCACGCGCAACGCGTTCGAGAGCTTCGCCGGCATGTACCGCATCAGCCTCGAACCCAAGGACGAAGCCGATTTCCGCATGGTGCGGCACGCCGAGCATATCCTGGCGTCGGCGATCGGCGCGGCATCGTCGCGACTCGTGCTGTCGTTGCTGTTGCGGAAGCGCACGGTCTCGACCAAGGCCGCCTTAAAGCTGCTCGACGACGCCAACGCGGCGATCCAGTACAATCGCGAAATCCTGCAGACCGCGCTCGATCACGTGCGCCAGGGTATCGCGGTGTTCGACAAGGAGGTGCGGCTGATCTGCTGGAACCGGCAGTTCGGCGAAATCCTCGATTTGCCGCCCAATCTATTGCGAGTCGGCAGCGGACTTGCCGATATTCTCTACTTCAATGCCCAGCGGAGCGATGCGCCACTCAACAAAATCGACGATTTTGTGCAGACGCAGATCGAGCGCTACGTGTCCGGCTGCGAGCCGTTCCTCGAACGCTTCGCCGAGCCGGGCAAGGTGATTGAGGTCCGTGCCAACCATATGCCCGATGGCGGCATCGTCACTACTTTCACTGACATCACCGCCAGTGTCGAGGCGGCGCAGGCGCTGGAGCGCGCCAACGAGACGCTCGAGCGCCGCGTGCGCGAGCGCACCGAGGAGCTCACGCGCCTGAACGTCGCGCTGGGGCTTGCCAAGGGCGAGGCCGACGAAGCCAACCTGTCGAAAACCAAATTCATCGCCGCCGCCAGCCATGACATCTTGCAACCGCTCAATGCGGCACGGCTCTACGTCACCAGCCTGATCGAGCGCCAGGGCGGCCGCGGCGACGGCCGGCTGATCGACAATATCGACGCCTCACTCGAGGCGGTGGAGGAGATACTCAACGCGCTGCTCGATATCTCGCGGCTCGACACCGGAGCGATGCGTCCGGAATTCGCGAGCTTCCGCATCGACGACCTGATGCGCCAGATCGAGCTGGAATTCGCTCCACTCGCCGGCGCCAAGGATATCGACCTTGCCTTTGTGGCCTGTTCGCTGGTGGTGCGTTCCGACCGGCGGCTGCTGCGCCGGCTGGTGCAGAACCTCGTGTCGAACGCTATCAAGTACACACCGACGGGCCGGGTGCTGGTCGGCTGCCGCAGACGCGGTGATCGCTTGCGCATCGAGGTTTACGACACCGGCGTCGGCATTCCGGAATCGCAGCAGCGCGACATCTTCGTCGAATTCCACCGGCTCGATCAGGGTGCCCGTATCGCGCGCGGCTTGGGTCTCGGATTGTCGATCGTCGAGCGCGTGGCGCGGCTACTCGGCTGCGACGTCGAGGTCGACTCGGTTGTCGGCCGCGGCTCGCGTTTTGCGGTGAGCGTGCCGCTGTCGAACGCGGTGGCGATCGATCTACCGGCGCGCGACGAAATTCGGGTCGATCCGAGCCAACTCGTCGGCATCACCGCGCTGTGCATTGACAACGAGCCGTCGGTGCTCGACGGCATGGAAACCCTCCTGCGCGGCTGGGGCTGCGGCGTAATCAAGGCGCCCGATCTTGCCCTTGCGCTGGCCTCGGTCGCGGAGAGTTCGCTGATGCCAAACGGGCTGTTGGTCGACTATCACCTCGATCACGGCAACGGCATTGAGGCAATTAGGACGCTGCGCCGCGCCTGCGGCGGTCTGCCCGCGATCCTGATCACCGCCGACCGCACGCCCGCGGTGCGCGAACAAGCGCGTGCGGAAGGTATCCAGGTGCTGCACAAGCCGCTCAAGCCGGCCGCGCTGCGCGCGCTCCTGGCACAATGGCGCGTGCTGCGGGTAGCCGCAGCAGAGTAGCCTAGCCTTTCGTCGCCGCACCTTGCGGCCACTGGCCGGTCTCAATCTTGGCGGCGGCAATCACCGCCTGGGTGCGGCTTTCCACGCCAAGCTTCTGCAGGATGGCCGAGACGTGCGCCTTCACCGTCGCCTCGGAGACGCCGAGCTGATAGGCGATCTGCTTGTTAAGTAGCCCCTCCGAAAGCATCATCAGCACGCGCACCTGTTGCGGCGTCAGCGTCGCCATGCGTGCCATCAATTCGGCGGTCTCGGTGTCGGAGCCGGCGGTGAGATCGACGTCGGGCGGCGTCCACACGCCGCCGTCAAGGATGCGCGAGATCGCCGCGCGCATCGCCTCGGTGCCGAGTGTTTTCGGGATGAAGCCGGAAGCGCCGAACTCCATGCAGCGGCGGATCGCGGCCGCGTCGTCATTGGCCGATACCACGATCACCGGAACGCTCGGATACTGTGCGCGCAAATACATCAGGCCAGAGAAGCCGCGCGCCCCCGGCATAGCGAGATCGAGGAGCACAAGGTCAATGTCGCTGGCGCCCCGCTCGAGCAGGTCGGTCACCTCGTTGAAGGTTCCGGCTTCCGCAATATCCACACGTTCGAACAGACCAGCGACCGCTTCGCGCAATGCGCCGCGGAACAAAGGGTGGTCGTCGGCAATCACCAGCCGGTAATGCGAAGCATCGTTCAACCGAAAGGACCTCTCAACGGCGGTTTCGTCGAGAATGCGTATATATAATGCGTCGCCGCATTGTCCTGCATCAATAGTAGTTCAGACCCCATTGCGGCTGCCAATGAACTGCAAGACCACCTCGCGGCTATGCGGCCGACGCCGGTGTTCGAGCAGATAAATGCCCTGCCATGTGCCGAGCGCAAGCTCGGAGCGGATCACCGGGACGTGCAGCGAGACGCCGCTGAGCATCGCCTTTACATGCGCCGGCATGTCGTCGGGACCTTCGACGTCGTGGATCCAGGGTGCGTCTTCTGGCGCCAGCCGGTCGAGCGCGGAGATGAGGTCGGTTTGCACGTCAGGATCGGCGTTCTCTTGGACGGTGAGCTAAGCCGAGGTGTGGCGCAGAAAGATCTGCAGCGTCCATGCCTCGGCGCCGATTTGCGCCAGGAAGTTCGCCGTCTGCTCGGTGATCTCGGTGAAGCCGGCGCCGACCGTCTCGACGTGCAGCGTCGCGGTCGCGATTAGTTGCGGCGTAACTTCGGTAATTGCTGACAAACGGGCCGTCACGTTGCGCGCACGGCGCGGGGCCGCATCAGCCCTTGCGCATCATGTCCTTCTGGAAGTTGATGATCATCTCGACCAGCCGCCGCCAAGCGTTCTCCAAGGCGACGCGGGCCCGCGTCAAGTCCTCGCGCAAGGAAGCCGCGTCCTCGTTGTGCTCGGTTGGCGGCGTTAGGTCGACTGGCGGACGCGGAGGCGGCGGCTCGCGTAAGGTGGCGAGCTCCTGCTTCAGGTGCGCCACTTCGTCCTGCAGTCGCGCGATCTCCTTCAGTGCGGCGCGATCCTCCGGCACCGCCTCACAGGCCCAGCCGACGGTGTGCGCGCGGCAGAAGGAGACCTGGCCGCTTACACTGTCGAGGCGCAGGAACCCGTCATCGACGTGATTGAAGGTATAGCGGCTCGGTGGATTGGCCTGGGTGGTTTCATCGGCTGCCGCCGGCAACGCCAAAGAGGTGAGCACGGCCGCGATGGTCACGTTCCGCATGGTGTTGTCCTCCCGTTCCGACACTGGCGCAGCAGACTACCACCCGCACAGGCGGCGCGCCGACTCTTTGTCGCTTATCGCAGTGCACGCACCGGCTTTGAAACTTCGCGAAAGATTTATACTTTCGAACCTGATCTCAAACACTTATCGTCTGTACCAGTTCCTTGACTCAGCAAAACCCGATCAAGTATGGTCCGCGCGGCTTTTTCGGGCGGCGGGGGAAGTGCGAAGCGTTTAAATCGGAGCGAGTCGAAAGCATGGCTGACGGCGCGCACGGACCAGGCGATCGCAAGGATCCACCGGACGACGAGGCACAACTCTCTGCGAGGCTCCAGCGTCTCGGCGAACGACTCGGCAATG
>Ga0182035_10000545_pt1 | contig 17688 bp, 14 predicted proteins | sample flu12Cox44000170_FD_125969 | JGI IMG/M metagenome (GOLD analysis project Ga0182035, IMG submission 125969) | Lab enrichment of tropical soil microbial communities from Luquillo Experimental Forest, Puerto Rico - flux4day.12C.oxic.44.000.170 | ecosystem: Environmental > Terrestrial > Soil >...
GGCAGCGCTTGGTTTTTGGATCTGTGCGTGCATTTACAATTGGTGTGGGAATCCAGTAATTTTACCGGTTCCTCGGTCCCGCTCATAGAATCCTTGAAAAGCAACGCCCATTTGATCATCGATCCACGAAAACGGAAAAACTTGACTCATTTGCAATCGGTTTTGCTTTTCAAGGATTCTAAAGACGAATTTCTTGAATTCTAGGCTTCTTCAGGGCTCGGTTTCGCATATATGCTGGGTCCAGCATGAAAGCCCTGCTACTGACCAACGAGTACCCCCCCTACATTTACGGGGGCGCCGGCGTCCATATCGACTACCTGAGTCGTGAACTGGCAAAGATCATGGAAGTTGAGGTTCGGTCTTTTGGCGACCAGGAACTGGATCTGCCGAATTTAAAAGTCCGAGGTTTTGGCGTTAATACGGCGATCTTCAGTTGCCCAAAAAATCTAAACTCCGTCTTCGGTGCGATCCGGCGGTCGATCGATTTCAACACGGTGGGCGTCGATGCCGACGTCGTGCACTGTCACACCTGGTATACGCATTTTGGCGGGATTCTAGCCAAAATTAACTACAATATTCCGATGGCTCTGACCATTCACTCGCTGGAACCGTTGCGTCCGTGGAAACGCGAGCAGCTCGGCTACGGTTATGATTGTTCGAGTTGGCTGGAACGCACCGCAATTGAGATGGCCGATGCGGTAATTGCTGTTTCTGAGGAAACCAAGCGGGATGTGCTCCGCCTTTTCAATATCGATGAGAAACACATTCGGATTATTTATAACGGGATCGATCCGGAGGAATACTATCCGCGCAGTTCTCGCGATCATCTGGCGCCCAATGGCATCAATCCGGACCAGCCCTTCATTTTGTTCGTTGGACGGATCGCCAGGCAGAAGGGGATCATTCACCTGGTTAACGCGATTAAATACATGGATCCGGGGTTTCAGGTCGTGCTATGCGCCGGAGCGCCGGATACGCCGGAAATCGCCGAAGAGATGAAGCAAGCGGTCGCGGCAGCGCAGCAAAGCCACCGGCCCGGGATCATCTGGATCGAAAAGATGGTGCCCAAGGATGTGGTGTATGAGCTATACAGTCACGCTGCAGTCTTTGTTTGCCCGTCGATTTACGAGCCATTCGGAATCATCAATCTCGAAGCGATGGCGTGCGAGACGGCAGTGGTTGCCTCGGCTGTTGGTGGGATTAAGGAAGTCGTGGTGGATGGCGAAACCGGTTACCTGGTGACGTTGGAGCAAATGAAGGAAAGCCCTTTCGAGCCGGTAGATCCCGACAAATTTTCGCGTGATCTGGCCGAAAAAATCAATCAATTGATGGCTGACGAAAGGTTGCGGACGAAGTTCGGGTGGGCCGGTCGGAAGAGGGCGGTCGAGAAGTTCAGTTGGGCGACGATCGCCGCCGAAACGAAAAAGATGTACGAGTCGCTGAAAAGCTAGCGAGGCCGCGGATCAGACCAGGGAGATGTAAGGGTGCTGAGGTTGCGTTCGGAGGCAGCGCCGGCGGGCGAGCCAGCCTCGCGATTCAGGGAATGTTCGTTGACCAGATAAGGATTCACGCAAAAGGTGGTGACGGTGGGAACGGTTGCGTCAGTTTTCGGCGTGAGAAGTTCGTACCTAAGGGCGGACCAGATGGCGGTGATGGTGGAAAGGGCGGCGATGTGATATTGCGGACGGATGTCCATACCGATAACCTTGTGGACTTCTATTATCAGCCATTGCTAAGGGCAAAGCGGGGCGAGCATGGACTGGGGAAAAATATGCACGGAAAAGCCGGTGCTGACTCCTTTTACAAAGTGCCGCCCGGAACGTTGATCTATCGAATTCCGATTCAGAGGCTGGTGGCTCCGGCCGTCGACGAGCCGGCGGGGTTGCCGCCGGCTAAAGCTGCGATTGCTCCTTCCGACTGCGAATTGGTTACCGATTTGGCTTGGGAAAATCAGGAGTTCATCCTTTGTAAAGGAGGAGCTGGAGGCAAAGGGAACACTCACTTTAAGAGTTCTACAAACCGGGCTCCGCGCCAGTTTACGGAGGGCCAACCGGGAGAGGAGGGATATTTTTTGCTCGAACTGCGAAAAATCGCAGACGTAGGGCTGGTTGGCTATCCGAATGCAGGTAAGTCGACGCTGCTTACCAAAATATCCGCAGCCCATCCAAAGGTCGCGCCGTATCCGTTCACAACATTAAACCCAATTGTTGGGGTGGTTGAATTTGATGGGTATCAGCGGGCAAAGGTGGCAGATATTCCCGGATTAATCGAGGGAGCCCACCGCAATGTTGGACTGGGGCACGACTTTCTCAGACATATCGTGCGCTGCAAGCTGTTGGTTTTCGTGCTGGATATTGCAGGAAGTGAAGGACGAAATCCGATCGAAGATCTCGGTTCATTGCGTCGAGAACTTGACCTCTATGACCCAGCCCTGTCGGAAAGAGGTTGGATTATCGCCGCAAATAAAATCGATCTTCCCGGCTCGGAACAAAATTTGAAAATGCTCCGGAACAGATTTGCTGATAAGGTCATCGTTCCTATGGCGGCAGCCGAGGGGCGGGGGATCCAAGAGTTCAGAAATGCTTTGCACCGCTTTCTAGAGATGCGGCAGAGCTAAGCCAAGTATCCCGCCTCCTGAGCGGCTGCAGAGCATGGAAATTTCGCGGCCGCTTTGGCTCTGAAATTTGCAGGCTAAGGCTATGTTAAACGGCGAATTCGTTCGCAGGTAGGTAGAATTTTTTCTTCGCAAATAAATCTCGTTGCCAACCTCGGTGCCTGCGTAGTCGTAGTGATCTTTGATGTACTTGTATACGGGCGCGGCCCATACGGTGAAGCGGGAAGCGGGTATTTGGTTCATCGGGAAATCATCGACCAGGATTGCGGCGGGTTTGTATTTTTCAATCTCGGCGATTGCTTGTTCTGCGAATTTCGGCGATGCCGTTGCGTTGTCCACGTAAAGGTTATAAAGATAGGACCGGCGATTGGTCATGAAGTTGACCGTTGGCTGGTAGGGAAAACAGACGACGTAATCTTTGGGTGTCGAGTGCTCGACGATGGTTTGGTAAAGCGCTTGGTACTCTGAGGCTTTCTCGCTCGGAAGGTAAGCGGACACTCCGTTGTCAGCTCTAAAAAAAACTTCTGAACGGCTTTTGATCGCGTACGATCCCATAGATGGCCTTTTGATGCCGTACTCGATGTAGAACACGATATGGATCGCTGCGAGGATCGCGTAAAGAGTGCCTACGAGACGGAGCATCGGCGCGCCGATGCGGCGCGCCGACAAGGCTGTATCGTAGGCGATTGCGGCAGCGATGACAAAAGGACACATCATCTCACTGACATGCGGCGGATCCGGCCGAAACAAAAAATATTGGGGTAACAAAGTCAGGGCCGACCCTGTTGCGATCAAAAGAATGAAGCCTTTTCGGATGAGCTCGGGATTATCAGTTCTCCACCCTCTTATAAAGAGAAGAGCGGACAGAAGAATGATGATGGCACCTCCCGCGATCGGGTAATAGACAAAAAATGCGAAATGTCTCGCTCCCGAGCTCGAGGCGAGAAATATGTCGCTGATCAGAGGTCTCGGGCGGATGCGGCGGTCTTTATTAGAGTCGGTATCGGCTTGTGAACCTTTCTCTGTGGTCGTTACAGCGGCTGGCTTCGGCTTGGGCCCGGCTGATTGAGTAAGTTCCCAAAGCGCCTTTGCCGAATCGCGGGAAACCGCGGTCAGGTATTTCGCGACGTCATTTTTCGAGGATATATACTGCGACCAAAACTCGTTGCGAAATCTGTGTTGAGCAGCGAATTGATCAACAGGAACATGAACAAGAATTATCAGAATAGCGTAAGAGGCTAGCGTGAGCGTGCTGAACCGGATGCGTCGTTTCCAACTTCGAAGGTCGACCAGTGGATAAATCAAAAGCGAACCAAGCGCGAGCGTCGAAAAAAGGATTCCAAGGTCAATCCGAACCAGAAAGGTAAAGCCAAGAAAAAGCCCGGATCCGATCAGCCAGAGTAAACGCCAGCGATGCGAATTTTCGAGGGCAAAAACCTCTAGGAATAAGTATAGGTTCCCGACGGCGAGCAGACCCATATACGTTCTGAACTGCATTCCGGGAATCAGAATAATAACGACTGCCGCCAAGATACTGAGTAACGGCCGGCCGGTGACCCGCCAAACGGCGCGGTAACCGAGTACCCCGGTAATGATTGAGAGCAGGTAGAAAAATAGCCGGACATCCAAGAAATTTGGCCCTGTAATCGCGAATAACCCAACGATTGGGTAGAACCAAAATAGGTTGTAGCCGAGAAATGTGTCGGCTAAGGGTCGCTCGCCTTCTAGAATCCGTTGAGCGATGACCGCGACCGTTCCGCCTTCCCCACGAAGTTGCAGGCCTGAGAGTCCGTAGCAGCTGTAGTAAAGCAAGGCGAAAAGAATGAGCCCAAGGATGCGCCACGCTCCCGCACGTTCGGTGAAATTGCTGATGCGATCGAACAGGGTGAAAACAGGATGCAAGAGACGTTTTGTCCCCCGTTCAGGGATCAGCCGGATTGTTTCAAGCATAATGAACTTACTCTGAGACCTCTTTGACGCCCGCAAAAAAGCGTTTTCAGCTGAGCCACGGTTACCTCGAGGGTAAACGTTTGTTGCGCGATTCGACGAGACTCGATCCCGAAGGCTCGGAGGCGTGATGTGTCGCGATACAGTCGCTCGATCGCAAAGGCCAACTGTTTCGAATCTTTTTCCGGAACAAGAAGTCCATTCGTCCCTTCTTTAACGATCTCCGGGATTCCTGCGACCTCCGTTGCCACGACCGGCAAACTGCTCGCCAGTGCCTCAATCAAAACGGTCGGCAAATTGTCGCTATCCCCTTGCTGATCCCGAATGGCAGGCAGTACGAATAGGGAGCTTTCCGCTAGTATATCGACAATTTCCGATTGAGAACGTGGACCGACCAAATGAACCCGCTGGTGAAGGCGCAGTTGCTGAATCAACTCTTGAAGGGCTTCCTGGTCCGGTCCATCCCCGACAATGCAACAATCAAAACGCACTCCATTATCACGGAGCAGGGCGCAGGCTTCAATGAGATATCGCCATCCTTTTTTTTCGATGAGTCGTCCCACCGAGACAATTCGAAGCGGTTCCGCTCCTGAAACGGCAACTTTGAATATCGAAGGATCCAACCCATTGTAGACTCGAACGATCTTATCCCGAGCATAGGGAAATTCCTGCTTTAACCGATCTGCGCTGTAGTTCGTCACCGCAACGACAAAGGAGGCTTCTCGCACTAGATCGTCCAAAGTAATACGATGCTCTGGGTTCGGGCAAAAAATGTCATTCGCATGTCCTGTAAAACTGTAAGTGATCTCAAACAGCCGCTTTAGCCACCAGGCCGTGTGAGCTGCAATACTGGCAAAATGAACATGCAAATGCGTGATACCAGCGTTCTGCAGAATCGGACCTAAATGAATCGCCTCCCGAAATCGTCTTTTGTCTCGTCGATCCCCGTCTGCCGCCCAGATCTTTTCCAGACGCGGCGAAAATAGATGCGCTTTTGCGACCATCATCGGGTTTTTTGTACTCGGCAAATAGTGAATCCGGACCCGATCCAATCCATTGACTTCAGGGATCGCTTCCTTGGGGCGGTAGAGAGAAAACACTTGGACAGGCATCGCCTGCCGATAGAGTTCGGCCACTTCGCGAGCGCAAAATGTTTGAGTGAATCGCGGGAATCGTTCAAACAAATAGCCGACCGAAGGCATCGCCAGAAGCTTTAACCGCAATTTCCACAGATCAAACGAAATGTTTTTGAGACTGCTCGAAACCAAATTGCCGGATATCAATTGCGACCCCGCGTTTCATTCTAAAGCACCGGACAATCACGTCTTCACCAGCCGCCCTCATGCATGGCTTCGGCCCTCGAAACGGCAGTTTGATCGTTTAAATCGTGACCGACTTTGATCAAAGCCTGCCCCAAAGCGTTTTGTATAGCACTTCCGCGCGTATCGGTGGTGTAGGGCTTGACGCGGTCGCGCACGAAACGCTTAGAGGTATCCAGCGGGAACTCGGGCTGGCAATTGCTTATGGGAATCGCGCTCCGGATCTCGACGCAACTAAGATTGTATCCCTTCAATGGCATCCGGTCCGGCTTCTATCAAACCTCGAGCGCAAATATTATTACAACGCCAAAAAGAAAGTGGTCGACCGGGTCGCGGTACGGTACTTGAGAACCTCGACTTATGATCTGTTCCACGGCTGGGCAGGCGATGCGCTTCATTCGCTGAGAACGACCAAAGAACTTGGAATTCCTTCTCTACTGGAGATTCCGACCTGGCACAAACATCAAGGCAGGACCATTCCTCCACAAGTAGAGGAGGAACAAGCCATGGCCAACGATCCGATCCCGAAACGATGGCTCAACCGCTTAATCGTCACGCGCCAGGATGTCCTGGAAGAATACGAACTGGCCGATCTGCTTTTAGTCCTATCCCAGAAGGCGGAAGAAACATTTTTGTTTGCCGGTATTCCTAAAGAGAAACTATTCCGCACGTCACGAGGTGTTGATATCGAGCGATTCCATCCCGGCGCAAAACCATCCAGGTTTCGTGCACTTTTCGTCGGGGCGCTCATCCAGCGCAAGGGTCTCCATCTCCTGTTGCAAGCGTGGAAAAAACTGAACCTTCCGAATAGTGAACTCCTTCTCGTCGGGCATCCGCATCCGGAAATGCAACCTTATCTTCAAGCGTTGCCGGAATCGGTAAAATTACTAGGATTCCACAAAAAAGTCGAAGAACTGTACAGGGAATGCAGCGTTTTCATTTTTCCCTCTGAACTCGAAGGTAGCGCCAAAGTAACCTACGAAGCCGCTGCCTCTGGTCTTGCGCAGATTACCACAAAAGAATCGGGCGACGTCGTCGTTGACGGTCTAAACGGCCTATTGATCCCGCCTCAGGACGTTGACTCCCTTTGCAGCGCGATTCTCAAGCTCTACCATAACCCGGAACTCGTCCGGGCGATGGGCGATGCAGGACGTCAACGTGTGGTCGAGCAATTTACCTGGGACCATTTCCGTGAAAGGATTCGGGCAGCGTACCGAGCCGCCATCGCGTTACGGAACAGCTAGCCTGCATTGTTCACAAATCCTTAGGCTGTAGCCATGTAGTACGCTGAATTGGGTAGGGATTTGTGATCAATGCAGGCTCTGGCAGCTGAATTCTCCGGCTGGCGCCGTTATTCCAGCGACAACTCCATTTTCTCCTCCGCTCTGGGTGTGAATTGGTTCCTCATGATAAGACGAGCGCAGGTGTTCCAGTGCAACAGCGCATCGTCATTCTTAGCCGGGCGGAGCGCCTCTGCTTTTTCGTACCAGATCATCGCTTCGCGCAGAAATTCGTACGCGTCGTGGCCGGCCCCCGGGTGGCCTTGGCGCAGGTGGGCTTTCGCCCGGCGCTCGCAGACGATACCCGCATAGTAAGCGCGCTCGTACTCATTCCTCAGGTGTGAAAGAACTTCCTGGACCTCAGTAGCCCCCACGGCATAGCCTGTGCCAAAACGGTCGGTCAGCGCCAGCAATAGAGTCACCAGAGCTTGCTGATTCTCCGGGTCGATGCGCAATACATCGTGACAAATGCTTTCAGCCTCTGCAGGTTCGTTGAGCAGGCGATAGCGCAGCGCCTTTTCGAGCGCCGCTGGAATAGCGTCTGCGGAAAGCTTCTTGAGTTCAAACATGTTTTTCTCCTTTGAGGTCTTTTGGGCGAAATAGCTTAAGCAACTTCCCCAACGGGTCATAAAACTCATCTACTACGCGCTCTTTCATCGGAATAATGGCGTTGTCTGTGATAATAATGTTTTCGGGGCAAACCTTCGAGCAGCATTTCGTGATGTTACAATAACCGATCCCGCCTGCTTGTTTCAATTCTGACAGCCGGTCTTCCGTGTCGAGCGGGTGCATCTCCAGGGCCGCGACAAAAACCAGAAAGCGCGGGCCGACGAATTCTTCGTGCTTATGATGATCTCGCAGAACGTGGCAGACATCCTGGCAAAGGAAACATTCGATGCACTTTCGAAATTCCTGGACACGATCGATATCCGCCTGAGCGATCCGCCAAGTGCCATCCGGCGCGTCAGGTGCGCGTGGCTTGAATTTCTTGATTTTCTTCTTTACGCGAAAATTCCACGAAACGTCGGTGGCTAAATCGCGGATCAAGGGGAAGGCTCGCATTGGTTCGATCGTGACCGGTTCGTCAAGTGGGAGCGCGTCCAGTCGGGTCATGCACATCAGCTTCGGCATGCCATTGATTTCAGCTGAGCAGGAACCGCATTTGCCCGCTTTGCAATTCCATCGGCAGGCAAGATCGTTGGCCTGCTTAGCTTGAATCGCATGAACGGCGTCGAGCACGACCATCCCTTCGGAAATTTCCGTCGTAAATTCGGCGAAGTCTCCGCCGCTCGCGTCGCCCCGCCAGATTTTGAAAACTGCCGTTCTCATTCCATCTGGGCAATGATCTGTTTCAGGTGCTCTGGCATTTCAGGAATTTGCTCCCGCACAAGGTGCATCGAGCCGTCCGGCGCTTTGCTTAGAACGATATTCATTTTGCCTCCTGCAGCATCTTTGTTTCGAAAATCATCGCGAAAATGTCCGCCCCGGCTCTCCTTGCGTTCGATCGCAGCGCGAGCAATGGCTTCCGAGACGGTGAGCAGATGCTTCAGATCGATCGCGGTGTGCCAACCGGGATTATATTCCCGGTGGCCATGGACGCTGATATTTCGCGCACGTTCCTGAAGCTTATTCAATCCGTCAAGAGCTCGAATCAACTCCTCTTCGCGACGCACAATACCGACCAGGTTCTGCATTATCTCCTGCAGATCGTGCTGTATCTGGTAAGGGCTTTCGCCGCTTGCGGGCGATTTTAGGGCGTTATCGAACGGTTCCAGCGCTTCGCGGGCCGATCCTTCGACCTGCGCATCGCTGATCCGGCCGCCGTTGGATTCTTTGCTGAATTTTGCGGCAAATTCTCCCGCTCGTTTGCCGAAGACCAGCAGATCGGACAAAGAGTTTCCGCCAAGCCGGTTTGAACCGTGCAATCCCGCGGCTACTTCGCCAGCCGCGAACAGCCCGGGTACGCTGGACATCTGGGTCTCAGCATCCACCCGCACGCCACCCATTATGTAGTGCGTCGTAGGCCCGACCTCCATGGGCTCTCTGGTGATGTCGAGGTTCGCGAGCTGCATGAATTGATGATACATGCTCGGCAACTTTTTCTTAATACGTTCGGCCGCGTTCGGGATCTTTTCCTTTATCCACGAAATGTCGAGAAAGACACCGCCGTGTGGACTACCGCGGCCGGCTTTGATTTCCTCAACGATGCATCGGGCGACATGATCGCGAGTTAGCAATTCGGGTGGCCGACGCGCATTTTTATCACCCTGCGTATAGCGCCATCCTTCTTCCGGATTGTCTGCGGTTTGAGATTTATACGCCTCTGGAATCCCGGTGAACATGAAGCGTTCACCTTTATTGTTTTGTAAGATGCCGCCTTCGCCGCGCACGCCTTCAGTGACAAGAATTCCCATAACGCTCGGGGGCCAGATCATGCCGGTCGGATGAAACTGTACGAATTCCATGTCGATCAATTCCGCGCCGGCATGATAAGCGAGTGATTGTCCGTCGCCCGTGTATTCCCAGGAGTTGCTCGTGATTTTGTAGGCGCGCCCAATCCCACCCGTTGCAAGGACAATTGCTTTCGATTTGAACACTTTGAATCGCCCGCGCTCCCGGTCGTAACCGAACGCTCCGACGACGCGATCACCATCCTTGAGCAGAGTGACGACGGTGGGCTCCATGTGGACTTCAATTCCCAGGTGAATTCCGTGATCCTGGAGGGTTCGGATCAATTCCAAACCGGTCCGATCACCAACATGAGCGAGTCGCGGATAGCGATGACCGCCGAAATTGCGCTGCAGTATTCTTCCGTCTGCGGTACGATCGAAGACGGCGCCCCAGGCTTCAAGTTCACGTACCCGCTCCGGTGCTTCCTTTGCGTGCAATTCAGCCATTCGCCAGTTGTTGACGTACTGACCGCCGCGCATCGTGTCGGCGAAGTGAACTTTCCAATTGTCGCGGTCATCGACGTTCGCCAATGCTGCAGCTATACCCCCTTCAGCCATCACGGTATGCGCCTTACCGAGAAGCGATTTGCAAATCAGTCCAACTCGGACTCCGGCCGCGGAAGCTTCAATAGCCGCACGCAAACCCGCGCCGCCAGCTCCAATAACAAGCACGTCGTACTCGAGAGTTTCGTAGTTGCTCACTTGATTCGCAGAAATGTCAAAACCGAGTTTAGAATCCTTAAAAAAGCAAAACCACTGAATGATCAATGTGCGGATACAAAAAAATTTGTCTCATCTGCAAACAGTTTTGCTTTTCAAGGATTCCCCTCACTTAGGCTGAGGCGTGTGCCACTTTACCAAATCAACGCCTAAAATATCCTCCAATCGTGCCAGAGTCCAATTGAGCACAGACGCACATAGAGGTCACTGAAGCCGACCCAGAACAGGCTCGTCCATGCCCAGAGCATGTGGCGACGGTTCAGACAGCTCACACACGCGTAACTTTTGGCACAAACGGGAAATTTTGAAACCTCATCCAGGAAGCCGCCTGCCAAATGGCGAAGTGAATGACAGCCAAACGTATAACCGCCCAACAGTAAGACATTCAACGTCAGTATGATGGTCCCCACGCCGAGACCGAAGTGTTTTGAACCTGAACTATCGCTGAACCACATCGCTCTCCAGGCGTCGTGCGCCAGCGCCAGGATAAACAGCATCGCGATATACAGGAAGTAGCGGTGCATATTCTGCATAACCAGCGGAAAGGAGGTCTCGCCCGGATATCCCTTTCGTGGTTCGCCCACCGCGCACGCTGGTGGATCAGCCCAAAACGCTTTGTAGTAAGCTCCACGATAGTAGTAACAGGTCAGCCTGAAGCCCGCCGGCGCCCATAGAACCAGCAGGGCGGGAGAGAATACAAGCCAGGATGGCCACCAGGCTGGTTTCGCGCCGAAAATCGAGTGTGGCGACCCTCCAAATATTTCGGGCGAATAAAACGGTGAGAGATAGTTGGCACCGTTTTGATCGAGCCAATAATGTGTTCCCTGAAAGGCGGCCCAAGTAGAATAGACAATGAAAGCTGACAGGCCGAGGAACACGAATAGTGGCTGGGTCCACCATGCATCACGTCGCATGGTCTCGCCGGCCGGCCTTTGCTTCAATGACACATTTTTGTACGGCATATTGACTGCGGGGACTGCTGCAGCTCTAAATATCGGCGAGGATGCGCCTTTTCAAGCTCATTGCGCTGGTCATTCACCGACGGCTCAGCAGAGCTTTGCCCTACCACGTGACACGTCCCTAAGCCGTTGATCGTTAGGCGAGCCTCCCGGCGAGTCGCCTTTTGACGTCCCTCGGATGCGGGTGCCCTACGCTAATGATCGGGTTCCGGAGCGGGATCCATCCGAAAAATTGTCTCGCCCGACTTCATCAAGTCGAGCTTATCACGAGCTAGCAATTCGGTGTAGGCCGGGTCGTTTTGAAGCAAGGTAAGCTTTTTATTCTCCTTATTGTACTTCGTGCGCTCCTGCTCGACCTGCTGTTTCAAGGCTTGAAGGGCACGCTGCTGCCGCTGCTGTTCCTTGACCAGAGGCAGGAACCAACAGATCAACAAGATGAACGTAGCGATTAGGATAAGAAGATAAACGATTCTGTTCAGAAAAGAACGAATCCCATCATCTCTTGGCTGATCAAAACTCATCGTATGCCGCCTGAGCTATCGCTCAGCGCATCTTACCTCCATACTGGGCATTGTCACCAAGTTCTTCCTCGATTCGCAGAAGTTGATTGTATTTTGCGATTCGATCCGTCCGAGACAGCGATCCGGTCTTTATCTGGCCTGCATTGGTAGCGACGGCAATGTCTGCGATCGTCGTGTCCTCCGTTTCGCCCGAACGATGGCTGATTACGGCGGTGTAGCGATTTTCTTTCGCTAATTCGATGGCGTCCAGGGTCTCCGTCAGCGATCCGATCTGGTTGACCTTTACCAGAATGGAATTTGCCACGCTTTCCTCTATGCCCTTTCGCAAAAACTTCACATTTGTCACAAAAAGGTCATCGCCCACCAATTGCACTTTTGCCCCAAGCGCTTCAGTCAGCTTCTTCCAACCGCTCCAATCGTTTTCCGAAAAGCCATCTTCGATCGAGATAATCGGATACTTCGAACAAAGCTCCCGATAGAACGCGACGAGTTCATCGGCCGATTTTTTCGAGCCATCGGATTTCTTAAAAACGTACATCTCCGATGAGGCATCATAGAACTCGCTGGAGGCAGCATCGAGCGCAAAAAAGATCTCTTCGCCTAGTTTATAGCCTGCTTTCTCGACGGCTTTGGACATCGTGTCCAAGGTGTCCACGACCCCATTGAGATTTGGCGCGAATCCCCCTTCATCTCCTACAGCCGTTGAAAGCCCTCGGGCCTTCAGAACGCTTTTCAACGCATGAAATATCTCGGTGCCGTATCGAAGCGCTTCGGAGAAGCTTGGTGCTCCTCTCGGCATGATCATGAATTCCTGAAAATCGATCGGCGCGTCGGAGTGAGCTCCACCGTTAATGATATTCATCATCGGAACCGGTAGCACCTTCGCGTTGGGCCCGCCCAGATAGCGAAAAAGTGGAAGATCAAGTTGTGCTGCAGCCGCGTGCGCGACCGCCAGCGAGGCTCCAAGGATCGCATTGGCGCCGAGCTCCTTCTTGTTTGCGGTGCCATCCAGCGCGATCATCGCGCTATCGATCGATATCTGATCGAGAGCATCCATCCCTACGATTGCATCGGCAATCTTCTCCTCGATATTTTGAACGGCCTTGGTAACTCCCTTGCCAAGATATTTATCTTTTTCCCCGTCTCGCAGCTCCCAGGCTTCATGCTCCCCGGTGCTTGCGCCGCTTGGGACGATCGCGCGACCGACCGCGCCACTGGTTAATTCTACGTCGACCTCTACAGTCGGATTGCCTCGAGAATCGAGGACCTGTCGGGCTCTGACATCAGAGATAATTGTTAGCGACATAACAAACTTTACCCTGAATGGGGCCCGAGCCGCAAGGCTCATGAAAGGTCACCACGGAACGAATCAAAATCTTTAGCCAACCGTCTGCAGAGCGCTCCACTCAGGTGTCGCAAAAGCTTCGATGTTGACGATTTCCACTCGCCGCGCCGCCGATTCCGTTGGCAATTCGGCGGAGTCGCCGATCCTTTTGCCCAACAAGGCTTGGCCAATTGCTGTCTTATAGGAAACAATGTGCTGTTCAGGGGCACTGTCCCATGCCCCGAGAATCTTGTACTGTGTGGTCTCGCCCGATGCGCAGTCCAGAACCGTGACCTTGGTTCCTATAGAGACTTGAGAGGTGTCAGCGTTTTCGAAATTTGACCCGCGCGCTCGCTGCAGCATCTGTTCAAGCTCGGCCTTTCGCCGCATCAATACCGTCTGCATCTCTTTGGCAGCCTTATATTCAAAATTCTCGCGCAGATCTCCGTACGAGCGGGCGACGCCAATCTCTTTGGTATTCTCCGGAATCCTCTTCGAAATCAAATCGTTATATTCTTCTTTTCGTTTTTGAAGGCTGGACCAGGAGACGACCAAAGCTTCGGCTCTTTCTGCAGAATCGCCCGTGAGCATCGACTGCAGCTCGGGGTAAATCTTGATCATCCGCGCCATCAAAGAGCGTTTGTTCAGTTCTTCAAATGCCGGCGTTAACATCATGCGCCGCATTACGTCACGCGCCTGCCCGGAAGGCGTATTGAGCATGATATCCGTCACGAGATCTTTATCGTCGATGAGCAAATCATGCAGCTTTGATCCCCGCCGGTTTTCTTTAAACTGATCTCGTTCGAGAGCGCCCAAAACGGAAGTCATTAACTCAAAATCGAGTAGATCTCCGAAAACCCCTGCGCCGCGCTCCTTGCACAACCAGTAGAGAGCGTCTGAGGAAATGGAGTGATCCTTGATTGCTCGGTTGAGGGACTGTCGAAGTTCTTCGGTCGCTCCGCGTTCTACAAGAATCTTGGCAATCTCCGCAACGATTCGAAAACCCGCGCTCTGAAAGATAGTCAAAAGGCGTGCAACCCAGTCAGCCGGGAATGCCTGAGGAAATTCAAGCAGCACGCGCCTCTGCTTATTGGAAGACACCTGGGAGACGATTTCTCCAAGCCTGTGCTCATGTTGCTTCAACAAATCGGAAAGAGAAAGTGAACCTCCTTTAAGATAGGGAATTCGCGCGCAGAGTTCGTCGCGGGAAATGATAAGTTCAAGAGCCTGGGACGGGTTCAGACGGAGGTTGCGCGCGGCGATCTCTTCGATTTGAGTGACCACCGTTTGCAACTCGGCATCTTTCCCGTTTTCGGTATCGAAATTCTTCAGGATTTGATCGAGAAGGTTTAGCTGCTCTTTCAAGCTGCGAGCTTTTTGAAAAGATTGGACCAGTTCGTCCAGAAGGGACACAGACCTGTCACGCATCGTGATCGATTCGCTCTTCTTTGCCGGAATCGTAAAACGGCCGTCTTTACGCAAAATCTTTTTTGCGTTGTCCCACCACTTCTTGAATTCTTGCTCCGGCACGATATCGGGCGAGAGCGTCTGCTGAAGCTGATCCTGGGTCACCTTACCCCCATAGCTCTCAAGCACGAGTTCTATAAGCTCCGGAATTTCTTTCTCTGCCAGGGCGCGCAGGGCATCGGGTTCGCTCACACGGCGGGCGAAAATGTGTTGATCGGCCAGCGGTTGAAGCGTTTCGGCCGCATACCGCAACTGCATCGAATGATTCTTCTTGGAAAGAAAATCAACGACGATCTGATTCAGAAAGAGGCTCCAAGCGTTGACTCTGCCAAATCCCCAGCTTTTGTGGAGGCAAAACGTATTCGGCTTCAGCTTATCTAGCGCCGCAGCCGCTTTAGCGTCGAGTTTGCCTGCGTCGACCATTGCTTGCAAATCAGCGTCCATAGGGCGGGAAGAACATAGGGAGGAGCGAAAACGGCGCCAATAAAAAATCAAGGCATTTTGATTAGCTTTGCGTATTAGAGCCTCGATGCGCGCCTCCGCGCCTTGACGCTCACAGCGGCGAAGGGTAGGGTTAAATCGCTTTGAGAACTCAAAATCTCGTCCTTGGCCGGCGCGGCACCATCGTTCGCATGTTTGCGGCGCTTTTTGCAGTCGTGTCCTGTTTGTCAGCTCCGGAGCTCAGTGCCAGAGCTGATCCGATTTCTGAACTCAGGTCTGTCTCGGTTTTTAAAGACGCGGATCTTACTAAACTCGCCAACGGCGAGGTGCTCGCTTCAAAAGGACCTGCGATGAGTTCCTCACGCGGCTTATCGATAGAAACTGCGTACCTGGTCAAGGCTCCGGTCAAAACAACCTATGCGCTACAACAGCGATGGGATCCGACGCGGCACCCCGAACTAAAAGTCTTCGCGCAGGGCGAGTTTTCCGGCCGAGGAAGCCCGGGCGATTTTCAAAATCTAGCGTCGGTCCGATCCAATGCCTCGATTAAAAATTTCGTCGATGCGACGTTGAAGCTGCCTGGCGACGCGTCGAAACTTCAGCTCAGCAACGCCGAGGTCAAAATGTTTGCGCCTGGTGGCGGCGGCAATGGTGCGATGCCTTCCTCGGTTGTAGCGTTTTGGAGCAAAGTGCTCGCCGGACGTGTGCAAAGCTTTGCGTCGGGCGGGTTGGCTGCACAAGCGCCTTATGAAACGACAGGCTCGCCTGTGCGGGTTGGCAACGAGGTCGCCAGCTTGATCAGGGAAAGCGGGAGCGCTCGATCCCAATTCAGTTCGCTGATTTCTTCCACTCCGATTGGGGGTGGACGCGGATCTTCGCCTTCTTCTCAATCCTGGCAATTATTTGACGCGGACGGTACCGCGGCGCTAAGCTTGTCGGCCGGCTACGGGAAACCCGCCGGAGACGGTTGGCAAGCCGCAGATCTCCAATATTATTCGAGTGGCGGGGTTTACGCCGTCGTCACTCTTTATCAACTCTGGCCTGTCAAGGTTGGCAATCAAGATGCTACGCTCATCTGGCGGGTCGATATGACTTCCGCGTCAGAACTCGGGGAATTGCGCGGGGCCGAAAGGCTCGGATCCGGCGCGGCAATGATGCGGGAGATTCAGAAGTTGGTTAGGGCTTTCCTTAGGGATGCTTCGGGCTAGTGCAACACTGATTGCAAATGCCTCAAGTTTTTTCTGTATCCGCAACATTGCTCATGGGGTGGTTTTGCTTTTCAGGATTCTACAAGCGGGACCCGGAGCCTAAAGCTACTTGAGTCCAATTTTTATCTGGTTTTGCATTCAAGAATTCTGTAGAGCGTTAGGCTTTCTAACGACGGGTCAGATTCCCATGAATGCAGGATTGGGTAGAATTGCGCCAGCGCGGTTTTACTGCGTTCTCTTTGCTTTCTGCCTCGGAGGGGATTTGACTTTGAAAGGGCAAGCTGTTCTTAGAGAGTCGCCTTCCGTATCTCCATTCTCATACGAGGTAGCCGGCGAAGCTTCTTATATTGGAACCGGGGAAGCGAAGAGAGGTTCGAGCAGCGTGGGGGATATTACGGAAATCAACGGTTCCGCCGGAGCTGTTGTGTCGACGCAGGTTAGCAGGTCGGCGTTGCTCCGCCTTGGGGTACAATGGCAGGGGTACTCCTGGGATCCCGAGCCAACCGCCCCGATCCCGGATTCCGTGCAAGGCCTGAATCTCGTCCTTGGCGCGGATCTCCAAGTCTCTCCGGCAGTCATTCTACGCATCGACGCTCTCCCAGGTCTGTACGGAAGTTTTCGGGACATTTCTTCTCGGGACTTCAATATTCCTTTCGAGATCGGGGGCTCTTATTTTGTCAGTAGCGATCTTATCTTCATAGCAGGCATATTGGTAGATGTTAATAGCGATTTTCCGGTGTATCCGGCAATCGGCTTGCATTGGAAGATTGGCGATAAATGGGTGATCGAGGGCGTACCGCCGCGCCCGCAGCTTAGATATCTGCTCTCAGACAACGTGACCCTCTACGCGGGAGCAGATCTTCGCGAAACGACCTTTAGGATGGACCCGCATTTTGGACAATCAAGAGGGATTCCCAAACTCGATAACGCAATTCTCCAATACAGGGAAGTGAGGGCAACTGCCGGTCTGACTTGGAAATTGTCAAAAAACGTGAGCATCGATATTGAAGGGGGCTGTGTTCCTTACCGGCGATTCTATTATCCGCGAGCGGATGATTTCAAAGTGTTATCTGAGAATATTGTGCCGTTCGCACGCATCGGAGTAACAGCAAAGTTTTGACGTGCCAGTGCAATTTGCGGTATCGATCTGCAGAAGATTAGCCAAGGGCAGGGATCTCTGCCAAATTCCATGTCTGAGTCGCTCATCGTCCTCAACAATCTCTCGAAGAAATTCGGGAGGAAGGTTGCCGCCGATAGAATCTCAATGGCGATCCGAGCTGGCGAGATCTTCGGATTTCTCGGTGCCAATGGCGCTGGAAAGACGACGACAATCCGGATGCTTTGTGGCCTGACGAAGCCCACTTTTGGGAAAGGCACGATCGGCGGGCGCGATGTTTGGAGAGAGCGATTTGCCATTCGATCGCAGTTTGGTTACGTA
>Ga0182035_10000553_pt1 | contig 17586 bp, 11 predicted proteins | sample flu12Cox44000170_FD_125969 | JGI IMG/M metagenome (GOLD analysis project Ga0182035, IMG submission 125969) | Lab enrichment of tropical soil microbial communities from Luquillo Experimental Forest, Puerto Rico - flux4day.12C.oxic.44.000.170 | ecosystem: Environmental > Terrestrial > Soil >...
CCGCGAGTTGTCGATGCAGGCGGGGCCAAAGACAATTATCGCGACGAACACGTCCGCGCTTCCGGTGAGCGAACTGGCCGACTGCACCGTGTCGCCCGATCGCGTGATCGGTTTGCATTTCTTCAATCCCGTCAGCCGAATGAAACTCGTTGAAGTTGTCGTCGCAAGGGAAAGCTCGGACGACACGAAAGAGCGCGCTCTGGCGTTCACGAGACAAATTGGGAAACTCCCGGTCGTCGTGCGCGACAGCCCCGGGTTTTTGGTGAATCGCGTTCTGTTTCCGTATTTGGTGGACGCCACTGAATTGTTCGAGGCCGGCGTTAACGCGGAGAAAATCGACCACGCGCTTCTGAAATGGGGAATGCCGATGGGGCCGTTGCGCTTGATCGACGAAATTGGAATCGATGTCACGGTCGATATCGCGACGACCCTTGAAAAAGCATACGGCCGGCGCGATCGCCCGCCAGAGATTTTGAGAAAGATGCGCGCAGCGAAATTGCTCGGTCCGAAAACGGGAAGTGGTTTTTACAAATACGAGGGCAAAGCTCAATCGCCTAACGAATCGCTGGCGCAATGGCGGCGTGACGATGCTCCAAAGGAAGATGTTGATCTGGCGAATCGTTTGATGTTTTTGATGGTCAACGAAGCCGCTCGTTGCATTGAAGAAAAAGTTGTCGAATCGCCTGCGGACGCTGATTACGGAATGATTCTCGGGACCGGATTTGCGCCGCATCGGGGCGGACCGTTGCGTTTCGCCGAAGATTTCGGCTTAGAGAAAATTGCCGAAGAAATGAGCCGTCTCACCAAAACCGATGGCAAATTTGAGCCATGCGAGATCTTGAAGAAGCACGCGCGGGACGGAACGAAGTTCAACGAATCATGAAATCGTCACTGGACGCGCCCGCGAAACAAAACAGCGGGGAGCCGAAGGCCAAATCGCAAAAAGCCGTGCCTGCGTCGGTCATAGACACTTCCAAAATGTCGAAGGGGAAGCGCGAAGCGCTCGAGCTCGCCGAAGCGTCGCGCGATCCGCTGGATGAGCGTGGCAGTTTCGCGAGCAACCTCTTCATTGGCCGTTACGATTTTGATCGAATTTATCCGTGGCCGGCGCAAAGCGTGGAAGATCGAGAAGCGGGAAAGGAGTTTCTCGCGAATCTCGAAAAATATCTCCGCGAGAATGTCGACCCCGACGAGGTCGATCGCACCGGCGAGATTCCGCAGAGGAACATTGACGATCTTTTCGCTATGGGCGCGTTCGGCGTCAAAATCCCGAAGCAGTACGCAGGACTCGGCTTGTCGCAGGTCAATTATGGGCGCGCCGCGATGTTGCTCGGGAGCTGGGACGAAAATCTCACAGCGCTTGTTTCGGCTCATCAATCGATCGGCGTTCCGCAGCCGCTGCTGCTTTTCGGAACGGACGAACAAAAGAAGAAGTACTTGCCGCGCGTCGCGCGCAAGGAAATCTCGGCATTCGCGCTAACGGAATGGAACGCCGGCTCCGATCCGGCGAACATGAGTTTGCGCGCCGACCCAACCGAAGACGGCTCGGCGTTCATTTTAAACGGCGAAAAACTTTGGTGCACGAATCTGATCAAGGCCGGTGTGCTCGTTGTCATGGCAGTGACACCGCCGAAGATCGTTAACGGCAGGGAGCGCAAACAAATCACTGCGTTCATCGTCGATATTGATTCACCTGGGTTGGAGATCACATACCGTTGCCGGTTCATGGGATTGCGCGCGCTTTACAACGGCATCGTGAAATTCACGAACGTGCGCGTGCCGCGCGAAAATATGATCGCGAAGGAAGGCCAGGGGCTAAAAGTCGCGCTGACGACTTTGAACACCGGTAGACTCACAATTCCCGCCGCCTGCGTCGGTTTGTCGAAACGTTTGCTTGAGATTTCGCGCAAATGGGCGAGCGAGCGAATTCAATGGGGCGGACCAATCGGACGACATTCAGCGATCGCCGGAAAAATTGCGGAGATGGCCGGCAACACTTTTGCGATGGAGGCGATCACGTTTCTGACTTCTGGCTTGGTGGATCGAAAGGCAGGCGATCTCCGAATCGAGACTGCGATGTGCAAACTGTGGTCGACCGAAACGACATGGAAAATTTCCGACGACGCGATGCAGGTGCGTGGCGGTCGCGGTTATGAAACGGCGCAATCGCTCAAAGGTCGCGGCGAAGAAGGAATCCCGGTCGAACGTTTCCTGCGCGATTGTCGGATTAATATGATTTTCGAAGGCTCGAGCGAAATCATGCGGCTTTTTATCGCCCGCGAAGCGCTCGACCCACATTTGAAAGTCGGCGGTGCGATTTTCAACACGACTTTGCCAATGTCCGAGCGATTGAAAGCCGTGTTCACGTCGGGGAAATTTTACGCCGGATGGTATCCGCGCCAGTGGTTCTCGACCGGTGCCGGCAAGGTTGACAGTCTCCATTGCGATCTGCGACGACACGTGAATTATTCCGCGCGAGCGAGCAAAAGACTCGCGCGCGGATTGTTTCATGCGATGGCGCGCTTTGGCCCGAAACTCGATCGCGAGCAACTTTTGCTTTCGCGCTTTGTCGGAATTGCGACCGAGCTTTTCGCAATCGCTGCGACCTGCTCCTTCGCCCAATACAAGATCGATCACGGCGAACCCACCGATGAAATTTTGTCGGCCGCGAATTACTTTTGCAATTCGGCGAAGGCGCGGATCGACCACTTCTTTGCCGGCACGCGCCGGAATCCGGACAAGCGCGGCTACCAGTTCACCCAGGAACTGCTGAGCGGGAAGCATTCCAGCTTACGCGAGGGGATCGTCCGTTAACCTGTTTCGCGCCAATGTCGCGAACGTTCCGGTGGTTCGCGATTCCGTGCATTCTTGCCTACTTCGTCTTGCGACCAGACCGCTCTCGGGCTGACATTACGATCAATTTTTCAAGAATAAGGATGTGCCTGCTGCTCTGGCGAGTCATTACGGTCTCCAGAAAAGGTCCAAAACAATCGCTGCGCCTAGTTTGGGGGAACGCCGCACGGCCAACGCCAAAGAGATGGGACGCCTGACCGCGTGGGCCGAAAGCTTGCATGGAAGGAAGCGCGACCTGCTTAAATAGCGACGTGGAGGGCATGAAGGCTTTCACGGCCGAGGTCGCGGAATTCGATGCCGCGCTCGCAAAAGCGACCGCGGAATAAAGCGCGATCTGGCCGCAAACACAAAAGAAGTAGGACGTCACCCCGCGTCCGGTTGACCAACTTCGCGCCAAAAGCTAATCTCAACGGATGAGTATGCCGCCCATGCTCACCGAGGCGGCCCGCAGTTCGCGGCCGCGTTTGAGCAGGAGTAAAAATAGAAAATCTGTCGGTCCGGCGCGTGTTTTGGACACGCTCAGCAGGCACATTTTGCTCGATGGTTTCAAGATTGTTCTCGACCAGGAAAGGAGCTCCGGCTCGCATCTGGTAGACGCCGCGAACGGCCATCGCTTGATCGATCTTTACGGTTTCTTCGGATCGCTGACGATCGGATTTAACCATCCCTACTTCGATCAACCAGAAGTGCAGCGCGATCTGCTGCGCGCGGCGAAGGCGAAGGTCGCCAACTCGGACGTTTATTCGGAATCCTACGCGGAATTTGTGGAAACGTTTGCGCGCGTTGCCGGCTTGCGGCCGTTAAGTAAATATTTGTTCATCGAAGGCGGTGCGCTCGCGGTCGAGAACGCGCTCAAAGCGGCGATGGATTGGAAAGTGCGAAAGAACATGGCCGCCGGTCATGGCGAACGCGGCACGCAAGTTTTGCATTTCCGGCACGCGTTTCATGGACGCAGCGGTTACACCATGAGCCTAACCAATACCGATCCGCGCAAGACAGATTTGTTCGCGAAATTTGATTGGCCGCGCGTCTCGTGTCCGCACATCGATTTTTCGTTGGCTGAGCCTGAGCGCGAAAAGGACGTGATCGCGCGCGAGAAAAAAGCCGAGCAGGAAATCCGCGATTGGATTGACAAACGCCGGATCGACATCTGCGCCATTATTATCGAGCCGATCCAGGGCGAAGGCGGCGACAATCATTTCCGTGGCGAATGGTTGAAGAAACTTCGACGAATCTGCGACGAAAACGATATCCTGCTCATTTTTGACGAAGTGCAATGCGGCATGGGCGCCACTGGAAAAATGTGGTGCTGTCAGCATTTCGACATCCTGCCAGATCTGCTTTCGTTTGGGAAAAAGGCCCAAACATGCGGCGTGATGGCTGGTCCGCGGCTCGATGAAGTGAACGACAACGCCTTCCGGTTGCCCAGCCGATTGAATTCGACCTGGGGTGGAAATCTGACCGATATGGTCCGATCGATGCATTACATGCACATCATTGAAAAAGAATTTCTGGTCGAGAACGCAGCCAAGGTTGGCGCGTATTTTTTGGATCAGCTGTGCGACCTGCAGCGTTACGAACCAATGATCACTGCTGTGCGCGGTCGCGGCTTGTTCCTCGCGTTTGATCTCCCAGATGCGGACACGCGCGAGCGATTTTGGAAGGGCTTGTTCGATCTTGGCGTGCTGGCTTTGCGTTCCGGCGAACGCTCGATTCGTTTTCGTCCGGCGCTCGATATCACCGCCGAAGTTGTGGATGAAGCGATGGGTTTAATTCGGCAATATTGCCGCAAACGCAAATAGCGATGCAATCAGTCTTTGAGAAGCTCGCGCTGAGCGGGGATAACGCAGGAGTCTTTGACGGCGAATGGCGCGGCGGCGGCGCGAAAATCGATAAGTTCTCGCCAATCGATGGGACGAAACTAGCGAGCGTTCGGACCGCGTCGGACGATGATTACAAAAGGGCAATCGTGCGCGCGCAGGAAGCGTTTGAGAAATGGAGAAAAACTCCCGGACCGGTGCGTGGTGATACTGTTCGCCGCTTAGGAAACGCTCTTCGCGATTTGAAACACGAGCTTAGCCAGCTCGTGACACTTGAGACCGGGAAGATCATCGCCGAAGGGGAAGGCGAAGTGCAGGAGATGATCGACATTTGCGATTTTGCGGTCGGCCAATCGCGGATGCTTTACGGGCTGACGATTCAATCCGAGCGGCCGAGTCACCGTCTGATGGAACAGTGGCATCCGCTCGGCCTCGTCGCCGTGATCACTGCGTTTAATTTTCCGGTCGCGGTCTGGTCCTGGAACGCGGCACTCGCTGCTGTTTGCGGCGACGCAACAATTTGGAAGCCGTCAGAGAAAACTCCGCTGACTGCGATTGCAGTGACAAAGATTGCCGAACGGGTTTGCCGCGAAGCCGGAGCTGATCCGGCGATTTTTAGCTTACTGATTGGAGATCGCAGGACAGTTGGCCAAAAATTGGCGGACGATGCCCGAATTCCTTTGATCTCGGCGACCGGTTCAGTCGCGATGGGACTGAACGTTGCGAAAACGGTTCATGGTCGCCTCGGCAGGACGATCATGGAGCTCGGCGGCAATAACGCTCTGATTGTCGCGCCGACCGCCGATATCGATCTAGCGATGGAATCGATTTTCTTCGGCGCAGTCGGAACGGCCGGTCAACGTTGCACTTCGACGCGGCGCGTGATCATGCATGAGTCGGTCGCGGACAAAGTCCGCCAAAAATTACTGCGCGCATACAAATCGCTCCCGATCGGAAGTCCGCTCGATCGAAAAACTTTGATGGGGCCGTTGATCGACAAAAAAGCGGTCGATGCGGTGCAGGATTCGATTCAGAAACTGAAAGCCGAAGGCGGCGAAGTTCTTTACGGCGGCGAACCGATGGATTTGCCGGGCGGCTGCTATATGAAGCCGTGCCTCGCAAACGCAAAACCGAATTTCAGAATTGTGCAGGAAGAAACGTTTGGGCCGCTGCTTTATTTGATGACATATCGCGATTTTGATGAAGCGATCGCGATACAAAACGGCGTGCCGCAGGGCCTAACGAGCTCCATTTTCACAAATGACGTGCGCGAAGCGGAGAGATTTGTCAGTGCGGTTGGCAGCGATTGCGGCATTGCGAATGTGAACACCGGCACGAGTGGTGCCGAGATCGGCGGTGCGTTCGGTGGCGAAAAGAATACGGGAGGCGGGCGTGAGAGCGGCAGCGATTCATGGAAGAGCTACATGCGCCGACAAACCAACACGATTAACTTCTCCTCCGAGCTTCCGCTGGCTCAGGGAATCCAGTTTGGCGCGGGCGAAGGAAGCGGAGCGGTTTAACGAGCGGTCGTTAGTTCGAAAAGCCCGCCGAGATCTTTGGCGGTATCAATGCTCATAATGCATTTCTGCAACTTTATGCATTGATTCTTGCCGATCACGTCGCCGCCGAGCGCGGTGAATTTCACCGCAATCTCATCCTCGGTCATCGGATCGCGGGGGTCGCCCTTCGGAACATCGACCTGCGTGAAGTGCGACTTGCCGTCATTGGTCGTAATCGTCACGCGGCTCGGCTGAAACTTCGGAAAGAGCGCTTCAAATTCTTCGTTCGCGACCACTTTCACTTTGTCCATGATTGGAACGAGGGACCTATCGCGAACACGTTCTTCCTTGAATTGCAACGGCGTTACCATCCCGTCAACGAGTCCGACGGCCATGCAATAAGGCAGCGAATGGTCGGCCGTTTCTTTTGATTCAGGACGATATTTGTGCGGATCGCCGAGGATGTCGGCGGCACGCGCAATCACTTCGACTTTGATTTCTTTCACGTCGTCGGCCTCGATCTTATGTTCTTTGACCGTCTTCATCATCGCGGTCAACGGCGCGTGACTCAGCGCTTCGATCGGAAAACTTTTCATCCCGCAATCGAGAATCCGGTACTGAGACTTCGGTGAATGCGGAAGATCTTTGACCAATTCCTCGTCGTCGAACGCTGCGGGCTGACCTTTGTATTGAACATGGTGGAATACAGCGAACAGTCCTTCCTTGCCGTCAATGATGTGCTCTGGTCCGGAAAATCCGGCGCGGGCGAGCAGCGCGCTTTCTGCGCCCATGCGACCGGCCCACGGATCGACCGTGTTCTTCATGTTGGTGAGCTTTCCGGCAGTCACTGCTCCCGGACAAAACGTGCGCGCCGCGCTAATGCCGATGGCCGAGACCATTTGATCGCCAGTGAGATTCAAGACGCGGCCGGCTGCGACCGGCGCTGCGAACGCGCTCAACGTCGCATGATGCCAGCCATATTCGCGCACTCCGGGTCGCCCGATTTCGCAGAGACGCATTTCAATTTCGTAGGCAATGATTGTTGCCAAAATCAGATCCTTGCCGCTCAATCCTTCGCTTTCGCAGAGCGCGAGCGGCGCCGCGATGAGATCGCTCGGATGGCACGGGTCCGCTTTCCAATAAATGTCGTTGTAATCCATTGCGCGGATCATGTGGCCGTTTAGAAACGCGGCATCGACCGGATTGGTTTTGAAGCCGGAGACGAATGCAGTCGCTTTGCCGTTGCCGCCGCCCATCGCCCGATAGTGTTTCAGCAAAATCTTCGCGTCGTCTTGCTGGCTGCCGCCCAGCGCGCAGCCGATCGAGTCAAACCAAAATAATTTCGCAGCTTGGATCGCCTCCGTCGAAAGATGTTCGTATTTCAGCGTGCGCGCCCATTCAGCAATAACGCCCGATAGGAGACGTTTTGATTCAGTTGCGTGCTTTGCCATGACGCTGTCGATGTTGTGATTAACTGGCGTAATCGGCGATCGCTTTCGCGACTTCAAGCGTGGAGTTTTTGCCGCCCATGTCGTAAGTGCGCATTTTTCCTTCCTTAATCACGCGGGCGATCGCGTTTTCCAAACGCGCTGCCTTTTCCGCTTCCTTGAGCCAGTCAAGCATCAGCTTTGTCGTTAAAAGCATCGCGATCGGATTGACCTTGTATTGAGCGGCATATTTCGGAGCCGAGCCGTGAGTGGGTTCGAACACGGCGTAGTTGTCGCCGAGGTTCGCGCTCGGCGCGAATCCGAGTCCACCGACTAAACCCGCGCATAGATCGCTCACGATGTCGCCAAACATATTTTCTGCGACAAGCACTGAGTAATCCTGCGGGTTCTTGAACATCCACATGCAGATCGCGTCGATGTTCGCGTCGTCGGCGCGGATGTCGGGAAAACTTATGGCAACATCGCGGAAGCAGCGCATCATCAAGCCGCCGGTCTCGCGGAGCACATTCGGTTTTTCGACCAGTGTGACGCGTTTGCGTCCGGTTTTCCTCGCGAACTCAAACGCTTGTTTGCAAATGTTAGTGCAACCCTGCACGCTCATGATCCGCGTCGAAAGCGCTATGTTCTCGAGTCCGGCTTTGTCTCTCCATTTCTTCATCTTCGGATTAGCGCAGAGCGCCGTGTAAACCGACTCCGGCAACGGGAAAAATTCGACGCCCCCGTACATGCCCTCAGTGTTTTCCCGAAACACGACTTGATCGATCAGCACATCTTCGCCGCTCGGGTTAGTGACTTTGTTGCCGCGAAAATTCAGTGGATTACCTGGATAACTTTTACACGGCCGCATGTTGGTGTGGAGATTGAACAACTGCCGCAGCCCAACGATCGGCGAAAAATAAACGAGCCCTTTGCCTTTGAGTTCAGGCGCCAATTCTTCCTTCGCTTCGGATTGAGGTTTGCTCGTGATCGCGCCAAAGAGGCCGCAGGTCGTTTCTTTCAGCACTTTGACCGTGCGGTCGGGCAGCGCGTTGCCTTCCTTGCACCAAAACTCCCAGCCGATGTCGCAAGGCACGTATTCAGCGTCGAGTTTGATCTGATCCAAAATGAGGCGCGCAGCCACCATCACGTCATGTCCCACGCCGTCACCTGGCATCCAAGCAATTCGATATTTCGCCATAGGATGTCGATGTTATCGGCGTGTGTCGCGCTCGCAAGCGAGTCAGCTTACCTTTTCGCGCGAAGAGAGGAAGCAACCAGATTTTCGGCGCCGCCCGCAACAATCAATTCCTGAGCGGTGGGACTCAGCGGCGGGAAAGCGAATGATTTTTCGCCAACGGTGAGGACGGAACTGGCGTAGTCGATTGTGATTTCCGGACCAACTGTGGTCGGCGCGCGATTCTTCAACGTATTGCGCAAGTGCGCCACCAAATCCGGACATTCAAAAGCTACGAAGCCGTTGTTGAACGCGTTGCGTTTGTAGGTCTCGGAGAAACTTGCGGCGATGACGCAGGGAATTCCCTTAAATTTCAACGCCGTTGCCGCCTGTTCGCGGCTCGAACCGCTTCCGAAATTCAATCCGCCGACTACGACATCGCCTTTTTGATAGAGCGCGTTGAAATTCGGGTCGTAATTTTCAAATGTGACTGCCGCCATTTCCTCTGGGGTCATGTCGTCGCGATAAGTGTGTTTGCTGCCGTAGATCCCATCCGTGTTCAGATTGTCTTTGTCGATCAAAAGAACACGGCCGTGCACTTTCGGCGGGAAACCCGCGATGATTTCCACCGAATTCGCCGCCTTCGCTTTCTTTTCGGTGCGACGAACTGCGATGCCCGCCGGGCGCTCGGAAAATGTCTGCGGCGCGCAAATGAATCCAGCCAACGCGCTCGCCGCGACGACCGCTGGCGAACCCAAATAAACGAGCGCCTCGCGATCGCCCATACGGCCTTTAAAATTTCGGTTTGTAGCGCTGATCGCAGTTTCGCCTTTTTGAACTAAACCGCGGCCCAGACCGATGCATGCTCCGCAGCCCGGCGGTAATGGAATTGCGCCGGCATCTATTAAAGTTTTCCAATCGCCATTCGATTCCGACTTCGCCTGCACTTCGGCGCTGGCCGGCGCCAGATAAAATTCAACGCCGTCGGCAATGTGTCCGCCCCGTGCACGCACAACTTCGGCGGCGTCGTGTAAATCCTCAAACCGCGCGTTGACGCAGGACAGCAAATAAGCCTTCTGAATCGGGACGTGTTTTCGTTCGATTTCGGGAAGCGAGACGATCGTTTTCACTTCGTTAGGCCCTGAAACGTGCGGAACCACACTCGTGAGATCGAGATCGAGTTCGATAGCGTAATCGGCATCTGGATCAGCACTGGTCTCGCTTTGATTCTTCCACCAAGTGTCGATGTCGATCTTGTTATAACCTGATCGGCTTTTCGGGCCGCGCTTTCCGGGACGGTTCGGATTTGTGAACTCGGGGACGCGCGATCGAAGGTAATTTACAGTGACTTCATCGAAAGGAAAGACGCCGGCGAGCGCGCCCCACTCAGTCGTCATGTTAGCGATCGTCATGCGCTCGGACATGGAAAGTGTCAGCACTCCGTCGCCTACGAATTCCACCGCGTGATTGAGCACCTCGTCTTTGTTGAACAAGCCGCACAGCGTGATGATCACGTCTTTGCCCGTAACGCTGGGTGAAAGTGTTCCTTTGAGCCGGACCTTCGCGACCGACGGGACTTGCCACCAGGTGACTCCGGTTGCCCAAATGCTTGCGGCGTCGGTGCGCACGACCGGCGTGCCGAGCGCGGCCATCGCGCCGTATAAATTTGAATGCGAATCACTCGCCACCACCAGTGCACCGGGGACCACGTAGCCCTGCTCGACCATCACCTGGTGGGAAATTCCGGTACCAGCTGGGTAAAAATCAATGCCGTGTTCGGCGGCGAACGCCTCGATCTTGGTGTACTTCTCGAGATTTTTTGGCGTCGTGTTTTGAATGTCGTGATCGATCGCGAACACCGGTTGTGCCGGATCGGCGATTTTGGTTGCACCGATCTGTTTGAACTTCGGAATCACCGCGCCGGTGTTGTCGTGCGTCATCACGTGCCGCGGACGGATCGAAACAAAATCGCCAGCGCGCACCATCGCGCCTTTCGGAAGTCCATCCGCGTGTCGTGCGGCAATTTTTTCGACCAGCGTCAGGCCCATGGCGATTTTGTCAAAGATTACTTCTTGCCTACGCGCTTGCCAAGGAGCTTGGCGATGTCGAAGTCCACAAAATCAGCGTGATGAAAGATGATCGACTCGATTGAGCGCTCCACTTTGTCTCCTTCGTGGCTGTGCGTCGCGATCACATGCATGACTTCGGCGGGAATTCCGTGTTTGTAGGCCAGCGCGACGCCGCTGAACGGGTGCCGCAGGCGTTGTCCAAATTTCCCCTGGACCACTTTGCCTGACGTGTCCTTGTCGTACTCAAGCGGTTTGCCGACATCGGCCAGGAGCGCTCCGGCGATGAGATGATCGCGTTGGATCGGAATGCTGCATCGAAACGATCTCCTAAGCACGTCGGCGATGGCGATACATTGCCGCGCGCAGGAATTCAAGTGCTCCACGAACGTCATCTCGATATCGCCAGCTAGCAGCGTGAACTTCACCGCGCGCAATTCGGCAAAGGTCCAGCCCTTTTTGCCGCAACCGGTAGTGATCGCTTCACTCCACACCGCCGCCACTTTTTCGCGCAATGACTTCTGTTTGATCTTCATCAAGCTAGGAAACAGCTTTGCGATTTCTTTAACGCCGTAGGTTTTTTGCTGGGTCGTTGTTGTCATGATTGTCGATCTTTGTTTAGGATGAAATTCTTCTCGGCGGCGGTCCGTCGTAGCCGTGTTTGACCGGGTCGATTCGCCTCATTGGCTTTTCGCGAGTCTGTTCTTCGATCACGTGCGCAATGAGTCCGGGCGCGCGCGCGATCATGAAAATACCGTTGAAGGCCACCGGATTCATTCCGAGATCGGCCAGAATTGCCCCGATCGCGCCGTCGACATTGATCGGCAACGCTTGCTTGGCATCGGCGAATGATTTTTCAACTGCGCGCGCCGCTTTCATGTGCATGCCGTCCACGCCCGCTTCGCGGGCGAGCTCGAACAATCGCACTGTGCGTGGATCTTTGGTGTGAACGCGATGCCCAAAACCCGACATCCGTTCGCCAGTTTCGCGCATCGCGGCAAGCGTGCGGGTCGCGGCTTCGTCGATTGAAATGGATTCCCGCGTAGAACGATCAGCGATTACTTTCAGTTGGCGCGCGCAATCTTCGATCGCACCGCCGTGATACCGATTGATCGACATAATGCCGGCGGCGACGGCTGCGCTTAAAGACGCACCGGTTGAAGCGACCGTTCGCGCAGCCAAAGCGCTCGGCGGCGTCGCCCCGTGATCGATCGACGAAACGAGAATCGCGTCCATCAACCGGGCGACCTCTGGCTTCGGCAACTCGCCAGTCAAAATCAAATATGCCGCCGCGCCGAACGAAACGCGTCCCATCAGTTCGGCGATGTCATAGCCGCGCACGGCAACGCGATTCGGCTCAACGCGCGTGACTGCCGTGTTCCAAACTGCGTTCTTGTCGGTTTCACTCATCAGACTTTCTCCTTTCATTCGTTTCAAAATTTCAACGACCGCAGCCGGCAGTTCGCCGAAAGCATCGACCACGGTGGCACCGGCTTCACGCAAAGCTTTCACTTTTCCGGGCTGCGTGCCATGACCGCCTTCAATGATTGCGCCGGCATGGCTGAAGCGCGTGCCTTCGCGCGCCGCCTTTCCGCCGATATATGCAATCACCGGCTTGGTCACCTTTCGATTCCGAATCAACTGGGCGAGTTCTTCCTCCTGTGACGAACCGATTTCGCCAAAGATCACGATCGCTTCGGTAAGCGGATCTGCTTCAAACATGAGCGCCGCATCGGGAATGCGAATTCCGAGGACCGCGTCGCCGCCAATGTGGACGATTGTCGAAATGCGCACGCCCGCTTGTCCTAAATAATAGCCGGTGCTTGACGCCATCCCGCCCGAACGGCTAATCACGCCGACGCCTTTCGGAATTCCGGGTTTAAACCATTGCCGCGCACTCTCGGCCCGACCACCGATCATTCCGACGACGGCTTTGCCCGGACTCAAAACGCCGAGTGTATTCGGACCAAGAAATGTTGCGCCGTTGGCTTTGGCTGCGGCGGCAATTTCCATGGCGTCCCAAACCGGAACGCGATCCGGCACGAGCACGGTAAGTTTGATTCCGGCTTCAATCGCTGAGATGGCAGCATCTTTCGCACCTACTGCGGGCACGAAGAGGACAGAAATGTCGATCTTGTGCAAGGAATTGGCCGCATCCCGTGGCGTGTTGAATACGGGAACGCCAAGCACGTTCTCGCCGCCTTTCCCGGGCGTTACACCGGCGACCACGTTTGTTCCGTATTCGCGCATCAATCGCGTCCGTGCGCGGCCTTCGCGTCCCGTGATTCCCTGCACTAGGACGCGTTTCGTTTCGTCGACCAAGATCGCCATCTAGCGCGCGCCCCCGATCAGTTCGTCCAGTCCCGGGACATCAAGCTGCAAATAAAATCCTTCGATCTCGGCGAGCCGACATTCAATCTCGCACGCGACAAGCTCGGAATCTTTGTTCGCGAATTCTTCGCTCGGCAATGCTATTGCCGGTTTGCCTTCGCGATCAACCACTAGACCGCCGGAATGACTTTCAACTGCCGTGCGAATCTGCGGCCATTTCGGATTGTCGATCCAAACGCGGCCGCCTTTCACTTCAAACTTCGTGACCGAATTACTCTCGATAAACTTCGGTGCACGCGGACTCCGCGGTTTCCAGCTTTTGCCTTTTGCTTCTGCAACCAGCTCGGCGAACCGATTTGCGATCGTCGCGGGCGCGTCGGTTTTGCGATAGCCTTCAATCCGCGCACCAAGCAGTTTGGACATTCGCGCTAGAATTTGGACAGCGCGATCCTCGGTGTTGCCGCCGAGACGAATAACCCCTGGAATATCGAGATCGAGTTCCCAAAATGCTTTGGCCAATCCATAAGCGGACCAATATTGCTCCTGACTCGCGACGCCGGAGCCCGATCCGAAATAACCAACGAGATCCGGTTGCGCCAAAATAATCCGAGCCGCGCGATAAACTTTGGACGCGGATGGGTTACCGCTCGTGTCGGTGAAATTGGCGATCGTAAACCCGGCGTTCACGATCGCGTCCATCGACATCATCGATCCGCCGCCGCCCGCGCCATGAAAGCCCGCAAGACCCTTCGAATCTTTAGCGGCAGCGGTCGCCAACTGAGCGAAATAAAATGTTCCGCGGTGATCGCTTTGTTCCACGGCGTAAGCGATGCGTTCGAGAGCTGTAGGCGGATGATCAAACTCGCGCGCAATCTCAATTTTCAATTCGGGATGCTGCGCGACGGCGTAATCATCAATCGTGATGCGGCAATCCGCGGCAACAAATTCACCACTCTTCGTCAGAACGAGCGGATTAATTTCGAGTGACCGCGCTTCGGTGCTGCGCGCGGCAGCAAATAATTTCCGAACCGAATCGGCGAGTTGCTTCGCTTGTTCTTTTCTAAGTCCGCATGAATCAACCGCTTCGTTCAGCGCCGAATCAAGCGGTCCGGTTTTTACATCGCAAGCGATCCGGTGCGCTGATGCGGCGCGCTCTTCGACTCCGGTTCCGCCGCCGGCCGCAAAAATGATTACCGGCGCGCGGGCCGCGTCATCGATCGCAAGCGACAGAAAAAATTCCTGTTCGATGTTGATCTTTTCTTCAACCAGCACGGCTTCCACCGGAAATTCTCCGACTTTCATCGCCAGCATGCGTTTCGCGTGACTGCGCACCTCATCCGCCTTTTTCGCGAACGCGACTCCGCCGATGCCGGCCCGGCCAGTCGTCCACGCTTGAATCTTGATCACGACTTCGCCGCCAAGGGCTTTGGCCGCAGCCACCGCATCATCAGGAGTTAAAGCAGCGCGACCACGTGGAATTGTGAATCCATTCGCGGCCAAGATCGCTTTGCCTTGATACTCGTGAAGTCGGGCCATGGATGGGTGCTATTCCATTATCCTGGCCAATTTTCAAAACTGTTTCAGCATTCCAAAAAGATATGGCGCTGTTGAAAAGCTTTGGGCTTTAATCAGCCGCTGGCAATGACTTCGCTCGATTATTACGGCATCGAAGAACTGCTCACGGACAACGAACGGGCAGCGCGTGAGCGGGCGCGGCGTTTTGTGCAAGAGCAAGCGATGTCGGAAATCGTGCCTTGTCATCGCGCGGCCAAGTTTCCAGAAAAGCTCATCCCGCAAATGGGCGAGTTGGGTTTTTTTGCGCCGTATTTGAAAGAGTACGGTTGCGCGGGCGTGAGTTACACGGGGTTCGGGCTCATGATGCAGGAGCTTGAACGAGGCGACTCCGGGCTGCGTTCGCTCGCGTCGGTCCAGGGTGCACTTGCCATTCACGCAATTCATTCCTTCGGAACGCCCGAACAACAAACGCGTTGGCTTCCCGGATTGGTCTCAGGCAAACGCATCGGTTGTTTCGCGCTAACCGAGCACGGACACGGCTCAGATCCCGCCGGAATGGAAACGCGCGCGACCCGAGACGGCGATCATTATGTCTTGAATGGCAGCAAATGTTGGATTGGAAACGCGTCGATCGCCGACGTGAATGTTGTTTGGGCGAAAGACGACGATCGAAAGGTCGGAGGATTCATTGTCGAGAAAGATGCGCCCGGATTTCGCGCGCAGGACATTGAAGGAAAATTCAGTCTGCGCATGTCGCGAACATCGGAGTGCTGGTTCGAAAATTGTCGCATTCCGATCGGAAACCGTTTGCCGAACGCGAAGGGCCTGCGCGCGCCGCTATCGTGTTTATCGCAGGCGCGCGTGAGCATAACCTGGGGAGTGATCGGCGCGGCGATCGATTGCTACGAGACGGCGCTCGCCTATGCAAAGTCGAGAAAGCAATTTGATCGGCCAATCGCCGGTTTCCAACTGGTGCAGGAAAAACTGGTTTGGATGGTGCAGGAAATCACCAAGGCTCAATTGCTCGCCTTGCGCCTCACTCGCATGATGGAAGCAGGCACGGCGCGTCCCGAACAAATTTCCCTGGCCAAACGCAACAACGCCTGGATGGCGCTCGAATGTGCGCGGAGGGCACGGGACGTTTTGGGTGCGGTCGGCATCACGGATCGCTATTCGGTCATTCGGCATTTGCTGAACCTTGAAACAGTCTGCACTTACGAAGGCACGCACGATATTCACATGCTGGTCGTTGGCCGCGACATCACCGGGATCAGTGGCTTTGGCGGCTGAGTCGCGTATGACAGCGCGCCGAGATTGGCTAAGCTAATTGCATGAGCGAGTCAGTTTACATTCTCGGCGGCGGGCGCACCGATTTTAAGCGCAACATGAAGAAGGAAGGGAAGACCATTCGGCATTTGATTGTCGAAGCCGGCAAGAAAGCGCTCGACGATGCCAAGATCGACGCGGGCGAGATTGAGGCGGGCGCGGTTGGAAATTTCAATGCCGGCCAGTTCACGAAGCAATTGCAACTCGGCGCCTTCATTCCAGAGATCGATCCGAAGTTGCGCGGGATCCCGACGATGCACATCGAGGCCGCATGCGCTTCAGGCGCGCTTTCGGTTCTGCTCGGTGCGCAGTGGATCATGGGCGGAATTTACGATGCCGTGCTCGTCGTTGGTGCAGAGCAGCAGAAGACGATGTCATCGCTCGACGGATCCGATGTGCTCGGCGCGGCGGCCGATTATCACAACGAAAAACCGGAATACGGCGATTTCATGTTCCCGAAACTCTTTGGACGTATCGCCCAGATCTACATCGACAAATACGGGGCAAAGGAATCGGACCTGGCGACCGTGGCCTGGAAAAATTACGCACACGCGAAAATGAATCCGCTGGCGCAAATGCGCGATGCCGATTTAACCCTCGATTGTGCCTCGCAAGTATCCGACAAAAATCCGAGCGTCGCGCCGCCACTCAAAGTTTCGGATTGTTCGCAAATCACTGACGGCTCGGCGTCGCTCGTCCTCGTGTCCGGCAAATATTTAGACAAGATCGGCCGCGACAAAAAGAAAACGCCGCGACTGCTCGGTTTTGGTCACGCGACCGATTATTTGCCGCTCGACAAAAAAGACGCGCCGACATTTTCGATCGCGCGCAAAGCAGCGGAGAGAGCTTTCGGAATGGCGAATTTGAAACCGCGCGATTTAAATGGCGCCGACGTTCACGATTGTTTCTCGGTCACTGAGATTGTGGCTTACGAGATTCTCGGACTGGCCGAACCCGGCAAAGGCGCCGAGCTCGCAAAAAGTGGTGCGACCGCATTGCCGCAAGTCCGTAATGAGAAAATGAAAGGCAAGTTTGCGTTTGAAATTCCAGTGAATCCCGGTGGCGGTTTAATTGGTGACGGCCATCCCGTCGGTGCGACGGGGGTTCGACAGGTGTTCGAAGCTTATCAGCATCTGACCGACCAGGCAGGCCAACGGCAGATTCCAAACTCGAAGCGGTATCTCACGTTCAACATGGGCGGCAGTCTAACGACGTCCGTCGCGATGTTGTGGGGACGCGACTAAGAAGCGATCTTGCGGAGCTGCGCGACGCGGTCTCGAACCGCCTTGCAGCAGCGCTTGCGCTCGCGAACGGGATCTGATTCGGGTAAAGATTTGCGCTTCGTAGGGCGCGCGCGCGGGTTGCAAACAACCTTCCACGAAATCCTTTGCCAATGCAGTTCTTGCCTACTTTGGGCTGGTGTGAAGCTGTTCGGCTTTCAAAGAAGTAATTGGTCCCGGATCGCGATGTAGGCGTTGATCTCGGCGGCGGAATAAGCGGACCCGAAGGCGGAGCTGAGCGTTGGCACTGGGCGGGATTTTAGGCTTAGCTGCCGGTTTGGTGGAGATGGTAGCA
>Ga0182035_10000555_pt1 | contig 17570 bp, 20 predicted proteins | sample flu12Cox44000170_FD_125969 | JGI IMG/M metagenome (GOLD analysis project Ga0182035, IMG submission 125969) | Lab enrichment of tropical soil microbial communities from Luquillo Experimental Forest, Puerto Rico - flux4day.12C.oxic.44.000.170 | ecosystem: Environmental > Terrestrial > Soil >...
CCGTCCCTTCCGGTGTCCGACAGCGTTGGCTCGCTCATCGAGGACGAACATCATTTCCGTGAAACGGAGGAAGGAAAATGGGAAGATGCAGCGCTGATGCGCTTCGTCAAAGACATCATGATCGAAGATGGGCAGCGTTGGTGCTTTCCCTACTCCACCGCACGTCTACGGCGCTTGCGGGCTTTTACCGCCTCGGGCGCGAGCGACTATGATCTATTCGCCAAAGCCAAGGCGGTTCAGTGCCCGGTACTCATTTTTCGCGGCGGCATGAGCAAGAGGTTTCCCGCCGCGGCTGAACGGAAATTTCTTGGGGCATTTACTTCGAAAACCAAGCTAGTGGTGTGCCCCGACAGTGGTCATTTCCCGACCGCGACCGAACCAAGACTTATTGTTGACGAACTGCGGCGTTTCCTCACCAGGTAAGCAATCCATATTCCCCAAAAAAAGGCGATCGCCATCATTTTTTGCATGATTACAGCCACTGCTTGAAGCGGCGGATGTAAACGGTCTTTATCAGTTGGGTGAGCAGGCAATAACTCATCAGAATGCCAGCCAACCACCCGAAATAAGACAACGGCAGTGGCACCATGCCGAGATGCGCACCGATCGGCGAGAACGGCAGATAAATGCCGATCGCCATGATGCTGGCGGTCAGCAGGATAACTGGTGTAGCTGCGCGGCTCTCAATGAAGGGAACGTGCTGTGTACGGATCATGTGCACGATCAGCGTCTGCGTTAACAGGCCCTCGATGAACCAGCCAGACTGGAATAGTGACTGGTGTTCAACCGAGTTGGCGAGGAACACGTGCCACATCACAAGGAAAGTCACGATATCGAAAATCGAGCTGATCGGGCCGATAAAGATCATGAAGCGCGCAAGTCCGCCGGCATCCCACTTGCGCGGCAGCTTGAGATAGTCGCGGTCCACGTCGTCCCAAGGGATGGAAACCTGAGAGATGTCGTAGAGCAAATTCTGGACGAGCAGTTGAATCGGCAGCATCGGCAGAAATGGCAGAAAGATGCTGGCGATGAGCACGCTGAATACGTTGCCGAAGTTCGAACTTGCCGTCATCTTGATGTATTTGATGATATTGGCAAAGGTTTTGCGCCCCTCCACGACCGCTTCTTCGAGAACAAGCAGACTTTTCTCCAGCAAGATGATATCCGCGGACTCTTTGGCAATATCGACGGCGGTATCAACTGAAATCCCGACATCCGCATCCTTTAGGGCTGCGGCATCGTTGATGCCGTCACCGAGATAGCCAACGGTATGACCCTTTTTTTGCAACGCCCGGATCACGCGCGATTTCTGTATGGGTGACATTTTGGCAAAGATGGTGGTTTCTTCTGCCATTTCTTCGAGTTTGGCGTCCGCCAGTTTCTCTACATCTTTGCCCAGCATGGCGTGCTCGATCGGCAGCCCGACTTCCTTGCAGATCTTGCGGGTAACCACCTCGTTGTCGCCAGTGATGATCTTGACCGCAACGCCATGTTCGCGCAGGACCGCGATGGCCTCACGCGCGGTTTCTTTCGGCGGATCAAGGAATGCAACGTATCCAGACAGAGTCAGGCCTTTTTCATCTTCAACGGTATAAGTCCGCTCTTCGGCCGGTAGCCACTTATACGCTACAGCGAGCGCGCGAAGGCCTTCCTGGTTCAGCTTGCGGGTGACCCGGCGCACTTCCTTGCGCATCTCGGTCGTGAAGGGCACGACGCCCCCCTCCGCGTTTCGATCCGCAGCGGATTTGCAAAGCGGGAGCACCTCCTCGATGGCGCCTTTGCAGACGAAAAGATTTTGATTGTCGCCGTTACGCACGATGACTGACATGCGCCGACGCACAAAATCAAAGGGGATTTCATCGACTTTTCGAAAATGCTGCAGTTTCCAAGTCAACTCGTGTTGTTGCGCAAATTCCAGCACTGCAACGTCAAGCAGGTTCTTCAAGCCGGTCTGATGGTTGCTGTTGAGCCAAGCATATTCGAGCACCTGCAAGTCCTCGTGGCCATGCACATCGAGATGCCGTTCGAGGATGATCTTGTTTTGGGTCAGTGTGCCGGTCTTGTCGGTGCACAGGATGTCCATGGCACCGAAGTTCTGGATCGAGTTGAGCCGCTTAACGATGGTCTTGCGCCGTGCCATCATCACGGCGCCCTTGGCGAGGTTGGTGGTGACGATCATCGGCAGCATTTCCGGCGTTAGCCCCACCGCTACCGAAACCGCAAACAGAAGAGCCTCCAACCAATCGCCTTTGCTGATCCCGTTGATCAGAAGCACCAAAGGCGTCATGACCATCAGAAAACGGACGAGCATCCAGCTCACTTTGCTGATGCCCTTATCGAAGCTGGTAAGCGGTCGTGCGCCGACAATGTCCTTCGCCATCGCGCCGAATTGAGTAGCGTCACCGGTCGCCGCGACCACTGCGATGGCCGTGCCACTCACGACGTTGGTACCCATGAAGCATGCTGTCTCGCGTTCCAGAACGCCTTGCGACGCCTGTTGAGCCTTTGTTTTCTTGGTCGGTGGTACAGCGTGCTTTTCGAGCGGAAGGGATTCGCCCGTCAACATGGCCTGGCTGACGAACAGATCTTTTGCTGACAGCAGGCGAACATCAGCTGGCACCATGTCCCCGGCCGACAGATAGACGATGTCGCCCGGAACGAGCATGGCGATGGGCATTTCCTGCGGCCGCTCCATTCCCGCGCGCAGCACGGCGGTGGTCGATGTGACCATCGCCTTGAGTTCTTCGGCCGCCTTGTTGGATCGAAATTCCTGCCAAAATCGCAGCAGCGTGCTGAGCAGAATCATAGTGATTAAGACTATGATCGTTCGGAACGAGCGATCTCCCGGCGCCGCAAAAATGACGTCAGAAAACAGCGAGACCAGGCTGACCGCAAACAGCACGCCATTAAATGGCGTTAGGAAGGCATGAAACAGCTGCGCGTACCAGGTTGGTGGCTTTTCATGCGTGACTTCGTTGGGGCCATATCGCTCCAGCCGCGCCTCGACCTGTTCTTCCGTAAGCCCGCTCTTGTTGGCTTCGAGCCGCGCAAGTGCCTCTTCTGGCGCGCAGGCGCATAGCTCAGGGAGCACGGACGGCTGGCGCTTACCATTGCTGCGCCCCGACGGAAGCGGCGTAGTGGTGAGTTCTTTATTCATAGCGTCTTACATCGGAGTTGTGCATCGGCACACAGCACGGAATGACGTGTGCGCAACTGCACGTGACCTCACTGTCACAGGACCCTTTTACGGATTTGTGACAGCCGGTGTATCAGAATGCGTCGTCTGTGCCTGGAGAAACCGCATAATTGGCCCTCGGCAGCTGTTGCCTCCAAGGACCAACAGCATTCAAGCCGCTGTGTTTCAGGGCAAATATGCCATTTGGCGACCAGGCGGCCAGGCGCCCGGCGAATGGCAACACGGGTCCTTACGGTTTGGTAACGCACGCTAGCCACTGGGACGGGCCGGCGACGCGAGGCCGCCCGATCCAAAAAGGCGTTACGGACGATGAAAAGATTTGCGCGTGTAAGCTTCATGGCTCACCTCCTTATCGGTCCCGGTTGACCGAGGAGGTGAGAGAGCGAGGCTTTCTAGGCCTTAGCTTTCCTCACCGGCCGAGCACCGGGAGCGATCCGTTTAAGCCAAATTAGCGCCCGGCTGACCGCCGCGGCGCGACTAGGGTAGCTGTCCATTTTGTCCTGACACGAGTTGTTCGAGGTTCCCCCCGAACGTTTTGGCCTTACGCCCATCTATCGCAATCTGTCAATGAAAAATGATCGCAAAAAGCGAAATTCATTCTTCCTGGCACCCTGACCTCATGCTCAAATGTTCGCAATCTCGTCGCGGCCGGGGGATGCGGATCACGTATGAACCGGAGGCTTGTAGTGGTTGCAAAAAACCTCGGGTCCTCGGGACCACCGAGATTCATCGAGAAACGCGATGGCCGGCCCTGCAACAAAAAGCAATCGGAATTTCATGACCGGCCATACACCCCCGTCTGCACACGAATCCCGGGGCCTGAACAGCGCCTACTCTCGTGGCACTCACGTACCGGCGGAACAGGCGCCCACAGCATCAGAAGCGCCACGACGCTTCCCCTAAAGCTAAGAAGTGTTTATCATTTTAACGTGCGCGGGGAGTTGCAATGACCAAAACCAACCGTCCGTGGTATACAGTTCTGTACATACAGGTGCTAATTGCGATCGCTATTGGCATTTTGATTGGCCATTTCTGGCCTGATCTAGGCAAAGCTTTTAAGCCGCTTGGCGACGGCTTTATCTCGCTGATCAAGATGATGATTGGACCCGTGATCTTCTGCACTGTCGTGCATGGGATCGGGTCGATGCGCGACCTCAAAAAAATTGGGCGCGTTGGTGTCAAAACGTTATTCTATTTCGAGGCAGTTTCGACGCTCGCGCTGGCTATAGGGCTGATCGTCGGAGAGTTCCTGCAGCCCGGCAAAGGTTTCAATATCGATCCGGCAACCCTCGATCCGAAGGCAGTGGCTAGTTACGTCACCAAGGCCAAGGAAGAGGGCATCGTTGCTCACTTGCTTGCAATAATTCCGGACACATTCATGGGAGCCTTTGCCAAAGGCGACCTGTTGCAAGTTCTACTCATATCGATTCTTACGGGCTTTGCGATCTCGCGCCTGGGCGAGCTCGGTGAAAAGATTAGCCGGGTCATCGACGCTATGGCCAAGATCTTTTTCGGCATGATCCGCATTATCGTTAGGGCGGCGCCAATTGGTGCCTTTGGTGCGATGGCTTTTACCGTTGGCGCCTATGGCGTCGCTTCTCTGGTGAACCTAGTGGAGCTGATCGCCACGTTCTATCTGACGAGCCTGCTCTTTGTTCTGCTCGTCCTTGGCGCCATTGCACGCCTTGCCGGCTTTTCCATTCTGCGTTTCATCGCGTACATCAAGGATGAGTTGCTCATTGTCCTTGGAACGTCGTCGTCGGAAACCGTATTACCCCACATGATTCAGAAGATGGAGCGCCTTGGCGCTTCACAGTCGGTGGTCGGCTTAGTGATCCCCACGGGCTACAGCTTCAACCTTGACGGCACGAACATTTATATGACGTTAGCAACGCTATTTTTGGCACAGGCCACGAATACTCCGCTGACGTTCGGACACCTCCTCGGCATTCTCGCCATCGCAATGATTACGTCGAAAGGTGCCTCTGGCGTGACCGGCGCCGGATTCGTGACGCTCGCAGCGACGCTTGCGATTGTCCCCGACATACCAATACAGTCCCTCGCCATTTTGCTCGGCATCGATAAGTTCATGAGCGAGTGTCGAGCTCTTACCAATCTGGTCGGTAACGGCGTCGCGACCGTCGTCATTAGTCGATGGGAGGGCGAACTCGACCTGAAAAAGCTTCATGAAACGATGGCCCACCCGATAGCAGTTGGGGAAGAGTTTGAAGCACAGCCGGCCTGACCTTCGGTGAACTCAAGTTCGCTTTGGGTCGACGTTGTTGAAGCGTCTCCGCCGATTAACGTGCGCACAGCATTAGAATTTAGATCGGTGGTTTTTTTGAACAGATCTCGCGCGCGGGACGCCGTTCCTGAATCACATAATACTTCCGTTGACCCCCTCAAAACTGCTGCAATGCTGTATCAGTTGCTTCTGCGAAAGTTCATGGTTCGATTAGACCGCACTCGGCGCTCGCATATCGACCGCCAGCACTGAGGCCTTTCATCCGATACCAACGCCGCTGGATCATATTACAGCGATGCAATCGTTTCTCTATGCCGCCGGTGAAAAAATCGCGGCCGCTACTCGCGGTTGCCTGGGCTTAGGCAGCGTCAATGATTGTGCGGTTTCGGATTCATCCGGGTTTTTGTGTGGGCAGCTTACTGATAACCTAAAAGCATATAGCGCAGCAGGGATGAAGGATGCGGAATGGAGCCTATGCGTTGGTGGCCCTCCTGCTCGGCGGCTGCGCCTCGCATACGACCTCTCTCGACGGCGCGAGAACCCGGTTCCTTGAGGCGCAGGCAGATTATCAGGAGTGCTTAAATTCAGGCAGCGGCGAAGCAATCAGTAATTGCGAGCCGAAACGACTGAACGCCGAAATCGCAGAGCAAGCCTACAAGGACGCAATGAGTACCGGCACTGGCAATCCCTGACAGCCTGTCATGTCTAGAGACCGACCCAGAGCTACAGCGTGCGCTTTTTCCGCTCTGTCCCGCAGTATCGGCTTTGCGATGCTACTAGCATGCACGGTCTTGGACGTCCAAGACGCGGCTGCTGCCGAAACCGTCACGGTCGGCGGCTTCACCTACGTCAACAAGGGATTGGTCGGAGTTGGACGTCTAGCCGCGGACTTGCGCGATAAATTCGGCGAAACGTTTGGCTCTGGTTCGGGTCTCGCCGCCGACCCAAAAAGTTGGTCGCGAGCAGGAAGCAACTACCGCGGCACGCTCTATATGCTGCCTGACCGCGGCTACAACATCAGTGGCACGGAGGACTATCGCACACGACTGTACAAACTGACGTTTGTATTTAAGCCACCCGCAGATCCAAGTGCCCTTCCGGTCAAAGCGCGCCAGGACACCTTGCACTTGACGCTTGCTGACACAATCCTGCTGAAGGATTCAGGCGGCGGGCCACTAAGCGGGCTTGATCCGACGGTTGATAGCATGCGGCGCGCACGCAATGGATTTCCCGTGATGCCGCAGGCCACGAATGGCAAAATCAGCCTTGACGCCGAAGGCTTGGTGCTGATGCGCGATGGCACATTCTTCATTGGCGATGACTATGGGCCTTACATCTACCACTTCTCCACGATCGGCCGCATGCTCTCCGCAATAAGACCGCCGGAAGCCTTTATTCCCAAGCGTCACGGCTACGATAGTTTTTCATCGAATAATCCGGGTCCGGGCGCGCCACCAGCGCAGCCGCCTGATCCGGAAACCGGCCGCCAAAACAACCAGGGTTTTGAAGGCGTGTCGGTAACGCCGAGCGGAAAATATTTAGCAGCAGTGCTGCAAAGCGCCACGCGGCAGGACGGGGGCGATTCGCCGGAGACGCGGCATAACGCTCGACTTCTTTATTACGACGTTACCGATCCGGATCGCGCAAAATTGGTTCACGAGTATGTCGTACCACTGCCCGTCTTCACGAATACACCGGGCAAGCGTAGGGTCGCGGCACAGAGCGAATTGCTTGCGCTCGACGATACACATTTCCTCCTGCTCTGCCGGGATACGGGAAACGGCTACGGGCTCCAAGGTTCGACCTCGCTTTATCGCAGGATCGAGCTTCTCGATATTTCTAAGGCGACTGATATCGCAGGATCAAAATATGACGGCTTGGTTCCGGTGGCACCCAAAGGCCAGCTTGTCGACGGCATCGTGCCGGCATTACTGACCCCCTTCATCGACATCAACGACAATTCGCAGCTCAACAAATTCGGCCTGCATAATGGCGAACCGAACGATCGCAACGACCTCTACGAGAAATGGGAGGGCATGGCCCTTTTATCGGCGCTCGATCCAAAAAATCCGCGCGACTACTTCCTGTTCGTTTCCAACGACAACGATTTCATCACACAGCACGGATTCCATGCGGGCAAAGCATACAAGGATCCGAGCGGCGTCGACGTCGATACAATGGTGCTGGTCTATCGGGTGACGCTTCCGGAAAGCCGATGATCGTTTCCCCGCCAGAGCGGACCTTAATGTCTTGCAACGGCCCATCAACAAGGCTTCTTGACCAGAGAAGAAATGGCAAAGGACATATCAATCCGAAAACATGATCAATCGGGATCGGCAGCCGAAGTTTTGTCCGCCTTTGCAAAACTCGGAGTAAGCTGCTTCGGCGGGCCGATCGCTCACATCGGTTATTTCAGACAGGAGTTTGTTATCCGTCGTCGTTGGCTCGATGAGCGTAGTTATGCCGACCTTGTAGCGCTGTGCCAATTTCTACCTGGCCCCGCCAGTAGCCAGGTCGGTTTCTCTCTTGGTCTCATGCGGGGTGGTTACCTTGGCGGCCTCGCGGCTTGGGTTGGCTTTACGCTGCCATCTGCGATTGCCCTCGTACTATTCGCCTATGGCGCCAGCGCCCTGAAAGGCCCGGTCGGAACCGGTCTGCTTCACGGTCTCAAGCTTGTGGCAGTCGCAATCATCGCCCAGGCGGTATGGGGCATGGCGCGAGCGCTCTGCCCCGATCGCGAACGCGCTTCCATCGCTGTCATCTCGGCGCTGACAATTCTGTTTAGCTCCTCGTCCGTTGCTCAGATCGGCGCGATCGCTTTGGGCGGCGTTCTTGGTTTTTTACTTTGCCGCGCAGGGTCGTCGCTACCATCAGATCAGGGGCATATGCCGGTGCCGGTTTCGCGCCAAGTCGGACTGCTCGCCCTCGCTGTTTTCTTCCTGCTCCTTGCCGGGCTGCCCGTTTTGAAGGCGTTGGCCCATTCGCAGGGCGTGGCGTTGTTTGAGGCTTTCTATCGATCGGGGGCCCTCGTCTTTGGCGGCGGACATGTCGTGTTGCCGCTACTGCGTGAGGCGACAGTTTCCCCCGGGTGGGTAAGCGACAACGCATTTCTCGCTGGCTACGGTGCCGCGCAAGCAGTGCCCGGACCCTTGTTTACCTTCTCCGCCTATCTCGGGGCTGTCATGGGTCCATCGCCGAACGGGACAGCGGGCGCAGTGATCAGCCTCATCGCAATATTTATGCCTGGCCTCCTTGTACTCATTGGGACGCTGCCGTTCTGGGAGACCTTCCGCCGACAGAGCTGGGTACAATCCGTGATGCGCGGCGTAAATGCCGCGGTTGTCGGTCTGTTGGGCGCGGCGCTCTACAATCCAGTATGGACGAGCTCGGTTAACGCGCCGATGGATTTCGGTCTGGCGCTCGTGGGGTTCGTGCTTCTAACTGTGTGGGAAGCCCCGCCACTCGTGGCCGTTGCCGTCAGCGCCATCGGCGGCATTGTGCTTGCTATCGCGCCATTTTGAACCATGACTGACCACAAATAAGTTATGGTTGGATTAGTCCTCGATTGCAGCAAAAAGCTTTTCCAAGAGTGCATTTTCTCCCGGCACTCACGTTAGCGGGCGCAGGATTTCAGAACGCATCACAGAAGAACATTTATTCTTGGGTATCAAATAACTTATTGAAGCTGCCGCAACAGCTTGAAGCCCACATACGGTTTGACCGCATCCTCTTTTGGAGCAGTCAGGGGCGCCGGTAGCGGAACATTGTTGCTCTGCGGTCGATCAGTTTCTAGTTTCAACGAATAGTTGCCTAATTTTGTGGTGGTCGCGGCCTCGATTTTGTTTTTCTCATTCTCGCCCGCAAAACAGCCATTGGCGAAGCCGAGTAAAAATACGAGCGCAACTGCCCCAGTCATACGCATGTATCACCCCCCACTAGACCAACAGATTACAAAACGGCGACGCTGCATTCAACTGTCCGCATAAAGAAAGCCCCCATTTTATCGCCTGCGAATTGAGCCAAAGGGCGCATCTTCAGCCTAAATCCCCAAACTGGGTCCCCAAGGCGGGGTGGGCCCCGTCTATTGAGCGCCCAAGCTCTGGCAAACCCAGACGAAAATCTGTGGAATCGGCTAATGCAGCAACGTCATCGCATTGGCAACGGCCGCAGCTAGCCCGGCGCCAGCGACGATCGCAAGACCCATCTTCAAAAAGAATACGCTTCACATAAGACTCCTAGTCCGTTTCACCATAAAAAGGCATCAGTCGCCCTTTTTCAAAGGGGCGAGGCGCTTTGCCGCACCCGCGGTGTTGCGGACGGTCTGATGACTTGTTGAGCAATGAATGACTGAGCAACTGTCGATTTGATCAGAATTAAATTCAGGTCAAAAGTCGAAGGAGCACCGATTTTTTGCAAAGACAAGTCTTCGAGCGGCAAGAACCAGACCGTCATGCTTGGGGTGGGCAGCGGGTCAGGACGATCGCTCGATCTTTTTCCGACGAGATTCGGTGCTTGCCCGGCGCAGGAACATTTTCGGCACATCGGTGTTTTTCCTTCTGGGGGTTAAGGCCGCAGCGGAGGCCGTGCCACCATGCAACGTCAATCTCAGCAAGCCGAGGCCATCCAGTACTCGACGGTTAGGCAAGCGCCGATGGATCGCGGTGAGCCAAAACTACTCATTCCGGGGCTGGCGAATTTTTATGAGGCGGTTTCGAGCCTTTGGTATCCAATGCTGCGGATTGTCGCCGCGGCACCTCTGTTCGTTCATGCGTGGCCAAAACTCCACAACGGTCCCGCTGCCGTTGCCGTCACCATGGCCAAAGCCGGGTTTGTGCCAGGTCTATTCTTCGCCTACGCCGCCATATTTCTGGAGACTGTCGGAGCAACCTGCGTGATCCTTGGCCTGTTCACACGTTTCTTCGCTGCTGCCTTAGCAATTGAAATGGCGTGCATAACCTTCGGCGTTTTTTTGCCGCAAGGCTGGGGACGCATGGAGCCGACCTTCATCTGGGGCATCCTCTTTTTCGCGATTGCGCTTCGTGGCGGCGGGCCTTACTCGCTCGATAGGGTAATCGGCAAGCAGCTTTGAAATTCCAATCGGATGACCCGCGCCGAATACATACGGCATTCACAGAGTGGAGAAATCTTATGAACCCGGGCCACAAAATGATGCTTGCTATTCTAGCCGGCGCCATAGCCGCGGTGACGTTGGCGAAGGCACAGGAGCCGCAGGCCGTACGCTTGCGCGGTGTCATCGATAAGGTCGATGGCAATACGGTGATGGCGAGATCGGAGAAAGGCGACGAACTCAAGCTCAACCTTGCTGACAAGACTCTGGTTGTCGAGGTGGTGAAGGCGTCGATAGCGGATATCAGGGAGGGCTCATTCATCGGCAGCGGAGCGGTGCCACAAGCGGACGGCTCGCAGAAGGCAATCGAAGTTCACATTTTTCCGGAGTCCATGCGCGGCACCGGAGAGGGCTTCCGGCCATGGGACGGGGCTCCCCATGGCACCATGACCAACGGCACAGTCAGCGCTCCCAAGAGAACGCTGATTGGCGGCACGGTCGACACGACCAATACAACCGCGCTTGGACCGACCATTACGGTAAAGTACAAGGACGGTGAAAAGGATATCATCGTGACACCGGATGTACCGATCGTGCGGTTTGAAGTTGGCGATACGAGCGCAATTAAGCCAGGGGTCGCCTTCACAGTGTTCCGGGCATTGAAGAAGCCGGACGGCAGTTTCGACATCAACCGTGTCAATGTCGGCCGAGACGGCGTCGTCCCGCCCTAACGACTCAGTAGCCGCGCCACTAGGATATGCCTACTGATTACATAACTTATCCAGTGTCGCCAGCGTCGAACTGATCTCGAGACCAACAGGGGAATTCGGGTCTAGGTCCTGAAGCCGCTCCATCAATGCGGCATATTCTGGACCCAGCTTCTGGCTTAGCTCATCCAGTTTCTTGAATAGCTCTTCGGCCATCTTACTGTCGTTGTTCTGCTCAGCCTGATCCATCCGCTCGCCGAGCTTGACCGCGTCACAGTAGGCCTGCACCTTAGCTTTGTCGCTGCTGATTATTTTTACGACATTTTGCGTGTCGGTCTTCAAATTTGCGGCACTCGGCTCTTGAGCAAGTGCAGACACCGATGTGCCGATGATTATCAAAATGACAACAATCGATCTTAGGTCCATTAGGATCGTCCCATTTTCTATTTTATCCAGTCAAAAATAGCACAAGGACAACTCTCGACACCATTGGGGCGGTGGCGTTACATCAGCTTCATTAGTTTCGTGATGCGATCAAAATGACTGCATAGCTTATGATCGCAACGATCGTCACAGGACCACTGATCGTACGAATATCTACGCGGTTAAAGAGATCCGCTGTCGTGCGCATGAGAAGAGAAAGGTGTAAAAGGACGAGTGGCCCATAAACAGCGGCATTATACCGAACCCGCAATCCAATCACCGCAGGCAGAATGATAGGAGCGTGTCCGAAAATCATTGATAAAACGAAGCCGATCGCGACGGCATGGACGGCCGCATCGTACGAAAAAATGATCGTGCCGGGCAGCGCAATGAGGAACAATAGACCGGCAATGCCCAACCAAAAGTACCCCGCGAGGAGGCAGCTTGCCGAGAAGCGCGCTTGTCCAGAGAGGCGGATAGTCCTCAGGGCAATGTCATGCTTGACAAGCCACACTGTCACCGCAAGAAGACCGACGCCGGTGAATGGCGCCCCTTGGCCGGCAATTTCGCCCCGTACCATTCCGATGATGATTAGCGCCAACGCGAGTACGAAAGTCACTTGGCTTGAACGCGGCGGTGACAGTAAGCGGCTGAGTTCTAAACGTTCAGCAGCTATGGTGAAAACTAGAAATGCAAGCCACCATCCGGCGACGTTTGCTGCTCCAGCCCCCTGGATCCAAATGATTGTCCCGCATACCCAACACGCCGCCGCAACGGTTAGGAGGACCGTGAAGAGTGCGGGTTGACGTGCGGCGATTGTCCCTGAATTAACAGTAAGGCCGATACTCGCGAGCAGAAAGGCGCCACTGGCGAATTCCGGCGCATCGACAATAAGCCCGACCGCACCGATGGCGGAAAGTATGGGTGCCGCATAAGCCCACCATCGTCCGATCGCCACTGCACGTTCGAGGCAGATCACTGTTCCAAGAAAGCCACTGATCATCAGGGCACCGTGGAGCTCGGCCACGGCGGGCGTTCCGCCCGGCAACGTCAGGCCAAGTCGAGCAAGACCAAGCCAGAGGCCAACGAGGAACGAACCCACACCCGCCGCGAGCGGGATCAGGCGTAGCCTTCGCCATTTTTCGATTGCTACCAACGCGCGGACCGAGCCCATCACCGCGGAGCGATTGTTGCCCCTAAAGCATGCCGAGTTGCCGGCGCGATTCCTCGCTCATCAACTCGGGAGACCAGGGCGGATCCCAGACCAGTTCGACCCGCACGTCCGTTAGGTCCGGAAATCGATTGCGCAGCACCAACTTAATTTCCTCACTCATCATCTCGCCAAGAGGACAAGCGGGTGTCGTCATCGTCAACGCGATATCAATTTTATTCGCATTGCGCACGGCGTGATAAACAAGCCCAAGGTCGACTATATTAATGCCGAGCTCGGGATCGATGACCGTTTTCAAAGCGGACAGGATATCATCGTCCATTTAACAACCTCGTTCGCAGATTCCGCCATCTTCGCTGGGGTCGCCTCGTCGTGTGGCATTGGGCTAAATTGGGTAAGCTTGCCGGGAATGCCGGCCCACCCTTTCGCATCAGCGGGCGGTATTCCCTTCTGCGTGATGTTAGGCCACTTGGTCGAATAATCGCGATTTAGTTTTAGCCAATTTTCCGGTCCAGGCTCGGCATATTATATTTCGTTTTCGAAAGCAATATGTTAAATGCATGTTATAGAGCGTTGCCAGCCACGCATTGAGGGAGCTTAAGGTGCGACTGACGGTCTATACGGACTATTCATTGCGTGTGCTCATGTTTCTCGCACTCAAGCGCGACGGTCTCGCTACCATCGCGGAAATTGCTAAGGCTTACGACATCTCGAAGAACCATTTGATGAAGGTGGCCTATCAACTCGGTCTTGCCGGATATGTGGAAACAGTGCGCGGCAAGGGCGGCGGCTTGCGGCTTGCGCGCGCGCCGCGACACATCGTGATTGGCGAGGTCGTACGACGCACGGAACCTGACATGACGTTGGTGCCGTGCTTTGCGCCGGACCACGCGTATTGCACGATTCTTCCAAGTTGCGCGCTCCGGGGTGTGCTTTTCAAAGCGCGGGATGCATTCCTTTCGGCCTTAGACGACCACACTTTGGCGGATCTTGTACGCCCGCGCGCCCCACTGCGGAATTTATTGTCATTCAATTCAAACGAAAGTGCACTCCCACGAACTTCGCGGTCGGCTCGGCGGGCATAGCTTTCAGGACTTTGAGGAGAGGCTTGAAAAAAACATCGTGATCAAACCAGAGTCTCCAGCGGCTATGTGGTGTGAGATAAAGAGCAGTTCTAGGATCATTAAATTCGCCGCCGATTTTTTCGCGCCGGAGATTCGGGCGTGGCGTGGCGAGAAGCCGCTTTGGATCGTATTTTGGATTTATGGAGTTGCTACCAGCACCGCTATTGCCGTCCTTTACGCTGTCACGCTTTACGATGGTCGCAACGTGCTTCGGCAGATCCTTTTACTTTGCTTCTCCGCCTACACGGCCTGGATTCTTGTCTCGGTGTGGCGATGCGCCGGTAACACCCAAAGGCAGCTCTGGGGCTTACTGGCGCGCTTCTTAACGGTGGCCTGGGTAGGAAACGCGATCATGGTTCTAACCTTTCTCCAACTGGATCTCTTGATGGGATATTTTTCAAAGTAGGCAAACGACGACGTAAAGAGTTGGATTGCGATCAGAACCTCTCTTTCATTCGCTCTGATGCATTTTGTCCGTTTGCTATTGCAAGGTGATTAAATCACAATCCTTACATCAGGTGCTTAGCGAATACCCTCAAAGTTACCGCTCCGATAGTGGAACACGCGCTTATGACGTCAAAATCTGTCGTTGCACTTCGACACGTTCATTTCGAGGATCTCGGTCACTTCTCACCAGCACTCAAACGTAAAGGGTACGGCCTTACGTATTATGATATCGGCATTGATCCTCTTGAGGGACTAGATCCACTGGCAGCAGACCTGCTCATCGTGCTCGGGGGTCCGATTGGCGCTTACGAGGAACACCAATATCCGTTCATTCATCAGGAGCTTGCGCTTCTTACGAGTCGACTTGCCGCCAATCGACCAACGCTTGGCATATGCTTAGGCAGCCAGCTTATTGCCCGCGCCCTTGGTGCACGAGTTTACCCAATGGGCATCAAGGAAATCGGTTTCTCGCCCATAAGTCTCACAACAGAGGGAATGCATTCGTGCCTTTTTCCCTTCGTTAGGGACGGAACGGTCTTGCATTGGCACGGCGACACCTTTGAGCTGCCGCACGGGGCCACGCATCTAGCCTCTACGGAGATTTGCTCTAACCAAGCCTTTGCATATGGACCTAATGTACTCGGTCTGCAATTTCATGCTGAGGTGTCGGCGCGTCACTTCGAGCGCTGGCTCATCGGTCACGCTTGCGAGCTTGCCGGGGCCGGCGTATCGATCGCGGACCTGCGAGCAAGCGCTTTGCATCACGCTCCCAAAATGGCTGTTAAGGCTGAGGCCTTGCTTGATCGATGGCTCGGGGGAGCAAATAGCTGATAAGTTGATTATCTTCAAAGGCAATGTAGAAGCAATCGCGAGGTGAAAATGAGCCGAGATCTTCCATCTGGTGCCAAGCGACTAGCCGAGCGTCATGCGAAAGTATGGGCGGCTTACGAAAAGCTCGGGGAGGCGGTTGCGGAAGGTGGCCCACTCGATGCTAACACCCGGCGTTTGGTGAAGTTGGCTCTTTCAATTGGATGCTCTTCCGAGGGAGCCGTGCATTCACACATTCGTCGAGCCCTAGCTGAAGGCATGAACGCCGATCAGTTGCGACATGTCATGCTGTTAGCCATTCCCACACTCGGGTTGCCGACGGCGGTGAAGGCTTTAACTTGGATCGATGATATTATTGATGGACAATAGTATTATTGACACGTCGATCGAGCGGCTTTGATCAGCCTCACGGAACGCTCGGAATAAAAACTTGGCGCGGGCTGCTGTTTGCATTTGATGCCTATGTTGTTGCTAGCGTGGAAGTTGCGGACAAGCGTGGAGGACTGGTTGTGGAAACGCTGATCATAGGGTTTTGTATTCTCGCGGGCATATGGATTGTCGTTTTATGGGGCGCTCGCTATTTCGGACCGCGCGACGCTTAAAGTAAGCGGCTGCAAGCGACATCCGTAATCAGCCAGTACCTTCACAGGTGGCGGGATAGGTTAGGAAACCCGAACTGTGCCACCTTGCTGCTGCGGTCATGCGCGCCGGCTCAGTCCGCCCTGGCCCGACAATATTTAAAACCGTTTCGCCCGTGGCCAGGAGGTAGTCTGCGATGATTCGCCGATGGCATCGCCACCATAAGGTCTCAGCGCACATAATGGCACAGCGTTGCGAGTGACCGAGATCAAGCAGCTGCGCCAGGCCGCTGCGAAAACTTTCGCTCATCGCGTAGTCCGCGTAGTTGTGAAAGCTGTTGTTTTGCCAAAACGCATTGATGCTTGCTGGCACATCGCGATTCTTGCTGCGCAGACCGCCAAGTGTCGCAATATGCCTGTATCCAATAGCGAACGGTTTGAGCGTCTGCGGCAGCGTCTCGTGGTTATATTGCGGGTTGGTGCGCGAGCGTGGCACGGTTCGGACATCGGCGACGAGCGTCACCTGTGCGTTCTGCAGCAAATCTGTAAATTCATCAATTGGACGCGTCGCGTGGCCGATAGTGTAGAACGGATACGCCATGCACAGAACGCATTAGTCTTTATTGAACGCGGCTATCTCCTCGACGCAGCGCAGCGCGAGGCACGCAATCACTGCTACCAGCATCCTACGCTCAAGGCTTGTTAGTTGCAGTCCTCCCAACGTCAGCGAGCGCTTGCTTCAATCCGGGCGCATCTCATTGTAGCGTGCGGTCACATCACGGATGATTGCTGCCATACCGATCATCTGCTCTGCCTCATTCTTCAGCGGCACGACGGTGAACTCGACCGAGATATGGTGCCATCCTTGCGGAGGGCCGGCACCGAGAGCACGTCGCCCTGGCCGTAGCGACTTTGGCCCGTCTGCATGACCCGGCTATATAGCCGTCCCAATGACGTTTCCGCAATCGCTCCGGGATGATGAGATCGAGTGAGCGACTTACCGCCTCCTCGCGGGAATAGCCGAAAAGGCGCTCGGCGCCTGGGTTCCAAAAGCCGATGATACCGTCACGATCTGCGGAGACCATCGCGTCCGACCGTGTAGATAAAATAGTCTCGGCGAGTCGATCGGGAAGGCTCACGATAGCACTCCGCGGTTCAAACGCGGCATCACCCGTTGGCGCTCAGCGTCGCAGATGCCTCAATGCGGTGCCCTTATGCAGGGCATATGATTTACGACCATCCATGGAGTTAATTGAAACCGTTAGTCCGGAACTCACACGACGTTTGGAGTCTCTTAAAGCGGAAACTGCTCAAGATCAATCCGTTGGAGCTGCTGATGAAAACAAGATCAGGGAATTTAGAGATTTGACCACCGACGGTGGCATGGACATCCTTTAGGCGAGCACAGCTTCAGCTAGTAAAATAAGGGCGCTAGCAAATTAATTGCTAACAACTCAAAAAGGACAGATAGTGACGACGCAAACTTCCGCAGAGTGAACCCAGTGAACTCAATCAACGTGATAGCGCCCTACAAGCACCATGGTATGTGGGTCTTTGATGATGAACGGGTTGGTCTATCTCAGGAACCATTTGTTGCCGGTGCTGACACGATGATCGACCGTGTTGTTGCTGGCATACCTGACGCCGAGAATGGCTTTGTGATGGCCTTTTCAGCAACGCCATTTCCAGGCCACCAATACCGTCTTGACTGGCGACGTGAGGATAGCGGAGGAAACGTCTACTACTCAGCGGAGCTTGACATGGAAGGATGGCTGTGTCCTGC
>Ga0182035_10000558_pt1 | contig 17536 bp, 13 predicted proteins | sample flu12Cox44000170_FD_125969 | JGI IMG/M metagenome (GOLD analysis project Ga0182035, IMG submission 125969) | Lab enrichment of tropical soil microbial communities from Luquillo Experimental Forest, Puerto Rico - flux4day.12C.oxic.44.000.170 | ecosystem: Environmental > Terrestrial > Soil >...
CATTCCTGCGGCGCTGGGCTTGATGGTGCTCCGCGAACCGATTATTCGCGTGCTCTTTCAACACGGAGAGTTTGTGGCCTCATCGACCCGCCTGACGGCGCGGGCTCTGCTCTATTACGCCATTGGATTGCCGGCGCTGGCGACGGTCAAGCTGGTGGTGCCGGCTTTCTATTCCACCAAGGATACCAAGACACCGGTCATTGTCGCTTCCATTTCCCTGGTGATCAACATCATCCTGAACATCCTTTTTTTGCAGGTGTTCTTCAAGCAAGTTCAGAATGGCGGGCCCGCGCTGGCCACGGCGCTCGCGACGTTTTTTGATTTCTTTGCTCTGCTCATCATTTTTCGCTGGCGGTATGGTTCGATGGGAATGACGGAAACCATGCGTTCCTTTGCAAAGATTTCTTTGTGCTCCGCCATCATGGCAGCGGCCTGCTGGGTAGGAAATCGCTATACCGCGTTTACCTTGCATTCTCGATTCCTGGTCCAGCTGGTTGTTTTTGCCGGGTTGCTGACCGGCGCAACCGCGCTGTACCTTGCGCTCGCGTGGATTTTCCGCTGCCATGAGATCGAAGAAGTCTACGGAATTGCGGTCCGCCGCCGGACCGCCGGCGGGGAAGGCGGCTACGCGGAGGCGTGATGGAAGTAACTGCGGCCATCTCTTCGTTTTTGACGCACATCCGGGTCGAAAAAGGGCTGTCGGCAAACACCGTCTCCGCTTACCGCCGAGACCTGATGAAATTCCGCGACTTTGCCGAGAAGCGCAAACTCTCGCTGGGGGCGGTAAGCCGAGACGATTTGATGGATTTTCTAGCCGGGCTTTATCGGCAAAGACTGGAAAGCAAGAGCGTGGCGCGGCATCTGGTGTCATTGCGGAATTTCTTCCGGTTTGCCCAGATTCAGGAATTGGTCCCCAAAGATCCTTCGGTGAACCTCGAATCTCCCAAGATCCGGCGGTCTTTGCCGGGGTACCTGCGTCTGGAGGAAGTTGAGCGCTTGCTGGCGCAGCCGGATGCGAAGACGCCCTTCGGCTTGCGGGACCGGGCGATGCTGGAAGTCCTGTACTCGGCGGGATTGCGCGTTTCCGAACTGGTTGGCCTGCGCGTCGGCGATCTGGACACGAAAGTCGGGTGCGTACGCTGCATTGGCAAAGGCGACAAGGAGCGGATCGTGCCCATCGGGAAGAAAGCCCTGGGCATGGTGGAACGTTATCTGCGGGAGGCCCGGCCGAAGTTCCTTGGCAAAGCCGCCGGCAGCCCGGCTCTTTTCGTCAACCGTCGCGGCGGCGCCCTCAGCCGTGTTGGCGTGTGGAAGATTTTGTCCACTTACGGACGCCGCGCGGGACTGCGTGTGGCGCTCACGCCGCACATGTTGCGGCACAGTTTTGCCACGCATTTGCTCGAGCGGGGCGCGGATTTGCGGTCGGTGCAATTGATGCTGGGCCATGCAGACATTTCCACAACGCAGATTTACACCCACGTGGTGGAGGAACGGTTGAAGCAGATTTACAAGGCGCATCACCCGCGTGCATAGCGCGGCAGGTCGAGGGGCTCATTGCGGGTGGCTCCGCAACGTATAGCGCGGACACCCTGAACCAGAAGGAGCGCAATGCCAGATTACATGTTTTTGCTGGAAAGCCGGCTCTCACCGGAGCAGCGAGCCGCGATGATGCGCGTGCAAGAGCTCTCCGCAGCTCTGGGATTCAATGTCTACCTGACGGGCGGGACCGTGCGCGACCTGATTACCGGGGCGTCGCTCCGCGATCTCGACTTTACCGTCGAAGGAAACCCCTCACGCATCGCGCGCGAACTCGAAAAGGGCGGCGCGAAAGTCCTCCTGGAAGACGAAAAGTACCGGCACATCGAAGTCTTGTTTGCCGGAGATTGCGAAGGGAGCATCTCCGGGGCCCGCGATGACTATTATGTCCGGCCCGGAACGCGCCCGGAAATTCGCTGGTCCACCATCATGGAGGATTTGCGGCGGCGCGATTTTTCGCTAAACGCCATCGCCATCTCCTTGAATCCGGCTTCGCGCGGTTTGCTGCTGGATCCCACCAACGGCCTGTCGGACATTGAGCGCGCTGAAGTGAGAGCCCTGAGCATCCACAGTTTTACCAATCAGCCGGTGCGCCTGCTGCGCCTGCTGCGTTTTGCGGCGCGCATGGGCTTCAAGGTCGAGCAGCGTACGCAGGAGTGGTTCGACTTGGCCATCGAGCGCAACCTGCACCACTCCATCGAGCCGGAGGACGCCGGTGGCGAACTCCAGGCCGTGGCGCGGGAAGAGCGGCCCACGGTCGTCTTCAAGGCTTGGGAAGACGCCAAGTTGCTGGAGGTGATCAGCCCGGTTCTGGCCAAAAGGCATCCCGACTACGACGCGATCAATCGCCTGATGAAGGTGCGCGAGGATTTGTTTACGGCGGGATTCCGTCCGCGGCTGTTCACGCCGATGCTGCTGGCCATCCTGGGGCGCTTGAAGGATCGCGAGCAGGCGGGCGTGCTCGCGAAGGCGGGTTTCCGCACAGCCGAGGCGGAATCCGTCCTGACATTTGAAGAAAAAGCGCTCGCCACTCAAAAAGAGCTGGTCGGCAAGAAAATGCAGGCCCCGGTGGAGGCTTACCGGTTTCTCGAGAAGCTTCCGCTGGAACAAATGGCCTATTTGCTTGCCGAGTCGAACCATAGCGGCGCGCTCTCCAAGATTCGCGCTTACCTGCACAAATGGCGGCCCATTCGCAGTGGACTGACGCAGGTGGGCAGTGAGCTTGAAGCACTGGGAATGGCTCGAAGCGCGAAGTTCGACCAGATTGTCGAGCAAGTCTTTGCTCTTCAGCTCACGGGCCGGGGAAAAACGCCGGAGGAGCGCGAGAAAATCCTGCGCAAACTGAGTGGAATCAAGGAACAACCGAAAAAGAAGGAGAAGGAAAAGAAGTCCGCCAAGGCGCACGCGGCGGCTCCTTCCTCAGCGGCGGGCCAGAAACACGCTGCCGAAAAGGCGGAAACAAAGCATGGCGCAAAAGCAAAGGCGGCGCGGGCCAGAGCGGCGGGCAGGGCAGCCGCTCCCAAGGCCCCTCCCCGGCACGTGAGCGCGGCCAAGAAGAAACATCACCGCTAAGAAGTGCCGCTTGCCAAATTCCGACCCTGTGCAAAAGTCACATTGCGTAATGCAAATCTTTCAAGGGAGTTTTAGAATCGTTCCATGGGCCAACCCCAATTCGTACATCTGCACGTACACACGGATTACAGCTTGCTCGACGGGGCTTGCGAGACTTCCCAATTGCTCGATGAAGCATCCCGTCAGAAGATGCCGGCGGTAGCCATCACCGACCACGGCAATCTTTTCGCAGCGGCGAATTTCTTTTATGAAGCCAGTAAGCGCGACGTCAAGCCCATCATTGGCTGCGAGGTCTACGTCGCCAAGGGCAGTCGCCACGACCGTGGCGAAAAGGCCAACGGCAACGGCGGGCCGGAGAAGGCAGAAGTAGAACCAGGGATGCGCGGCGCCAACCATCTGGTGCTGCTGTGCGAAACGCCGGAAGGCTACCACAATTTGGTCAAGCTCGTCTCCGCAGGCTTCCTCGAAGGCTTCTATTACAAGCCGCGCATTGACCTCGAACTGCTCGCGAAACACAGCAAGGGATTGATCGCTCTTTCCGCCTGCCTTCGCGGCGTGGTTACCGAGGCCGTGGCGGAGCAGAAGTATGAACAGGCACGCCAGAACGCCTACCGCTTGCGGGAGATTTTCGGCAAAGGCAACTTCTTTCTCGAGATTCAGGACCAGGGCATTCAGATCGAGAAGCGCGTGAACCCCGAACTCGTTCGCATCTCGAAAGAAACCGGTATTCCGCTGGTCGCCACCAACGATTGCCATTACCTGCATCACGAAGATGCGCACGCTCAGGAAGTTCTGCTGTGCATTCAGACCGGCAAGACCATGGGCGACGCGAACCGCATGAAATTTGCGACAGACCAGTTCTATTTCAAAAGCGCTGCGGAGATGGCGCGAGTTTTTGGCGAGATTCCCGATGTTCTGAGCCGTACGGTTGACATCGCGGCGCGCTGCAACGTGAAGATCGAGCGAATCTCGAATCCATTTCCGGAATTTCAGGTTCCCAAGGGCTACGACTCGGCAAGCTATTTTGAAAAAGTCGTGCGCGAGGGCTTCGCGGCGCGCGTACCCCACCTCGAGCGCCTGGCGAAGGAAGGATTCCTGCGGAATCCGCTGGCGGAATACGAACGCCGCCTGACTTCCGAAATCGAGATGATCAAGAAGATGCGCTATGAGGGCTATTTCCTGATCGTCTGGGATTTCATTCATTATGCGCGCGCGCAGGGGGTGCCGGTGGGGCCGGGGCGCGGATCGGCGGCCGGCAGCCTGGTGAGTTACGCGCTGCACATCACCGACGTGGACCCGCTCGAATACAATCTGCTTTTTGAGCGCTTCCTGAACCCCGAGCGCGTGTCCATGCCCGATATCGACATCGACTTCTGCATGCGGCGTCGCGGCCAGCTGATTGACTACGTCACCGAGAAATACGGCCGCGAGAACGTGGCGCAGATCATCACCTTTGGAACGATGGCGGCGAAGGCCGCGGTGAAAGACGTTGGCCGGGCAATGGACATTCCCTACGGGGAAGTGGACCGGCTCGCGAAACTGATTCCCAATACCCTGGGGATTAAACTGCAAGACGCACTGGAGGAGGCGCCGCAACTGAAAGCCGCGGTCAATGCGGATGAGAATCTGAAGCAGCTGATGGCGGTAGCGCTGCGGCTCGAGGGATTGTCGCGCCATGCATCCACGCATGCGGCCGGAGTGGTGATTTCTCCGCGCCCGCTTTCGGAAATCGTCCCGCTGTACAAGACCAATCGCGATGAAATCACCACGCAGTTCGACATGAATGCACTGGAGCGTGTCGGCCTGCTAAAGATGGATTTTCTCGGCCTGACAACGCTTACCGTTCTCGACGATACCGTGCGCATGGTGGAGCAAAACCGCGGCGTCAAGCTGGATATCGACAACCTGACGCTGAAAGACGAGGAAACCTACAAGCTTTTCTCCCGCGCCGACACCACCGCCATTTTCCAGTTTGAATCCCACGGGATGCGCGACATTCTGCGCCGCTACCAGCCCACGCGCATCGAAGACCTCACCGCGCTCAACGCGCTTTATCGCCCCGGCCCCATCCAGGGCGGCATGATTGATGATTTCATCAACCGCAAACACGGGAAGACCAAAGTCACCTACGAGCTCCCGCAGTTGAAGGACATTCTCGAAGAAACCTACGGAGTGATCCTTTACCAGGAACAGGTGATGCAAATCGCCAACCGGCTGGCGAGTTTTTCGTTGGGCGAAGCGGACATTCTGCGCCGGGCGATGGGCAAAAAAAAGAAAGAAGAAATGGCGGCGCAGCGCGCGAAATTCATGGCCGGTTGTGCGGCAAACAAGCTTCCCGAAAAGAAGGCAGAGAAGATCTTCAACCTGATGGAAGAGTTTGCCGGCTACGGTTTTAACAAGTCGCATTCTTGCGCCTATGCGCTGTTGGCGTACCAGACGGCCTATCTGAAAACGCACTATCCGGTGGAATTCATGGCCGCGCTGCTCACTTCCGAGGCGGGCAGCACGGAGAAAGTGGTGAAGTACATCAACGAAGCGCGCGGGATGAGCATCTCGATTCTTCCTCCCGACGTAAATGAAAGCGATCTGTACTTTACGCCGGTGAGTGAAGCCATTCGGTTTGGTCTCGCGGCAATCAAGAACGTCGGCGAAAACACTGCCAAGGCGATTCGCGAATCGCGGCTGGCGCAGGGCGAGTTCGGCTCGCTCTACGATTTCTGCGAGCGCATCGAGTCGCGTTTTCTGAATAAGCGCGTCTTCGAAAGCTTGATCAAGTCCGGCGCGCTCGATTCTCTTGGACCGCGTGAGTCGCTGCTTGCCTCGGTCGACGAAGCTCTCGCTACGGTGCAGCGCGCCTCACGCATGCGCGACTCGGGACAGCACGGCCTGTTCGGGGCCGCCGCCGCCCCCGCGCCGGTCCCCTTCGAACTACACCGGGCGGAGCCGTGGAGCGAGGAAGAGCGCCTCTCGAGCGAATACGCCATGCTTGGGTTTTACGTCTCCGGGCATCCCCTGGCAAAATACGCTTCGCGGCTGGCCGATTTGAAAGTAGTATCGCTCGATCAGGTGGAAGGACAGCGCAGCGGAAAGGAAATCACCGTTGCGGCGCTGATTGTCAGCACCCGCTCAATGCGCTCGCGGAAAGGGGCGCGCTGGGCCATTTTCACGATTCAGGACATGACCGGGATTCAGGAGTTGCTGGCCTTCCCGGAAAGTTTCGCGCGCTCGGAGCCGATGCTGAAACCCGGCAGGCCGCTGCTGATGAAAGTTCGCGTGCAGGTGGAAGAATCCGGAACCCGGCTTTCCCTCGAGGAGGCGCGGCTGCTCCAGGATATTGCCGACCGGCCTGCCAATGGTGAGTTTCGCGTGCGCCTGAATTTGCGGAAACTGAGCGAGCAGGCCATGGACCAATTGAACCGACTGATGGCAGATTCACCGGGAAGCTGCCCGGTGGTATTTGAGTTGTGCCGCCCGGACGGCTCGGTGGCGGTCATGCGCGCGCGGCAGCGGGTGAATCCTTCACCTGAATTGGTCGAGGCGATCCGGCAAGTCTGCGGTGATCATGCCGTGGCTTCGGTGGGAGCATGAGCACGAAAGAAAAAGACAAGCTCGAAAAACGGCAGGCCGAACGGCAGAAGGTAATCGAGCATCTCGAGAAAGACGTCGAGGAATTGCGGCGCTTGTCGGGCAATGGCGACGGAGAAGCGGACTCCGAGCTGGAGCGTATCCGCCAGCAAGTCGCCGAGCTGCGGCGTGAGTTTTACATCCATCTGGGGCCGTGGCAGCGCGCGCAAATCGCACGGCACCAGCAGCGCCCGTACACGCTCGACTATGTCAATTATCTCTTCACCGACTTCATGGAGCTGCACGGCGATCGCGGTTTCGCCGACGACAAGGCCATTGTGGCCGGGCTCGCGAAATATCGTGGTCGGCCCGTGGCGGTGGTCGGCCACCAAAAGGGACGCGATACCAAGCAGCGCCTCGCGCGCAACTTTGGCCAGCCGAAACCGGAGGGTTATCGGAAAGCTTTGCGCGTAATGCAACTCGCGGCCAAGTTTGGGCGGCCCGTTCTCAGCTTCGTCGACACGCAAGGCGCGTATCCGGGGATCGATGCGGAAGAACGTGGGCAGGGCGAAGCCATCGCCAGGAACCTGCGGGAAATGGCGCGGTTGCCCGTGCCGATCATTGTGACCGTAACGGGCGAAGGCGGCTCGGGTGGCGCGCTGGCGATTGCCATCGGCGACAAAGTCAACATCCTCGAAAACAGCTTCTACTCGGTGATTTCGCCGGAAGGTTGCGCCTCGATTATTTGGCGCGATGCGACGAAAGCGGAGACCGCGGCAGCGGCTATGAAAATTACCGCGAAGGATTTGAAAGACCTGGGAATCGTGGACGAGATCGTTCCGGAACCCGACGGCGGGGCGCACACGGATCACGAAGGAGCGGCACGCTTGCTGGACCACGTCCTGGACCGGCAGCTCGTGGCGTTGACAAACGAGCCCATCCGCGTATTGCTCGGCCTGCGGTACGAGAAATTCCGCAAAATGGGTCAATTCTTCGACCTGCCGAACGGTTAGCGCCGCCCGGCGGGTTCATCCGACGGCAGTCTCCTAACCATCGGCAGTCGCGTAGCGCCGCGGCTAATCGCAGGATGGTCGGACCGATGAACCTAACCCGTCGCCTTTTTGGGCCCCGTAGCATATTGGAAACGCGCGCGGCGAGTGTCGTTGTGCCCTCCGGTGCTGCGTTCTACTCTGTGGAAGCCCTCAACCCAGGCGAGGCGCAGCGAACAAGAGCTAGTGGCTCTGCCAGGTCGATCGGGAGAACCTTGCAGGTTTGTTTTCGATGAACCTTGCGGTTCAACCTGAGGATCTGGCCAAGTCCAGGGAGAACAGGAACCGTCCATGTCGGAGCCCTTCCGTCCTTACGAAAAACTGGTTGACATCGTTATCTTTGGAAAGAAGTTTCAGGTGCCGGAGCGCAATTCGTTGCTGCGCTGCTTCCAGTTCCTGAGCCCGGAAACCATTCCCTACGGGCGTTTCTGCTGGAATCAGGATTGCCAGTATTGCCGCGTAACCTGCCAGTTGCCCGACGACGACGAGCCGCGCGAGATGATCAGTTGCAAATTCATCGTCATGCCGGGCATGGAAATTCTCGAGATGAGCCAGGAATTGAGGTGGTGCCTGCGCGCGAAGCTGCCCTCCGACCTGCCTGTTTCGTCTTAAGCAGGAGAGGTTGCCTTGGCTACGTGTCCCCCTGGTCTGACCCAGACCTCGCCAAACCGACACCTCTGCAATATGGTCCATGGTAACGAGCCGCTTCCGCTCCTAAGACAATCTGCACCACATGTGTGCGGCTCGACGGCGAGGGGCCAGCGGAAGCTAGTCGTTGCGCAGGGCCTGCATAACGTCAACGCTGGCAGCGCGGGCTGCCGGCAAGGCAGACGCGATGACCGCAGCGGCCAGAAGCACAACAGCCGAGCCAACAATCGGAAACGCGCTGGGCATAACTAGGTCAGGGAAATAGCGCTCCGCAAAACGCGCAAGCAAATACCCGCCGAGTCCACCTGCAACGACTCCCACAACGGCCATGATCACGCCTTCTCGAACGACTTCGGCGAGCAGGCGCTTTGGCGGAGAGCCCAGAGCGAGGCGAATCCCGAACTCGCGGGTGCGAGCGCTAACGGAAAAGGCCAGGACGCCGGCGACGCCGACGAGCGCGATCGTGAGCGCCACGCCCGCAAAGATGCCGAAGACGACCGTATTCAAGCGATTCGGCGTCAGGACCTCGGCACGAATGTCTTCGAGCGTTGCGGCGCGCTCCACGGGTTGCTCGGGGGACATGCCGCGAATGATGCGTGTGACCGGTGTAACGAGTGAATAGGGATTCGCGCTGGTGTGAATGAAGAGGCGTCCGCCAAACATAATCCCTTTGCCAAAGACGCTATAGATGGTGAGGGTAGGCTCCGGAACGACGTGATCGTCGTCAATATCGGCGGTGACGCCAATAATGCGCTCCGGCTCGGACTTAAACCCGGGAAGGAATTGCAACACCGGATCGGTCCAATAGACATGGCGATCGATGGCGTCCTGCCCGGGGAACATGCGCTTGGCAAGGCTCTCACTGATGATGACGACGGGCTCCTTGCTTTGGCTGTCGAGGTCGTTGAAATCGCGGCCCGCGAGGGTGGGCACGCCGAGCGCGGCGAAAAATCCGGGAGAGATGGTGCGGAAATGTGCGCGAGGATCATTTTCCGGGCTAGAAACGTGACCGTCTGCGGAGAATTTCAAGCCGGGGCCGTCGCCGCCGGTATCGCGCCAGGGAACCGACACACCGTAAGCGGTCCTAATCACCCCCGGGAGATCATCCACGCGGCGAATCACGTCTTTGTAGAAATTGACGACTTCTTGCGGCTTCTTTCCGTACTTCATGGTGGGGACGTTGATGGCGAGAACATGCTGCATATCCAGGCCGGTTTGCACGGTTTGCAAGGAGATGAGCGTTTTGAGAAGCATGCTGGCGCCGGCGAGGAGCACAAAGGACGCGGCAATTTGGACGACGGCGAAGCTGTGCAAGCGGCGGCTCGTGCCGCCGGTGATACGGACGCTGCCAGTAGCGAGCCCTTGAGTTTGCGTAGTGTTGGCGGTAGGCAGACGCGGAACGTAGGCGAGGAGCACGGCCGCGATAATGGCCAGAATGGCGCCGACCCACAGCATGCTCGAGTCTACGGTGAGGTTCAGGGCACGAACAGAAAAGCGCGAGGCGTACCGGGCAAGAACGTCGAGCAGCGGACGCGCGATGATTACGCCCAACGCAGCGCCAGCGGTACAAAGAACGAGACTTTCTGCCAAGAGCGTTCGTCTCAAGGCGCTAGCGCCGGCGCCAAGGGCGGCGCGGATGGTCAGTTCCCCTTCGCGGCGAACCGTGCGGGCCAGGATGAGGTTGGCCGCGTTCGAGCAGGCAATGATGAACACCAGGGCGGACGCGGCGAGAAGAACGAGGAGGACCGTGCGAGCACCGGAAGTAATCTCGTCGCGGAGGAGCTTCGCGTCAATGCGGTAGTCGTCCCGAGCCGGATAGTCAGCGGCATGGTCTTTCTTCATCGCGGCGTGGACCAACCGCAACTCCGCGCGAGCCTGGTCGAGAGTCGCACCAGGAGCGAGTCGGCCGAACAATTCGGTCATGCGGTGAACGCGGCCAGTAACCATGGTTGCAGATAGATGATGCTCGCTGGTGACCACGTTAGCGATGATTTCCGTGTCTTGCGGATAAGGAACGCAGGGTTCGAGAACCCCGATGACCGTGGCCGGACGCGCGTCAAAGCTATCGAGGCGAACGGTTTTACCGATGACGGACGGATCCTTCTTGAATGCAGTGGACCAGAAACGATAGGTCAGGACAACTACGCCAGGGGCTTTGGGGCCGTCGTCTTGTGGGCCAACCAGACGCCCAAGAACGGGGTGGAGACCCATGACCTCGAAATAGCTGCCGCCAACAACTCCAGCTCGAACTTCGCGAGGTTCACCCAGGCCCACCATTGTAAAACCAATCACCGAGAAGTCCCCAAATTCCGAAATCGTCTTGACGCTAGCCTCAAGGTCCTTGATATCGGGGACGGAGAACAGCGCATTCTCCATGCCCATACCGGTTGCGCTCTGGCGGATATAGACAAGGCGGTTCTCGTCAGCGTTTACCAGCGGGCGGAGGAGAACGCCACGCACGAGGCTGAAGATGGCGGCGTTGGCGCCGATGCCGAGGGCCAGGGTGACGATGACAGTTAGGGAGAGACCTTTGGCCCGCATGAGGGAGCGCAAAGCGAGTCGCAAATCTTGCACGAACTGCATCAGTGCATGCATCGGTCACCCCTTACAAGGTGCGCAGATTTCGATATCCCCTCGGAGCTTGGCGGAAATAGAGTTTTCAGCCCGAAGAAGGCAAGGTCGTCGCTCGAAGCCTGCCGGGAGCGGCTTCCCATCCCCTTGGTCGATAGCGCCCCCAACATCCACCTAAGACCATAACGTGGCTCGCGCGGTTCTGTTTCACAACCCGAAGACCGGCGCGGGGAGGTGGAACGCCGACCGCAGTAGTTGTAAAGTGGGCTCTGGCGGCAACTTGGGTTGCAGCATGAGGGTGTCGAACTCAACCGATTTGTGGTGCGACGGGTGCGGGCAGGCGGCCTCGGCCGAGCATATCGCGCGAAGATTGCGGCGGCTCGAATGGGCGACGCGCCATCGGCCCGTGCACATCCATACGCTTTTGTTGGGCGGCGTCGCTCCTCGTGAGGACGCGGAGCTTCTCTATGCGCCGGGCGACGAATTCCGTGGAGAGGCTGCCGATCTGCTGAGAGCTGTGGGAATTTCCACCGCAGGAAAGGCGCCGGCGGACATTCGTCGAGAATTTCAGGCGGCCGGATTCTTTCTGACGCATCTTTTGGAGTGTCCGGTCGAGCAGCGCGTGGTGTGCGATGTCCAGACGGGCCGCGGGGCAACCGATCCGACCACTTTGCTCCGTGCACATCTCCCGTCGGTCGCCTCACGAATCCGGCGTTCCCTCAAACCGCGGCGTGTGACCCTGGTCACAGAGGTCCCGCCGGCGGTTGTCGCGGAAATCGTTTCGATGAATTTGGGCTGTCCGGTTGTATTGGACGACGGGAGGCCATTTCGATTTACCCCGTCGACCGGAGGGGTGACTAGCTCTCGGCTCCAGGAGATCCTTTCCGAGGCAGAGAAGGCCTGAACGGTAGTACAGCGTGAGGACCGTGCGGCCGATCCTGTACTTCATGGCATCACAAGGAGATAGACCAGTGTTTCGGCTGTGGTAGAATCGAGTGGGAAGAGAAGGACATGAAAAAACAAGCAAAGTTCGGCGTAGGCATCGGAATCATCGTGGTAGCGCTGGGGTTTCTCGCCTGGCTCGGGTACGGCGAGAGCAAAACCTATTACCACACCATTGCCGAACTCGAAACTTTGAGCGGATCCGCAAGGACGCAACGGATGCGCGTTGCCGGTACCGTGGAGGAAGGGAGCATCCGACACCTTTCTGGGCGCATTGATTTCGTGCTGGAAGGAGAAGGAAAGGCCCTTCCGGTTACGTACATTGGCGCGGATCCCTTGCCGGACACGTTTGCGGACAAGGCGCAAGCCCTTGTGGAAGGCCGCCCCGGCCCGGACGGCCGGTTTGTGGCGGAGCACGTTCAGGCGAAATGCGCCTCGAAGTATGAAGCGGCCCCTGGAAAGGACAACAAGGGCGCTGCTGCAAGTTCTACCCAGAGAAGCAGTATGTAAGGAGACCCGGGACGACCGGGGGAGAGGCGGGATCGCTGTGGATGTATTTGGTTCCTTTGCGCTCCTTTTGGCTTTTGTGTGCGCCGTGTACGCCGTTGTCGGCGGCATCGCGGCGATCGTCACACGCCATCCGCTCCTGGTGAAAAGCGCGCGCCAGGCAGGAATGGCCACCTGCGGTCTGATTTTCCTTGCGACCTTTAGCCTCGAATACCTGTTTTTTACCGACAATTTTTCCATTGCCTACGTGGTTTCCCACAGCAACCGGGACCTTTCCACGTTTTATAAAATTGCAGCGCTGTGGTCGGGGATGGAGGGCTCGCTGCTTTTTTGGAGCTTCCTCCTGGCCGTCTACGTTCTCTCCGTATTGATCGCCTACCGCAATAAGAATGGCGAGTTGATGCCGTATGTCGGCGTGGTCATGGCCGGCGTGCAACTCTTCTTTCTGACGCTGAACAATTTTGTGGAGAGCCCGTTCAAGGCGCTGGCTACGCCCGGGGCAGGGGGCGTGATGAACTTCATCACGCGAGCCGACGGCAACGGGTTGAACCCGCTTCTGCAATACCCGGAGATGGTCATTCATCCCCCGAACCTGTATTCCGGTTATACGGGCTTCACCATTCCCTTTGCGTTTGCTCTCGGGGCGTTGCTGGCGCGCTACCCGGGGGAGAAGTGGATCCACTTGACGCGCAAGTGGACGATGATTGCCTGGATGTTCAGTCGATGGGAATCCTTCTTGGCGCGCACTGGGCGTACGCGGTGCTCGGCTGGGGCGGGTACTGGGGCTGGGATCCCGTGGAAAATGCCTCGCTGCTGCCCTGGCTGACGGGCACGGCTTTTCTGCATTCGGTGATGATGCAGGAGAAGCGCGGGATGATGAAAGTGTGGAACGTGTGGCTGGTTTTTTGCACTTTCCTGCTATGTATGCTCGGAACATTCCTCACCCGCAGCGGCGTAGTCAGTTCGGTACACGCGTTCGCGCAGTCGAACATCGGGCCTTGGTTCGTTGCCTTCATGGGCATCACGCTGGCGGTCTGTTTGGGCGCCTACTTGAAGAACCGCGATTACCTGGCAAGCGAAAACCAACTGGATTCGGTAATCTCGCGCGAGTCGAGCTTTCTGTTTAACAATCTGCTTTTCCTGGTGGCATGCGTCGCGGTGCTTTCCGGCACGCTGTTTCCCGTCTTCTCGGAGTGGTTCACCGGCAATCGCATCAGCGTCGGTGCGCCGTACTTCAATCGAGTGAATATTCCCATCGGGTTGTTGATTCTGTTTCTGACCGGGGTCGGACCGCTTCTGGCGTGGAGAAAAACTTCCAGGGAAAGCCTGAAACGGAACTTCGGCTGGCCCGTGCTGATCGGCTTGCTGGCAGGCGGGGTAGCTTTCGCTTTGGGATTCCGCGCATACTATTCGCTCGCGAGCCTGATCCTGTGTGTCTTCGTGGCCGCCACGATTTTGCTCGAATTCTACCGGGGCTCGCGAGTGATTCGCGCGCGTTCGGGCGCTTCGTTTGCCGCCTGTGCGATTGACTTGACCATGCGCAACACGCGGCGGTATGGCGGGTACATCATTCATATGGGCATGGTGTTCGTATTTTTAGGGCTGGCCGGGACGGCGTTCAACCGCGACGTGCAAAAGAGCATGCAAGTGGGCGACTCCATGCAGATTGGCCCGTACACGCTGGTTTTGCAAGCGACGGACAGCAAACCGGAAAAGAACTACACGGCGCAACGCATGATGGTGGAAGTGTTGCGCGGCAACCACCCGATGATGATGCTGTTTCCCGAGAAGCGGAATTTTCTCACCAACAAAGAGAACGGGACGATGGTGGCCATCTACTCCACGCTGAAAGAAGATTTGTACGTGGTGTTTGCCGGGATCGATCCGGATACGCAACAGCCGGTGATCCACGCGTATCTCAATCCGCTCGTGAAATGGATTTGGTTTGGTGGCGTCACGGTGGTGTTTGGTACGCTGATCGCGCTCTTGCCAAATCGCCGCTCGGTGCTCGTGTTGGCACCCGCACAACAACCCTCGACAGTCGAGCCGGTGCCGCATGGCGTCGTCGCCTCCCCCATTTTGCGAGAAGGCCATGACTAGAAACCGCGCGCTCCGCCGAACCCTCGTTCTGCTGGGGATGGCCACGCTGCCATTGATTGTTCCGGTTGGGGCACAGCAGTTTTCTGATCGTGCCAAGAAAATCGGCTTTCAACTCAAATGCATGTGCGGCTCGTGCAGCATGACGGCGGCGGGCTGCTCGCATCCCGGTGGCGAGTTCTCCGGCCCGTGTCCCACGGCTAAGGGAATGTTGCAGGAAGCCGATCAGCACGTCGCCAAGGGCGAAACCGACGAGCAGATCGTCCAGGCGTTCGCGCAGGAATTTGGAACCACTGTGTATGCGGAGCCGCCGAAATCGGGATTTAGCCTGGTGGCCTGGGCCATGCCGACGGTTTACCTTGTGCTCGGCGCGCTGGTGGTGATTTTCGTGATTTCGCGCTGGGTGAAAAAGAACGCGTCGGAAACTACCGCGAGTGCCGTTGCGGCACCGCCCATAGCGCCGGAACTTTTGGAACGCGCCAGGAAGCTGGCTGAGCGCGCGACGGAGGATTGAGCGTTGGCGGCGACTCCTCTCTTTGCAGCCACGCTGGCCGACTCGGGAGACTGGGCGGTTCTCGGAGCCTGCCTGATGCTCGCCGTCGCCGTCGCGCTTTTCATTTTCTACATTCAGCCGGACGCTTCCGATCTTGCGCCGCACCGCACGAAGTTGGACCAGCTGCTCGAACGGCGCGACACGATTTACGACAATCTGCGGGATTTGCGCTTTGAATACCGCTCCGGAAAATATTCGGACAACGACTTTGAGGCCATGAAAGCGGCTTTGGAAAATGAGGCGGCGCTGGTGCTGTCAGAAATCGATCAAGTAACCGAAGCACAGGTGCGGCGCCCGCGCGGCGCCCATCCCGCGGACCGGAGTGCGCAATGATACCTCGGACGGCCCGTCTCGGTCGAGCTGCTGCGCTGGCCTTCGCGTGGGGCTTGGCGTCAGTTGGAACGGCGCAAGCGGGCACCGTGCGCGGAGCGGTGAGAAACGGGACCACGGGCCAACTTGCTGCCGGCGTGGAGCTTACCCTGGTGCAGCCGATGGGCGGCATGAAGGAGCTGGCGCACGCGAAGAGCGGTCCGCAAGGCGAATTCAGCTTTGACAGCCCGAATGTCGGCACGCAGCCGCTGTTGATACAGGCGATGTATCGCGGCATCCGCTTCAATGCCGCCATACCGCCGGGCAATAGCAACGCCACCGTGCAATTGGACATCTACGAACCCTCCAAGGATCCCAAGACGATTGACGTTACGTCGCACTTCGTGATCTTCCAGTCAAACGGCGCGACCTTGAAGGTCGCGGAAGAATATCAGGTCGAAAACAAATCGCAACCGCCGCAAGCGTATTTCCGGGCGGATGGAACGTTTGACTTTGCCTTGCCGGAACAGGGAGAACTGGAACGCGTGGATGCGGCCGGACCGGCGGGAATGCCCGTACAACAACTTCCGATCGACAAGAAGAAGAATCGCTACTCGATCGCGTTTGCGTTTCGCCCGGGCGACAATTCGGTGCGTTACTCCTACGATGTCGCGTATCCGGGCAACACCGCGGCGCTGAAGATTCCGACGGTTTATCCGGGAGGCAGGCTTTTGCTCGTCGCTCCACCTACCATGCAGATTACCGGTGAGGGGTTTTCGGGGGCTGGACAAGAGCAGGGGATGAATCTGTACCTGCGGCAGGACGTTCCGGCCGGAACTCTAGTGGCCGTGAATATTTCGGGCACGGCGCCCGCCGCTGGCGCAGCGGCGGGGTCGGATCAGGTGCAACAGGGCCGAGACGCCCCGGAAGGCGGCGCAGAGATTCAACCGGTGCCAGGCAGGCTGGACGCGATGAAATGGCCGTTGCTCGGCGGATTTGTGGTGGTGTTTGGGGCGTTTGCGTACCTGCTTTCTCGCAAGATGGTTGTGCCGGTTAATGGCGTAGAAGTCGCCGCGGTAGCCGGGGGAGCCGCAACAGGAAAGTCTAAGAAGCCGAAAGCGCAGCCCGCGGCGCCTGCGCAAGTATTACCCGCTGCGCCGACGGCGAAAGCTACGAGTTTGTCGGATGTGGATGCGGCCGTTGGCACGAGCCTCGACGCGCTGAAAGAGAGGCTCTTCCGGCTGGAATTGCGACACCAGGCGGGAACGATCACCGAAGAGGATTACGCGCAGGAGCGCGCGAAAGCGGAGAAAGTCTTGCGCGACATGCTGCGAGGCTGAAAGGCTCCCCCAGAACGCCGTCGGCCTCAGCAAATTCCGGAGCGCCGAGGGCTGGTCAAGGTTAAAGGGCTGAGGTTCAAGTCGGAATAGCAGTGGACCATTTGTCGGCACGGTCTTCGATGACACGTGATACCCCGACTTTATAGAAATACCAAAACAAAGAGCTTAGGATTGGCAGTTCGTAAGTATATGAAAACAAAGGGCGGCGTTACCAAACATCGGGGTGTGTTGCGGCCCATCGGCATCCTTGAGGTTGCCCGGTGACGGCACCGCCATTGACCCCCACAGGAATCCGCTTCGCCAACATCGAAAAACGCTACGGAACCCTTTACGCCCTGCGGCGGGTGAGTTTGGAGATTCGCCCGGGCGAATTCGTGGCGTTTGCGGGCAGAAACGGCTCTGGCAAGACGACCCTGCTGCGCATTGCCGCCCGACTAGTGCGCGCTTCTTCAGGATCAATGAGTTTTCAAGGCCCAAGTGGCGAGACGACAGATTCCGCTTCGCGAACCGGCTTTGTGGCGCATGCCACCATGGTCTACGACGAACTGTCAGCGGAAGAGAACCTGTTGCTCTTCGCCCGTTTACAGGGAATCGCGGACCCGGGAGCACGAGCCCGAGCGCTGCTCGAAGAAGTCGGCCTTTCCGAGCGTCGCAACTCTCTGGTACGGACGTTTTCCCGAGGGATGCGCCAGCGCGTGGCCATTGCGCGGGCGCTGCTGAATGACCCGTCCGTGTTGTTGCTCGACGAACCGGCTACCGGGCTCGATCCGGAAGGCATCACCTGGCTGGCGAATACGCTCGGCCGGATGCGCGACGAAGGGCGTACCGTGCTCATGAGCGTGCACGGG
>Ga0182035_10000562_pt1 | contig 17483 bp, 16 predicted proteins | sample flu12Cox44000170_FD_125969 | JGI IMG/M metagenome (GOLD analysis project Ga0182035, IMG submission 125969) | Lab enrichment of tropical soil microbial communities from Luquillo Experimental Forest, Puerto Rico - flux4day.12C.oxic.44.000.170 | ecosystem: Environmental > Terrestrial > Soil >...
CGGCGCCGGCGGGCTCGTCTCCGCCGGTGCGACCGAGGTCGAGGCGACCGGCTCGCCCGCCGCATTTATCGTAATCCCGTGCTGGGTCAGCAAATCGCGCAACTTATCGTCCGTGTTGCTCACCGCAGCGGCCGCAAGCGCGCGAATCAGCGCCTCGTTAATGCGGCCGAGTTGGGTGGTCTGGTTGATGAACTGCTGGCGGCGGTTGACCTCCAACTGCACCGACCGGTTGTCCTGCACAAGGATGATATAGACGATGACGAGGGTGAGGCTGAACCCGGACAGCCCGACTATCACCCGATAAAGCCACTCGCCCGCTCGCATATCCCCGGCGCCTCGCGTCGTTCACTTTCCGCCGTCGGGCGGATCATGCAGCATAGCATGGCGCGAGCGGACGCAGTTGTTGCTTGTCTAAAGAAGTGCGAACCGATATTATTCGCACGCATAAGAAGCGTCGGGTTCAACCCGCTCTGCACGGAACATCGGGAGGATCGAATGCCGCATGTCGGTCCAAAGATCGCTGCCGCCACCGCACTGGGCCTAATCGCACTCTCGGCCTGCTCCGCGCCGCCCGTCGCCCCGGTCGAGGTGTCCCTTGCCGCGCCCGCGAGACCCTTGGCCGACGCCGTTGCCGCGCCGCAACGGCCGCCACCAACCCGCGTCGAGATCCCGCCGCCCGCGCCCTCGCCGCAGGCCCTGTGGCGCTTCGGCCATTGGAGCTGGAACGGCCGCCAATTCGTTTGGAACCCCGGGCAATATGTCGAACCGCCCTCCCCGACGGCCAGCTGGATCCCCGGTTATTGGGAGCAGCGGCCCGAAGGCTGGATCAGGGTCGACGACCAATGGACCTCTTAAACACCCCTCTCTGCCCTTTACGAGGGAGAGGGAGCGGCCACGAGCGAGACGTCGCTTCGACCGGCGATGACCCGAAAATCGCCACCATGACGTAGTACAAAATTTCGTTCGTAATCTTGGACGCGGCTGTTTTTCTGCGACAATAAAAGCGAGATCGGCGGCGAGCCGACTCCAAGAGTCGGCAGTTCTGGCTCAGTTGCGGACGTTCTGCCAGGCTTGTTGCGGGGCGGGGGGCAGCTTGTCCATATGTTTGAGGAAGAGCGCGAGGGTCCAGATCTGCTCGTCGGTCAAGGTGCCCTTCCATGCCGGCATGCCGCTCCACCGGATGCCGTGCAATATCACCCAGAAGGAATGGCCCTCGGGATCGTCCTCGACCCCGTCGGTCGCCAGCTGTGGAGGTGACGGATATTCGCCTTTTGCGACCGGCGAAGCCGAAGCATCGCCTTTGGCCGTGCCGTGGCAGATCGCACAGTGCTCCCCGTAGAGGTTGATGCCGGCGATCAGATTGGCGTCGGTCAACGCGACCGGATTGGGACCGTTGGGAGCGTCGCGAGCGAGGGTCGCGTCGAGCGATGTGCCGGCCGCCCAGGTCTCGAACCAGCCGGGCTTGGCGTCGGCATTGGCCGGAACGAGGCCGGTGCGCAGCACGACGTAGCCGCAAGCGGCGGCCACGAGGACCGTCACAACGACTCCAAGGACGAACCCCTTGAACATTACGGCTTCCGCCGCGCGAGGTCGATCAGAGGCAGCAGGGCCGGGGCGGTCGGCAGGTTCCGCTCGACGATCTCGCTGCGGGTCAGCCAGGCAACCTCGTCGGCGTCGTCTCCGGGTGCCCCCTCACCCGATTGCCAGCGGCCTATGACGGCGACCAGCGTATAGTGATACCGGACTCCGCCCTCGTCGTCGCGGTCGATGCTGTCGATTACGGTCAACGGACCGCCGGCTTCGGCCACGACCCCGGTCTCCTCGAACAGTTCGCGCATCGCACCCTGCGCGACGGTCTCGCCCAATTCAAGGACGCCGCCTGGGAAGCCCCAGCGGCCCGGCATTGGCGGGTTCGAGCGGCGCACGACGAGGGCGCGGGCGCCGCGCAACACGATCGCGAGCACGCCGACGACCGGGCGGTCGGGGTAACGACGGCCTTCTTTCGCGAGAGGCCCGCCTCTTTCCGAGCTCAATCCGCGGCCGCCCGGGGTTGGCCGTGCTCGTCGTGGTAGATCTCGGCACCCTGCTCGAGGAAGGCCTTCGACTTCTCCTCCATGCCGGCGCGGGCGTAGTCGCGGATCTCCTGGGTGATCTGCATCGAGCAGAATTTCGGGCCGCACATCGAGCAAAAATGCGCAAGCTTGGCCCCTTCGGCGGGCAGGGTCTGGTCGTGGAACTTTTCTGCCGTCTCCGGGTCGAGCGACAGGTTGAACTGGTCGCGCCAGCGGAATTCGAAGCGCGCCAGCGACAGCGCGTCGTCGCGCTCGCGCGCCGCCGGATGACCCTTGGCGAGATCGGCGGCGTGCGCGGCGATCTTGTAGGTGATGACGCCGGTTTTGACGTCGTCGCGGTCGGGCAGCCCCAGATGTTCCTTCGGCGTCACGTAGCAGAGGAGCGCCGTGCCAAACCAGCCGATCATCGCCGCCCCGATGCCGCTGGTGATGTGGTCATAGCCCGGGGCAATGTCGGTTGTCAGCGGGCCCAAGGTGTAGAACGGCGCCTCGCCGCATTCCTCGAGCTGCTTTTCCATGTTGATCTTGATCTTGTGCATCGGCACGTGGCCGGGGCCTTCGATCATGACCTGGACGCCGTCCTCCCAGGCGAGCTTGGTCAACTCACCCAGGGTTTCGAGCTCGGCAAACTGGGCGCGGTCGTTGGCGTCGGCGATCGAGCCGGGCCTGAGGCCGTCGCCCAGCGAATAGCTGACGTCATAGGCCCGCATGATCTCGTTGATCTCGCGGAAATGCGCGTAAAGAAAACTCTCCTGGTGATGCGCCAGGCACCATTTCGCCATGATCGAGCCGCCGCGCGAGACGATGCCGGTGACGCGGTTGGCGGTCAGCGGGATATAGGCGAGCCGCACCCCCGCATGGATCGTGAAGTAGTCGACACCCTGCTCGGCCTGCTCGATCAACGTGTCGCGGAAGAGTTCCCAGGTCAGCTCCTCGGCCTTGCCGCCGACCTTTTCGAGCGCCTGGTAGATCGGCACCGTGCCAATCGGCACCGGCGAGTTGCGGATGATCCATTCGCGGATCGTGTGGATGTTGCGGCCGGTCGACAAATCCATGACCGTGTCCGCACCCCAGCGCGTCGCCCACACCATCTTTTCGACCTCCTCGGCGACCGAGGAGGTGACGATCGAGTTGCCGATATTGGCGTTGACCTTAACGAGGAAATTCCGGCCGATGATCATCGGCTCGGTTTCCGGGTGGTTGACATTGTTCGGGATGATTGCGCGGCCGCGTGCGATTTCGTCGCGGACGAATTCCGGCGTCACATGGTTGGGGATCTCGGCACCGAACGACTCGCCGTCAGCGGCACCGTCTCGCCGCATTTCCTCGCGCCCAAGGTTCTCGCGGATTGCGACATATTCCATCTCCGGCGTGATAACGCCGCGACGGGCATAGGCGATCTGGGTCACCGCCGCCCCCTCTTTGGCGCGCAATACCTGCCGCCGGCCGCGATCGAACAAGGAGACCGCGCTAGGCTCATTGCGCCGCAAGCCGTTGTCCTCGGGCTTGACCTCGCGGCCGTCACAGAATTCGACATCGCCGCGCGCCAGGATCCACGGCTTGCGCAATTCCGGCAGACCGCAGTTGATATCGGTCTGTGCCGCCGGGTCGGAATACGGGCCTGAGGTATCGTATACGCGCACCGCCGGTTCGCCGGCCGAGGCTTCGAGGTCGATCTCGCGCATCGCGACGGAGATATCGGGATGCATGCGGCCTCGTGTATGGATCTTGCGCGACGCCGGGAAAGGCCCCGTCGTGACCCGAAGCTCCTCGATCTTCGGCGTGAGCTTCGCGGATGTGAGTGGAGCGGAATCGGGCATCGTGGATCTCCGTTGCAGCCGTTGAACGAAGACCCGGGGGTATCTGCGAAGAGGCTGTCGGCGCTCGCCGCGCTGTTCCTGTCCCTACGCCGGCACGACCCGGATCAGGTTCGAAGGGTTGCCGCGCATCCGGCGGCCTCTCAGCCCCCTGTCGGGGCACCCCTTGGACGCGGCGATTATCCGCAGAGTGCGGCCCTGCCGTCAAGGCTCCAAGCGCCGGGCCACCATTTTGGTAAGACTGCTGTCTTTGAGCCGGACCAGCATCCCTCCGAAGGCAAGATGCTGACGACGGGGATCCCGGTCTGCTTTTCGGCAACACCCGGGAAGAGCTTTCGTCTCCCGCCGCCCCGCCTCGGCAAACACACCCGCCAGGTGCTCGCCGGGCTCGGTTATTCCGAAACGCCGACGTCGAGCAGATGACGGCTTAACGTGCGGCCGGCGACCGCAACCCCTACTTTCATGGCAATTTCGACATTGTTGTATCTGCAGCAAATCAGCAGCGAGACTTCTCGCAGAGGTTGTAATCGCCATTACGGCCCACCTGACACTGCGCGGCAGCTGGCGGCGCTTCCGCGAACCCGCCCAGCCCTGTTTTTGCAGGGAATCTACAGGTATTAACCTTTGCTCCACGATAACCCGCACCCATCTAATTGTTGTAACTTTAATAATATCATGTGAATGTGGTAAAATTACGACCATCAGAACGCGGAATTTCAGTTTCGTCGTTTCCCGCGCAAGGGGGCTCGTCACCCGCGGTTTTGACGAGGCGGCTCAGATGTGGCCCGGCTCGGCCAGCCCTTCGAGGCGGGCCGCGACATTGACGCCGTCGTCAAAGATGTCGCCGTCCTCGACAACGATGTCGCCCATATTGATGCCAATGCGCCGCTCGATGCGATTGTCAGGCGGCACACCGGTGTTGCGCTCAGCCATCTCGTGCTGCACTTCGACCGCACAGCGCAAGGCATCCACCACGCTGCCAAACTCGACGAGCAACCCGTCGCCGGTGGTTTTGACGAGGCGGCCCTTGTGCTCGGCGATTTTTGGATCGACGAGCTCGCGCCGCAGCGTTCTGAGGCGTTCGAGGGTGCCGCCCTCGTCGGTGCCGATCAGCCGCGAATAGCCTGCCACATCGGCCGCCAGGATCGCGGCGAGACAGCGAGTAGCGTTCATTCCTCCCAGCCGGCCTTGCGCAGGCCTTCCAGCATGTGAGCGTGGTCCTCCGCCCGGATCCACGGGGGTCTACCGCGGACATACATGTCGAATGAACGCGGCGCCAGCGTCAGGGCTTTCGCGAGCGCGTCCTTGGCTTCCTCCAGCCGGCCGAGCTGGGCTAGCGCCGCTGCGAGGGTGCGGTAGCTCGCCGGGAAGTCAGGATAGGATTGAATGACCCGTTTTGCGGCTTCGACAGCAGCCTCGTGGTTACGAGAAAAATAGTGGCCCAAAGCAATCTGGACAGGCGCAAGGAGACCAACGGGTCGAGAGGATCGAGCCTGATACAATTCAACATCGAACGGATACCCTCTTCCCGCTCGCCTGAGAGCATCAACCCGATCCCCCTCACGCCGTGTGCGTGAGCCAGGTTTGGACTCGCTATAAGTGCTCGGTCGGCCTCGATCTGGACGGCGTCGAAATCGCCTCGCGTCATCAATGCGACCGCGAGGCATGCGCGAGCATCTGCGTCGCTGCTTCGAGCGCGACCGCCCGGCGGGCCAAGGGCGCCGCCAATTCTTGTAACTCAGCGATAGGTCGCGTCTGAAACTGGGTAACCGCGAGAACGTAAGCTGTGGAGAGAGCACTGTAGCCGCCGGAGAAATTGGGGTCGAGATCGATTGATTGCCGAAAGAATTGTTGCGCGAGTACGTTGTCGTCTTTGTTGGCTTGCCCGAGATGCCATAATCCCCGTTGATATGCGGCCCAGGCATCGAGGTTTGCCGGCGGCCTGCGCACGGCACGCTGGCGCTCGGCATCGGCGATCGCCGGGGCAATAGCGATCGTCGCCGCCTCAGTGATTTCGTCCTGCACTGCGAAGATGTCGGCGAGATCGCGGTCGTAGCGCTCGGCCCAGACATGCTTCCGGTCTGGGCCTCGACACATTGCGCCGTGACGCGAATGCGATCGCCCGATTTGCGCAGGCTGCCTTCGAGAACGTAGCGTACACCAAGTTCGCGTCCGACTTGCTTCACGTCGACCGCGCGGCCCCTGTAGGTGAAGGACGAGTTGCGAGCAATCACGAACAAGGAGGGGTAGCGCGACAACGCGGTGATGACGTCCTCGGCGATGCCGTCCGCGAGGAATTCCTGCTCGGGATCGCTGCTCATGTTGGCAAAGGGCAATACCGCGATCGACGGTTTGTCGGGGAGGGGAGGATCGGCGCTGACCTGGGGTATTGCCCGGGGGGCCTCCGTGACCACCCGGTATACGCGCACGGGCCGCGCGATGTTCTTGAGCCGCTGCTCGCCAATGTCTTCGAAGAACAGGTCGAGCTTGCCGGCGGCATCCTCCTGCACCCGCGCTGAAACGCAGATGTGGCCCGGCTCGGCCAGCCCTTCGAGGCGGGCGGCAATATTGACGCCATCGCCAAAGATGTCGCCATCCTCGACGACGATGTCACCGACATTGATGCCGATGCGCAACTCGATGCGGTTCTCGGGCGGCGCGCCGGGGTTGCGCCCGGTCATTTCGTGCTGCACTTCGACGGCACAGCGCAGTGCATCCACCACGCTGGCGAACTCGACCAAGAGCCCGTCGCCGGTGGTCTTGACGAGGCGGCCGCGGTGCTCGGCGAATTTCGGATCGAGGAGCTCGCGGCGCAGCGCTTTGAGGCGTTCGAGAGTGCCGCCTTCGTCGGCGCCGATCAGCCGGGAGTAGCCCGCCACATCGGCTGCGAGGGATCGCCGCCAGACGGCGGGTCTGGTTCATTCCGCCTCACCCATCGCCAGGCGCAAGCCGGATTCGATCAATTCCTGATGCTCCGGACGACGGAACACTTTGACGAACGAGTGCCGCGGGTTGACCCCCATGGCACGAAGCTTGTCGGTTGCGGCTCGCGCCTCGTCGAGCCGGCCTAGATGAGCATAGCTCAGCGCGAGGAAGCGATGGATGGCAGTAAACCCGGGCAGCTGTTGCACGCCTGCCAGCAACCTGGGGATCGCTTCGGAAAATCGCCGTTCGAGGGCCAGCGCGACACCAATAGCATATTCGGTAAAAGGCGCCTGGTCGCGGGGGTTCAAGCGCGTGGCGGTTTCAAAATGTTCGATCGCGGTGTCCGCCTGCCCGGCCCAGGCATGCAGCCACCCGGTGACATACCCGCCGCGGGCAGAGCTCGGATTGCGCGCGAGTGATCTTTCGAGCACCGTGATCGCGGCATCGACATCGCCGCCAAACCTCGCCAGCGAAAATAGCGCAGGTGCGAGCACAGTGATGTCATCGCCGGCTACCTGCAGCGCCCGCTGCGCTAGGTTTTGCCCCGCACGCCTGTTCGCTTCCGCATCCGTTATGAGGCCGAGCGTTTCGCGCTGGACATGGCACCATGACGCCAGTGCCAGAGCGGGACCGAACTGCGGATCGCGGTCTATAGCTTGATGAAGCAAGCTCAGCGCTTCGATGACCCGAGCTCTGTCGAAAGAGAGGTGGAGTGGCAGGGCGCGCAAATAAAGATCGTAGGCCGTGAGGTCGCAGGTCGGCCGTTCGGCGGATCGTCGTGTTTCTGCGGCTTCCAGGGTTGGCTCAATGACGCCTGCGACACTGATTGCCACTCTATCCTGAAGGTCGAAGACGTCGTCCAACGAGCCGTCGAAGCGGTCGGCCCAGAGATGCGCCCCACTAAGGGCGTCAATTAGCTGGGCGGTGATGCGCACGCGTCACCCAGCTTTGCGAACCGAGCCTTCGAGCACATAGCGGACACCCAGTTCGCGCCCGACCTGCTTCACCTCGACGCTCTCGCCCTTGTACGTAAAACTCGAATTGCGGGCGATGACAAAGAGCCAGCGGATGCGGCTGAGTGCCGTAATGATCTCCTCGACCATGCCGTCGGCGAAATAGTCCTGCTGCGGGTCGCCGCTCATATTGGCGAAGGGCAGCACCGCGATCGACGGCTTGTCGGGGAGCGGAGGAGCGGCGCTGGCCTGGGACATTGCCGGCCGTGCCTCCGTGACCACACGGTACGCCCTGACCGGCCGCGCGATATTTTTGAGCTGCTGCTCGCCGATGTCCTCGAACGAGAATTCGAGCTTGTCGCGTACTTGATCACGCACCACGCGGCTGACGCAGATCCCGCCGGGCTCGGCCAACCCTTCGAGACGCGCTGCCACATTGACACCATCCCCATGGATGTCGCGCCCATCCTTGATGATGTCGCCGACATTGATCCCCATGCGGAGTTCGATGCGTTGATCCGGCAGCACATCGGCGTTTCGCTCCGCCATTGCGTGCTGTACGTCAACGGCGCAACGCACTGCGTCGACGACGCTGGCGAACTCCAGCAGCAAGCCGTCGCCAGTGGTTTTAACGATCCGGCCGCGATGCTCCTTGATCCTGGGATCGGCCAGCTCGCGCCTGATCGCCTTGAGCCGCGCAAGCGTTCCTTCCTCGTCGGCGCCCATAAGCCGGCTATAGCCCGCAACATCGGCGGCGAGAATGGCGGCCAGCCTACGTTCGACGCGTCCGGTGGCCAAAGCGGCGCTCCCCAACCGCATGGACCGACGAAATTATCGGCTCTCAGCCATGTTAGCCCAAAAGGCGAGCGCGGGCATCCCATTTTACCGGGCCGCCACCCTCCTATCCTTTCGCCGCAATGTCAGTTGCGGTTCTTCGTCAGTTTGCTCCAATCGTAGGAGGGTTTTCGACCGGGCACCGCCTCGATGCCGCCGCTTCGGATGTGCGGATGGACGGGCCGCATCCCAGGAACTTCGAGCCACAGGCGCAGCAGGTGACGGCGCCGGTCGTCCTCGGCGTCGCCGTCGTCAAACGCGGTCCGCGCGTGCAGGATCGTGTAGTTGTTGATGAAGTACATCTCGCCGGGTTGCAAGGTGAATTCCAGCATCAGCTCCGGCCGTTTGGTGACCTCCTCGAAACGGTCGAGGACCGCGAGCTCGGCCTCGCCCATCGGCCGCCCGGCCGCGGGCTCGCCCGCCTCGGCATAGGTGCGGACGTAGCGCGCCGAGACCTTACTGTCGGTATTGGAATAGACCGGCACGCGATACGGCGTGTACGGCAGGTCGCCCGGCTTCTCTTCGCCGCGCCGGTGAAAGACATAGCCGCGATAGAGGCGCTCGAGGGCTTCGGGATATTCTGCGAGCATCACATTGTGGACCGTGAGGGCGCTGGTCAGCCGCGACACTCCCCCCGACTTCGCATTCCGTAAGCACGCCAGTCCAACCAGCTCGGCTCTGTCGGTGTGCGGCGACAGCTCTTGTTTGTTGCGGTAGGCGCGCGCCAGCGGGTCCTCGCGGCTGAAATCCTTGACGTGGCCGAGCCGGTCGCCGAGCACGCTCTGCGACAGCCCGCGCCCGAGATATGTGCCGATCCCCCAGAAGATCAGGCCGATCTCGTCCTTCGAATGATCCTCGACCGGCAAGCGGCGCACCACAACGAAGCCTCGTCCATCCTCGATCTGGCGCCGGATCTCGTCGATGACCGGCCGCAGTGACGGAACTTCGAAATGCTCGCGCCGCAAATCGTCGAGGCCGAGGCCGGCCGCTTTTATCTGCCGCACGGCGCGCTCGATGTCGCCCAGCTGGGTTGCGCCGAGCTCGATCGTGTAATCCGCCGACGTCGTGAAGTCGGCCGCTTTCCAGGCGCCGGGATGATCGATCGGTGTGCCGTACACCGGCGTCAGCGGCGCATCGTCGTCGAATGTCGTGGTTAGTCGGATGGCACTCATTGTTCCTGGCTCCTAATCACGTGGGCCGGCTCATGTAGTCGTAAGCGGAGAGGACGTGGCATTTGACGACGTGAAAGAACTCGTCGACCGTGACGTGTTCGTCGGCGCTGCCCATGCCGGTCGGTGACGGGCCATAGACAATCGCCGGAATATCCTTGTAGCGCCAGAGCCGCGCGTCGGTGCCGCCGAGGCTGACAATCGGAGTCGGGTCGATGCCGGCGATTTCCTTGGCGTTGGCGCGCACCAGCTCTGCCATCTCCGTGTCGGGAGCGCACCAGCTCGGCGGATTGTAGTTGATCTGGCGATAGGTGACCTCCGGGTGGAGCGCGAGGATCTTGTCGATCTCGGCACGGATTTGCGGCGCGTCGAGCCCGATCGGCAGCCGGATATCGACCTCAAAGGTGCAGTCCGACGCGATCATGTTGACCTTGAGCCCGCCGCGTACGACACCCGGATTTACCGTGACCCGCCGCGTGTTCCTCGCTGCACCTTTGCCCTGAGCCCGGTCGATGATGTCGGCGGCCTGGTCGAGTGCCGCGGCGAGATTGCTCGCCTCGGGCGCCGGGATATCCTCCAGTCTTTCGAGCGCGCCGATGATCTTCGCCGTGATCGCCGTCGCGCTCTTGCTGGCATGCGTGTAGGCGCCATGGGCGCCTTTGGTGCGGACGGTGAATTCGAGCCAGAGCGGGCCTTTTTCGCCAAAGCGCAATGTCCATGGACTGCTCGGCTCGCCGTTGAGACAAGTGTCGCCAAACACCTCCGGATGGTGCTCGGAGAGGTAGCGGGCGCCGTAGGGGCCAAAGGTCTCTTCGTCCGACACCGCCGACAATGTCAGCCGGCCTTGGAGCTCGTCGCGCAATTCACGCAAATACAAAAAGGTGAATACCGACGCGGTGGTGCCGCATTTCATGTCGCAGGCGCCGCGCCCGTAGATCTGGCCGTCGACCAGCTCGGCGCCCCACGGATCGTGCGTCCAGCCGGCGCCGTCGCCCACCGGGAAGCAGTCGATATGGCCGTTTAGCGCCAAGTGGCGCCCGGGTTTCCCGGCCTCGAACGTCGCGACGATGTTCGGCATTATCTCGTTGGGCGCGATCACCCGATATTCGGCGCCATACCTCTCCAGGAACCAGCGGATGTGAGCGGCCGCCTCGCGGGTGTCACCGGGCGGGTTCGGGCTCGGGCAGCGGATAAAGTCGCGCAAGAAATCGAGCAACACCTCGCGGTCGCTCTCAATCCGCTGCAACAGCTCCGCCCTGCGGCCTTGCATGTCCCGTTCTCCGGTAACCCTCAGCCCTTGAGCTGAGTTTAAGAGCCAGTGGATGGCGCGGACAAGTGCCAGCCTTGCGGTTACGGCCGATAGATCACCGCCTGGATTGACGTCGGGTTGTAGCCGTTGGGGGTTGTGCATTTGCGGCAGTTCGACAGGACGGCGAGGGCGTCCCGCTCGGCGCGTAATTCGAGGTAGCTGCCGGGTTGTGAGACCCCGTCGCCAATGCCAGCGCTGCCGTCCACCAGCGCCGGCACCGACATGAAGAAGTTGATCTTGCTCGCAGATCGATTGAGCGGCGCTTTTCTCAAGCGCTTTCTCGCGTCATCACTAAGCATCAACCGCGCCGCCAAAGATCGATCTCGGCTATCACGCCACCAAAGTGTACGGCCGCCGTCGGGAAAGGTTTAAGTTAGGATGAACGATCAGAACCGATCTCCAGGAGGAAGCCATGGCCGAAGATCGCACCGAACCCTCGATCGTTCACTTTGTCGGCAGCATTCCGCTGCCCGACGCCGAAACCGTATTCTGCAGACTGGCCCAAACCACCGGGCCGTACCTGAAGCGTCTGCCCGATGGCGAGACCGGCATACGCAAAACCTGGATTCGCTTTTTGCAACAGGTGCTCGCCGATCACCCGGCGATCGAGGTCGCCACTGACGTGCCGCCCTTCAAATTCACGCAATGGGACGGCAAGCTGTTGCGCGAAATTCCCCGCTTACGCATCAAACCCGGCGCGACGCCAGATCCTAGCACATTCGAGACCGGCTATGCCGATATGGCGATCGCATCGTGGAAGTTGTTCGAGCGGTTGCAGCGCGAGGGCGTCATTCCCCGCGTCGGTCAAATTTCAGATCTCGCTGCCGACGCCTATTGCGCCGACTTACAACAACATGGTGCCGTCCGACCGGCCGGTGCTGCTGCCGGCGCTAACCCGGCATTTAATCGGCGAGGTCGTCAAAATCGCCGCTGAGACACCGAACGACCGCATCGCATTGCAATGGGATGTGTGCCAGGAGGTGCTGGCCTGGGAGGGATATTACGAACCGGGACCAGTCGATTTCCGAACCGAAACGATCGATGTCCTGACCCGGATCGGCGAAGCGGTGCCGACCGCGATCGAGCTCGGCTATCATCTCTGCTACGGCAGTCCGGCGGACGAGCATTGCGTGCAGCCTAACGACATGGCGATCATGGTTGAGATCGCAAATGCCACCAGCGCCGGTGTTGCCCGCGCGATCCAGTTCTTCCATATGCCGGCGCCAAAGGGCCGCACCGACGACGCCTATTTCGCACCGCTCGACAATCTGCGTCTGCATCCCGAGACCAAGCTCTATCTCGGGCTGGTACATTACGACGATGCGGCGGGCGATGCGGCGCGGATTGCCGCGGCGCGGCGGCACGCACGCGTCGACGGCGTTGCGACCGAATGCGGCATGGCGCGTGGCGACCCTGCGCGGTTGCCGTCATTGCTGGCCGCGCACGTCCGGGCAGCACAGGCGTAAGGCCGACGAGGCCTAACCTAACGGGAGTTTGCGCATTAAGACCGGCCGGCCGCGTGTCAAGGGGAGGAGGGCAGGGCACCGATATCAACACCCGAAGATGTCGTTAGGCGGATTGCGGAGGGATGTACCTTTATCAGTGAGCGCAGTGCCGTCGGGATTCGCGTTGAACCGGTCAGCGTGATCGTGGGTGAATCTCGGCCATATCTTTTGCAACCAGTAACCCGTTGATCCGGCTTTCCCACGAAAACCGAAACCCGAGATCGGGGTGCCCGGTACAGGCGATGAGGCAGGGAGCTTATGGGCGGTTGCACGCCGGACTGGTTCCCTCGTACTACCCTGCGAGCAGTTGCGCCAAATCGCTCGCGGAGGAACGAATGAGGATGTCGGTGTTGTTTTTCGCGACCTTGGTTGGAATCGGATTTGTCGCTCTCTCAGCATTTGCTGAGACGTGCACATCGCCGGATGACTCGAGCTGCACAATCACATGCGACGACGGATGCCTTGCTGGGACCGGCGACGGGGGATGTATCACCCAGTGCTCCAACGCCGCTGTCGCACCGCAGTCGAAAGCTCTTACGGGCCGCGTATCTGTCGATATAAAAAAAGTTGCCTGTCGATGTCGTACTTAAGAGGTTGGCGGTCCCCCGAGCAAAATTGTTGGATAGCGGCAAAACCAGCGATAGGCGAGATTGAAATGCGCTTCATGCCATGGTGCGAACCGGCCAGCGGCAATGCTCCTTTTCAGGTCAATGTCGCGATGGCAGTGGCGATGACGCGGTTCAAGGCCGCGAGATCCCCGAGATGGTGGGTTTCGCACTACTCAACCCACTCTACCCTGTACTATCTCCGGCATCATTACTACGCCAACTCCGTTTGATACTCGGTATCCAGGCAGAAGCACGCCTCATCAGGTACGCTAGTTCATCAAGAGATGGTTACCCCACTGTCAACCGGCAGAACCTGGCCTGTGACCATGCGAGATTCGTCACTGGCGAGATAAAGCGCCATGTTTGCGATATCGCCGGGCTCGATCAACCCGAGCAGATGAGAGTCCGCAAGTTCCGTCAGCGCGGCATTTCCGGCAATCAGCTTTTTGACCCGCTCGGTCATCGTCGCCGAAGGCGCAATCGCATTGACGCGGACTCTTTGCGGCGCATAGGCGACAGCCAGCGACCGGGTGATTGCGGAGATCCCGCCCTTTGCCGCGGTATAGCAATCGCGGCCGGCGACCCCCATCAATGCGACGTTCGAGCTCATGTTGATCACCGAACCGCCGCCCGCCTTGATCAGCTCGGGGATGCCAAACCGGCACCCAAGAAAAGTGCCGTAAAGATCGAGCTTGATCGCGCGCCAGAATTCATCGAGCGGCGCGTTGACCGCCGTGTCGTCCTGCGCGGTAGAGCCGCCGGCATTGTTATGAAGCACGTCGAGACGGGCGAACTTCTCGACGGTTGTGCGGATCGCCGCTTGCAGGCTGTCGGGGTCGGTCACATCGGCATGGATCGCGATTGCCTCGTTTCCAGCCAGGTGAGCAGTTTCTTCGCCGGCCGTTGTGTCGATCTCGGCAATAGCGACCTTTGCGCCTTCGACGGCGAACAGGATTGCGGTGGCGCGGCCGATCCCGCTACCGGCGCCCGTAATGAAGGCCACTTTGCCTGCGAGCCTTGGCATCGATCTCTCCTTCTCCTCAGCCGCTACGGACCCCGGTGCTAGAGCACGACACCGCTCCGCCGCAAGGCCGCGATCTCCTCGGCGGAATAGCCGCAGGCAGTGAGGATCTCGTCGCTGTGCTGGCCGAAGGTCGGGGCCGGTGTTGGCGCCGGTCCCGATGTGTCAGTGAATTTGACCGGCCCCTTCATCGCGCGATAGCGGCCGACCTGCGGATGATCGAGGGTCGCGACAAGATCCTCGGCGAGCACCTGCGGATGGTCGAACATGTCCTCGATCGGGCGCACCGCGGCGCAAGGCACCCGCTCGCCGAAGAGCTCTTCCCATTCGAGTGCGGGGCGCGCGGCGAGCGCCGAACGCAATTCGGGGACGAGCTCGCCGGCATGCGCGGCCCGGCTGCGCATCGTCGCGCAGCGCGGATCGCGCGCCAGCTCTGGCCGACCGATCAGCTCGCACAGAGCCGCAAAGAAATGGTTCGAGTGAACCGAAATATAGAGCCAGCCCTCGTTGGTGGGATGGATGCCGGTGAGCCCGCCGGTGCCGGAATCGCGCACGACTTCGCGGCCCTCGCTCTCCGCCCAGACAAAACGCCCGGCCTGGATCGTTAACGCGCTGCGCAGTAGCGACAGGCTCAGATATTGGCCTCGGCCGCTGCGCTCGCGGTGGTAAAGCGCAGCGGCAACGCCATAGGCGAGCAACGCCGAGGTGAAATAATCGAGCACCGAGCCCAGCACCACTTGCGGCGTGCCGGCCGCAGCACCCTGAAACACGGCAATGCCGGACAGGCATTGCAGAACCTGATCAAACCCGCCCTTCTCGCTGAGCGGCCCGCTGTCACCGTAACCGGTCAGTCCGCAATAGACGAGGCGCGGATTGATCGCTTTTAGCCGCGGATAATCGATGCCGAGCCTGGCCGGCACCGACGGACGAAAATTCTCGACCAGCACATCGGCCGTCTCCACCATGCGATGGAGGACGGCAAGCCCCTCGGGCTGCTTCAGATCGAGTGCCAGCGCGCGCTTGCCGCGATTGGTGCCAAGAAAAAACCGGCTTTCCCCGGCAAGGCTCGACGGAAACTGGCGCAGCATGTCGCCTTGCGGCGATTCGATTTTGATCACCGAGGCGCCGAGATCGGCGAGCAGAGTGCAGCCGTAAGGGCCGGCGAGATAGCTGCACAAATCGAGGATGGTGACCCCGCCAAGCGGACCCGCTGCTCGAGTCATCGCCGCTCTTCCTTCGCGCGGATGGCCGCGATTTTCTCCAAGACTCGCTGTGCCCGGTAGAGGATCGGGTAGTCGATGAATTTGCCATCGAGCTGGATCGCCGCACTGCCCGCCGCTTCCGCCTCGGCGAACGCGGCGACAACGCGTTCGGCGGAGGCGATCTCCGCTTCGCTCGGCGTGAAGACCCGGTGCACGGGCGCGATCTGCTTCGGGTGAATGCACATCTTGCCCTGAAAGCCAAAGCCCAGCGCGGTGCGAGCGGAGATTTCGAGCCCCTCTTCGTCCGCGAGATCGACCCAAACCGTGTCAAGCGGTGCCTCGATGCCGGCGGCGCGCGAGACAGTGGTGATCCGCGCGCGGGCAAAGCCCAGTTCTGCCTCGCTGCGGCTCCACGCCATGTTCACGTCGAGAGTAAAATCACCCGCACCAAACGCGACATGCCTGACGCGCGTGCCGGCTGCGAGGATTGCGTCGAGGTTGCTGAGACCACCCGCCGTCTCGATGATCGGGATCAGATCGATCGCCCCAGGCGCCAGGTCATGATTGCGTTCCAATTGCGCCAGGAGCCAATCGATCGTGGCGAGCGCGGTCGCGCTTTCGACCTTTGGCAGGATGATCCCGTCGAGGCCCGGGCGGACGACCGCAACCAGGTCGCCGTAGCAGAACTCGGTGTCGGCGGCATTGACTCGAACATAGAGGAGGGATTGGCGCGGTTGCGACAGCGCCGCGGCGACGGCATCGCGGGCGGCGGGTTTCTCGGCGGTCGCGACCGCGTCCTCGAGGTCGAGAATGACCGCGTCGGCATTGAGCGACAATGCATTGGCGACGCGGCGGGTATGGTTGCCCGGTGCAAACAGAAAACTGCGCAACGGCTGAAGGGCTGTTCTCATATCGGCTGTCATCCTACCGGCGCGCGGCGCGCCGCGTGCCAATCAGCGGCCCGCGGTATCGCCAACCCAAGATTGTCGCGCAATGTCGGGCCGGCATAGTCCTTTTGGAACAAACCACGGCGCTGCAGCTCCGGCACCAGCAGCCGCACCACGTCATCATAGGCGCCCGGTATGCTCGACGCCGCCAGCACGAACCCGTCGCAGGCTGGTGCTGTGAACCATTCCTCCATTTGATCGGCAACCTGCTGTGGATTGCCGCAAAACATCGCGTGCTCCTTGACCGTGCCGCGCCCGGAGACAGTGATGAAATCGCGCACTGTCGGGTTCTTTTTGCCGGAGTGCCGGATCACCCGGTCGCGGAAACCCTGAAAGGACAGTTCGGCCAGTTCTTCGTCGCTGAACGGCTCATCCAGCGGCTTTTTCGCGAAGTCGTAATTCAGCACTTCGGAGAGCAGGACCAGAGCGTCCACATCCCGCGCCGTCGCCTCGATTACCGCGCGTTTTTCCTGCGCCACCGCCTCGCTTTCACCGACGCAGACATAGCAGGCCGGCGCCACATGAACGCGGGCGGGATCGCGCCCGGCGGCGGCGACTGCCGCTTTGAACGAGGCATATTCCTTCTTGGCGTCCTCGAACGAGTGGTAGATCACAAACACCACCTCTGCCCATTTCGCGGCAAAGGCGAGGCCCCTGCCGGATTGGCCGGCCTGGATCAGCACCGGATGCCCCTGCGGCGAGCGCGGCACGCTGAACGGCCCGCGCGACCGGAAGTACCGGCCGATATGATCGAGCCGATGCACCTTGGCCGGATCGGCAAAGCGGTTATTCGCCTTGTCGAGGATCAGCGCGTCGTCCTCCCAGGTGTTCCAGTGCCCGAGCACCACTTCCATGAACTCCTCAGCCCGGTCGTAGCGGGCGTCGTGCCCCATATGCTCGTCCCGGCCGAAATTGGCCGCCTCGGCGCGGTTGAGCGAGGTCACGATGTTCCAGGCGGCTCGACCTTTCAGCATCAAATCCATCGTCGCGAAGAGGCGGGCGACATGAAACGGCTCGTAATAGGTGGTGGAGTAGGTCACTCCGAGCCCGAGCCGCTGCGTCACCATCCCCATCGTCATCAGGATGGTCGCGGGGTCCATCTTGACTGCGCACACACCCGC
>Ga0182035_10000566_pt1 | contig 17439 bp, 10 predicted proteins | sample flu12Cox44000170_FD_125969 | JGI IMG/M metagenome (GOLD analysis project Ga0182035, IMG submission 125969) | Lab enrichment of tropical soil microbial communities from Luquillo Experimental Forest, Puerto Rico - flux4day.12C.oxic.44.000.170 | ecosystem: Environmental > Terrestrial > Soil >...
AGGGCCGTCTCCAACACGCTGGCGACTGCGGCGACCTTGCCAAGCTCAAGAGCCTGTTCGGGCGTAGTCGTCGCAAACAGATGCATCGTGCCGGCGATCAGACCACTCCAGCCGGTCTGATGGCTCGCTCCCAGGCCGGCGCCGTTGTCGCCGTGGAAGTACTCATAGAACGAGATGCAATTGCGCCAGTGGGGGTCTTCTTGAAACTTCTTGGTTCCTCCGTACACTGGCCGGCGACCGTCATGGTCCAGTAAGAAAATGTTGGCGAGACGGCGCGCCAACTCTTGTGCGACCTGATACAACGTCATCTGCCGCCCCGACCCGGTCGGGCACTCTACAATGAAGCCATTCCCGTAGTACAGGTAATACTGCAACAGAGCGCGGATGATCAGGGCGTTGACGGGCATCCAAATGGGACCGCGCCAGTTGGAATTACCCCCGAACATGTCACTATCGGATTCTGCCGGCAAGTACGACACTCGGTACTCCTGGTCACCCGCGCGAAAAATATAGGGGTGCTCCGCATGGTAACGGGACAGCGCACGAATGCCGTACGGACTCAGAAACTCAGTCTCATCCAGCATCTTCGAGAGAACCTTGCGAAGCTTGCCCTCGTTCAAGATAGAGGAAAGCCGCCGGCCAATACATCCTGTTTTCGAGGGATCGTGGATGAAGGCCGTGAGTTCGGGCCGAGCGGCGACAAACCTACGGAATTCATCACCCACGTGGGGGTACCATCTAAGAAGTTCTCCATCGAACACGGTAACCGCGCACAGCGGAAGCAGTCCCACCATGGAACGCACTTTCAGCCGCTGAGCGCCGCCATCGGGCAGCCGCAGGACATCGTAGAAAAAGCCGTCCTCCTCATCCCACATCCCGACATTCTCGCCTCCGTGGACGAGCGCTGTCGCAATCCACAGGAAATGCTCGACGAACTTTGTACACATTTCGGCATAAGCCGGCCTCTCCAGGGCCAACTGCACGGCGATCTCCAGCATGTTCTGACAATACAGCGCCATCCAGGCAGTACCGTCCGCTTGCTCGAGGTGCCCCCCGGTGGGAAGCGGCGCACTGCGGTCGAACACACCGATGTTGTCAAGACCCAGGAAACCGCCCTCAAACGCGTTCCTGCCGGTGCGGTCCTTCCGGTTCACCCACCAAGTGAAATTCAGCAGCAGCTTTTGGAAGCTGCGCTCCAGCCAGTCTATGTCGCCCTTGCCTTGCCGGGCTTTCTCGACTCGGTAAGCAAAGATCGTGGACCAAGCATGCACGGGGGGATTGACATCGCTGAAATTCCATTCGTACGCCGGTAGCTGCCCGTTGGGGTGCAAATAATGGCCGCCCAGCATGAGGTCCAACTGCTGCTTGCTAAAGTCTTCGTCAACCAGACTCAGAGCCAAAACATGAAAGGCCAAATCCCAAGCCGCGTACCAAGGGTATTCCCACTTATCCGGCGTCGAGATGATGTCCGCGTTGTACATGTGATGCCAGTGCTCGTTGCGCGGGGCAGCGCGCCGATTCGCTTTGAAGGGATCGGCGTCATGCTCCTCGAGCCACCGGTCGACGTCGTAGTAGTAGAACTGCTTGGACCACAACATCCCGGCAAGCGCTTGGCGCATGACATTCGCCTCGTCGGCGGTTAACGACGACGGGATGATGGTTGCATAGAACGTGTCCGCTTCCCGTTCGCGCATCTGCATGACTAGGTCGAAGTTTGTCCCAAACGGAGCGCACTGGTTCTCTTGTTCCGGCGGCAATTTGGGCGCCACGTCGCTGAGACGCAGGCGAATGGTTTGAAATTGTCCCGGTCCCAAACTCAACCGATAATGGGCGGCCGCTTTCGTCCCAAGGTTTTGAGGGTTTACCGCCCATTCGCGGCGATCGACGATATAGTCGTTGATGCCATCCTTGACATAGGGCGTCGGGTTGGGCGCTTGAAACAGACGCTGGTTATTCGTTTCATTCTCGGTGAAAAGCAATCGAGCCGCGCCGTCACAGTACAAGAAACGATCACCTAATTCAGGGTGAGAGGCGGAGATCACACTATTGCTTGTCCCGGTTGGTACCTTTTGGAGCACGGGCCGAGGGACACCTTGTCTCGCGGACCAAACGTTTCGGAACCAGAGCGTCGGAAGGAGATCGAGCGTAGCCGGCTCGGGCCCGCGATTGAAAATCGTGATTCTAACCAGGATGTTTTCCGGTCCCTCTTTGGCGTATTCCACCAACACATCGAAATAGCGATCATCTTCAAAGATGCCAGTATCGATCAGCTCGTACTCAAGTTCGTTCCGCGTTCTTTTCCGGTTGATTTTTACCAGGTCCTCGTATGGGAACGCTCGCTGCGGATATTTGTAGAGATATTTCATGTAGGAGTGGGTTGGTGTGCTGTCCAGATAAAAGTAGTACTCCTTAACATCTTCGCCGTGATTACCTTCGCTGTTCGTGAGGCCAAAGAGGCGCTCTTTCAGGATGGCGTCCTGGCCATTCCACAACGTCAGGGCAAAGCAGAGATATTGTCGATCGTCGGAAATACCCGCGAGCCCGTCTTCGCCCCAGCGATATGCGCGCGATCGTGCCTGGTCGTGACTGAAATAATCCCAGGCGTGGCCATCTTGACTGTAGTCTTCGCGAACTGTGCCCCACTGACGCTCACTGAGGTATGGCCCCCATTTTTTCCACGGTACACGTTGCAGGCGCGCCTCTTTCAGACGTGTTGCTTCTGCAGTTTCGCCCATCACGCGGCCTCCCTAGGCTTGTCCTGGGGGTTGTGTGGATTCATCCAGCACAACCCTTCGCCGCTGTTGCTGAACCGGGTCCTCGGGGCCACGAAGCGCCGAGATCTTTTTAGAACTTTCTTCGCTATAAACTAGAGATGAAACTGTCAATACTTACAGTGTCGTTCAAGGATAATGTTCATCGATAAGTGAGAATGAGTTTTTGGGCCGCAGGTTTGTGCGGGATCATGGTTTGTTCCGTCGGCAGTCTCGCTGCCGACGTTTGCTATGCGCAGGATCTGGCTCCTCGCGCCTACATCATCACGCCCGTCCATTCCAATGCGATCACGATGACGTATTCCTTTTTTGATGGCAGCCTGCTCTTTGAGGGAACCATCCCGCTCACGGGCGCTAGCGCAAGGGTCAGTGTTTCGATTTTTAACTACACCCATTCTCTTAGGCTTTTCGGACGAACGGCAAACTTCACCGGGTCGTTGCCCTATGGCATAGGAAACTTACGGGGCACCGTTGTCGGAGCGGAGGCCTTTGCCTACCGATCCGGCCTCCTGCCGGCCTCTTTCCGGTTCTCCGTGAATTTGGTGGGCGGCCCCGCGATGAACATGGACGAATTCAGGAAATGGCGGCAAAAGACTATCGTAGGTATCAGCCTCAGGCTAGTTCCGAAGACCGGCCAATACGACCCGACAAAACTGATCAATTTCGGCGCCAACCGCTGGGCTTTCAAACCCGAGCTTGGCCTTTCTCGGCGTTGGGGACATTGGATTCTGGATGCCTACGGAGGAGCTTGGCTCTATACCACCAACCCCGAATTCTTCTCCCACAATCAGTTCTCGCCCGGCACCAACACTCAGACGCAAAGCCCCATCGGTTCTTTCGAGGGTCATCTCAGCTACGATTTCAAGCCGCGGCTTTGGGTATCGCTTGATGCCAATTATTGGTTCGGCGGCACGACAAGCCTGAATGGGGTAGAAAACTTCACGACTCTTCAGAAGAATTCGCGGGTCGGAGCGACCGCGGCGATCCCTCTAAGCAGGCATCAGTCCATAAAACTCAGCTACAGCAATGGCGCGTACATCCGGTACGGGGGGAACTACCAAAATGTCTCTGTGGCTTGGCAATACTCCTGGCTTAGAAGACCTGATTAGCCAAAACGCTCTTGCTGAGGCGGCCGGAGGCAATTTTGATGGACTTTCCATTTCTTGTTTTTGTCTTGTCGTTGGGCGTGCTGTGTCTGGCAGCTGGCGCCGGTGACATTCTCCGCAGCAAAGTCCATCCTCTGGTGGAAGAAGAGCGGGACGATTTTGATGCTCTTTCTCAATCTTTGCGTGCGCAATGCTCTGATGAAAATATTCGTTAGAGACGTGCCGGTGCCCCGGGTTGCCGTCTGATTGCGGGCCATATCCTGGTCGGAGTCCGTGCCGCCATCGTTTGGCTGGGGCAAACCTCGAAGTCTTCGCGGATCACTTCAGGAAATCATTGGCAGGAGCCATCGTCCGCGAACTGGTTGTTTGCGGCCATCGCGGCCAGGGAGTGAGCGCAGCTCAGAATTTTCTGGTCTAGCGGGTCATTGTCCAGGGCATTTGGTGAAACGTAGGTGCGCGATCGATTGGCTTCTACAAATTTATCGGTCAACTTTTTCAGGTTGGTGAACTCATTGTTCAGCAATCGCAGTGCATTTCGGTCCGCGTCAGTTGAGGCTGCTACGGAAACCAGCCGGAGGTTCTCTTGCGCCTGCCCACGAAAGCTTGCGACCCAATCTTCCGTCACTGGATGTCCCTGGCGAATAGCATTGATCAGGGTGCTCCGCCACTCCCTGATTACGGACATCTCCTCGATCGCGGCCCTGAGGAAATCCTTGGAGAATCCAGACGCGGTTGATGGACTCGCCTGCGAATTGATTGCCGGAGTATTTAGAGTCGGCGTCGACAGGGTCAACACAATTTGATTTCCCTTAAACTGGATGGAACCATTCGCCACCCGCGCCAATTCTTCGACATCAACATAGTAGCGGCCGCCCGCTTCCATTACGGCCAGCTCTCCAGGATGTCCGGTGAGAACGACGGTCCGATTCTGCGGAGCGGCGAATAGCTTAACGAGAACCGGCACGCTTGAGAAAAACACAAACGCCAAGAAAAGGGCGAGCCGGCTACCGAGTAAAAGGGGTCTTCGAGAGTCCGTCTGCTCGGCTTCAGCACTCGGCGCCCGTCTGTGGGAGTTTGCCATATACCCTCGCTCGGCTTAAGTCATTAAAGAGACGATGATGGTGCCCCAAGTTGTGAGCAGGATATGTCCGAGCGCAACGGTGTAGGAGTAACCGAGCGTAGCAACCGGGCTGCCCGTTTTCTCTTGCACGGCGGCGACGCCGGCAATCATGGTCTGAGCGCCGGCGAGTCCACCGAGCAGCAATACCGGGTTTAGTTTCAAAACGTAGCGTCCAAAGAAGAGACCGGTGATCAGGGGCGTGAGAGTCACCACCATGCCCCCTAGGAAAAGAACGTAGCCGTACTGTCGCACCGCCGTAATGAAGATCGGGCCAGCCTTGAGTCCCACCATGGCCACGAACGCTGCCAAGCCTATTTCTTTCATGAAATGAATCGCACCATCGGGTATGTTGCCAAACCATGGTTTCACCGATCGCAGCCAGCCCACCATGACACCGACGAGCAACGTACCCACACTAGTGCCTAGGGCTATTCTCAAATGACCTACGGGTATGGTTAAGATGGCACCAAGCAAAATGCCGAGAAATATGGCGACCCCGAAGACAACAAAATCAGTATCTTCGCTTGGATAAATCATCCTGCCAACCAGGGGCGCAAGTCTTTCGACGGCAGTCTGGTGACCGGAGACCTCAAGCGTATCGCCCCGCTGAACGACGGTGCCCGGGCCAATGGGAATCGATTGCTCGCCTCGAGTGATGCGGCGAAGCAAAACACCGCGCGCTTCATCCGTGTTTTCTATGATTGCGCGGAGAGTTTTCCCGGCGAACCTGTCGCTCGTGACATAAAGCCCAAAGGAAGCCACGGGAATGTCCAGCAATTCCGGATCCGTTGCCTCAGCGGACGAAGGGCCAAGCAGATTGATCAAGGCCTCGGTCCTTCCAAGAACGGCAATCGTGTCGCCTGCCTCCAGCACGGTGGTGGCAACGGGGGAGAAGATTTCGCCGCTGCGACGAATGCGTTCGACAAAGAGGCGCGCGCCGGACACTGATTTTTCGGCTTCAGCGATGGTTTTCCCGGCTGCCCGCCCATTCGGTGGAATTGTGTACGCTCGAGAGCTGACGGGTTGCCACGCCGAAGACACGCCAAGTTTGGTGTGCTTAATCCCCAATGTGTCTTCGACTTTCTGTGATTCGGCCCGCAGGTCGATGCGCAGGAGTTTCGGTCCGAAGGTGCCGCACACCAGGATCACGCCCAGAGTCCCAAAAATGTAGCAAATCGCATCGGCGACCGCGATGTGCGAGATCCATTGCTGCTTCTGATCATCCGAAACGGACAAGCCTCGGATAGCCTCACTTGCCGTGCCGATCGTGGGCGATTCGGTTAAAGAACCCGAAAGCAACCCGGCAGAGTACCCAGGATCGAGCTGCAAGGAACGCGCCACTGTATAGGCTGCTACAAGACCGATGACCGGAACAAATACGCCAAGCACAGCCCATCGCCAGCCTTCTCCCTTGAGATTGCTAAAGAAGCTGGGTCCCACCGAGTAGCCGATTCCAAAAAGGAACAGTAGGAACAGCATTGCTTTGGCTTGATCGGATACGGGCACATGAAAGAAATTTCCGATCAAAACGCCACCCAACAGCGAACCGGTCACAACCCCAAACCCCACACCGCGAAACTTGAGCTTTCCGATGAAATATCCGATGCCGATTGCCAGATAAACGGCCATTTCCGGGTATTTGGTGAAAAGGGTGGCAAGGGATTTCATTGTGCCGTTCCTTCTTTAGCGGGCGGTGGACCGTTCTACGGGTAGAAGATGTACACTCGTCCGGGGTCCAAAGAGGTTTCCCTCGGGCATGTTGCCTACGAGAACCCGGCTGAACGAGGAATGCCTGTTCGCAGGAGATTGCCAAGCGGAATCGCCGACGAACTATCGCGCCGTCGCTTTTTGCGACTTTTCGGGTTTCTCGATGTGCTTCGAAGCCTCGAAGGCGTGCCGGTAACCGCGCGCGATCGAGCGAACCCCGCGCCCTATTTCTTCATACACTTCGTCGTCCAGATTCGCGAGGGACACGCGAAGGGACCAATCCGGCGCGTCGAAGCCGCCGCCATTCAAAAGCACGATCCCGTGATCCTCGGCCAAGCGAAACGCGAGGTCGAGCGGATGCACGTTCTTCTTGAGGTACTCGACGGCGTCTTCGCCAATGTTCTTGCGCGCAAAGAACTCGAAGTCAATCAAGCCGTAATAGGCGTCGTACAGCGGGTTGGGGGAAAGCTGAATGCCCAAACCTTCGATGGTTGCCTTGGCACGCCGCTGAACGATTTCCATGCAGGCCTTTTGATAGAGCTTCGCTCCATCCATCATCTCGGCGAGCGAGAACAGGCTCATCATGACCTGCTGGGGCAGGGAAAGCCCCGATGTGTGGTTGAGGGCCACATCCCTGCTGTCGGCGACAATGCGGTCAATGAACTTGATCTTGCGCGGCTCGAGGGTCAGCGGGCCGTAGCGTTTGTCGAGCGCTTTGAGATCGGCATCTGGCAGCTTCGTGATCATCGAGTCGAAGAGATTCTCTTCGTGCACAGCAATGACGCCCAGCCGCCAGCCGGTGGCCCCGAAATATTTCGAGTAGGAGTACACGCCGATCGTGTTGTACGGCAGCTCGCCGAGCAAGGAGCGAAAGTCCGGGACGAACGTTCCATAAACGTCGTCGGTCAGAAGCATGAGATCGCGACGCTTCGTCTTCACTAAATTTGCGAGCTTACCAATCGTCTCTTTGCTTAGCGCAACGCCGGTCGGATTGCCGGGATTTACGACGAAGAACGCCTTGATCTTAGGGTCTTCGAGCTTTTTGAGTTCCGTGTCCGTAAACTGGAAGCGATTTTCCTGAGGAGCGTGGACATTGACCACGTTGAGGGCGTAGTCCTCGAGATGAGGCATTTCGATGTAAGGCGTAAAGATCGGAGTTCCCAAGGCGATAGTGTCTCCGGGACGCAGCAGGCGATTGGCTTTCAGCGACTTAAAGATGTAGCACATCGCGGCGGTCCCGCCCTCGACCGCGTAAAGGTCGAATTTGCCGGTGGGCCGCGGATTCCCGCACATCGCCCACATCAAATATTCGTGCGCGATGCGTTCATTGTGCACCAGCATGCGGTCGGGAACCGGATAGTTGTCGCCGATGATGGAGTCGACCAGTTCGTGCACGAAGGCGTCCGGCTCGAACCCAAATTTTTTTACCGTGAACGGCACCATCTGCGAGAGAAAGGACGCACCGGGCATATCGGAGTGTTTGGCCAGCCACGCCTCCAAACGGACCGCGATGCCCTGCGCGCGCGGCATCCCGCCGATGCCGGCAGGATGCTCCATCACGCGCTTGCTCTCGGTGATCGCGAACTGACCAAGCAGGAAATAACCCTCGCGGGGAGTCGTGGCAATCCAGTTGGGGTTGCCGCGGCCAGCGTTGAGGAAAGCCGACTGCGTGGTACGGGAAGTCTTCTTGGCGAGCTTGATGAGCTCGTCCTTAATCTCAAACGGGCTTAGCGTTTCATAGTTGCGAAGCTCCAAGACGTCCATGGCTATCTCCTTTTACTGGCCTCTTGAGAGCACCATGATGAGGACCATGCCCCAGATGGTTAGCAGCGTGTTACCGACGGCGTAGGTCACCGTGTATCCGAGTGCGGGAATCTGGCTTTGCGCTCGATCGCAAACCAAGCCGAGCGACGCCGTCGTGGTGCGCGCGCCGGAGATGATGCCCAGCAGAATCGCGTCGTGGAAGCGGAAGAGGTACTTGCCGATGTACATACCGAAGACCAGGGGCAAAGTGGTCGCGACAGCGCCCCAGAGAAACAGCCCGATTCCCTGGGTCTTCAGTCCGTTAACGAAGCCGGGGCCTGCCGAGATTCCGACAATGGCGATGAAGATGTTGAGGCCGACCGAATTCATGAACCAGACGGTGGGGGAAGGTATGCGTCCGAACAGTGGGCGCACTGAACGCAGCCAACCAAAGACGAGGCCCGCGATAAGCGCGCCGCCGGCGGTCGAGAGTGTCAGGGGTACGCCGCCGATTTTCAGGACCAAAGCGCCGGCCAGCGCGCCCAATGTGATTGCTGCGCCGATGAACGCGACATCGGCCACATCGGTCGGCCGATCCATCACCCCGAGCATCTTGGATGCTGCGGCGATATCTTGCGTGCGCCCTACGAGCGTAACAATGTCTCCGCGATATACCTGCGTGTTAGGTAGAATGGGGATGGTGGTGGCGGTTGCGCCGCGTGTGATCTTCCGCAGAAAAACGCCGCGCGCGGCGGGGCGCTGAGCGAGCTCAGCAAGGGTCTTACCATCGACCTCTTTATTGGTTACGTAAATGTCGACGCCTTCTACCGGAACACTGAGCAGTTCGGGATCGTCAACCTCGATCGTGCCTTCACTCGCGAGTTTCGTGAACGAGTCGCGAGAACCTGCCGCGGCCACCATCTTCGCTCGTTCGCCAATGATGCTCACGAGGGCCTCACGAGAACCAGCGACGGCCACAACATCGCCCTCGCGCAATACGGTGTCCGCAGTCGCTTCCTCAATGACCCCGTCACGACGCAGGCGCTGGACAAAAACGCGGGCATTGGGGACCATCGCCTCCGCCTCGATAGCCCGGAGACCGATCACTTTGGCTCCCGGTGCCACGCGGAATGCTCGCATTTCCCAACGGTGCCAAGCCATGCCGGCTCCGCCAACTTCCTTTTTGCCGCCCTGCTTCTCCTCGTACTCTTTGCAGGCGGCAACGAGGTCAATACGCAACAAGGCCGGGCCGACCAAAGCGATCACGATTGCGGAACCGACGGTGCCGAACATGTAGGTTACGGCGTAAGCGATCGGCATGTTGTCGAGCAAGCGCTTGGCTTGGTCGGCGGCCAAGCCCAGTCGATTGATAGCGTCCGTTGAGAGACCCAACGCAGCGGAGATCGTCTGGGACCCCGAGTAAAGTCCCGCGGCGTAGCCCAGGTCGTAGCCGACAAACTTGGCAATCACCACCGGGGCTATCAGGCAGAGCACGCACTGGACCACCGAAAACAGCGCCTGCGGCAGTCCGTCTTTGGCGACACCGCGGACGAACTGCGGCCCCACGCCGTAGCCGACGGCAAACAGAAACATGAGGAAGACGGTCGCCTTCAGAGGTGCGGAGATGGTGATCCCCAGCTGTCCGATGATCACGCCGGCCAGGAGCGTGGCGGTGACCGATCCCAAGCCGATTCCTTTGAAGGTGAATTTGCCAAAGTAATACCCAAGGGCGAGGGTTAGGAAAATGGCGATCTCGGGGTAATGTCGTAGAGTTGCAGCGATCCACGAGGTTATGCCCATCATTTACCTCCATGCCTTTTTTGCCGCTGAACCTGCGTTGACGAGGCCGAGATTAACGTCGGCAAGAACCCAAATCACCTGTCAGACCTGACAGGCCTCGCCGGTAAGCGGAGTTATTCGAAAGACAGATTACCGGGTAGGCCAAAAGTTTGTCCCTATGTGCGTTCCTTTGCCGCGTTCGGACTCCACTAGTCGGTTGTGAGTTTTAATCTCCTGATGCCGCCCGCGCTGACTTCCCCCTGGCAGTCTTCGCCGCGTGGGTAACATCGTCACTCGTTGGCTTTGCAGATTTCAAAAAGGCCGGATTTAACAGCTTGAGTCCAAGCGCGGCCGTGTAACCGTGGATTTCCTTGACGTCCAGTTTGCGCATGAACTCAATGGTTTCTGCGTCGATGACTTGGCCCGGAACCATAATGGGAAATCCAGGCGGGTAGGGGATCACGAAATTCGCCGAAACCAGCTCGGGGCCGCCCTTCAGACGCTTATCGATCTCCGGGCTGAATAGCTTCAAGTGCTCGCATTGTTGTTCGCGATAGGCTGCGAAGAACGCGGAGCGCATGTCTCCTTCACCGGTGATGCTAGAAGGGTCTTCACGGAAGCGATTGAAGAAGGAGGTGAAGTTCGGGAGGTTCGGCACGTCCGTCATGAGGGACTTCACCCGCGCCGCAAAAGCTTGCTGCGCGGCGTTGCCTCCGTCCGCGAGTCTCTTTTCGATCCCCTGAGAAATCTCGACGAGCACTTTGATGAGCTGTGCGATATCGCTCCGCGTATTGTTGATGTTCGTCTGTAACAGAACGCTGTTTCGCGATGTCTTGTTAAGCTGGATGTCGTAATCGGCCGCAAGCATATTTTTGAACTGCGTGCCGTCAAATCCCGCGGAACCACAGACCAGTGTGAGACGTGTCACGTCGAGGGCAAATTCGTCCTCTCTCATGGCATGTACCGCCGTCCCCCAGGTCACTCCCGGCGTCAGGTAATCCACAAACCCGGAATTCCGGAATTCGCTTGGGATCATTTCGTCGGCGCCAAGCACCCGAAAATATTTGGAGACCAGTGGGTGAGAGTTCACTTCGCGCCTCACATCCAGCGCTAGTTGAATGGCGCGATTGACCAGATCATAGCCCTCCAACTCCATCTGCCGCCTGGCAACGTCCAGGGAAGCAATGATCTGCAGGTTCGGCGAAGTAGATGCGTGTGTAAAGACGGCTTCATGAAATTGTTCCTCTACGGTGTGATAATCCGGGTCTTTCACAAGCACCATCGAGCCTTGTCGTAAGCTGGACATGGACTTGTGCGTTGAGTTTGTCTGGTAAACGCGCACGCGAGCTTTGTCGGGGTTGACAAGGAGGCGAGTCTCCAGAATCTCATTATCGCTGGGATTCGAACCGAGCTTCTTTTGCTGTTTTATATACGCCTCGCGGTAGGTTGGGTCCTTAAACTTGCGCTCTAAAATAGCGGCGGCGCCCATCGCCGTGCGCCTGCGGTAGAAAGGACTCCATCTTGCGAATCCAAACCATGCCTCGTCCCAGAGGAAAATGAGGTCGGGCTTAATCGCGAGACACTCCTCCATGACCCGCTCAACGTTGTAGACGTGCCCATCGAACGTACAATTTGTAAGCACCAAAAGGCGCGCGCGATCCAGCTTTCCTTCGGCCTTCAGATCGAGCAGAGCCTTCTTGATGGTACGCAGCGGGACCGCTCCGTACATGGAATATTGAGTAAGGGGATAAGCTTCAACGTAGAGGGGGAGCGCACCGGAGAGTACCGCTCCGTAGTGATGGGACTTATGACAATTGCGGTCGACCAGCATGATATCGCCAGGGGCCAGCAGTGCCTGTTCAACCATCTTGTTGGATGTCGAAGTGCCATTGGTGACGAAAAAAACATGGTCCGCTCCAAATGCGCGTGCAGCCTTCTCCTGAGCGAGTTTGATGTTTCCGGTGGGCTCCAGCAGGCTATCGAGACCACCCGTAGTTGCAGAGGACTCCGCAAGGAACAGGTTTAGTCCGTAGAACTGGCCCATGTCGCGAATCCAATTGGACTTGAAGATGGATTTCCCTCTCGCAACGGGCAAAGCATGGAACGTGCCTATGGGGCGTTGCGCATATTTCTGCAAGTTATCGAAATACGGAGTGTTGTATCTGTCGGCGATACCATCGAGGATGCTCAGATGCAATTCGAGAGGCTCCTCAACTTGATAAAAAACGCGCCGGATCGAAGCCGCGCCGGTGTCACCGGCAAGCTTCTCGGGTTCCCGGTCACTCAGGAAGTAAATGTCGAGCTCGGGACGCAGCTGCTTCAATCCCTGGGCAAGCGCCAAGGAATATTGGCCTGTATCCTTATCAATATTACTGGCTGCCAGATGTGCAGTCAGAAACTCGCGCAGAACGGGGCTGTAGTGCGAGGAAGCGAAAGAAATGCCTTCATAAATGACAACTGCCTCGATGCTGCCATTGAGAATGGCCCCCAAAACAGCATCTTCGAAATTGCCGACAAAGACCGGTTCGTAGACGAACTTGTCCTGAGGTCTACGCAATTTGCGCAGTTCTTGCGCCAAGTCCGACCATGTTGCGGCACGAGCGGGACTTGCCATCAATACCTCGAAATAAGGGCGGTACTGCGTCTCTTCGCCGGCCCCGGGCACACGATCAGCTAAACTTACTCCCTGCTGTTCCTCGCCTTCCCAATCGGCGCGACTGGTGCGATAGGAATGTGTGAGAAGGGCGGCGCTGATCGACTGAGCCAAACGGGCGGTTCCCGTCGCGTCACCCGAGGTGATGCGTTCGCTGAGCGTTCTCAGCAGCGCTGCTCCGGGATAGGCAAAAAAGTCCTCCCATTGGCGTAGTTCCTGAAAGGATGCCGAAGTCGCCTCCTGCTGCTTTTCCTTCTCAGAAGGCTGCCGGTTTGCTGCAGCTTCCCACACGCGTGCCGCCTTGAGCAGGGAGCGCCAGCGGTCGAATCGCGCCTCGGCAACGGTAAAGAACTGGTCCACCCGGGCGGCAGGTGCTTTTGCTGTGGTACTCATGATGGGCTCTCCATTTCGTTTTTTTGGAACCGCGCAAACGGGCACCCTGGGTGTCACCGGTGACTTCACACCCGACCTCATCGTTTGTGTGCCTTGCGTCGCAAATTAAGCCACGGGACTCAGCGTGGGAACTGTCAAAACTTACAGAAAAAGGAATCGCGCGGTTTCCATTCCGCCATCCTGGTGGTTTCCGGCTGTTTCTTCATCGAAGAAGGGCTCTAGGTGTAGCAACGCCACTGTCAAAAGTGACACTACCAAGCGATTTCTCTTCCTGAATACGCTTAATTGCGCGAAGCCTGCCCAACTAAAAATGGCTTAGTGTGCATACGCATCGTTTGCGGCCATTGAATTTGAATAAGGGCACCCGAGGACAAAACTTACGGACTTTACCACGCCACCTCGAACGCAAGCGGTCCCGATGAGGTTCGCGCTGATCGTTGATGCAGACCCGGAAGTCACAAGCGCGCTTGGCAGCGTGTTTGCATCCGAACAGTGGACGATCGTGCATGCGTCCGACAACCGCGATGCGTTGAAGTTGGCTGAAGCGAGTGCCTTTGATCTCATCATCACTGGGGCAAAATCCACGGGGAAAGAAGACATCGAATTGTTGAGGAAGATCCGCCGGGTCCGTCCACATGTTCGGCTCATCATCCTCACGGACGCGAGTACACCGACAGACGTGATCACGGCGATGCGGGAACGTGCATTCAGCTATTTCACTAAGCCGTTCTCGACCGCCTCACTCGCCGAGATCGTGCGCTGTGCCACGAGTGAGCCCTTCTGGGATGATGGCATCGAACTCCTCTCGGCCACACCTGAATGGATCAGCATCATCGCTCGCTGCGACAAGAAGACGGCCGACCGTTTGGTCCAGTTTTTCCAGGAAGTGTCGGACCTGCCTGCTCCCGAGAGAGATAACGTCGCAAACGGTTTTCGTGAGATGTTGCTCAATGCCATCGAACACGGAGGAAATCTCGATCCAAGCCAATACGTGGAAGTCGGGTATGTACGCACGCGCAAGTTGGTCATGTGCAGGATTAAGGATCCCGGCCGCGGTTTCTCTCTCGAGGAAATTCACCATGCAGCCGTTAATAATCCTTCGTACGACCCGATTCGACATGCTCTTTTCCGGGAGGCCCACGGGTTGCGCCCCGGCGGCTATGGCGTTTTGCTCACACGGCACTTTGTGGATGAGCTGATATACAGCGAGAAGGGAAACGAAGTTCTTCTGGTCAAATATCTCTCTCCCAACGCTCAGTACGTTCGGAACCCCACTCCTTGACGTTTTATCTCTGCATCGTTTGGTTTGCGGCTGCCAGCGCCAAAGCCATCTGATGTCCGCGACCAGTGGAACTCCTTGACTAGCAGTTCTGACAGTTTCGAGCACGACCTCAAAATTGCAACGGTTAAACATGCGAGCAGGGTCGAGGAGGGCCAGCCATGGAGTTTCGTCACGTCGCGATTACGCTATCCGTGATCTGTTATGGGGCGACAGCCTACGGACAGGCGTTATCTTTGAAGGATGAAAATTTAGAGAAGGCTCAAACCTCCCAGCAGCAACGCTTCGATCCAAAAGAGAACGTCCTTCAGAACGCAGTCCAGCAAGCCTCAGCATTCGGAGGACAGGATACCCGGTATGAAACAGCCCTTTATGATTTGGCCGCATTCTATGCCGCGCATCACAATTACCCCCGGGCTGCATCGTTGTACGAGGACGTTCTCGCCATTGCCGAAAAAGCTCACGGACCTCAAGACCAGGATGTGGCTACGTTGCTTGATGAGCTAGCCAGGATCTTCCGCGAGCAAGCCAGATATGCCGAAGCTCAGGACCTCTTGCAGCGCGCCCTAACCATTCGGGAACGAGCTCTGGGGCCGGAGCACGCCCGCACGGCTACAATTTTCCATGACCTTGCAGCCGTCTACAGTTCGCAAGGCAAGTATTCGGAAGCCGAGGCCCTTTACCGGAAGACTCTGGCTATCTGGGAGAGGACTCTGGGACCTGAAGATACAAATATCGCTACGGCAATGGACAATCTTGCAACGGTAGAAGAGGACCAGGGCAAATACGCGGAAGCCGAAGCACACTTCCAGCGCGCCCTGGCAATGCGAACTAAAGCCGTTGGACCAGAAAATCCAAGCGTGGCAACGGTCCTCAACAATCTTGGCATGCTTTACACCGAACAGGCTAAGTGCTCGGAGGCCGAGCCGCTGTTGCAGCGAGCGCTTGACATTTGGGGAAAATCGCTTGGTCCGGGAGACCCCTCGGTCGCCATCGCCCTAGGCAACCTCGCGGAGGTTTGGAAACGCGAAGGCAAATACTCGGAGGCGCGAACCGCTCTCGAGCGTGCGTTGGCCATTTCGAGCAAGGCTCTTGGCCCGGAACATCCCGACGTTGCCATCGTGTTCAACAAGCTCGGAATGCTCCAGCAGAGCGTAAGGCATTACACTGAGGCGGAATCCAATTTCCAGCGCGCGCTCGAGATTCGGGAAAACACTCTTGGGCCGGAGCATCCGGAAGTGGCTGTCGTCTTGATTAATATCGCCCTGGTTCGCCGAGAGGAAGGCAGATTCTCGGAAGCGGAGGCACTGTTTGACCGCGCATTGGCGATACGCGAAAAGACTCTTGGACCGGAGCACCCCAAAGTGGCTGACGTACTGAACGACTTGGCAGTAGTCGACGGCTCGCAAGGCAAGTATAAGCAAGCCGAGATCTACTATCGGCAAGCCTTGGGCATCTGCGAAAAAAAACTTGGACCAGACAATCCGAACACTGCAATCGTTCTGCAAAACTTCGCGCTGGCTCAGCTGACGGCAGGCAAATATTCGGAAGCTGAACAACTGCTCGAGCGAGCGCTGGCTATCCGAGAAAAGAACTTCGGGCCGAACCATCCCCAGTTAGCACCCACCCTCAGCAATCTTGCGGTACTGCGATATGTCCAGCACAAATATGCCGAGGCGGAGGCCCTCTACAAGCGTTCGCTGGCGATATGGAACAGAGCTGGGGAGACCAAGTCAACGAGTTTTGGACAGTCATTGCAGAATCTAGGAGAGCTCTATCTGGGGGAACACAGGTATGACGAGGCAAGACCACTTCTTGAGCAAGCGCTTGCAGTTAAGGAAAGTTTATTGGGCCTCGAACACCCGGGAGTAGCATCTGTTCTCAACGGGCTGGCCCTTGCCGATCTGCTTCGGGGTAACTATGCCGACGCCGAACCTTCCTGCCAGCGCGCGCTGGCGATCTTGGAAAAGTCTTCTCCGCCGGATTACCCGGCCTTCATTCAGACGCTGGGAATCTACGCTCGGGTGCTCCGGAAGACCAACCGCCAGGCGCAAGGTGAGTTGCTCGAGACGAAGGCGATGGTCTACGAGGCCAAAATGAAGAATAAACCCAAGAGCGATATCGCACTTGTGTCTCCCTGATCATCGGCCGCCGCCCTCATCACTTGTACTACGCAGCACCCCAATAGAAGTGTGAAGTTGACAGCCCTTTGTACCGCCGCTCATAATGCCGGCCAGGCCCCAAAACGTCCCTTTGGGTGCGAAAGGGACGGGTTTTTCCCAGGCAACGCCCTTCGTCGCTGGAACTTTATCGGACCGCAGGTGTTGTACCAGTTGTCAGGGACGGAGTCGGCGCTTGTCCAAAACCCGCGTACTATTGGCTGATGACAACCTTCAAGTCCTCGAGTATGTCCGTGGATTCCTAACCGCGAATTGCTGCGAAGTCGTTGGTGTGGTAACGGACGGGGAAGCGGCCATTGGCGCCGCGGCCCAATTGTGTCCGGATGTTGTTGTGCTCGACATTTCGATGCCCGTTCTCAACGGAATCGAAGCGGCCAAACGCTTGGTCGAAGCCGACCCGTCCACGAAGATTGTTTTCCTCACGGTTGAGAAGGATAAAGATACGTGTCGCGCCGTGCTCGAAATGGGAGCCTGTGGCTATGTTCTCAAACCTCGCTTGGCTACCGATCTGGTTGCAGCAATCGGGCTGGCAAAGGGCGGCCATCGCTTCGTGTCTCCCGGCTGCGAGTAATTCTCACCTTTCCCTCGATGCTGGCGTGCGCTTTCGAAACGGCTTCCTGGCTCGGGAAGTTCGTGAATCAGTTGGTTCTCCAACGAAGTGCTTTAGGGCAGCGACGACCATTTTCCCTGGTGCATTTTCTCTAGTGC